>QQTW01003032.1_pt1 | contig 12347 bp, 12 predicted proteins | sample 1904831 | NCBI WGS metagenome assembly QQTW01 (sample SAMN09435610, study PRJNA476489) | Subsurface metagenome, whole genome shotgun sequencing project. | reverse complement strand
GTATCACACCTAACCTCTTTTCGACATAGTTGGTATGTACAGAACAGGCTTACAGGCAAAGATACTAGCACTGAGCTAAACAATACTTCAGGCCCCCCGTGTGCACCCGGCGTGCCTTTCGATAGTGTTCTGTGTCTTTTAATTGTCGGATACCTGTGAGCCGGAGGCAGCCACCTATTGAACGTGTTACATTAATTGTGTGTGTATAGCAAGTCATTCTCTCTGAATGAGTCCGTAAAGCGCAATGTACGTACAAATGGCCGTATGACTCAGTAGAAAGTTGGATCTAAATATACCAAGGATCTCAGGCCAAAACGCGTATCAAAATATGCCAAACAGCCCTCACAAAGTCCAACACCACTCTTGTTAGCCATTGCTAGCTGTCGCTCCATCACACTAGCCGTTCCTGCTTCGTGTATATATCGTGCGAGAACACATCGTCGAGATGAAAAACCTCGTTTCCCGACAAGTATTGGTGTTGACGACTTTGGGTGAGAAATAACCAAATAATTCAACATGACTGATAATAAGACTCCTTCCTCCAGACCTATTTTCCTCATAACACATCCCCGATCCATCTCAACTGCTTTCGAGAGAGTAAGCTACAAGCCATCTTGTCTTTCTCTAGTAAATTAGCTTGGTATTAACATAGCTAGATATTCCTAACTAGAGCAAAAGACTTTGTCTGCGTCCATGAGCCATTCTCAGTTGCAAGCCATTGGGGGCCTGAAAGGCTGAGCGGGAGATATGAGGATGCCGAAATATTGAGGCTGGGGAAAGGATATGAAACTTATAGCTATCGGACGGCACTGCAGGTCATCAATGATGCAAAGATTCATGTACGTGCAGTCCACAGCATAGAGAGAGGTGTAGATACGGTCAAGCCTTTACGCGGGAGAGCTAATGAGATCCTTTTAGGGCAAGCGGGTCTTTATCAAAGATATGGCCAAGTATCTAATGTCATTTCATGGAGAGACTCCATATATTGCTCCCTCTTTGAGGTCCCAGGAAAATGAGGCCTGGAATGGAACTGCAGTACTTCGGGAACAGCGCAAGCTTCGGAACCCGACCATGATACCCCACAAGCTTCTTTCCGGATTCCATTTCGCTTTCCTCATTCGAAATCCTCGAAAGAGTATTCCTAGTCTCTATAAATGCTGCCTACCGTCAAACTCCTTCACGACTGGATTGCACGGGTTCAGATCATCCGAAGCGGGCTACAGAGAGCTGCGGAGGCTATTCGAGTACCTCCTATGCATCGGGCAGATTGGACTTGGCTCTGGCAACGAAATCTGCGTTGTTGATGCTGAAGACCTTTTGGCACATCCAGCGGAAACCGTCGAAAGATTTTGCTCCTCGGTTGGAATTCCTTTCGATCGTGGCTCGCTGCATTGGGGTACAGAGAAAGATCAGCTACGAGCCCAAGATATGTTTGGAAACTTCTCACCATTCCACGACGTTGCGCTCCAGAGCACTTCGCTCAACGCACAGCCTCCAGTAAGTCATCATATTTCGTGCGCTCACACTCTTCGCTGTATCTGACAAGTTTCGAAAATGTAGAAAATGACGACCCCTGAAACAGACATGGCTGAATGGACTGAAAGGTATGGAAAAGAGGCTGCAGCATTTATTCAAAAGAATGTGGAGGATAACATGGATGACTACCTGTATTTAAAACAGTTTGCTGTGAAGCTCAACAAAGGGTAGGATTTGTTGATTTGGTTGGCTCAATTCCAAGTAAAGGACCGACTTCCTACCTCAACTAGCGCCTTTGGTAGATTTTTAGACGTAAATAAGGTGGTCCACTAGAAGCTCATTCAACGAGCACCCAACACCAACAGAAAAGAAACAGATAATTCAGTAAAGGCTATTCCTCGGGCACACTCTAAGCAATCTTGTCGCTAGGCTACGCCTAAACGCACTTTGATGGCTCTCCCTACCATTTTTCAAAAGAGGGCTTCTTTCCGCTAAGTATCTCACCCTTTTAAAGGATGCTAATCATCCACACTTAACCAGAAAATGCACTTCGGGGGGAGGGAGGGGGGGCGGGGTTGTTAGAAAAGAGCTGGAAATTAGGCGAAGACCAGAGATTCGGAAATCCCGTATATATCAGGGGTTTCCTGGACTGGCTAGCACCCAAAGGAAACCTTGACGGACAAAGTGCTCGCATTCTCATTACGTCGTTTATCAAGGGAGTTAACACAGTAGCAACTAAATCTCAAACCGAAACTGCAACCGAGAACTTCTCGAAACGCCAGTAACATCTAAAACCAGATGCTAGAGGACAAGAGAGAAGAAAAAGGCTCATTATTAACCACAGTCAGGCTCAGCAGGGCATGTTGGGCGAGGGAGTACCTTAACTGGCCTGCCGAACACACTGGAGGCAACAGAACTCCGTTCTAATGCAGTTGAGCTTTGTCGCCTTTGTTGTGTTATGCAGGCCAGTTCGTCACGTTAGATCTTAAACATCCGAAGTTAGTTCAGCAATTGCTCCGCCATAAAACACACAACACGTCCAGATATACAGCTTTCGCAAGCTGAGTCATCCGCCTTCTGGTGATCGATGCATACCAGCCAGACAACATGTTTCGCAGCTGGGCCAAATCGGCCCAGCTTACAATGAGACCATGGAAATGGAATTTAATTCGGTTTGCAAGCGCCAGAAAACACGCCTACCGGACCAGCCCTTAACAAAAAAAAGTTGCAGTAGAGCTGATTCGTGCCGCTGAATAGTGAAATGTCACATTTTGGCTATCTCGTATTCGAAGAAAGACGTGGACCAAACTTCCTCTTTATCTACCGATTGACTGAGAACATCTCGAAATCTTATTTCCGCCTCCTCCTTCCCCCCATTTGACAGGTCTCGAGGTGCCGCTTGTGGTTATCTCTCCGAGATGTCTCATGGCCACATGCACACCTAAATGGCACATCTGGGGACAGGTCTTTGTGGACTGTACGCTTGTGGCGCCGAAGGCTGCGAGAATCAGCCAAAGCCTTGTGGCACAGATCGCACACGATTGACTTGTGAGTCGTCAAATGTCGCCTTTCACTTGACTTAGCCTATGTTACCACCTTTTACTAAAGGGTGGGTTTCTTACCAGAGCTGCGACTTGTCTGACAAGAGACGAGGGCAGTGCGGACATTTAAGATGAGACAAGCGCGGCAGCAGTATCTGCGAAGATGTAGAAACGCTTGAGTGGAGCTCATTTGGCGGGTGGCTGAGAGTGAGCGGTGCGAATGACGTGCTAGGCTCGCTAGGCCGCGAAAGAAGACTCGAGCTGAATGAGGGTAGTGCTTGTGGGAATAAAGGAAGAGAGCAATTAACCCAAGACGAGTTTGAATGTTGAAGATAAGAGGCATTATTGGCGTAGGGTGCTGTATTGTTTAATTTGTCAGGAAAAGACGAGGAAATATAGCCATTAATGCCAAAGTCGATGTCATCCTTAGGGTAGGAGCCAAGAGAGGAATCCGAAAACGGTTGCTGAGAAATACAATTCGAATTAAATTCCAAGGGGTCAGCTCTCCTCTTTTCGGGCGTGCATTTCAAGCTGGTTGGTTCGCCCCTTGATTCGGCGGCATCAGGACTGATGTTGGAATACCAGGTAGGTTCGTTTCCAGCAGGCAAATCTTCCAAAGTCGAATCGAAATAGGAGTCGTCATTCAAAAACTGATCATCCGTAATATTCTCAGAACTTAAGTGACACTCCTGCGCTGTCGAGTCCTGCGCCCACTTTGACAAGTAAGTAGAGTCGTTGAGGAAGTCGCTGCGTGTTTGTGGCTGGCAGGCTGCCCAGAACGTCTTTCCGTGATCACTGTAATCCGGAGAAATGGTGCAGCTGCGAAGTGTGACAGTTTTGGCTGACGTTGTGTGGTAATCGTGCATGAATGGCATAGAGGACTCTCTTCTTGGCGTTGTTATTTGTCTTGGCAAACTCCCGTGTACATTATTTTTTGGATGTTGCCCAGCCCCAGATTCAAGCTGAAATGTTGTGCTGCAACTGAGCCTAAAGCGCGGCCCGCAAGAATCAGCCTTACAATTGGTCAAAGTAAGCTTCTTCCTTCCTTCTTGAGATTAGATGCCGTTTTAGCTAGCCAAGGCTGCGGGATCTTGCCAAGGCGGACCCCATCAAAAATCAGAATGCACAGAATACGCCCACAGGATTTGCAAGAGTTACGCAACGCACACTAACGGTGCTATCGCGAGAGTGGAAAGTTTGCCCGTGAGGCCCCATCTCCAAAACCAATCATTATCAGATGATGTCCTGAATGTACGTAGTAGTTGGATTGTCAACTAACCGGAAGCACTCCAGCCGATGCGGCCGCTTGTATCTTCCAATCAACAATGTTCCTGGATCTTGGGCCCCGTCTGAGGCTCCTCATATCATCCAATCACTTGAACCCTCCCCTGTTATCGCAGCTACTCTCTGCTGAGGACCCAGACGGCATCCTGTCAATTCCTAAAACTACATCACCAATATTCCCGAATCCGGAGCCACGTCAGTAGTCTTCTGAGGCTCCTGATACCACCCAATCACCTAAACTCTCCACACACATCATAACTACTCGTTGTTGAGCAATGATGACAGAAACCAGCATCCTGCCAATTCCTAAAACAAAATGCATGAATGTAATCACCAATGTTCCTAGATCTGGGACGGCATATCTGAGCCTCCCGAGGCCCTTAATGCCATCCAATCGCCTGAACTCCCCTACTCATATCACGACTACTCTCGGCTGAGGAAAGAAACAGCATCCTGCCAATGCCTAAAATCAGATGCATGTATGTAAGCACCAATGTTCCTAGATCTGGGACGGCATATCTGAGCCTCCCAAGGCCCTTGATGCCATCCAATCACCTGAACTCGCTACTCATATCACGACTACTCTCGGTTGAGGACAGAAACGGCATCCCGTCAATACCCTAGTTAGAATGCATGAACCTGATCACCACTATCTGAGGCCCCTAGTCGCTTCCTATCGTTGAGCTGTACTTTCAACGAAGGCAGAAAATCGCCTTCTGAGGCTCCTCTTCAACATCAATGAAGACTTCTGTAGCGTAATTTTCGATTCCTCGACGGGCATATCCCACAACATGTCGGTCAGGTCCGAGCATTGGTATATAACCCCAAGGATGAGTCCGCATAAGCTCTCCCCAGCTTCAGTCCAAAAGACCTCTCATCTCACTGGAGTTACTTAAGCCACAATGCCAGCAATGGCGCCGCCAGAACCAAGTATCTCGCCGAATCATCCCCTTATTACCCCAGATACCCACTGCGGCAACATACCACGAGGTACCAAACGCCTCTCACAAAACCATCAGACATCCAGCAACCCAACCCCAACCAGCAAGCACAGGAAATTCGATGCAATCACTCCCCAGACCGGCAAACGACACGACCCATCACCTTTCCCACGAACCACAGATCATCTCAACCGCCAGCCCATCACCCCGCACAGCGAAGGCAACCACCCACCCCAGCAACCCAGGTCCGAGACCCGAGACGCAACAGCCAAGCACCTCCCCAGACCAGCCGAATACCCACCGATGGCAAGATGGAGACGAGAGACGGTCCAGCAAGAGCCCTGGAACAGCACCTCAAGGTTGCATGCTGACGATGTGGAAAGGGCGCGTGGAGTACAGAGTAGGAGTGGGAGTGATCTGATCTCAAAGGATGAGAGGCGTGTGACGAGTGAGGCGACAACCTCCTCCAGGGCTGCGGGCTATCGTGACGGTGTTTCAGAAGCTGGCGCTTGTGTTGACTTGATGGGTGTTGGGGCATGGCTGATATAGTATGCTTCTCACGAAAGACCAACTTCAGTCTACTCGTAGGGCCTGCAGCAAGGCTTGTGAATGCCTAGTCACATACTCTCTTCGCTGTGTCCTGAATATCAGCGTTGGCTATTGACACGCCATAAGCAATAGTATACCAGTTTTGTGAGCATACTTTCCTTCTGGGAACATTGCTTTCAGAGAATAAACAGCTCCAACCATGAGTGAGGAGATTATCTAGATAAAAGGTGAACGGGAAGATAGATGATCGTGAACCACGCAAGGGCGAGGGGAAACTGTTTTCATTTTCCATCGAAAGTCTCAGCTGAGAGCAATGGGTATTCAACGAACCGTTTTCAGCGCGGGCTCAGTCTCTATATATCACTTTTCTTAATTTGCTTTTTGGAGCGACCTTGAGCTTGAGAGCCCGGTTTTGCTGCACTGCTCTTTAGCACACAGCCGGCTCACTCCTTTTGATGCTTGCCAAATCCGTATGCTCGTGGAAGAGCTCCAAACACCAATCCCGCTATGCAAGCACGCTTCCTCTCCCTATCCGTAGACCAGAGAAATTCGTAGCAAGTTCAAGCCAAATTCAAGATTTCGACGCCACCCGCTTTCCATATGTCTCGACCACCTCTGCAACCTGGTTGGCAAGTTTCTCCGCATCCCTAGCCGAATGAGCTTCCGCATAGACACGAACAGCATCCTCAGTACCTGAAGCGCGTGCAAATGCACGACCTCGGTTGGTAAGGTTTACATAGTGATCAATCCTGGCTTGCGCACCAGCAGGAGACTCCAGTCTTCTCTCGGCATCAACAGCCTTGAAAACGTTCCGATCTGGGACAACAACTCTAACGAGCTTGTTTGGGAGGTCAATATATGTATTCATCCAATCTTGTGGAGACCAGGCACGATGTGCAAGGGCAACCTCGGTCAAAAGCATATCGGACAACGCATCACCAACCGCTTGATTGATGAGATTGATCAGCGCATCGAGTGACTCAAGAGCATGCTTCTGGCCAGGAGACTGCGGATCATGACCTTTGATGACATCAATGGCATTGTCATTGAAAAGGACTGTACCGTGGCCGTTGGCTTCGAAATAGACACCGATGTCAAATCGTTTGGCAGCATGGTGAAGATGTTTGACACCAGTGGGGGTGCAATCGACTGGCAGTTTCATCACCTTCTGGATGTACTCGGTCGAGGCGCCGTTCGCATAGGCAGTCTGGACGACGCCAATTTTGAGTTTATCCCCAATGCCAGCCACTCTAGCTTGATCCGCGATGAAGTTAGCTGCCAAGGTAGCGATTCGATCTCCGTCAAGTAGATGAAATTCCTTGTTGTCATCTATGAAGTAGTATACAATGCGATCGGCGTCTCCGTCAAGTGAGCAGCACCGTTCGAAAGGTACGGCATTCGAGGATGGAGGAGCGCGCTGCTTCGTTTTGACGTAGTCGGCACCACACTAGACAAAAGTCAGCGAACCATAATGCCACGCCACGGACAGCATCACCTCATAGTTCAGTGCTTCTGGTTTGATCACGTCGTCATTAACAACTTTGATGTCTATTCCACCATTGCTTGCGTCGGGAAGATACTTGAGAAGATCGTGTAGCTTCGGACCGCCAACTCCGTTCGCACAGTCGACAGTGACATGACCCTTGATCTTACGGCCGTACATAGCTTTCTTGAATGCATTAGCCATTTTCGTGTAATAGCCTTCCTCACTTGCTTCACCAAATGGACGAGGAGAATTCTTGGTGTTATGACAGCGGACCATGTGATGAAGCATAGGTGTAGTAAGAATGCCATAGTCCGTGTACTCAACATTCAGTGCCTCAAGAGAAGATTTCAAGGCTTTGATCAGGTGAGGCCCAGAAGCACGAGTGTCACGAGCAAACACCACCCTCGAATTTCGCGTATGGACTTGATGAACGGGATCAACAAGTAGATCATTGGTCAGTTTCTCGTAGATGTCGCCAAACAGAGCATTTTCGGTGTTAGCCAACATGGTGGCATATTCCTCCCATTCTTGCTGTACAATCATCAGATGCAGAATGTCCAATCTTGCGCGTCTGGTCATACCTCCAGCATATCGCCCTGATGCTCGGTTAGTCATCGACCCTGAACTGACAACAAACATAGACATACCATAGGATCCACCACTTTGACTCCGTTATCTTCTGCCGGATTGTGACTTGCAGTGATCATAACTCCGATGGTGGCTTCATTGCGTCGCTTTGATCTCAACGCCGCAACAATACCGACAGCGTACACCACATGATCGAGGCCAGCATCTCTACCACAGACTTGTTAGCAAGCGGTCTTGGTCGAATCTCCAAGTCGTCCTGTACTGCGAAGATATTGAAATGAAGGTCGCTTACGCTTTCATGCGAAACTGCAGATTGTATGTCAGCTTAAACCTTCGCTCATGATGATCCGACTTACTCCTGCTGTACCATACTGAAATCTTTTGCCTTCAGGGAGTGGGTATGGAGCTGCATTTTGAACCAGGGCACTCTTGACCTCGTCTGCAATTGTGACTATCGGCTTAGGCTGGTTGAAGATCGAATCCATGGTTTCGGCCTTTGGATGAGATCGAAGGGGCGATAACCCGAGCCGATCTCTAAATACCTTGGGTAGTCGAGGCGGATCAAAAAAGCGCTCTGCTGGTGGATATACGGGAACTTCGCCTAGTGCAGGAAGGATATGTGAGATTGAAGATTGTCGTCGAGTTCGTGGGCATGGGTGTGGACGTTGATCTTCTTCGTCAGATGATGAAGTGGACCAGGCAGATGAGGACACTAGAAGATGAGCTCGTAAGGTTGTGACAAGAGTGCAGATGGAAGAAGATAACTACTTGTGTAGAGGGGAAAATTGGAGCTGCAAGCAGTCAGACCATCAGCGAAAGTGGAGGCACGGAATTAGCCGGTGGTGGGGGCGCAGGGAACGCTGTTGGTACCAGGGTGGTTAGCGTGAGGCTTGGAGAAGGGATATTAGGGGTGGGCCAATAGCCCTTGAACATTGAATTAGGCGGGGAATAGAGTTTCGGGCCCTGATTTTTGCGCCCTGAACTCTAAATGGTTCCAGGCATTGCACACCTGATAGAATCCACTTCCGTTTTTTTTTGTGTGGATGCTGTGCTTGAGGATGCAACTCAGTTATTCTGATGCGTGATATTGACATTGACGCACCGCAATGTACTTGAAGAGCGAGCTTTGCGGATTCTGTGAGTCGATTTTGGTGGTTTCTATCCAGGAACCTGGCGCTATACATTGCTGTTGGTTGCCTGCTGACATTGAGTCTGCTGAGGCACCACTGTGGGGCCGGCATGACTCCCCTAAGCCTTAAGTCGTTCACCTGCCATGTCTTCGTGTGCATCTCTGAGCAGGAAGCTGATACCCAAAACAGTTAGTGCTCACTTTTGAACATTGTTCCTTGCTACTTACTTGTACCACCAATAGGTTGGGAGTACTGTCCCCAGATGCCACAAGCTGTGAGCATCAATCATGCCTTTAATGGGGGGAAAATCCAGCAACTCGAAGCTCATTGCAAAGATGATCCAAGCAACAATGAGTCCAGGCCACGCAGCCCAGATTTTATGCATCTTTCGGTACCGCGTGACACTGAACCAGCTCCAAAGGATATTCTGGACAATCCCAGCAACAACATTGGCTGCCATATTATACGTATAGTCCCACTTCCAGAAGGTCAGATAGGAGACGTGAGCAGTATACAGGGCCAGGCACGTCCACGTCCAGGCGTTCAATAGTCTCCTCTTCTTTAGTTGTTCGAGCCGGAATACTCGAATTGGTGTATAATATAAACCGTAGAAGACGCTGGCACCAGCCGCATAATAGTCCAGTTTCTCCGTGAGGTTGAAGTCCCTCGAATGGAAGATCATACTGAACACCCAGCTCACAAGGCCGAAATACCCAAAGCCAATGTAATACGGACGTAATGGGTAGCTGGCAGGAATGGACTCCCTGACTTTGGCTAGGCCATGCTGATGCGCCAGATAATTGAGGAAAGAGAAGAGTACAGAAAAAGGCTCCTGCATCCCAAGAAACCTGTGAAAAGGCCACTTGCCATGGAACTGGACAATTGCATTTGCTAGGGGAGGATTCTGAGACAGCCTCTGATTCGTGATGATATGTTGACATGTCTGGTCGCATTCACGTGGACAAGTCCAGAGCATGAGTCGAAGGTGAAGTGCTTAATAGTCAGAACAGCTACAACAAACGACTAGGATGGTACTTACGAAGAGAAGTCTTTCCACTGTGACAATTGGTATTTTCGCATACCTGATCAGGTCAGTTGAAGATATTAGAGCGCTAACGGATGTGTTTTGCTACCTTTACACACTCTCTGAATTCTGGCAATCGGTCTCCATACGATGCATCGCAAGGCCAAGTGAGCAGCAGTATCGTCAGAAGCAAGAGCAGCCAATGAATGCGCCGAGGCGAAGGATGGTAAATTATCATGGCAAAATAGTGGGAAGTATGAAAGCGGTCGCGTGCATGGGAGATTCTGCACCCAAGAAAAGAAATTGATGGGCGAAAAGAAGAAGCTGTCGAGAGGCCAATTGCTCGGCCGAGCACTCCTAGATTGCACCTCTCAGGTCTGAGCGCTAGCACTTCAACGAAAGTACAGATGTGCCTCCAGACTGTTGAAAAGGCATTTCAAACATCAAAAAAATGTGGACACGCCGGTGATCGAAACCGGGACCTTCCGCAGGGTTTGCTTAAAGAGATGCAAAGCGGATGTTATACCACTAAACTACACGCCCAGATCATGGTTGATTCTTGTCAAAATAAATTATACATCTTATCATCTGTGAGCTGAAAGGCTTCACTCTTAGCTAGATTTAAGCAGCCACTACAACAGTAGTTTTCAAGGAGTGATTACCAGCTCCGTAAAGGAATCAATACTCAAGAGTGCTACCGAGTGCTCCCTGCGAATGATGGGTCGTAGAATTGCCTATAAGAACCCACTGTGACCCCGATCTTCAGACATACCGCATATAGTAGCCTGGTTGCCTCTTTCGTCAGTGAACCGAGGTTGTCTCCCCGCACCCTGGATGACTTTTCTTTGCCATATTCAACGATCAGGGAGTACAACTGACCACCAAGGCCCCACTCATATGCTTGACAACAACAACTCGCCTCCCATTGTTGACACTTCCGAAGGAAGTTTCTTTTCGACATTAAACATTCATCCTATAGTACCTATCCACGATGAGCGGCCCAGGCGCTGGTTTCGAATACCCCGCAGCGGAAGTGTCATGGCTAAAACGAGATGTCCTCTTGTTCGCGAACAGCATTGGATGTACTGCCGATGAGCTGCATTTCCTTTATGTATGCTACAACCGCTCCCTACATATCTTTAATGTGTAGTGCAGAGTGGACATTGAATGAAGTGTGTGGTACATAGGAACTGCATCCCAATTTCTCCGTCTTTCCCACCTATCCAATCATTCTGCGTAAGTCACGTTGATTGCACACCACCAGCCTACAAGCTCGGACTTCCTCTGCACCTGTCCAATCTGCTTCTGACCCCTCATCCCAGCATTCAAAAAGACTTCCCAAGAAGTGATAGACTTCTACTCTGCTCAATCCAGCATTCCTATTCCCAACGTCCCTAAATTCGACCCCCGCCGCGTTGTCGATGGTCAACGACTCATCCAATTCCTCAAACCCCTTCCACCATCATCCGCTGGTAGGCGATTCGAACTCCGTAGCAAAGTTATAGGGGTCTACGACAAAGGTAAGGTGGGAAGTGTGGTAGAGACTGAGCAGTTGTTAGTGGAGAAGAGAGATAATGAAGAAGAGGTGTACGCACGGATGGTGGGCAGTGCAGTCTTCATCGGACAAGGAAATTGGGGTGGACCCAAGGGGCCAAGTACGGCGGCGTTCCCACCGCCAGAGGGAAAGAGGCCGGATGGAGTCTTCGAGTTGAAACTGAGCAATGAAGCGGCATTGCTGTATAGGTCAGCGGTCCTCGTGATGCTTCTGTGGGGTTGCGGTTCGACCTTGTTTGAGTAACACGCTTTACTGACACGATTCGCTGACAGGCTGAACGGCGACTACAATCCTCTCCATGCAACCCCCGAACCAGGCCAGAAGATGGGATTCGGTGGAGCCATTATGCACGGTCTTTTCAGTTGGAACGCTACCTGCCATGGGCTGCTTAGGGAGCTCGGTGGTAGCAATCCCACCAACATCAAGGAGTTTCAGGCCAGATTCGCAAGTCCAGTCAAGCCAGGAGATAAACTGCTTACAGAAATGTGGAGGACTGGCGAGAAGAAGGACGGCTGGGAAGAGATAAGATTTCTAACCAAGGTCCAGGGTGGCAAGGTGTGTCTGAGTAATGGAAGGGCGATGATGAAATGTGTGGAAGGAGGGACAAAAAGTAAATTGTAACCAATACCACCAACTGTGTCTGTGGCTCTGAATGTGATATGCATATTATGTGTACAATCCGAAAAGGGCTCTTTTGAATGAATCCATTGACCAAAATCAGCGTCAACTCGAGGGGTATCTAAATAAACTCGAGGAGCTTGCAAATCGTATCT
>QQTW01003031.1_pt1 | contig 12348 bp, 13 predicted proteins | sample 1904831 | NCBI WGS metagenome assembly QQTW01 (sample SAMN09435610, study PRJNA476489) | Subsurface metagenome, whole genome shotgun sequencing project. | reverse complement strand
AGAGATGAGAATGCAACGGTGGATGATTTTATTGATGTGATCATGAAGGATCATCGGAAGTATATTCGTTGGTGAGTCACTACTCTATGACTTGGTGGCTTTGTTGCGATGGCCCAGAAAGAATGTTGACGGGCCGGCTCGGGCAGCCTATATGTCTACAACAAGATCGACTCCGTCTCACTTGATTTCCTCGACCAGCTCGCCCGCGAGCCTAACACCGTGGTCATGAGCTGCGAGCTCGACCTTGGCGTCCAGGATGTGGTGGAGCGGTGCTGGCAAGAATTACGACTGATGCGCATATACACCAAAAGGTATTGAGGTCCTTTCTTCTCAATTCTTATTGCTCTTCCCCATAGCCATGATGACACAATTCCCCCCTAGGCAAGGTGTCGAGCCCGACTTCAGCGAAGCACTTATCGTCCGGAACAATTCTTCGATAGAGGACGTGTGCGATCAGATTCACCGGACGTTGAAGGAGACCTTCAAATATGCCCTGGTGTGGGGAGCGAGTGCTAAGCACATTCCGCAGCGAGTAGGCTTAGGGCATATGGTGGCAGACGAAGATGTAGTGAGCATTGTGAGCGCTTGGAAGGCGTGATGTTGAGTATAGAATGCTTTGTAAGGCTCTTCAGGTCAGTCGCTATCCTCCTCACTGCCATATCCAACTAGAGGCCCGCTCGGCTCCTTCGGGGCATCTGCAGTACTTGATCTGCCGTTGGTCGTGTACTCCTTTAGCTTTGCAATGGTTGACCCAGAAAATATCCCATTACCATTCTCAGACGCATCTGGCTTTTCATGAAGAGGTTCCGACGCTGCCGCATCCTCGATCATCATCTTTTCTTGGGTTCCTCCGATCTGCTCTTGCATTTTGATTCCTTCAAGTTCTTTGCTTCTAGCATGCCAAACTTCGTCCGGGGCTTCGTATCCCTCCAGTCCAAACCCACTTTCCAGTAGCCTCCTCCTCTTCATATCCGGCGTTTCCCTCCCTTCCAGCTCTGCCACAAAATCCGCCGGTAGAGCCTTTCGCACAGCTTCTGCAGCTTGCTCTTCAATCCTTGCAGCCTCGCGCTTCTGCGCCAATGGGTTTGGATCCACGGTCGCCCATCTCACATTGAGTATTTCGTTATGATCTAGTGCCTGATTCGCCATGGCTTCCTTCGCAAACTGGCTATTGGCCTCATTTGTGTAGGTAATGAATGCCACGCCTCGGCTGGTAAGCACTCTGATACGGTCAACCTGCCCCCATTCCGCAAAATGCCTCGCAACAATCTCTTCGATGTCGTCTGTGACGTGTATCCTGCCACAATAGAGCGTTCGGTTCTGCCTCATGAAACTGCCCACCCCGCCCATGTCATCCCGGTAGTCTGAGAACTTGTCTCTTCCAAAGCAATCCACGTTTGGGTTGTATACATCAAACAACGTCGGCAATCGATGCAGGTATTGACACTCGTGACCTTTTGGACAAATCCCTCTGGCGAAGAATAGGCAGAAAAAGGAACCAGGTGTCTTGTCTGCGCGAGTGTATCCACTGTCTTTGCTGATGTTGCATCGATTCTTCGCGGCAGTTTTTGAGAGATAGGCGTCCTCGCGATCGCCACCGGACCATTTGTTGTACCAGATATTAAAGATTGTGCCTGTCTGAGGCGGAGGCTCAGAGGTTATGGTTGATGGATCAACTTGAGGACGGGCTGGTCGACGCTTGCGTCGGATTAATTTGATCTTCTTCTGAGGTGGTTCAGTGGAAGTATCATCGTTTTGTGTAGTAAGAGCTTGAGAGAGGTTTTGGGAGGGTGAAGCAGAGGCATCGATTGTGGGTGGTGAAATAGGTCGCGTTGAGGTTTCGACTTCGGCCATGATGCGGACGCAGTGTAAAGAGTTCTCTGAAAGTTTGCTCTGGGGTTCATAAATGTATGAACTGTAAAGTAGGAAAAGCAAAGGAATTTAAGCACGGGACGTTAGTAAACATTTTGGTTCAGCGCTAGTATTGTTATATGGACTTTAACCTAATAACACTGTCACCCCGGAGGACTTAACTAAATCAAGCTGCTAGTAAAAAAATTCTTTAACCTACAATATTGGGTGCACCTCAGTAGCTGTGTAGTTGAGATCTTTTAGCTGGATAGAAGAGGCCCTTAACCAGTTGTAACAAAAAGCAGTTTTACCCAGAAGTCTGTTGCATACAGGTTCCTTTGTATCAGGTATTACACAACTTTGTAGGTTGCAAAGCCCGTACCCTACATTGGTACAAGCTTGATAGAGTGCTTAACCCAAATGAATCAAAGTGCATCTACTGATGCCAGACTAACAGTGCTCAAGGGCCGGAGGGCTCTAAATAGCACGCTGCGGTATTCAATGCTGTCATCCATCAAATATATCCCTAACGTCGCTTACTACGTATGCCATACAAGATAAGCGATTTCCTTGAGCGCGTATGGAGATACAGATATCAGAATCGACTCAGCCTGCGTAATGTTTGCTTTAAGGATTAGAATTTCATCAATACTATCTTTCTCCGCGACCACTGTTCCATCAAACGCTAAGATATTCAAAAAACATCACGACTCGCAGACCCTCCCCGGCCTGGTGAGAGGGACGTAGTATCATGCAACAATCAGGAATACATTTTGCCATGGCCTTGTAAGGGGAGCACCTGGCCCTCAAACTCGAAAATGAGGCGGCCGCAGCCATATTCGGCAGAGACAGCTACCAAGCATGTAGAAGTCCTAAGCCCACTAATACTAGATAGAGTCGCCTGGTATGTGTCATACTTGGTTGAACCACTACCATTGCGGTGGTGATTGCGCAAACCAGTATACGGGATCTGGAGTCACTAGGTGGTATCGTCCCTAATGGGACATTGATATACCCAAGCCAGCCCCTGAAGATCGAAGGTTCTGGAAGCTTCCATGGTAATTGGCGGTCCGGAGGTCCCTATACCTGGTAATGTAGTCCCGCAGCACCCAGTGTAAGAGGCACGTCATGGGCTTCCTTTGGGGGCTCCAACGTCCAATTCTGCAAAAACCACACAACACCATCTCGTCAATTCAGAACTTGCTGGCAAAGTCACTAAGGGGCTGCACCTTTCTTGTCACCCTTTTACCAATTGAAGGCTTGCAGAGTGTGATCAAACATTGCTGTGACTACCTACACAGCCTAGCCGCGACCGCTATATTTCTCACCTGCATGCCAGGGCCTTGCACCCGCTTCCTGCACCTCGATGTACTGATTCAAAGTTTGACTGATTAATTATTCGTTAATCCTTCAATTCGTTCCTAGGTCGCCGATAAGCATTGCTGATCACGACGCCTATTCCGTGCTGAGCAAACATGGTTGCCGAAACGAAATTGTACGATGCTCTGGGGATTCAGCCAAGCGCGAGCCAAGAGGAGATCAAGAAGGCATACAGAAAAGGAGCGTTGAAATATCACCCTGATAAAAATAAAGATAAACCTGAAGCTGGGGAAAAGTTCAAGGAGGTCTCGCAAGCTTATGAAGTGCTCTCTGACCCAGAGAAAAGAAAGGTTTACGATCAGTATGGACTCGAATATCTGCTCCAAGGAGGCCCTTCAGCACCATCCGGGGCCGAAGCGGGAGGGATGCCGGAAGGCTTTGGGGGCATGCCAGGCTTTGGTGGCTTCGGCGGTATGCCGGGCGGTGGACGAAGCTTCCACTTCTCAACTGGCCCGGGCGGTGGAGGTGGCTTCAAATTCGACGATCCTAGCAATATCTTTGCTCAGTTCGCAAGAAGCAGTGGTGGCGGCGGAGGAGGAAGAATGGGCGAGGATGATGACATATTCAACCTATTTACTGGTATGGGCGGAGGCCGCTTTGGTGGAGGTGGTAGGAGCTCTGAAGGACCACAGATGAGACCACAACGGCCTAGAACACCAGAGGTTACCACCGTTGAACGCCCCCTCCCTGTAACCTTGCAGGACCTCTTTCACGGAGCTCACAAGAAGATGAAGATCAAACGCAAGACATATGATGAGGAAAGTGGCAAACGAAACGTGGAAGACAAGATCCTGGAGATGGATATTAAGCCTGGCCTGAAAGCTGGCTCTAAGATCAAGTTCAAGGGCGTAGGAGATCAGGAGGAAGGAGGCCAGCAAGATTTGGTCTTTATTGTGACTGAGAAAGAACACCCGACATTGAAACGGGATGGCGATGATCTCAAGACGACCGTTGAATTGACCCTCAAGGAGGCGTTGACAGGCTGGTCGAAGACCGTGACAACAATAGAAGGGAGGCAGCTACCAGTCAGTGGAGGTGGCCCTACCCAACCGGGTCACCAGGAACGATTCCCAAATCTGGGCATGCCAACAAAAAAGCCAGGTGAACGAGGAGATTTCATTGTTGAAATAGAAGTCAAGTTTCCGACCTCGTTGACGCAAGCCCAAAAGATGCAATTGAAGGAGGTCCTACCATGAGATGGCCCAAGGTTGCTCATGGTTAATGAGGTCCTATGGTACCAGCTCTTCTACGACCAATACGTCGAGATATTGTCACGTGCTTCCAGCCATCTAATCGTCGCTAGAGAAGATGATACCACAGAGTCGGATTCTGGGGGCAGAGTGAGTAGCGCATTGTTGGGCGTTTGAAGGTGTTCGTCCTGTTACTTGCGTCTAGGGGGGTGGAGGAGATCCGTTGAACGTTGAACGCGATTAGCTACAAGGAGTAAAGGGCAATTCAAGACCTGTTTACTCGAATCTTCATTCTCTTCGTTCATGTTGAGTCGATCGCTGGGAGTAAAGTATGATCTGCAGGTTGTAAATCGATAGGCTGTCCATCTGTGCGACAGGTCTGCGGCCGCTCCTCCGCCGCACCCGCTCGATATCTTTCCGCCACCCACCAGCATTGACATAGACACTTTGGTTAGTTGTCTGCACCTCGCCCGCAAGGTAAGAAAGGCTTCTTTTCCTCCGAAACCTGTCATGGCGGCTCGTCAGCAGAAAGCCGTCAATAAATGGGTTGCAAGAATTATACCGGTCATCCTCATCGGTCTTGTTGCTTACAGCGCATACGTAATGACCAGAGTGATCGCAGTAGACTATCTCATCAATCCCTCGCCAGACCTCTCTTTACAGCCTCGATCTGGATCTGCTGCGGCGATATTGCTGCTCTACTATCTCCTCCTCATACCACTTCTTACTTGCTACGCTCGACTCATCCAGACGATCGTAAGGAATCCCGGCTATGTGCCACGAAGTGCGGCATGGTATCAACAGCGCAAGCAAGAAGCCGCAGACGCACGAAAAAAGCACAGTCGAGGCTATCAGAGCCGGGAAAGATCCTTGCCACAAGGTACCGAGAAGCCCTCACAGCAGCCACATTCATGGCGAGTCAACACTCAAGATGTGGAATCTGGTGGCTCGAACCACAGCAGTCTTTCAACCTACACGAAGCATACCAAACACCACTCCCATAACCACAAAAACTCTACCGACATCCCTTTCTGGCAACGGGACATATTCGTCTGCAATCCTGACGGCCGTCCGCCCTTTTGTTCTAGCTGCTTAACCCACAAGCCGGACCGCACCCACCACTGCAGCGAAGTCGACCGCTGCGTGCTGAAGATGGACCACTTCTGCCCCTGGGTCGGTGGTATCGTGTCGGAAACATCATTCAAATACTTCATCCAATTCAACGTCTACGCCGCTTTCTTCTGCATTATGGTCTTGACGACCACCTCTGTTTTCATAGCCGAGAGGAGGAGGATTGACCCAGGGTTCCTGGATATACATTACTTTCTTATTCTCGGCATATCAGCTCTGTTCACATTATTCTCGGTAGGCATGGCGGGCAGTTCCATACAGCTTTCGATCATCAACTCGACTACAGTGGAGAATCTAAATCGGAGGAGTAAAATGTGGTTTCTAGCAGTCTTGATCCCCAGAAATGAAGACGGCAATTTACCACCTCCGCCAACATTACGATCACCTAGGTCGGGAGTTTTCGGACCTGAAGCTGCGCCTCGATTCCAAACAATCACCTATCCCCGGCCACCAAATGAAGAGCAATTTCTCATCCACCAAGCACGTAGTCAGCAGGGTCATGTCAGCGATCCCACGCTCACGAATACTTCCACCATCACCAACACCCAACCATCTACCACACCACCGACCCTCTCATCTCAACAGCTCCGCACCTTCGCCATCCTCTCTACCCAACAAGGCGAAAACCCCTTCGACGTCGGACCCTGGGAAAACACGTGCCAGGTCATGGGATACAGTCTCGCGGAGTGGTTGTTTCCTATCAGACAATCACCCTGTACCAATCACACAAGTAGGGTGAGTGCATTCAAGATGAATATGAACTTGGTGAGGAGGTTGCAGGAGGAGGCCGGGTTGGTAGATGTGAGGCACGAAAGGGCTATTCGTAGCCGGAGTGGTGACGAAAGTGGAGGAAGCAGTGGCAGTGGGGAACGAAGCGGAAGTGCAGCCGAGGATCATGGGAGTAGAAGGAAGAAAAGGCAGCGGAAAAGGTCGAGACCTGCGAGCAGGATGGATGAGGGTGAGGAGAGCGTAAAGTGAGGCAGCTGAGGGAGGAAAGTGCGCCGCACCGCCTCTCCCTCCCAGGTTTGCCTGGCTGCTCGTTGTTGTCCCGGTAGACCGACCATCATCCGCAAGGCGAATGACCCGAACCCCTCATCCATTGCCATGTATTCACTCGTCCTCTTGCCAGGCTTCGCCGCCGCCTGGGTTTTTGGCTTTGTATATCTTGTTTCTTAATCGTCGATACGTGGATATAGCGAAGGCGCTGCTGGAATTACGTTGCAAAGGCTGGTTACTTATGGAGAGCAGATCGAGTCAGTCGGTTGGCTCGCTCGCTCGCTCGGGCTTTGGACACGAGCGCCGTGAACTTCCTGGAACATTGCTTCTGGGGACTGGAGACCTGGCGCTCGCATTGGCATTGGCATTGGTATTGGCGTTGGCGTGTTGTATAAAATCAGCTACGAGTTTTACTCGGGCATGGATGGGGCTTCGCACTGGCAGGAGGAGGAGGAGAAGAGGAGAGTGGATAGGATAGCATAGCTTAACGTGATCGACTGTGTAGATGGAGTGGGCAGGGCATAGCAAAATATTAGGGGACTCGTGAGAGCTTTCCACCGCCGCACAGATTAGTAACTGTACTGCTCATGGATTTGGTGTTCCGTGCGGCATTCCAGTGCTCTAGTCCAGTGCTGCGTTTTACCCCAGGGCCTGAGTCTCGGCCATCAGAAGCAAGGCGAATGCTTGAGTTTCGGAAACCTGCTGAACATTTGTAGCACGCGATGTAACTCCTTCACCTACGCGGTTACGGATCAGGCGTAGATTTGCTAGATGGGTCCGTCATTCGTTTGATGTCAAAGGCGATGAATGGGGTACTGCTGCTTAGCCTTCGTATCATGCCAGTTTCCTTCGTGCTAAAAAATCAACACTGTAAGTACTTGGGTCTGAAGCCGGTTATGTGCTAGAGTCTTCCGAGGTGCTACCAGCCGGCTGCTTAGGCAGCGATCGCACTTCGTACGGGCGTTTGTGTACACGGAGCCGCCGCTCAGGGGACCTATACCCGGTTGGGACAGCTTGGGGGCTGGTTAACATATAAATCGAAAAAAAGTCTATGACAGAACTTGGCGTTATGGAAATCGGCAGGGGTTCGCAAAGCATTTGATCAAAACGGGTCATGATAAAAGGGGGTTTGAATATAATTGATTCGCGGACCAGCAGGACGGAAATGGACAAAGATCTATGAAGTAGTAACGACAGAGATAGAACAGACGCAAACACGGTCGGTTGAAAGCATAGCAGTAGCGATAGGTGCGACAGAACAGGAAGACAGGCGAAGAGGGCTCGGCTGGTAGAAGACGACCCAAAACAAGCACCTATGAAAAATGAGAGCGACCTCTGCAGTAACGAGGGTAAAAACATAGATGACAAGAAAGAAATATTGATAATGGATCCAGTCCACACAAAGGAAAACTTGTGAGGGACGAACTTGATCAACGATCGACAAAATTAAACGAGTGTCAAAAAGAAATGCAATGTAAGAGCAGCGCGGCTGCGACCGCGAGGGCCGATGCTCCAGCAGGGGATCTCCGCTGCACGAGGCGGGAAGGCCCACTTCAAAGCGACGTACACAACCCGCAGGCGATATGCCCGCAAATTGTGCATCTTCCGCCGCAGAGGGCTGGGTTGTTCATGCTGGTACAGCGACAGCATTTCCACCATCCCGCCATTGAAGGACGACTTCTGCATTGAGCTTCGTTGTTGTTATGTGGGACAGACCGTCGTGGCTTCATACACCCTTGGCTGCGATGTTTTCGAAGGCGACTGCCGGCACGTGGATGAGCTGAGCCACCGTCAAGACGGTGGGTACGACTATGCGCAGCGGCGTTGTCAAAGTTGCCGAGCGGCGTTACCGGGGAACGAGATCGATTGGGATTGCAATGTAGGCCGGGGATAGCGGACTGAGGAGAAGTCAGGGGCGGCGGTATATCGTTATCCTTCTTGCAGAGGGCATGACAGAAGTCATGATTGCAAGGAAGGTTGCTGGACAAGACGGCTGTGCATCTTGTGGTATTGGCCCAAAGATGTGGCCCGCCGTTGCAGACATGACATTGCCACTTGACAGGGTTTGGTAGTGTGGCTGCCATGGGAGCTGTGGCGAGATAAATGAAGAGAATCGCCGAGAAGGGGCAATGGCAAGAGAGCTCGACTGGCGCGGGATGGACCTGTATATGTCGAGAGACACAAGAAGAATTGGTGATAAGGCAGGAAGGGAGTGATTTGATCAATTGAGTAGTCAGACGAACGGCTTGCAGAGGACTTGCACTGTGCTGTGGACCAGTGGCTAGGCGAGAGTAGAAGATGGCAAAGAACAGATGAAAAGTATGGAATATAGAAGGGAAGGAATGTCTACAAGAAAATGAAGCTGGTAAGAATGAAGAGATGGCAGGAGACAAGAAACCACATCTCAGAGAGATCAGAAGCTATATACCCGCGCATGGAGGTCGAAGGCAACACATTTGGTTCATTTCCATGAACCCTACTACCACAATGAAGCTGCTGGGGACGAGATGATGCGGTGTAAGACAGCTCTCCAACCCAAGGAAGCTGGGAGATTGTGATGCTGAATAGAATCTTCGGGCATTCTCGTTGTATAGAGGAGGTGCCAAGGCTCATGTCCAGATGGTAAGCTCCAATCGAGAGGAATCCTCAAATTGTCCTGTCGTTACATCGTGAGACTTCAGGCGTTGAGATGCTTCACCTTGGGCAACGTAATCTCCTGGCGCTCTTTCATTCCGTAGCCGCAGACAAGCGACTGTCAAAGTCAAGTGACTTCGGCGCAAATCGGTAAAAGACGCGGAGCCTGGTCTCATCAGCCGCGTTAGAAGCGGAATCAAGGTATTTCAGTAGCCTCATGGCGACCAAGAGTTAGGGAGGCATCTCCGCCTAATATCATTCGGTAATACGTTTTCCACATCCATAGCAGAATTTCTTGAGGCGGAAACGGTATGTCGTTCCAAATCTCCCCCTTGCCGGAACCATTCAGTTTCATCGTGATCCGAGGGGCGGCGGAAGTGTTGCAACAGCAGTAGTCACGCGGCAGGAATTGTCTTTCTCTTGTTGAGCCTCTTCAAATCAGGGCTGAAGCCAGGATTGCATCATTCTTTTGCTGGAGTGCAAGATGGGCCCATGGGGCAAGTCACCTTGTGCATGTAAAGAGAGGGAAGGGTCTTCGATGGTAGTAGGCATAGCAGTAGAAGGCAACCGGCTTGCGAGCAGGCTAGCATCTGGCTTGTGCCCGACTAAATGCTGTGCGGCTTCGTTGGCATAGACTCGCTGATGGAGCGTTGTCCCAGAGGCTATGACAAGTGCATGGTGTAATAACGGAACGCGCCGACGTCCTCCATAAGCATGAATGTGTTTCAACTCCTCTAACTTTCAGAGGATGAGGGCGAGCAAAAGCTGATTGAGGCATCCAACCATGCTCCCTACCTGATATTATTGAGACCTGAGACCAGAATAATGGGATGGAGGCTGAAGCAGAGGCACCCAACACGGCACCGCAGTGCGTGCCACAAAAGCAGTGACAAGCCCTGGTCCGACTTGGCAGACCTTGGCCCAGTCTGGCTAGCACATTGTACACTAGTACTACTAGTAAGCTCAGTACTATGATAGATATTTAGTATTTCTCCGAAGCTTACTCTACGGAAGCCATTATTATTGTCATCAATTCTCATGAGACAGTAGGGGGTGAAGCCGAAGTGAGTTGCTTTAAGATCAAAGCAAGACTGAATATGTATCACCCAACAGCCAGTTTCCGTGAGTATGGTCCGATAGCTGTCTATCGTGCTCGAGGTAATTGTCTGCAATACGGGTGGTGGTATCAAGATCTCCAGCCTCGCCCTCCTCTCTAGTGGCATGCCGCATAATGAACACTCCACTCCACGCTGTCAAGATGTTACTGTGGCTGGCAAGGCAATGTTGCACATGATACTCTGGACATGATCCGGAAAGCCAGTTCGTACTGCGCGGTGATGACACTACCTAGACCTATATCTCCAGCTGTTGGGCTTGTACAAGCCCAATGTCTTCTGTGCCTCACGAGGTGTCTGGGATGGTGCTCACTATATAGTCGATTTATTCCATTATGTTGATGTAAGTCTGTAGCGAGTGTAGCATGAAACAATAGCAGTGTCCAAACGCGATTAGTGCTCCATTTAGGGACGATCTTTGTGGATAGTGAACGTTAACCGATACCTGGAATGCACATGAGTACTAAGCATGTTGGGTACCAAGAAACCCTGGAAGGAGTCTGACGTCCACTACAGGGGGCAAGGGTGGGCCTATATCGCACTATCCACTATCCCTCATCCACCATCCCATTCTCGTTCCTTAATCAGCACCGCCCTGTGCATATTCAAAAGTTATTCAGATCTGGCACAGGGTGTCTCTGCTGTGGACCAGCTGTCGCTGAAAAATCTGTTGGTGGGGCTGGAACCACATTTGTGCTCTACACACTTGGCCACACGTCAACCTTTTGTGCGAGGGCAATCTTTTGTGAGCCTGCCTTGGGCTTTTTGCTCCGGAATTTCAGTGGCGAGAGCCTGACTTGTCCTAAGTCAGCTGGGGCCCGACTTTCTGTATTTGTCGCGCATTGATCTCACGCCTGAGAATTTGATCAGGATCAGACATAGTTGCATCTTCCCGACAAACCGCATTCGACTCCGGATTTACATTTTGCTAGCAGTCCTAAGGGAGTTCATGTATGTTAGCGATAAAGCTTCGATCCTCCCTTGCTAATCATGACATCTACCAGTGACTAGTCCTCTGAAGTACTCGACCTGGAGTCGCACTCCCCCAATGGCAACCTATCGTTCTAGAGGAGTCTCTCCTCCACCCCGACGGGTTGGAGAACAAAGGGTTTCTACAGCCCCAGTCTTCTCTACTGCATTCGATACCCGCTTCGTCCAGCAGCCCAGAAATACCACAGATACCTTGACCTCACCTAGGGCCGGTGCAGAAAGAGTTGTTGATGCACAGCCCATATCTAGACGAACTTATGCTGCTTCTGGGCATTCTGCTATTCAGTCCAAAACTGAGTATGCAGTAAGGCCTCGAAACAACACAAGAGTGGGAGAGGACGACAGGATACCGCTAAGGGTCCTTGTACCACCCACGTCCCCTCACCGAAGTCGACCTCTCGTTGATAATCTACCTCACGGCGGGTCACGCAGCCCGGTAACCAAGCATTACTACACCTCTGACAAACCGGATCGGTATATTATTCCTGCCATATCTAGTCCACGTCAACATCGACATCAAGGTAATGGCACCCCAATAGACTCTAGCCACTTGATTCCTGATGGAAGAGATCGTCAAGAACGCCATGCGTACCGGATTGCTGGCTCACGGGTTGATTCAAAGAGTGGTGCGTTGGTTCGCTACGAAGACGAGAACGATTACTCTTACACCACCCCTCGCGAGCAATTTGATCGGGATTATCCGCCCGCTGAACGTAGGCCACGCCGCAATAGCTACGCCCGTCAAAATCGCCCTACTAGCTCGTCGGACTTTGATGATTGGAAGGCAATCTCGCAATCGAGGAGGGTGACGGGTCCCCCACCTGCTGTACGACAATTTGATAAGCTTGCCGATGAAGACCTACGCCATCCTACTGGTCTCTCTGGTAACTACAGTGACACAGAACGCAATCTCGACAAGCCAAGAAGAAGGCATTCTCTGAGAGCTCCAGTGTCCCTTCACCAAGATCGTAGAGAGTTATTCTCCCCCACTCAGGACGAGCGGACTACGCGAGGAGCATCGCATTATCAGCCAAAATTATATGACGATGAGCCAAGTTACT
>QQTW01003030.1_pt1 | contig 12350 bp, 15 predicted proteins | sample 1904831 | NCBI WGS metagenome assembly QQTW01 (sample SAMN09435610, study PRJNA476489) | Subsurface metagenome, whole genome shotgun sequencing project. | reverse complement strand
CCTAGGCTTACTAGTCTTCACTAATATCGGATCCGAATGGCAAACCCGCCGATCTACTCCTGGACAGCCCGCGCATCCCCTACGACGCCAGTCACCGCAGGGACGGTTGCCTCGCCCAGCACCGTCTCTCCCTTGTCGTTGGGGGTGAAGGCGTACCTCGGCAGCTCGGCCATCTTCTCCTCGGGGCTGACCACGTTGTCGGAATACACCAGCTTGGTCGCCTTGTCCTTTTCCTTTTTGATCTTCGGGCCTTCGCCTTCTCCAGCGGTCTTCTCGCCACCCTTAGCAGACTTGGGCGCGGGGGCATTGGATGATGTCGGCATCGCATCCGGTCCGGATGTCTCAGGTCCACGCTTGTCCACTGCAGGCGGTCCTCCAGGCACTCCCGGAGTTGTCGTCAGACCACGATGCATCGGATCGGCCATGCCAGGGCTGACAGGAGGTGGGCCGAATGAGGGGCGCTGGGGAAGTCCGGAGGCAGCCGGCGGAAGACTCCCTGGACGATAGGACATCGACCCATTTGAAGGTGAGGCCATGTTCCGCGAGGGTGGCGGCGGATGGCCGTGCATGAACGGAGGAGGCGGGGAACCAGATCCGTATGGAACAGCGTTACCCGGATACTGAGCCGGAAACCCGGGAGCGCCCGGAGGTGGATATGACTGCTGGGGCGGATATGGCTGGGGGCCAGGATACGGCGGCATGCCTGGATGATGGTAATCGTGTGGATGTTGAGCTTGCGGTGGAGGAGAGTACGACGGCTGGTGATGATAAGGCGAATTGGGCATGTCGTATGGCTGCGAGTAGGGAGGATAGCCTCCATGGCTGGGTGGGGGGCCATACCCATGCGGGGGCTGACCAAATGGAGGCGAGCCAGCCTGGAGATGGGTAAATAATAGTATATACGAGGATCTGTTTACTGCCACTCACCATATTGCCAGGGCCCGCCCCCGAGTTCGCACCATGCATGGCGTGGGCACCGAGCGGAGTGGTCCCTCCACTGCTTCCGCCGGTGGCTTGCTCAGCAAGCTTCGCTTTATGCTCGGCCAACCTCTTCTTCAGCTCCGCTGGCGACTCAAATTTAGGCTTCTTCGGCGCAGCTCCACCAGCGCCCCCAGGGGGTGGGTTGCCCGTGGCCGCTCGACGTTCGGCTTCGGCCTGCTGGAATTGGCTGAGAACGCGCTGATTGTGGGCGGCTACGATGTCCTCGGGGATGCCTTCCATACCGAAGATCTCGATGTCTGGACCGGCTCTGTTGGGCAATGCATTTTCGACGGTGGTCAGGGTTTCCTTGTGGACTTGATTCATGTGGACCATTAAACCTATGAGCGTGTCAGTAACTAGACTGATGAGCTGGTCAACAGTGCAAGATGCTACCGACTCACCTCCAGCAGTGTTCAGTCGTCGCCCACAGCGCTCACACTTGTAGTGCTTCGCTTTCTGATGCGAGATGAGAATCTTCAAGTCGTCAAAGTCTCGCTCGCAGTAGTAGCACCAAGGCCTACTGAGGATCTCTTCCGCGTCCGGATGATTGCGCTTCTTCTTCCCCATCGTGATTGATCAAGCTGGTGCGTTGCTGAAGGACCTCAACGGAGCAGAGAAGATGAACAGATAATGGTCGTGAGGAAGACGGTGGTAGATAAGGGACAACCCGAGTGATTGTAGGAGAGTCGATGGAGTGAGGTTTGGATGTTAACGAACGGTGACCATTGCGGTCCGGAAGACCTGCCCTGCGAGTCTCGGAACTAATGACTGTCGAGTTTTTCGCACCGGCTAACGATGGTCAACGATTTTTTGATCACGATGAGCATTGCGGTCCGGAAGACAGCTCTGTAGGTCCCGGGACTAATGACTCTCTAGTTTTTCGCGCCGGCCAACGATGGTCGACGAATCTGTGACCATTCTCCGTAGAGAGGACCAGCCGACCTCAACTTCCTCCATCGAAAGGGATTCTACGTAGATCTTTCCTAGCATCAATGAACCCTGTAACTGTACCATCTAAGACGCTGGAAATATCATTATAGTTCAATTCATTATTCTACTTGCCTGAGGTCTGTCTTTCATTTTTTTTCGCAGCATCTTTCCAGTCGGTTCAGCTCGAGGAGTGTCCACGACCTCATTGATCATCCACAGAGATATATCTTTGCGTCCTGCATCGATTGTGTCTGCGAACTGGAACGGCCTTAATCTACTGAAAGTAGATCATAGCTCTGCTGCTAGATCATCCTGGACCTTCATAGTTCATCTCCCATCAGTTTCCATCTGAGGGGGTGACTCCTTGTGTGCCTACAGCTGGACAAGAAATTTCATAGTTTGACTGGCATACTGTATTGGCATTAGTAACTCTTTTCCGAATCTTGACGTTAGGTTCAATATCCAGACAGTCCTAATAGCATCTCATTGTCGAAAGCATGGCGCCGCAGTCGAGGTTCTCTCACCTCCCACTCTCCACCTCGAGACCTGAGGAGTGCGCTTTAGATGTACGATGCTAGAATGGTAGCATTCATCTTCAGATTCTGATAGGATATATCTTCCAGGGCGCAGCTCTTCTCCGCTCTCCATACTTCAACAAAGGATCAGCCTTTACCAAGGATGAACGCCGCGAATTCAAGCTCGGCGGGCTGCTGCCACCCAATGTCCAGACTCTGGACGAACAAGTCGGCAGAGCCTACCAGCAGTACAGGAGTCGATCCAATGACCTGGCCAAGAACACGTTTATGACGAGCATGAAAGAGCAGAATGTCGTCCTGTACTACAAGGTGAGCAGAGGATGCTGAAAACATGCATGCTCGAGTCGGTTGACACCAAACTGGATAGCTCATCCAAGAACACCTGAAAGAGATGTTCAGTGTCATCTATACACCTACCGAGGGCGAAGCAATTGAGAATTTCTCAAAATTGTTTCGTAAGCCGGAAGGATGTTTTCTGAACGTCGAAGAGCAAGACAGTATTCATGACCATCTGGCTCAGTGGGGTCAAGCGGAAGACTTTGACTATATCGTCGTGACCGATGGTGAAGAAGTATATTTTTGGATTAATAATTCACCAACCGATTTGGGTTTTTCAATGGCCAACGCTAAGTGTTTGAGTGTAGATTCTGGGCATTGGCGATCAGGGCGTCGGCGGCATTCTCATTTCCGTCGCGAAACTGGTATTGATGACGCTGTGCGCTGGAATTCATCCAAACAGAACGCTGCCGGTGGTGTTGGACTGCGGAACAGATGTCCGTATTCTACCTCTCTGTGGCTCGATCAGATTCCTAATAGGCCATCCAGAACGAAAAGCTTCTGAGCGACGAGCTCTATCTCGGACTTCATCGGCCCCGAGTTCGTGGAAAAGAGTACGATGCGTTTGTTGAGACATTCGTTCGATCCGCGCGAGAGCTATATCCCAAGGCTATGATCCATTTTGTCAGTTCTCTCGTCCTTTTCTAAGCCATCAATCGGATACTCGTTGTACTGATATAACTACAGGAGGACTTTGGGCTCGATAACGCTCGAAGAATCCTCAACAAATATCAAGAGAGCATTCCATGCTTCAATGACGATATCCAAGGCACTGGATGCGTTACTCTGGCAGCAATCATGGCCGGCTTGCATATCACTAAGCTACCGCTAGCCGAATTGAGAGTGGTCATCTTTGGATCGGGTTCTGCAGGTACTGGCATCGCCGACCAAGTCCGAGACGCCATTGCCACGAAGACGAACAAGTCCCGAGAAGAAGCTGCCAAGCAGATATGGTACGTCATATCTCCAAGCTCGCTCTAAGCCTCGCACATTACTGTTCCGCAGCGGATGCTCATTCTCAACGATATCAGGTGTCTCGATAAAGCCGGACTGCTGCTGAAAAGCCACGGGGATACACTTACTCTAGCGCAAGCACCGTACGCCCGAGACGACTCTGAATGGCAAGGACAAGACACACACAATCTGCTCTTCATCGTCAAGAGAGTCCATCCGCACGTCTTAATCGGAACCTCCACCAAGCCCAAGACGTTCACGGAAGAGATCATCCGCGAGATGGCCGTGCACGTTGACCGTCCCATGATCTTTCCGCTCAGCAATCCGACCCGACTCCATGAAGCTGATCCCCAAGACATCTTCACTTGGACTGACGGTCGAGCCTTGATCAGCACCGGCAGTCCCTTTCCTCCAGTCGAGCACAACGGAAGACGATACGAAGTTGGTCAGTACTTACCTTTTCCCACCACGCGGTGTGGCAAAATAAATGGAGCAGCGCAGCAGTAGCTACCAGTAATCGTCATTGTCCTTACGGTGAAGATTGCTTTGATTTTCGTCATAATACGATAAAGATTGCCTTGATCTTCGTCACAACAATGATGAAGATTACCATGATTACTGTCGTACTTATGATCAAGATTAGCTTAATCCTCATGGTAATGTCGACGATGACTATAGTGATTACTGCTGAGCTGCTCCATTTACTTTGTCACCCGCGTGCCCACTTCCGATCTCATCTAGCTCCCACTCTTCTTGCAAGGTATACATTCCTGCATCTACTAACTGATCATCTTGATTTCAGCCGAATGCAACAACTCCGCCTGCTTCCCCGGCATCGGTCTCGGCGCCGTGCTCTGCCGCGCCAAGTTGGTGACGGACAAGATGCTCGTCGCCGCCGTGGAAGCCCTAGCGGCGCAATCGCCCGCCTTAAAAGATCCAGATAAGGGTCTGGTACCGGACGTCGAACAGGTTCGCGATCTGAGCGTACATATCGCGAAAGCGGTTATCAAGCAGGCTGTTCAAGACGGATTGGCGCAAGAGGAGGATATTCCTTTCCGGAAATATGAGGGTGGCAAAGATGGTGATGTGGATGGTGATCATGATGCGGTTTTGGAAGAGTGGATCCGAGAACAGATGTGGGAGCCGCGCTATCGGCCTCTTCAACGTGTCGGGACGGAGAATGCAAGTCGGCAGGCAAAGGGATTGTTGGGAACCGCTTCTTCACATCGATCGGCCCGGTCGTAGTGTTTCAAACTGGTAGGTAGCTTTCCTGACGTTCTCTCTTCTCTTTCCGTACAGCTTTTTGCTAGTTTTAGACCAGTCGAAGAAAGCATGAAAACAGTATAATTAGAGGCAGGCTTTGAACCTTCAACATCTCTGTCCTGCCAGGGGGATAGATAGTAGCGGTATAAACCGTGAACAAAAGACACCGGAAATATGATTAACGGCATGCATTGAGCAGGTAAAAAGTTGACAAGTATCTCGTAGCTACGCAAGTGAGAAGTTAAATGGCACAGCTCAGCAGTATGTATGTGCCAATACAGTAACCATCATCACTATTGTGAAGATGGTCAAGGCGGTCTTCGTTGTAAGGGCGGCGAGAGAAATTGGATCATTGTCATCAGTGTGATGAAGGCTAAAGTATTCTTCGCCATAAGGACGATGATGAGTATTGTTCAGCTGTGGCGTTTACTGCTGAGCACCTCCATTTATTTGTCGGCCAGGTGATGGGATCGGATTATATAAAGGACAGTAAACATAGTGAGTAGATTCGGATGCGATATAAGTATGCTAAATCGTCAAGATGCAAAGCACCGGAATTGAGATAAAAATGGAAGATGCGAACAACCACAACGGTTCGTAACCCTGCTGTCTGAATTCACTTAGTCCATCTACGATTCCTTCGCTATAGCTCTTTTGGCTTTCCGCTCTTGCACTCCACTCTTGCCGTTGGTGTCCAAAGCCGTCGTTGTAGGGATATCCCGGTACCTTGCTGCGTTGCCAGTCCCGTTCTTTGACAGCTCCATCGAAGAAGGTCGAATAGGTACTCGGCCCGCTTCCACGAACCAAAGCCACAACTTCACGATACCAAGCACAAGCACTCCCACCAGTGCGATGAGATCCACAATATGGATGATCCACCAGATGTGCTGCACGCCCAGCGCGCACGTCGAAACCTCAAAACGCCATCGATCCGTCGTTTCATCGAACCATGCACTAAGCAGGTATGCATTCCCACCGAATTCGCCCATCATACTTCGTAGCGTGACTTCGCGGATTCCAGGCATGGATTCGTCGTCCATGAGATGTCCAGCTTGAGACCAGCGAGTGGCATTCCAGTGCCGGGGTGAGTCAGAGTCCCCGTCCGAGCCTTCGTCCTCTTTATCTAGAGGAGCAGTTGAAATGTGATGATACACATCGCAACCTTCGTGATCGTGACCGGTGAGAATGATGCCCGGTCTACCTAGACCTCGATTCGGTGCTGCGGGATCACCGCTCATGCCGAAGATACCCTGCAGAATGGCATCCCCTGATTGATTCATAAGATGATTCTGCTCTCTGATCCCACTCCCGTAAATCTCGTCGTTGTATACCACCAATGGACCATCCACGCAAACCCCAGCCTGTTTAGGTAGGGGAAGATGCGTGAGGAGGACCGTAGCAGCGCGTTGATTCTCGACGGGTCGCGAACTTAATATGACGTGGTTGAGAAAGTCGTAGGTCTGACGCTGCAGTTCGGAATCGACCACTGGTCCGTCGAGATTCAGGGAGTTGAGGACAACGATTCTAAGCTCGGGATCATTCTCTTCCGGCAGCTCCGAGGACGAAGTATTGTTTCCGTTCAGTGGCACCCGAAAGCGAATCATCCAGTTGGCCTTTCCGAATGCGTTTTCGAATCGTTCAATCCGGGGCGTGATCATATCCCCTGCGTATCCGACATCGTGGTTTCCCACGATGTTGATCATTCTCTGTGACCATTTCCGATCGTCGCCAAGCGTCTGACGCGTATCTTGTCTGGTGATCTCATCTTCCACGCGAAGGGCGCCTCGAAACACACGTCCCCAGTATCTCGAGGCGCGTTGGTAGAACTCGGGATCTGGGATCCATTGGCTGCCGAGAAGGTCCCCTAGCACGGTCAAATGCGTGGGGTCACTCCACCAATGTAGACTCCGGTAGATATGGTGGAGGTAGTAATCGTTGCCAATGAGGTCGATACGCTTCCGGAGAGATGCGAGTGATGTCCAGGGCAGGCCGAAGAACTGGGATGATGGCGTAACTTCGCCTGAATACGAAGTCGAGTCGCCCTCCAGTTGGGGATCGCCGAGTGCTAGCAGCCGGAAGGGCGCCACTTGGTGGGTAGTGATTTCATGGGAGCCTCCCCAAGTATGCCGGTGAAGGCTATGCAGGAAGGAGGTGGACGCTGAGGCATCGGACACCGGGAACGAACAGGCATGGAAAACTGGGTAGAGATAGAGATAGAAGGTAGAGACGATGCATAATGGTATGAGAAGAGTCAAGCCGCGACGGAGGGGAGCAAGGAAGGACATGTAGAGAACGACATCGAGGATGAATCTCTACTGCTGGGAATCTGCCGTTGGTTAGGCTGATGAGCCGAAGACGTTGGAAAGCATGGATCGAAAATAATGAGATGCTTTGCTTACAAACGTTCTGGAGAAGACAAATTCAAGTTTTGGCACACGAAATCGCCAGTTTTCCACGAAGTGGATCCAAGGGTCACGTGGGCATGTCACAATACCAGAGGGTTGAGGATGGTCGACGAATTTTTGGCCATCTTCTTTAGGACCCGGACGAAGGACGGATGGCCGGGGCTCCCGGCCGTGTACTTCCACTCTGATGTGTCTTCCCACCTCGAAAGATGTATTGCGTGATGGTTGCATAACAGATGGTTTGTGGGCGTTCGACGAATTTGTGGCCACTGCTTCATCTGACAAACACTTCGACCGAGTGAGCGCTTGCTCAAGTACCTTTTTGCAGTATTCACATGAAAGAGTGACTTGCACCAGCCCTCATTCCGTCCGTGGAGTAGATGGTCAACGGATCTTTGACCACCCCCGTGTCTGTCTGTCTGGCGTCCCACTTGGGCAATCCCACCTTCAAGACTGCTCTGCATACATGAATTGTTGTAGAACCCGGCTATTGACGATCGCACGGCCTAGTCTGAGACCTCAATTGAACCTCCTGGGAAAGACTGGAGGAGCAGTAGCAATATACAAACTGTCCGGCTCACACGGTCGACGACTGAGCACCATGTCCGACATCACTCCCGTGGTGTCCAAGGACGCCTGTCCTCGTAAGCCATCCTGTATCTCTAATCTCATCACTCACGTGCCTATACATCTAACATATTAATTAGCTGCCGGACCATATGTACGTGCAACTATCTAAAGAATATCTGCGTAGATCTTTTGCTTATTCATGAACATGATGTTGATGAACTTCTTCAGTCCCAAGCCGTCAAAGCAGCCGGCCAGATCTTCGTCTCTGGCCAGATCCCCGCCGACGCCGACGGTAATCTAGTTGAAGGGGACATCAAGCAAAAGACTGAAGCGTGCATCAAAAACATCATCGCCATTCTTCGAGAAGCGGGATCTGATATTCAGCGCGTGGTCAAGGTCAATGTCTTCTTGACGGATATGGCCAACTTTGCGGAGATGAATAGTGTCTACGAGAGGCATTTCGTGCATCGGCCTGCGAGGAGCTGCGTGGCGGTGAAGCAGCTCCCGAAGGATGTGCCGGTGGAGATAGAATGCATTGCGTTGCAATAAATCGATAAGTGTGGGCTAGACGGATAGAAGTAATAAAATACATCAATGAGAAATCTAGTTATGCGCAATTGAAGAATCATCGAGAGTGGCATATACGCGTCGGCTAGAGGTTTTGATACTAAGAATCCATCTACCTTCCCTGCTTCTTGTTGAAGCTTTGATATCATGTCCATCCCCGCCGAATCGTGAAGTGGTCACTAATTCTCAGCAAAGTCAGACACGTACGCCAGACAAGCTCTGGATCCACTGAGGAAGTAACGAAGAAAGTACAAATCAGATGTCAGGTAGAATATGGTAAAACATTCTGTATCATAGCCGCGATTGCGAGCTCAGATCTAGAGCAAAAGAGTTCTCATCAAGTATGAAGCTGCAACGCTTTGGGGGAAAGTAGGATACTGACACTGATCGAGGTTTTTGAAGTCTTGAGCGTCGTCGAAGCGACGGGGTTTTGATCCCCCTACGGGCCTCATCAGTTCTTAATTTGTATGAATTGAGTTGCGACAGTTATCGGACAGCGCCCGCATCGCCGAATGCAACTGTTGCGTGAACCAAGTGGAGGGAGTCGTGCGGGAGTCCGAGCTAAATGAACGTCAAAGATTGATAGACTCACGTGACTTTGAAATGCGAGTTTCAACCATCAGTTCCCTAGTTCTACAGTAGTTTTCACCGTCCGCCACAAACTGGCACTGGCGATACTGGGGCAATAAAAATGGTTCAAGGAGTAGTAAAAAAGAGAAAAACTCAAGTATCAAGCACTAAAAGGTATATTATAATCCTCGTCATCCAATTCCTTCAAGAAGCGCACATGCATCAAGCTTACAAACTCCCGTTTTATAGAAATCCAGCAGCGGGGCCAAAGAAGGGTTCTCGAACCATAGCCCCCAAGAAAGCAACACTTGTTAAGCAACGACAGACGACCAAGGTATGTAACGTATACATCTAAACATCTTCACAGCTGGGTGCTTGAGATATCTTTATCTTTCGTTTTGAAAGTGTGTATAGACTACAACTAACACTGTGCTTGATGGATTGGTATTACTCTAGAAACATTCAGCTGGATTGACAGCTAGGACGGAACGAAATTTGGCGGAGAAGGCGGGACATCTCGAGTTACTTCTTGCGAGGGAGAGGAAGCAGGCTGTGTCTGTGAGGAAGGAAGATGGTAGTTCTAGTAAGAGTGTCAGGAAGTAGATTATAAATCTCTAGGCATTGATAAACGAGAGGATCTGTGAAGGACCTAGTTCTACTGTAATATTCTGAATTGCTAGATGTTTTGCGTTGATAGAGATTCCCATACTGCTCTAGAGGGTGAAATATACCTTCACGATCTGGTTTGTTTTGAGAACTCCTACATAAAAACAGGAATTCTTGCTTAGAATTTTACCAAAGGTGTTGAGCGGGAGCAGCTCCGATAATGGTTCGTCGAGGCTCAATGTGGCAGATAGTATGGCCCGTCCTAAGGTGATCGGTCATCGGTATCCGTGTGGCATCTATATTGTGGTTGTGCCTCGATATTTAGGAATAAAGCTGATTGATTATCAATTACACTACACCTCCACCCACGCAATCCATCAACCACTCCCCGCACCAACGCAGACGCTAAGTAATACAATAAACAAATGAAAATGCAGCAAATCAAACCAAAGAGAGCAGCATCACGAGTAAATCAAACAGCCCTCGCTGCCTCACCCGCGCCTGAATCCAACGCCTGCTGACGTGCCTTGGCTTGTCCGATGACTCCTTCCCCCACACCCATCCTGCGGGCCACATATCGCTGAGCGACGATTCCAACCCCTAAGGACAGGGTCTCTTCGATCCACTCGGCCACCCATTCTCTAGGATCGGCCCCTCCTTCACGAATAACGGCCGCAATCTCCTCAGGAAGACCCTTGATGTCGATGGAGCGGCGGGCTTCTTGCGACGTCCGGGGCATATTCTCTTCTTTATCCTTCGCAGGAGACGTCGGAGATATTGCTTCCATAGCATTGAACGAAGGCACATCCATCCATTGCGCCCATTGCAGAGGGAAGCTCTGCGTGACTGTTTTGAATTTGATTCCGTGTTCGGGATCGAGAAGATAGATCGCAAAAGCCACCAGCTCGTCGGCCTGATCTGTGTCGTCCTTCGGGGGTTGATCACCCGCCTCATGTCGAACCCCCGCAAACACATCTTGCGCGTTGGACAAACCCAGTGCCTGAATTCCGATGAAGATATGACTGTTCCGAACGGGATTCGTGTCGCTCATGCTCTCGATGTCCTTTCTCGATGCCGCTTCCACTCCACCTAATGGCGAGTAGAAATCGTTCGCGTAGGACTCGGCACTGGCGCGGACGAGCTTGGTACCCTCCACGGCTCCCTTGACTACCCCCAGACTCCGCTGTTCGACAGGCTGTCTCCACCAGGGCCCATCGGCCCATCCGGCTCCGGAGAAATTGAGGCCGCCGCTGCCTTCCGCGTGCTGCCGGGGTGCTGACTCCTGACCACGCTGGATCACGAGTAAATCACCTCCTTCGACCTGCGCCATGACTCGAAAGAAGGTCTGATGAATCAGAGGATCCAGCGAGGGATACCCAATCAGATCATGCGTGATGTGGATCTGCAATCTCTCGTGGGCTGATATAGGCGGCGCTAGAGTATGCAAGAGGTTGGTGAAGGTGGGAAGAGCACGAGATCGAAGCTCGTCGCCTGGTAGTGGTGATTAGATCCTGCTCGGCATGATGGGAAAGAAGGAAGTGGTATTGTACACACCAAGTCCTTTAAGTCCTTTTACATTCCCCTTGACTTGTTCCGTCCATCGTTTTGCTTCTTCGTTCTGCTGAATCTCCTTGACGGCTGCTTCGGCGGTCTTGACAGCGGCGCTGGCCGTCGCGACGAGACCACCCCACCATCCGCCTCCTCCTCCTCCTCCTCCTCCTCCTCCCCCACCGGAAGAAGCTCTAGATGTTGACGATGAAGCCTTAGGAGGTTGGCCTTCAACTCTTAAGACATTCTCGGTGCTATCCGTCGATTGTCTCCCCACTTGTAGCGTTGAGCCAGCAGACGTGTTTCGGCTATGAGGAGATTCGCCGGTAAGGGTGCTCTTCGCAGGGCCGGCAGCCTTAGAGGAAGTCATCGATGCAAGTTTCGGCGTATGAGAACGGCTCGCAGGACGTTCAGCAGCCAGATTTCCCAATTCGGCCAGAATGTCCTGCTCGGATTGTGCAGTGGTGGCATCCTCAGCAGGCTTCGCAGTTGCGGCCGACTTCTCGGCTTTCACGGTATTACTCGCGGCACCTTCATCGTCGATACCTTCGAAGAGCTTGGACAGCTCTTCGTCGGTTGCCGCGGCTCTTGGCTTGGTCGTGGACATGCTGTTATTGATGTGTATGTTTTGAATGTTCATGCGTTGGTTGCACAGCTCATAGCTGTTAGCGTCTACGAGATCCTCCAGAGGTATGTAAGTACCTCCAAGTTAGTCAGTTGGAGACCACGATGTAGTTTTACCAAGTAGATTGGAAACATGGAGAGTCTTGCAATAGCTCACAAAGAAGTACTCGACTTCTTTGTCCACTATTCTTATTCCATTGTTCTATTACAATGGTGCTGGCCAGTTACCCGGCCGCCCTCCCAATAAAGCTCGGAAGAGGCGGTTTCCTTCTAAACCTATCCCTATTAGACAGATCGAAGCCCACCTATTGGTCGGGTAACCTTATTTCAACGTCTAGCGATCTCACCAGCCACACGTGCCACTCCAACTGACTAACTTGGAGGTACTTACATACCTCTGGAGGATCTCGTAGACGCTAACAGCTATGAGCTGTGCAACCAACGCATGAACATTCAAAAC
>QQTW01003029.1_pt1 | contig 12350 bp, 8 predicted proteins | sample 1904831 | NCBI WGS metagenome assembly QQTW01 (sample SAMN09435610, study PRJNA476489) | Subsurface metagenome, whole genome shotgun sequencing project. | reverse complement strand
ACTCGGAACCAACTCGTTGATCCACATGGGATTGATCGTTCGTTTGCAGAAAGAAGCCATTCTTTAAGGATCCAGATCGATCAAGGCATTAAGACCCTGCTCGATAACGAATATGTCGAGGCAGAATACGCTTCAGACGAGGCATATGAACACGCAGCGAAAAAACAAGAGGAAGTAGGAAGAAGAAGCGAAAGGTATGGTAGTAGTTGCCAATGATCATCATCGTCATTACCATGAAGGTTGAGCTCGCCTTCATCGGAAAGGTGATGGAAGTTCAATAATGGTCATTGTTGCTATGATGGTTCGGTCTTCGTCGTAAGCGTGGCGAGGATTCCTTCGTCCGTCGTAAGTGAGATGAAACCAAGCAGATGACAAACAAACGGATGTGCTTTACAGTGACCGCGATTGCTCATCATCGTAAAGACGATGAAGAGTTGCCTTAACCTTCATCACAATGGCAATGATGATTGCTATAACTTCCGTCGCACTTACGGTGAAGATTGGTTGAATCCTATGGTCTTGAGGACCATGTCTACCGCTCCGGAGTCGCAGTTACTGCCGGAACCCCTTCATCTTGTTGAGTCATTCAGACGTCAAGTCGTCTTGCTGGTCAGATCTTCTTGCTGGCGTTGCTTCGTCCTCGGAGAAGGGCAGGCAAGCAGTGTACACGGATCATCGTGAATCGGGAGACTGGTGGCTGCTCGGAGGAACATCTGGCGAGATATGCAGTCCGAGAAAACGGGAGGCAGAGTGGAGCGTGATGAACTTGATGAACGTGATAAAAGCATGCAGACTGTTACTGTATGATCAAAGCCCGCCCCTACGATCGTCTCTGAACTCGAAACAGCCCTCGTAGTCGTCCTTCTGACCAATTCTCCTCCTCCGCGGGCTGCTCCCTGGTTCATCTCTGTCTCTCTCTAGGTCATTCTGGGCCAAAGCGGAAAGAGACACATGCTGCATGCAAACACAATGAGGAAAGCCAATTCAGACCGGTGCAAGGAGAGGAGAATCGTAAGCACATGGCACGAGGAACGAATCACAGAAATAAAGAGCAATCTTCTTCGGTAGACTCTGCACGCATCAACCGCTCGGGCTGGTTCTCGAAGCCCCACCGTAAACAATCTGAATCTTCTTCCCCCCTCAGTCTTTCAGCCTCCCCACAACCTACCCTGTTCCATTGTACAACCACTTCAAAGACGATATTCGCACCTGATCGTAGAAGACGCTGAACTAAGATGAGCATGCCGTCTGATATTCAGAACAGCAGCGACCCATCCCAGTGCCAGCTTTCCTCCCGCGACGATTGCAAATCCCGGACTCTTGATGATTCATTGCGTGCGAGGGTCCGTGAGATTCGCGCCAGCGGTCACATTGATCATTCCCCACGATGTGACCGCGGCATGCCGCTCGCCAGGTGAAAAAAAAAAGTGACGATGCTCCAGGTTCCGAATCATAAAGTGACCGAGGTTGATCCGATTGGAAGAGGACCGCCGCTCATCGAAAGACACGTTCACCGTCCTCGGTGTCAATACCATTGATCGTTGTTGCCATCGTTCCGCTTGGCCCCCGACGTGCCCGCCCCCGTGAAGGCAGCCGTCTTGGCGGCCGATCGCAGCCTAGAGTTCAGGACTAACGTGTCAGTCAGCATGCACACTGGGCATTGCGCCATCACGTGTCCATTCCGGGGACCGTTCGAGGGCCAATCGACGTCACGAAACTGGAGACACCTACATGCGGTCGCTGCCACCCACGGCGCGGTTGGTCTCGTCCGCCGCGGCGCCTCGCTTGACCACCTGACGACGAGCACTGGCTTTGTTGGCCGAGGTGGCGTTCGCCGCATTCGAATGACCGACCGCGGCCTGCTGACGGGACGAGTCCTCCGGGTTGCCCTGATTGGCCACCTTCTCCTGGATGGCCTGCGCGTTCTTCTGATACTTGTAGACGGTCCAGTCGAAGACGTAGTCATACTGAAAGCCCTCGCGCACGAACAGATCGCGGAAGATCTTGCGCAGGTACGAGTAGTCGGGCTTATCGTCGAAGCGCAGCGAACGGGTGTAGTTGAGATAGATGGCAAACTCGTTGGGGAAGCCACGGCAGAGCACCTCGGTCGGCGTCGTCATCTTCTTCTCCATGATGCGGTCGTATTTTTGCTTCTTGGTGGCCGCCTTCAGTCCCTGCCAGGGCAGCGAGCCCCGACAGAAATAGAGCATCACGTAACCGAGCGATTCCATGTCATCACGACGGGATTGTTCTGAACGAGAGCAGTCAGCCCGAGTCCGTGGCGATACGTGATTAGTCTTTCACTCACCCACTCCCAGATGGGTGTTGATGCTGGCGTAGCGCGCCGTGCCCGTCAGGTTCTTGTTCTCACGGTAGGGAATGTGGAAATGCGTCTTGGGGTCGCGGTACTTCTTGGCGAGGCCAAAATCGATGACGTTGACTTGATTGCCGCGCTTGCCGATGCCCATCAGGAAGTTGTCGGGCTTGATGTCGCGATGGATGAAGGACTTGGCATGGATGTACTCGATGCGCGAGATGAGCTGGTCGGCCAGCAGCAAGACCGTCTTGAGGCTGAACTTGCGGTTGCAGAAGTTGAAGAGATCCTCGAGGCTGGGGCCGAGCAAGTCCAGCACCATGGCATTGTAGTCGCATTCGGTGCCCGACCAACGCACAAAGGGGATGCCGACGCCGCCGGCGAGGGACTTGTAGACGCGAGCCTCATACTCGAGCTGCGGGTGCTTGGCCTTGACGCTCTCGAGCTTGATGGCAATCTCCTCGCCGGAGATGATGTTGGTGCCTGGAGAAGATTTTCATTCGTTAGGGAGGTGCCTGGTTGATTGTGATGAGCGGGACGACACGAGAGAGACGTCATACCGAGATAGATGTCGCCGAAGCTGCCGCTGCCGATTTTACGGCCGATGCGGTACTTATTCCCCACGCGGAGATCCTGGTGGTGGTCACTGTTAGCTGTATTGAAAGTATCAAACCCGGCGGGTATGGTCGGGTATGAGGGGGGGATCGGTGATGGATGGCTGCGGCGAGGATGACCCCCGCACCACGACGAGGAACGACACACGCAAGGAGAGCAAGGAAAACTTCAACAGAACTGCACGCACGGCCACCAGGCGAGATTTGATGAGGTTGACCCATCCATCGGGGGGATGAAACGGCGAGTCGGGATCAGCGGGCTGTGGGGGCCTTACCATGGTGGTCATCGTCTCGCGATGTCGACGTGCGTCGAATCCGATGCCCCAGTGATGATGAAGTTGAAGTTGAGAAATATCGGTCGAACTCCACCAAGAATGTAGAGCCTATCGACCTCGTGCCGATTGACACGACGAGGTGGATGATGTCGTGAAGTGTCAAGTGTCAAGTGAAGTGGAGCTTGGAGTGGAGCGAGCGGTCCTCCAAGGGAGCTACCTGATCACCTGACGTCAAGTTCCGCCTGCAGCGAGAGTGTCAGTTGAGCTCGCATCAGATGGATGAGCAGCAGTGTGATGAGTGCAGGGTTTCATGAGCAGTAAATATCGACGACGACGACGATGACAGTGACGATGAGGATGAGGATGATGATCGAGGGAGGTACATTAATATCCCAACATCATAATCGACGCGATGGTGAAGCAATGAAAACGCGTGCTTTCGTACCTGATGTTGACGATTGACCGAACGTGCGGGTGAAGGTGATGTTGGTGAGAGTGAGCGTGAGAGCGTCGATGAGGCTGAAAGTGGAGTTGATGTGGTGAGTTTGATCAGGCGACCGCCACCGCTGGGGGGGGAACTCCCGATCCGTCGGCGTGTGCCGGACGAACAGCTGCCGACCGGTGAGACGGACGGCGATGGTTTGATTTGTTGTTGGACGAACGAACGAACGTACGAACGAGGGAAAAAGGGAGGAGGAAGTCGTGGAGGGAGAGAGAGAAGAGGAGCCCGTGAGAGAAGGTGAGGCTGAGGTGAAGGGTGTAAATGGGAGGGCGGTGAGAAGGAGGGTTGGAGGTGTGTGGATAAATGAGGAGGAGCAGCTGGGCAACAGCGAGGAAAGGTTGAAGGTGAAAGGGAAGAAGACCGGAGAAAGGGACGAGAGGGAAAATGGGCGGGAAGATCAAGGAAAGACGAGAAAGGGAGAGAGATGAAAGATGAGGCTCTGCGCAGGCACTTTGATTTGATCGGGCAACGGGCACCAACGGGGGAGACGCGGAAATCATTCGTGCGAGATACTGTACATTACTCTGATTCATGCTGTGATTACTCGTGCTAACTTGTACTATCTAGTAGCTTTGGATCATTCTGTCCGCTCGGCTCCACCGGGCAGGGCGTGGCCCAATTCCCCCCTCGTGGCCTTTGCACGTCTCCACAGCCCTCTTTCGATCGGAGCATTCGATTGGAGATCTCAGCTTCATTTCTCCAGAACCAATTACTGGTCGAGTTGAGCATCGATAAAATGTGATCATCATTTTTATGTATGATTGATGCATTGAACTTGATGGTATGACGAGCTATCATCGATATCTGATGGGAAAAAGAACCCAGTCGGATCGGTGATTGAAATTGACCTGTCGGCCGTGATTGGGAGCCTCATGGATCATTTCCGTGTTAATTAGCACCAACAAACGCAGGCGACGACCAGGCTGAGCGGCCAATATCATACGGTCACTTGGGCTGTGGAGCAACGCCAGCTTCAATATATGTTCCGGCATCAACGACGACCAAGCCAACAGCCTCTCCAGCGACGAGGGCGCCTGATGACCTTGTCGTGCAAGCTTCAAGACGTGGAGCATGGTACCTGCAAAACACCGCATACGGTCCTAATCCCGGTAGCTGCTCGGCACAAGCACCAGATCAACAGCACGTCCAGGACACGAGAATTCAAAGCACAACCAAGGCGTACCGTGCTGTCCCACGCTGGCTCGAAATAGACCACCCGCGTGGGCCACGATCGGGCGTCGAGCTCGACGCTAGACAGGCATCTCGCCTCGTTCGAGGATGCCTACGGCTCCACAGCCCGTTCGGCATCTCCGTCTGGAGGGGCAACTTATCGTCCAATGGACGCCGCATACGTGCTCGCGCATGACAGGAACCAGCATCATGAACGGAGCCGGGGAACAACAGATCGGACCGAATCGAGCCCACAGCAACCATCGAATCATCACTTCGACCAATGAACGTCAACGAAATGGCTTGCAACCGGCTGTGAAAGCCGAAAGGTCCCAGAGCTAAGGAGAGATCGATCACAATGGTCATGCCCGAGTTAGGATTCCACCACAGCCGCCTACAGCGACAGAGACGACGACCACGAGAGGCCGACAGAAACAAAGAGATGGAGAGGCTGAGGGGTGATGTTCAGCGCAAGCCTCAAGGACGGAGCCTTGGGCGCAGTTCCCATTGAGGACCAGTACGCCAGCAGCCCTTCCCACGGCCCGAACTTCATCAACACACGCTTCTTACTGTCACGAGTTCATCTTGAGCCTCACTCAAGATGTGTTTCATTGGATCGATCAATTTCTACAAGCCAGTTGATGTCGACGGAACATCAACACCGTCAACTTCCTCTTCACCACCTTTATCCAGCTATCGTGAGACGACAAAACAAACGTTCCGAGCAGTAACCGAGTAAACAACAACACACCCCAAACATGCCACTACAACATCATTCTCGTCATTTAACGCCTGTAGAAAGAGCTCGTGCCCATGGCATGGCTCAAACAGGCCTAAGTTCTCGTGCAATTGCTCCTCAATTTGCTGTTTCCCACCGCACGATCCAACGAACCATCAACAAAGCTGACAATAACTACGAGTCCATCCGACACGGTAGACCGCGAAAAACCAGTAAAAGAGACGAGCAGAAACTAGCCTACAAAGCTAAGCAAAGCTATCATAAGCGACAAGTGCCTTTGGGAGAACTGCAACACAATGTCGTCCCACAAATCTCAACTCGTACGATGCAACAACGGCTCAAAGAGCATGACATCAGCAAGCACCCAACCACCGAGAGACCTCTGTTCACTGCTGAGCATAAATAACTACGCTTAGACTGGGCACGACGGTACAAGCATTACACTGCCAAAGACTGGTGTTGCGTGGCCTGGAGCGATGAAGTTGCAGTTGCGCAGGTGGATGAAAAGACTCGGACATGGGTGTTCCGTACACCTCAAGAGAAGTGGCATCAAGACTGCATTGAGCCTGTTGCTAATGGTTCAAGATTGTCGGTCATATTCTGGGGATGTTTTGCAGGACGAGAGAAGGGTAGATTTACAGCTTTATGGCCTGATCCTGCTCGTACAGGCAAAAAAGGTGTAACAGCTGAGATTGTGTTGGACGCGTACAAAGAGCACCTTGCACCCATGTTGGACAAGCATTTAGACCGAGTCTTTATGCAAGACAACGCCAAGGTCCATACTGGGCATGTCGTCATAGATTGGCTTGATGAAAATGGCTATTCAGTCATGTCGTGGCCTCCATACTCGCCAGACCTCAATCCCATCGAGCAAATTTGGTATATGATGAAGGTTTGGATTTACAACAACTATCTAAACTTGCGTACCATGAGTCTAGGAGAGGTCAGGGCCAAGGAACGCATTGTCGAGGCAGCAGAAGCGGCTTGGAATGCCGTAGGAAAGGACTACCTTTGGACGTTAATGGAAAGTATGCCTCGAAGGGTCAAGGCAGTTCTACGAGCACGAGGGGGCTACACCAAATGTTGAGCGGCTAGAGTTATTCTATGCTATTCATTCTATCATCTCTACATGCTTCGTCCGGATCCCTCGCGTTGTTGTTGCATTGTCGTCAAATGGAACCTTTGTATTGTCGTGTCACTATAGCAGCTGAAAGTCCGTATATCGGCCCATAGGAGATCTCGTGATCTGGAAGCTTTAGCCGGACCGGGTTTCGTGATTTGCGGGGAAGGGGAGCAGGGCCGCAGAGCACGTTACGACACCATGATGCTAAACATGTGAATGACCTGGCGAGATCGACGTCACTCTGGCGTGCCGGCAGACGAGAACGGTTGGGGCGGGGGCCCCAACCATCATAAGAAGTCGAGCAATCCCTTCATTCCTCTCTTCCGGACCCTCTTGTTTCTTCTCCCACCAAGGCCTTTCCTTCTTCGATCTAGTAGAAAAGTCTCCACCAGGACTCCTCTCAGATATCTCAAAGATGAATACCGTCGTGGCGAATACGGCCGAGAAGGTCTTGGGTGACCGTGAGACGACCGTCACGGTCGACCACAAGACCCGGCCGGGTGAGAAGATGAAGGCGCTGGTGTGGCATGGCAACCGCAACGTGCGCGTCGAGGAGGTGCCCGTCCCCGCCGTCACGGACCCGACGGACGTCGTGTGCAAGGTGACGGGGACGACCATCTGCGGCAGCGACTTGCACCTGTATCATCGTGAAATCATGCAGCTCCAGGATGGTGATATCCTGGGTCACGAGTGGATGGGCATCGTCGACGAGGTCGGCCCCGAGGTGAAGACGCTCAAGAAGGGCGATCGCGTCGTGGCCAGCTTCCAGATTGCGTGAGTCCATCCATCACTGACCGATACATATATACATACATATACACTCATCCATTTCAGGTGGTGAGCGATGCTAATATGGAGGTACAGCTGCGGCCAGTGCAAGTTCTGCAAGGAGGGACTGAGTTCCATGTGCGACAACACCAATTCGTCGACGTTGCAGGCCAAGCTCTACGGAAAGCCGTTCGGCGGCATTTTCGGTTACAGCCACTTCGCCGGAGGTTTTGCCGGCGGCCAGGCCGAGTATGTGCGCTGCCCGTATGCCGACAATAACCTGCTCAAGGTGCCGGATTCCCTGCCGGACGAGAAGGTGCTGTATCTGTCCGACATCGTCCCGACCTCCTACCACGCCACCGTGTGCGCCGAGGTGGGCGAGGGCAAGTCGGTCGCCATCTGGGGCCTCGGACCGATTGGGCTGCTGGCCTCGCAATGGAGCAAACTGGCTGGTGCCCGACGGATCGTCGGCATCGACTGCGTCCCCGAGCGTCTAGCGTACGTCAAGGAGAAGCTGGGATGTGACGTCATCGACTTCTCCAAGCAGAAGGATGTCGTCGCGGCCTTGTACGAGATGGAGCCCGATGGCATCGATTGCTGCATCGACGCCGCCGCCTTCCGCTACACCAAGGGCATCATGCACACCGTGCAGCGGGCCGTCGGCCTGGAGACGGACTCGTCCGAGATCGTCAACGAAGCGTTGAAGGCGGTGCGCAAGTTCGGGACCATCGCCCTCGTGGCTGACTACGCCGCCTTCACCAACCAATTCAACATCGGCGCCGTGATGGAGAAGGGAGTGACGCTGCGGGGAACGGGTCAAGCGCCGGTGCTTCGCTACTGGCACGACCTCCTGCGCAAGATCGAGTCGGGCGAGTTCGATCCGACCATGATCTTGAGCCATCGGTTCAAGATCGATGAGTTCCGGGAGCTGTACGACGCCTTTGACAAGAAGGAGATGGGCTTGATGAAGACGTTTGTCGAGACGCGCTTCTCGAGCCCGCCCGCGCCTGGCACGCCGCAACTGAGCAGCTTCAAGGAGGGTAAAATCCTCCCGAGCGCGGTGCACGCGTGAGCGGTCCCGAAGTGCGCTTCATGGTGGGTGGCGGGGGGGGGGTGTTTGAGCGTGCGGTGGTGCGCTTTCCGGTGCGGCGGAGGTGGGTGGCTGTCTGTGCTTGACGATATCTCGCGTTTGTTCCTGAGCAATGGTGGTTGCGGAGTGAAGTGGAGTGGAATGTGGGAGGGACATGAATGGCGCTCCCAGGCGAGGAGATGGTGGTATGGCGGACTGGATATTCGGCGGGGATGTATGAGTTTAATGATTAACGATTGCCCTAACGAATCAAACGAATCAACTGCTGTTGATTTCAATGACTCTATCTTCATCTGATATCGTCATCAGCTCGACAGAGAAGTTGTCTTCGTCATCAGTCTCACGAACAAAGTAACGACGGTGTCAGTCCGGTGACGGGCCTGCTGTTAGCAATTCGCTCAAGGAACTTTCGTTTCCGTCAGTTTGATGGAAAAAAAAAACCACTTGCGTTCGTACTCGTCAATGTAGTGTAGGAATTTCCATCACCATCAGTCTGGTGGAGTCTGGTGGAGCTCGGTGGCAGCCTGTTGTTCGCGCGTGATAGACGCTGGGGGGATTTAACGACCCAACCGCGGACCTTACAGTATCATATGCACGTTTCAACCTCGAACCTTTGCGAGCGAATCGATCTTGCCTTTTGTTACATCTACCGCTAGAATGATAGCTGACTCCAGCTTGACTCCCCAACGTCCACTCATTTCCGGGAATAACTGTCTTTCTGAAGGCTGCTGCCTAAAAAAGAGAGGGAGGAGACGCGCTCCACCGCCCAGCTGACTCTCCACGCGACCTCTGCAGCTCGAGGTCAATTGGCGCAATGGCGGAGTTATCGAGGGAGAAGCTGCAGAACGGGTCTGTATGACTAGATCTTGCTCCTGATCTTCTAGCAATAGCCTCGAGAGCGTGCTAAGTTAAAAGCCAGCCATCCGCCTGTTCAAAATGCTCTCGACAAGAGCTATCCACTATCGTCGTTGCAGCCACAGAATTGCTCGACATTAGGCACCAAGCGAAAGCGAGCCTTGGATCCGCGGGACTTTCGACCTGTCAAACGGCCCGAGTTGACGCTGGCCAATCTCCAGCAGCTGGAGACTACTTCGTCGCCGTCGTCGACGCTGCCGCCAGCGGCCAAAACGGTACGAGACTAAGGATGCCCCACGCGGGCAACAGAATGAATGGTGCAGTCCAACAGCGACCGCTTGACCGCTCTCGATGTCTCCATCATTACGGAGATGAGCACCTATCCTTCGTCACACTGACGGTGGGGATACAGACCCTTTCACAACCACCATTACGAAGATGCTTAGCACGATCTTCGTCGTAATGTTCACGATGATGATCGCCTTAACCGTCTTCGCAATGACGATGATGATGGCTACTGTATCATCTATCGTCAGTGTGATGAAACCATTGAGAGATTTTCGGGCAGTTGCTGTTGGGCTGTGCTATTTGTCTTGTTACTCACGTTAATAATCCCCATATCGAAACGTAGACATAGCTGACCATCAGCAGTGGCAAGGCATTGACTTCTCTCGATCCAATCCAGGCGACATGGCCAATCGAGTGGCGGCTGTCCAAGGCCAGCATGGCGCACTCCGACGGATCCCTTCGCAGGACTCCCTCAGGACGACGGACGACCAAACGGGGACCCAACAGGGGACCGAAAGCACGGTTGGAGGAAAACTTCGAACCAATCCGTTTGGATTCGCGTTGAGGATGTTCAAGAGTCAAGGCGTCATTCCTTACTTGTTCGGCCCACCGGACAACCCACCAGCCGTCAAGGATCCTGGACTGGTGGCGACTTACGAGCCCAAAAATCTTAGCGACATCAAACGCGCATTAGCACAGGAACGAGATGATCTGCCGACAAAACGGCTTTTCCAACAATACTCCAACCAGGCTATTCGGACCGCCGAGCATCCCGACGAAGCCGACGTGGGGAAGTTGTTTGAGCTCTTCCTCAATCCAGGGTCATACGACGAAGGATATCATGGACATCTTCATGTGCCGTGGGAAAATCTGAACGAGTTATTGCCGGCGGCGCAGACCAAGATCAAACCCGGCATGACAGCCGGCATCGATCCGAACCGACTGGGACCTCATATCTGGGTGGCCGAACACATTCAAGGTTATGTGAGGAATCGAGCATTGATCTGCGTCAATGGAATTGCCGAGTTCAAATCGTCGGTGGGAAGTATCGCAAAGGCGGTACGTGATTCATCTAACTACATTTCGGTCCAATTGACACCGTCATTGTGATGATGGTGAAGACGAAGCTAACGTTTGAGATGTTATAGCGAGTTCAAAATCGCGCCGCGGCCCATATCGCCTGTCGTACCTGGCTGAACGACGAAATGACGTTGACGTCAGGAACCGGGGGAGAGAAGGTCATTGGTAACGCCTTCGTAGGCTCCATTGCCTTTGACGGCTCGAGCATGGAGGCTTCGGTCCACTGGTTAGACAAGCCAGCTACCGGTCGTCAACGGCCTTACGACGTTTTCAGCCTACGAGTTGCTACCGGTCATCCATTTGCCGTCGACCTAGCGGAATTCCAGGATTGTTACCGGAAATTTGCCAATTTTCTGGATTGGCTGTTAGCCGTTCGCGTTGCGAGGTTAAAGCAGATCCAAAAGTTACCGGATTATGAACCGAACAATGCTGAACTGAGAGCAAATGAAGATCACGGTGATGAAGCGGAGGTGATTGAGGGCGAGAGGGAAGGATCAAGACCCGAGATGGAACCAACAAGCCAGGAAGACGAACAAGGGTCGACGTCCCATACCCAGTCGATACAGAATTTGTTGCTACAATCGTTCGATGGCCCCGCAGACTCCCTCGATCTCTATCATAGAGCCGCTGACGGGGATGGGGACGAGGACGAGGATGAGGATGAGGATGAGGATGACAACGATAACGACAATGACGGTGGCAGTAATCGACCGAGACGCGCCCGAGAACAGACGATCACGACGGAGATGGAGCAGACGACATCAAAGAAACAGAAGAAAGATGTAAATCCATCATGATTCCTAAGCCCATCATTTCAAGATCCCTTCCTCCGTCGTACTGTCGACAAAGAATCATCGCCATCCTCTTGGCGGAGGAGGAGCGTCGTCACCCTTTCGACGACGAATCTCCACCGTAAGCGTGACGGTCAGTTTTCGCCATGAGATCGACGCCGAGAAGAGGATCGTCATCTTCTTGATGGAGGAGGAGCGTCGTCACCCTTTCGACGAAGAGTCTCCACCGTAAGCGTGACGGTTTAACCCTTTCGCCATCAGCTCGACGCCAAACAGAGGATCGTCATATTCCCGATGAAGAAGGACCTTCGTTATCAATTCGACGGAGAATCTCCATCATAGGTGTGACGGTTAACCTCTTTCGCCATCAGATCGACGCCGAAGGGATGATCGTCATCCTCACGACAAAGATTTCTTCATCATACGTTTAACAATACCATGATTTCTACGTCCATTTTCAAGCCCTTTTCAAATTCCGTCGATAAATATAATTGCTTTCCTTCGTCAAGTTGACGGTGATAAAAAGTCTCTCCGTTAATTGATGATGACCTAGCAGGCCCGTCACCGTATTGACGATGATACTACCTTGCTCCACTGGACTGGTGACGATAACTTCGTCGAAATGACAAAGATAGTGTGGTTGAGCTCCTATCATCGCTCTGACGACGAAGATAGATCCGTCCGTTCTTGATCAGAATACGCCCGAGTAAAGAGAAACAAAAGCCACCCTAAACCGGAAAA
>QQTW01003028.1_pt1 | contig 12352 bp, 8 predicted proteins | sample 1904831 | NCBI WGS metagenome assembly QQTW01 (sample SAMN09435610, study PRJNA476489) | Subsurface metagenome, whole genome shotgun sequencing project. | reverse complement strand
GTCTTTCCATAAATCGCTTGCTTTTGCTTCAATATTCCAGCAAACTTGGTCGAATTTATACTTTAAATTAATTTCTGAGCTATCAGGTTCTTTCTGATTAGTCCAAGCAAAATTAGTAGATAAAAATCGAACTGCTTCCAACGCAGAAGATGTAGAAGTAACTCGTTCTATTTGAGGTAAGTTAGCTAATGCCAATTTAGCTTTTTGAGCATAAATTTTTGTTAGCTGTCGCTTACGCTGCCTAAATCCTAGTTGCTTTTCCAGTGGTAAGTAATGCATGGGGAAAGGTAATGCAACACCCATAACTTTATCCAAAATACTCAAAGCTAAAATTCGACTTAGTTGTGGCGGAACTGAATTTCCAATTTGTTCAATACAAACTTGGCGATTCCCGACAATTTCATAAGCATCAGGAATCGTTTGCAGTCGCTTTAGTTCGGCAATTGTAAAGCGGCGGTTGTCCCAACTAAAAGGCCCAGTATATTGCCCTCCTTGTGCTTTGATTGTCCGCACTGGCATTTGGGGATCGGCTTTGTAAAGAAAATCAGAAAATTTGGATCTCCAGCTAAAAATTGGGTTAGGGTGTCCCATTTCCTCAGTGTAAAAGCTATAATTTAGCCCTGGCGGTATATCTGCAAGAAGATGCCCGTAACGACCTCCAAGTCCTGCTTCAGCATCTGATGTGTCAACTCCTTCAACTGCTTCTTGTGCTGAATAGAAGGGTTCTTGACCTAGAGAGTCACAACCATGAGTAGGATATGGAAAAAGATAATCTCCTTCCCTCAGTCCAACAATAAATAAACGTTCTCTATGCTGTGGTACGCCATAATCAGCTGCATCGAGAACGCGAAAATGAATTGTGTAACCCGCTTCCTTAAAAGCATTTTGGATTTCTTGCCAGTCTTTCCCTTTTCTAGCGCCAGTAATTCCATAAACGTTCTCGAAGAGGAATCCTTTTGGCTGTAGCGTTTTGAGTATGCGGACATACTCCTGAAACAAAGTGCCGCGAGAATCACTGGTTCCTGTAACCCCAGCAGCTCTACGACCAGCAGCTGAGAAAGTTTGACAAGGCGGCCCTCCAATGATGAAATCTACTTTTAGATCTGGACTGGGAAAAAATTTTCTAATATCAATGCAGATTGGTTTACAGTTTTCTAGCCATTTCCCTGGCTGGGAGTTTTTCTCTAGCGTCTGCACGTACTTAGCTTCAAGCTCAACCATAGCAACAATGTCAAAACCAGCGTCATGGAATGCAATATCCAATCCACCACCGCCAGAAAACAAGCTTAGGGTCTTAATTGGGGTATGACCGTTTTTGTCGAGCCAGTTGCGTAGAGATAAGCCAAATACATCAGTCCAAGCAGAGTTACGGCTGATATCAAGCGATTCCAATATCTTCTGAAACCATGTAACTCGATCGCAGTAGGTGCTATCGGGAGCCAAAGAAAGGGAAAGTTGGTGCATACGGACTCTGGAGCTTCATCAATCGCAGTGTAAACTGCTGTGTGATGTTATGTCTTTAGCAACTCGCGCACCAACTGCGCTAACCTTTCCGCACTATCAGCAAGTGAGATCGCACCAGCTTTTTCTCCCATCTGTTTCAGCTGTTCGGGCTGTTGCAACAAATTCAACACCTGAGTTTCCAATATCTGCGGTGTCAGTTCCCCTTGCCGAAACACCAGTGCCGCACCCACTTCTGCTAAAATTTGGGCATTGTAGAATTGGTGATCTTCTGCTGCTGTCGGCAAAGGAATAAAAATCGCTGGCGTTCGCGTTATCGCTAATTCTGTCACTGTACCAGCCCCAGCCCGACCGATCGCTAAATCTGCACGTTGCAGCAATCTCGCCATATTGTCATAAAAAGGTAGTGGAAAATACTGCGGATGCTTCAAACTGTCAACATCTGGATCGTTATTTCCTGTAAGATGGACTACCCAAGCTCCAGCATCAAACCAAGCAGAAGCACACTGACGCACTAGTTTATTCACAGCAACCGCCCCCTGACTACCGCCAACTATGAGGATGAGGGGAACGTTTTCAGGAATTGGCAAATCCAACGGCGGTAATTTACTCATCGCTTCCTGAAACTGCGCTCTGACGGGAGTGCTGGTATAAATCGTGCGGCTGCGGGGTAAATACTTCGCAGTAGGCTCAAATCCCAATGCAACCGCACTACACCAAGGACTCAAAGCGCGAGTTACTTTCCCTGGAATGGCGTTAGCTTCATGTAAGATTACAGGTAAGCCAAGCGATCGCGCTGCAATTACAGCCGGAGCTGCAATATAACCGCCAGTGGTAAACACGCCCTGAAATTTCCCTTGTTTGAGTAACCTTCGCACCTGGAAAATTGAACGGCTGAATTTACCCAATATCCGCAGAGTACCGAATCCAAAGCGCTGTTGAATGCCTTCAATCTCGATAGTATGTAACGGGTATCGAGATGGTACTAACTGAGTTTCCAATCGATTGGGAACGCCTAGCCACTCAATCTGATAATCTGGCAATTGTTCGGAAAGTGCGATCGCAGGAAACAAATGTCCCCCGGTGCCACTAGCAGCAATTAATAATCGAATCGGTGTGTTTGCCATTCAGAGCCTCTACCAAGTCAGCACACAAGTTAACCTAAGATAAAGCAAATAGCTGCCCTGTAAATCAAATATTCAGGCTATCACCAATGCGTAACATTCTGACTGACATATCTGGCCTCTGTGAGTTGTTTTCCGCTATCCGGCTTCAACCCAAGCTGTGGCTGGTTTTGTTTCTGCTGACGCTCTCTAGCACAAGTTTTGGTCAGCGTGTTGTTGCCCAGGTTCCAGCAACTGCGCCACAGCCTCCAGTTAATAATGCGCCACAACCTCCAGCAACTGCGCCACAAACTCCAGTTAATAATACGCCACAACTTCCAGCAACTGCGCCACAAACTCCAGTTAATAATGCGCCGCCAGAGCTAACAAACTTGATATCACAAATTGATGCCGCAGCCAACGGGCGCAACATCGAGGGTGTCTTACAGTTCTATAGCCCGAATTTCACCCATTCCGATGGCTTGACGCGCCAAAATATGGCACAAGCTTTAACTCAACTATGGCAGCTTTATCCTCAGCTGAGATATCAGACGTTGGTGCAATCTTGGAAACCACAAGGTAATGCGATCGTCGCAGAAACAATTACTAAGATCACGGGCGCTCAGCCGCAAGAGTCAAGGAATATCGCCCTCGATGCCACAATTGAGTCCCGGCAGCGCTATGAAGGCGGTAAAATCGTCCAACAGGAAATTTTAGCCGAGCGCAGCCAAATTAAGGCTGGTGAAAAGCCACCAACGGTAAACGTCAAGCTACCAGAACAGGTAAAGCCAGGCCAGCAATATAACTTTGATGCCGTTGTCCAAGAACCATTGGGCGATGATTATCTCCTGGGAGCAGTAATTGAAGAACCAATCAAACCAGAAAATTATTTGAACGCCTCACGGGTGGATTTGGAATTATTAACCGCAGGAGGGCTGTTTAAGGTAGGTCGCGCTCCAAATCAGCCTAGTAACCAATGGATTTCTGCTATTTTAATCCGGGGTGATGGGATGACACTAGTAAGTCAGCGCCTCAATGTAGAAGGACAAAATCGTTCAGCTGCTCAAAAGCCTACAGTTAAAAGCCAAAACAACAGGGTGCAGCCTTCGGCTCAGCGGAATAAGGGTGAAGGTGGAAAGGCTCAATGATGAATGTAAAAGTGAAAAATTCATCATTTGAATTATTATGGTGAGATTGCAAGATCGAATTGTTTTGATTACTGGCGCTAGTAGTGGCATTGGCTCGGCTACGGCGCGGGTATTTGCTCAAGCAGGTGCTAAGCTGATCTTGACAGCAAGAAGACAAGATCGATTAGAACAACTGGCAGATGAACTGGGGAAAGAATTTGCCAGTTCTACACATTTATTATCTCTGGATGTGCGCGATGGCTCTACTGTTGAGTCCGCTATCTCAAACCTTAGCGCTGATTGGTCATCCATAGACATTCTGATTAATAATGCTGGTCTTAGTCGCGGCTTAGAGAAATTTCAAGCGGGCAGCATCCAAGATTGGGAAGAAATGATCGACACTAATATTAAGGGGCTGCTCTACCTTACCCGCGCGATCGTACCGGGAATGATTAGCAGAGGTCGAGGTCATGTCGTGAATCTTGGTTCGACTGCTGGTCATCAAACCTACCCTAATGGTAATGTCTATTGTGCAACCAAAGCTGCTGTAAGAGTTATTTCCGAAGGTTTGAAACAGGACTTGTTGGGAACGCCTGTGCGCGTCAGTTCTGTAGATCCAGGTTTAGTGGAAACCGAATTTAGTCAAGTGCGCTTTCGCGGGGATACAGAACGAGCAAAAAAAGTCTATCAAGGACTCACACCTTTGACACCAGCTGATGTGGCTGATGTCATCTTTTTCTGCGCCACTCGACCACCTCATGTCAATATTAGCGAGGTATTGCTGATGCCTACCGATCAAGCTGGCTCAATGCTATTTAATCGGCAAGTTTAAATGCGATCGCCTGCTCATATCACTTTAGTTTTTAGATTTTAGAGTGGGCTTTTCTGGTTTATGCTCCGCCCAATTGAGGCGGCATAAATCTCAGACAGACAATATGAAATTATCCCAGAGTCCCATCGTAAAGGATTTGAGCAGAAGGGAACTGTGGGCGTGATGTTAGGTTTCGTGGTGATAATGTTTTTCGATATTGCACTGGGTTAATAGGGGAAAGGCAGAAATTCAGAAATGTTGAATTATGAAGTTTTTAGCATTCATCATTTATCATTCTCAGAACTTACGCTAAGAATCCTACTTCTCTAACCCGTGTTCGAGGGCGAAACGTACCAATTCCGTGCGGCTATTGGTGCCAGTTTTACCGAACAAGCGGCTGACGTACTTTTCAACGTTGCGGACGCTAGTTTGTAAGCGACGGGCAATTTCCTTGTTCATTAACCCTTCAGTAACGAGATTTAAAACACTTTGTTCTCGCGGTGTTAAATCAATTTTGATCGGAGATGGAGAGGAAGCGATCGCATTTCTCTGAGTTAATATTGCCTTAATTTGGGCAATCTGATTCGCTAGCTCAGCAATATCGGGAGTTTCGCCGTCTTCTGTTGATTGAGTTGAAGCTGCACGACGCTCCAACAAGTTTTCTACAATTGCCACTAACTCATCTGGATCGAATGGCTTGGGTAGATAAGCATCTACGCCAGCTTGATAGCCTTGAATTCGGTCTGTTGTCATACCTTTAGCAGTTAAAAACACCACTGGTAGCCGCTTGAAGCGGGGATCTGCCCGCACCTGCTTGAGAAACTGATAGCCATCGATTTGAGGCATCATGACATCCGAAATCAAAAGGTCGGGGTTGGTTTGCTGCAATAACTCCCAACCTTCACGGGCGTTACTAGCAACTTCAACATTGAAACCACTCTCTTGTAGATAATCTTTAACGGCTTCACGTAATCCTGGTTCATCATCTACCAGTAGAAGTTGTGCTGACATTCCAGTTTTAGTTTCAATTTAAGGCTATCTATTTCAATTTAGCGAATGTTTGACCAAACGAGTGGCGAGTGGCGAGTGGCGAGGGGCGAGTGGCGAGTGGTGAGTGGCGAGGGGCGAGTGGCGAGTGGTGAGTGGTGAGTGGCGAGGGGCAAGTGGTTAGTGGCGAGGGGCGAGTGGCGAGTGGTGAGTGGTGAGTGGCGAGGGGCAAGTGGTTTTTCGAGATTCAGCTCCCTCTGCTCACGGAGCTTCCTCAGCCCCCTCAGCCCCTTTGTCTGATTCATTGCACGGTAGCTGACTTTGACACTGGATTTTTCTCGTACTGGGCGAAGGAGTTGTTAGCTATGAGTGCGATCGCCCTAGCATACTGCGGATCGTTTTGAGTGCCAATTAGTGTGGGATTTGATGCTAGCTTCAGCTTCTGAGCATCGCTCAAATCTATTTTGACGTTAGGTGTAATACCCTTGTGGCTAATATCTGTTCCTTTGGGGGTGTAGTAATGAGCAACTGTCACCGCCAATCCAGAACCATCCGAGAGAGAATGCACTGACTGAACTAAAGCTTTGCCAAAACTTTGACTACCAACTACCACCGCTCGTTGATTATCCTGCAATGCCCCAGCGACAATTTCACTAGCACTGGCAGAGTTACCGTCTACTAATACTACCAAGGGCAGTTGAGTTAGTGCCGTTTTATTGGCTTTGATTTCTTCGCTGGCCCCTTGCCTATCCACTGTCTTGACAATTGCACCATTATCCAACCACATCCGGGCAATATCAATACCTGAAGTTAATAAACCGCCTGGATTACCTCGCAAATCTAAAACATAGGCATTAACTTGTTGACGACGGAGATCGTTAATTGCCCGCTGCATTTGTTCTGGGGCGTGGGCGCTAAACTCGCGTAAGCTGATATATCCTACGCGCTTGTTGCCTTCCTGCTTGAGTGTATGACGAACCGTTGGCAGCTCGATATTGGCGCGTGTGAGCTTCAAGTCAGTTGCATTTTGCCCTTGTCTGCCAATCTTGAGCGTAACAAGCGTACCAGCCTTGCCGCGAATTAATTTGGAGGCATCCTCGACATCCATGCCTTTGGTAGGTTTACCATTGATCGCCAGAATTTGATCTCCTGCTTTCAAACCTGCTTTCAAAGCAGGTGAATTTTGGATCGCTTCCACTACTGTCAGAAGCTTAGTTTTTTCATTCAGTTCCATCCGAATTCCCACCCCAGAGACTTCCCCAGATGTTTGGCTGGTGAGGACTTCAAATTGTTTGGGATCGAGAAAGCGAGTATAAGGATCGTTCAGCCTTGCTAAAGCTACGCGGACAGAGGCATAAGCTTGTTCGGGAGAAGTATAGTTTTTATTTAAAAGTTCGCTTCTAGTTGCTTGCCAGTCAGTTTGATTAAATGTACCATCAACATATTCTCTGGCAACGTGTTGCCAAACTTCATCAACTATAGCTTTTGGGCTATTCTGAAGTGCAGCGCGGACAGAGCTACACCAAATGGGACTCAAGAGAGAAAAAGTAGCAGTTGTGGCGATCGCTCCACCGAATAAGGCAAATTGGAGCGACGATAAGCGTTTTAAATATTGCAGCATTGAAATTGGCGCTCGTTGGTTGGCATTCTCACAGCTAGTTCACTCAGGCCCATTTTATATTTGCGCCAAGTGAAAACTTTTTCTTGAATATACACTCCCAAACTCATTAATGGCAGCAGGATAATTAAAATTCCGTGTTTTCCCTGAATTGGATTATTTTTACCTTACTTAACTGGATCAATTTTGTAACACTAACTTTGTGACAGTTTACCTATTGTCCTGTTGGCATCGAAATTTGAATCTTTGAATGTTTGAACGTTGGCACGTTTAAACTTGTCAAATCTAACTTTTTTGGTGTCAAATTGAATTTAAATATTAATTGTTTAATGTTTGAGAAGCGATCGCTTCAATTGTAGTTAAAGGAACTTCATAGAAATATTGCCGTTTGAATTGTTCTTCTCGCACCCCGTCTAGAAATTTTTCTATAGCTTGTAGACAAGTAACATCTGAAACTGTGGATTTTACTGGTGTTAAGCTAATGCTAAAATATCGCTCTTGTAAACTAACACAAAAGCCTAAACAAGAAAGGGCTTCAAACCCAAGTGGTAGCAGTCGATCGCTAATTCCCAGTTTACAGCAAAGTTGTACGCGAGTGACAGTTTGCCCAGTGCGACTAAGATATTTAGCAATCCCGACTAGTTGTTGCCATAAAAAAGTGGGTGGGACTTTTGATGGTGCATCCCAGGCGATCGCCAACTGTTTTTTTTCAAACAGCGATCGTCTTAACCAAGCGCGTAAATCATCCCAACTAATAGGAGATTCTTGCACAATCAAAATTCCTGATTCCGCTGGGGCAGTTTTTTCAAGTCGATCTATTTTACCATCAATATTTCGGTCAATATCGCCCGAACTGGGTGTTGTGCGCCAGTCGAGAATTTGCGGCGTGAAGGGTGATAACTCCGCTTTTCCGGTTAGGGAAGTTAGGTGTGATGAATCAGAAGTACTTTTGACAGCAATTAACCTAATTTCGTGGCGCTTCTTGAATGTGTTGTAATCGAGTTCGGCGACGCAATCACATCTTCCGGTTGATAATTCCTCTTTGTAATGTCCCCACCACACACCAGGAAAGCGGCTAGTGGTGGATTCATCTCGAATAATAAACTCTGTTTTGATGTACTGCACCTTATTGCCTCGCCAATCTTGCTCGTTGCGATGCCATGCATTTTCAAACCAGCAGTTTTGTATCATTAGTTTTGGTACGGGGTTGCCCATTCCGCAGGGTTCCAACAGTTTCAGTTCTCGAAACAAGTCTTTACCCAAGTCAGCCACCGTCACTACTAAATCTGCTTGTATTTGTGATGTTGTTAATCCACTACCCTGCTGTTTTAGTCGTTGGTTAATCGCTTCTGCGAACAAAGGAATATTTTCAACGGGTAGACTCAAGCCAGCCGCAAAGGGATGTCCGCCAAAGCGATGTAATAAATGTGCTTGGTCTTTTACCAACTGATAAAGGTCAATTTTATTCACAGAACGGGCAGAACCACGAGCCAAAGGCAAGGGGCTAGGGGTTACAGGCTGGAGGCTAGGGGAATGATAAGTAGAATTCTCCCCCTGCTCCCCCTGCTCATCCTTTGGGATAGTCTCTGTACTCAAAAGAATAGTAGGACGACCAGTTTCTTGGGCGACTTGTCCAGCTACTAAACCTAATACACCTGCTTGCCATTGCGGATCTTCGAGGACAATGACACTGGTGGTTGATAAGTCCATCTGGGATAGCTTATGAGCTACTTGCTTTTGCACTTCTTTTTGTAAGGACTTACGACGGGTGTTTGCAAGTTCGGTATCTTGAGCAAGTTGTTTCACTCGTGCTGGATCGCGGCTGGTGAGCAACTCTACACAGAAGCTAGCATCGCCTTGAATGCGGCTGACTGCATTGATCCGGGGGCCAAGACCAAAGGAAATATCTGTGGGGCGATCGCCACTTTTTTGGCACAGTTCCAGCAGTTGTCCTACCCCAGTCCGTCGCCTTTGACTGGCTGGTTGTTTAAAATCCTGTTGCAGCTGCTCAATCCCTACTTGAGCTAAATAGCGACAATCTCCACTCAGTTGCACCAAATCGGCAATTAAACCGATCGCAACTAAATCTAATAAATTCTCTAGCGGCTGTTGCGGTACATCTGGCAAAGTTTGATATAAGGCTTCCACCAGTTTATAAGCTACAGCTACGCCGGAAAGGTGAAATAACTGATGTTCTGGAGGTAAATAGCGGGGATTGATAATAGCTACCACTGGTGGGCGCTCGGCGGGTAGGGTATGGTGATCGGTGACAATTACATCTATCCCCAGAGAGTTGGCATAGTTAATTTCATCTAGGTTTGTGCTGCCAGTGTCGCAAGTAACAATCAGTTTGCAGCCAGAACGGGCAAGGCGATCGATTCCCTCACAGTTAAGCCCGTGCGATTGTGTGAGTCGATTGGGGATGTAGTAGGAATGAGTATTTGGGGGGGAAAAATTGTCCTAAACCATCCCATAACACAGCAGTGGATGTAATGCCATCCGCATCAAAGTCACCCCAGATGACGATTTTCTCCCCGCGATCGCGCGCTATTTGCAATCTCTCCACCGCCAGATGCATTTCTTGCCCGAACTCAAACGGACTGGCTGGTTGATAAAGTTTGGGATTGACAAATCCCGCCAGTTGTTGTATAGTTTTAATTCCCCGCTGCCATAATAGCAAAGCAGCATAATTTCCTTCTACATCTGGGAGATAGTTTCTCACAGCTTGCACAAACCACTCTGGTGGCTGCACTACTGGGGCGAGAATCCATTGTTGTGGTTGTTCTGGCATACCATTTTAGATTTTAGATTTTAGATTTTAGATTATGGACTGCTCATTAGTAGTTAGTTTTGGTAATTTCATTTGTAGCTGCCAAATCAAATAGTGTTAACGTCATCTCTTTTCCGCTATTGTGGCTTGTAGCTACCATTTAAGAACAAAAATTTTGTAGTAAAAAAAGAAAAAAGCGGTAAGTCATGAAGTACTTACCGCCTGATTAGTCGTAACTCAAGCTTTACTTGTTACCTTGAGGTGTTGCGAGAGTGAGTGGTTTTATGTCTCAAACCGAACAACTCATACGAGGTTGCGTTCACAAATTTAATCTACTCGTGGGGTGATTGATTGTTGAGAGTTAACCGTTAAGGGTTAACAAGAAAATGCAACTTGGTATCAGGACTAGATTTTGGGTTTTATGCCAGACTACGCTGTAGGAGTAACTCCATACAGTGAGGCAACATAATTGGCAATATCTCCTTGTGGAGCGATCGATGATAATGTGTTTGCACTAGCACCTTCCCCATCGCCAGACGAAATGACAGGGCCACTAGCACCAAGGGTGAATGAAAAAGCTCCTTGTCCGTCGGCGAAGGAACCACTAACCTGACCAATGGTTCCCGACTCCGAATCACCTGGTACAAACTGGACGTTAAAAGCATCACTAGAGGTGCTGCTGTTATCCGAACCAGGGTTAGTTAGGGAGTCACTTGCTAAATTAGCAGTAACTTGGCTTTGTCCTATCTCAATAGCTTCTGACTGTGATGCTGGAATATTCGAGGAGTCGGATGTCGTCGCTGTTTGTGACTGTGATGCTGTCTCAGTCGAGTCGGATGTCGTCGCTGCTTGTGACTGTGATGCCGTTGCAGTCGAGTCGGATGTCGTCGCTGCTTGTGACTGTGATGCCGTCGCAGTCGAGTCCGATGCCGTCGTAGTGGAAGAGGTAGATGTATTCCCCTCTGAACCGCTTAAATCAGCCAAAGCTTGCGCTTGTGCAGTCGCAAAGGATTGTTGGATTTGATCCCAAGCGTTTTCGGCGGTTCCTGGGACTCCACTACTTGAAGAGTCGGACGTACTGCTGTTTTGGCTTGTTGAATTAGCCAAAGCTTCGGCTTGCCCTTGATTAATGAGTGCTTCAATTTCAGCGAAAACGCTCTTGGCTAAATCTGTTGCGTTAGTTGTATCCATCTGTTCACCTTTTAAGTTAGAAAGAACTTCAGCTGAGTAATGCTCAACAAATGTTTGCCTCAAAGACTAGCGATACCAAGTTGCACATAAACAGGTAACAAGCTTTGATTTGCTATTGTTGATTGAACAATGACAACCAACTGTTAGCAGTCAAGACCCCGACGTTGTAGTAAATTACATTTGTGAATGCAACCTCGTATTAAATGTGGAGATAAAAGACAGCCAACCTTGGCACTCACGCTTAAAGCGCGAGTGCTGCATCACGAGTGAGTTTACGACCCATGAATAATCCATAAAGGAGTTGACTGTTATTTCCCATCGAGATACTTAAAAGCGTGAATGCTGAATAATTAAGCTCTCAATCAGCAGGAACTTAATTGCTGAGGTTTTACGCTACTACGCCAGAGAAATCGTAACCTTGGGGATTGGTATAGGTTGAATTTGACGTGGCGGCTGTAATCAAGTCAGGACTGTTTAATAAATTTCCCACGTTAGTGTCGATCGCAGAGCCAACTCCTTGACTGAGGAAATCGATCTGGTTAGATGTCGTGCTAGCGTTGCTATCTGAGGTTGTATTGTTTGCACCACCATTTAGCAAGCTGTCAGCACCAGTGTTACTGCTACCAGTTACAGCAAAAGCCCAACCTTCGTTACCAACAATCGAGTTACCCGCACCATTGCTAACTTGGCTACTATCAATCCGATTACCAGTAATATTGCTGCCATCAGCACTAGAGGTGTTACCACTACCAAGGATTTGGCTATCGCTACCAGTCGATGTATTGGCATTACCAACAGTGCTGTTATCACTACCTACGTTCCAGTTACCATTACCACTGGTAGAGTTGTCAGTTCCAAAGCCCCAGTTACCATTACCACTGGTAGAGTTGCCATCAGTGTAATTCCAGTTACCGTTACCTTCGGTTGTGTTGCCACTGGCCAAGTTCCAGTTACCGTTACCGTTGGTTGTGTTATCACTACCTAAGTTCCAGTTACCGTTACCACTGCCTGTATTACCAGTAGCATTGGTATCAGAACTTACTGCATTCAGGCTAGATATCCAGTCGTTATTTTCATTAGGTACGGGTTTACCATCGAAAGAGGAGTTATCATCAAGCGGTACAGTGCCATCCGTCAAAGGGCTGTCACCAGCACCTGGCGGGTTATCACCAAACGGCAAGTTACCGGGCAAGTTACTAGCACTGGGAGAATTGCTGCCTTCACTCGAAGCACTTGCATTACCGCTTGGCGCACCGCCATCAAGACTGGATAAGTCGCCACCCA
>QQTW01003027.1_pt1 | contig 12353 bp, 9 predicted proteins | sample 1904831 | NCBI WGS metagenome assembly QQTW01 (sample SAMN09435610, study PRJNA476489) | Subsurface metagenome, whole genome shotgun sequencing project. | reverse complement strand
ACGAAGGCCACGTTTTCAAGTGAGGTGGGTGACATCAACATGCTGAGCGGTAGCAACACCATCAGCATGCTGAGTAGGCTACTTTCAGGAAGCAAGCAAAAGACGCAAGGTGAAAAATACAGCAGGAAGTGCTTGCCTGGTACAGCAAGTCGCTGAACAGGAACTGGGCTGCCAGGGCGCCCCAGCACACTGCTGTGAACGCTGGGTCTGCCGCATTCTCCCTGCACAGGTGCACAGCGGCAGATCAGACCCAGCGCACACTGCCGGCCAGCTTGTCAGCAGTCTGTGTGCAATCTGCGGCTCAACTGACTCGGCGAGGTACAGTCTCACTGCACAGGGGCAGACGGATCATGTTAGCAGCTGCGCAGTCTCGGGGTTGGGAATGTCCACTCACTGTGCCTCACGGGTTGCGCCATCGTCCACATACTCGTCCAGGATGGGCGCCACATAGCCGTACAGCAGCCAGATGGGCGCGAGCCAGGCACCAACAGTCACGGCATGGTGGCCTGGTTGCTCACCGCCCGTACGCCTGAATATCCACGTGGGCGGCGGTTCATCATCATCGCCAATGACATTACGTTTAAGATTGGTTCCTTTGGACCCACGGAGGACAAATTCTTCCACAAGTGCACCGAGCTGGCCCGACGATTAGGCATTCCGCGCATCTACCTGTCGGCTAACTCTGGTGCTCGCATTGGCATGGCCGAAGAACTGATCCCGCATTTCAAGGCCGCCTGGAATGATCCAGCCAAGCCCGAGGCCGGCTTCAAGTATCTCTATTTAAGCCCCGAGGATAAGAAGCGCTTCGAGGATGGCAAGCGGCGGGATGTTATCACGGAGAAGGTGGTCGAGGACGGCGAGGAGCGGTATAAGATTACCACGGTTATTGGTGCCGAGGATGGCCTAGGAGTCGAGTGTCTGCGTGGCTCTGGCTTGATCGCTGGCGCCACGTCGCGAGCTTACGAGGACATCTTCACCATCACACTCGTGACATGTCGATCCGTCGGTGCGTGACACCCCTTGTTAGTGGTGTAGGGAAAATTTCGCTAATGATAATCTAGGTATTGGAGCATATCTCGTGCGACTGGGCCAGCGGGCTATCCAGATTGAGGGGCAGCCCATCATCTTGACCGGCGCACCAGCTATCAACAAGCTACTCGGTCGTGAGGTCTACACCTCCAACTTGCAGCTCGGCGGCACGCAGATCATGTACAAGAATGGCGTCTCGCACATGACGGCCGATGACGATTTTGAGGGCGTCTCCAAGATTGTCGAGTGGCTCTCATTCGTCCCGGACAAGAAGAACAGCCCGGTACCCATCTCGCCATCGGTCGACAACTGGGATCGCGACATTACATATTTCCCACCTCCCAAGCAGGCCTACGACGTGCGGTGGCTCATTGCGGGCAAAGAAGATGACGAAGGTTTCCTGTCGGGTTTATTCGATCGAGGGTCGTTCGTCGAGTCGCTCGGCGGCTGGGCACGGACGGTCGTGGTCGGCCGTGCGCGCCTCGGTGGTATCCCGATGGGCGTCGTGGCAGTTGAGACGCGCTCGGTCGAGAATGTCATCCCGGCTGATCCCGCCAATCCGGACTCGACGGAGCAGATCACGCAGGAAGCGGGCGGCGTTTGGTACCCAAACTCGGCCTTCAAGACAGCGCAGGCCATCAAGGACTTCAACAATGGAGAGCAGCTACCGCTGATGATTCTGGCCAACTGGCGAGGCTTCTCCGGTGGGCAGCGCGACATGTACAATGAAGTGCTCAAATACGGGTCCTACATTGTGGATTCGCTGGTCAAGTATGAGCAGCCTATCTTCGTCTATATCCCGCCGTTTGGCGAGTTGCGTGGTGGGTCCTGGGTCGTGGTCGATCCGACTATCAACCCGGACATGATGGAGATGTATGCCGATGAGGACGCTCGTGGTGGTGTGTTGGAGCCCGAGGGAATCATCAACATCAAGTATCGGCGCGACAAGCAGCTGGAGACGATGGCCCGACTGGATCCAACGTATGCGGATCTGAAACGGCAGTCGGCCAACAAATCCCTGAGCACGGACGAGCTGTCCACCATCAAGGTGAAGATGACGGAGCGTGAGAAACAGTTACTGCCGGTGTACGCGCAGATCGCGCATCAGTTTGCCGACCTTCACGACCGGGCTGGGCGGATGCAGGCCAAGGGGACGATCCGTCAGCCACTACGCTGGCGCGAGGCCCGACGCTTCTTCTATTGGCGAGTGCGTCGACGGCTCAACGAGGAACAACTCATGAAGCGAATGAACGTGTCATCCGCCAAGGGGTTAACGTCGCGGGAGAGTAACCTCGAGACGCTGCGACTGTGGTCGGGCATGCCCAACTTTGATCATGACGACCGCGCCGTAGCGACGTGGTATGAGGAAAATCGCAAGGAGGTTCACTCGAAGCTTGAGAAGCGTAAGCAGGACGGCGTGGCATACGATGTGGCGACACTGCTACGGAGCAACCGCGAGGGCGGACTCAAGGGGGTAGCACAGGTGTTATCGATGCTGCCGGTGGCGGAGAAGGAGAGCGTCTTGCAGTTTTTGTCATCGCAGTAGAATGCGTTTTCGAGGGTGGTTTGGTTTTGTTTTCTTGCATTCCATATTCTTTCCTGGCACACTAGACTGTTTCCGTCGTTCGTTTTTCTCTATTGTTTTAGCCTGTATATACATCGCAGCGTCCGCTAGTCTTTAGTATCTGTATATTGATCTCTCATTTTTGTATCCGCCAAGCGTTATCTCTTGCCAGCGAATGCCAGCTGTAACGCTACAAAGTCAATAAGTTCTCAAGCATACAGTAGCCTCGAACCACAATCAGCTTCCATGTCAGATTGGTAATCTCAGAGACTAACAGCTGACTTGATACGGTCAACCAAGCGGTCTGCTACCCAGGACCGGTAAGTCGAGGAGATCAACCTGGCCCCATCAGGCCGATAAAAATATCAATACTTATTTCTTATCATCATCGACCTAATGGTGGTGGTGGAAGGAGTCTTTCATCAAACTAATGACGAAGATAAGGTTTTCCCTTTGTCGGATTAATGATGATACAAAATCTCTATTAAACTATCGATGACTATAATAATAAAGATACAGAAAACTCCATGATACTGACGACGATGAAAATGACGATGATGGAATCTCTTCGTTCGACCGGTGACGATGGTCGTAGTTGAGCTCCTGTTGTCTTTTTGATGAAAAACAATTCATTTATCTTGACTTCCGTCGCGCTTATGATAATGAATCGATCAACGGTGGATGTGGGACTTCACAGTACCAGGGCCCGTAGTCTACAGGAAAGTCATGGAGCTCTAAAACGTCTTTGGACGGAGATTTCAAACTCCGTCCTTGTCACCACTCGGGTCCATAACAACTCCACTCCATGGACAGGAATCCAACCATGTATTCGCCCCAGCTTCGGTTTCATCAGGCTTTCGCGATCTTGCGTGCCATGCAAGATCGATCCGTGGTACGACATCTGGTAAGGTAACACAGCATAACGCCAGCTAGTCTTCGTCGGTTATCCTTCACGGATCCGTCTCGGATACCTCAATCGATCCTTGTCATACTAAGCCAGCGTTCCGTCCGCACATCGTTCGCTAGTTCACCCGTTGGGCATCGTGACACAACACTTCTCGCCTCTGCAGCTTGTCCCTGCAATGTTCAATACGTCGTCTCTCATCCTTAGGTTTTCCGGCTAGAGTACTTCCTTTCATTCCCTTTCTCTAGGTCTTCCGCTCCCTTCCTCCATCCCGATTCACGTCTTGTAGTTCCCGCAAGCCTCAAGTCCCAACCCTTCATTCCGTTCTCAAAAAATGTCTATATTCCGCTGGATCCTCGACACCCGCCACGTCTGGCGTGACGGTATCTTCGAGCACCAAGCCCAGCCCTACCTCTCCCATTTACGGCCCGAGGAGCAACAATCCGTTCTCCGCTTCTACCACGTCAAAGACCGGGCTATGAGTCTCGGCTCGTGGCTCTCTAAATACCTTGCCATCTCGCGGAGTACCAATCAACCCTGGTCGTCAATCATCATCTCCAAGGATCCTCGGACACACAAACCATGCTATATCCCCAGTCTGGACACAGAAAAGGATCAAGCTGTGCAATTCAACGTCTCGCATCAAGCGGGGATCGTCGCACTGGTTGGTTGCGCTGGCAGTGGCTGGCAACTCGGCATCGATGTCGTGTGCGTTCACGAGCGGGATGAATATCGAAACATCGATCAGATGGGAGGATTTAAAGCATGGGTCGACATGCACGCCGAGGTATTTTCGAAAAGAGAACTCGAGGATATTACGTTTCAGCTCCCGGAGCTGCGTCTTTCGAGCGGGATTGTACTTTCAAATGACGAACTGGGCGAGGCGGCAGGATGTTGTACGCGGAATGAGATGGTCACAGTTACAAGAGTCAATGGCGAAGAGGCGCAAGTGGGCTCCAACGAGATCATTGAAGCCAAGATTAGAAGATTCTATGCTTTTTGGGCCCTCAAGGAAGCATACGTGAAGATGACCGGGGATGCGTTGCTCGCAGATTGGTTGAAGGAGGTGGCATTTCGAAATGTACGTGCGCCGAGAACGAAGAGGACGATGGGGATGGGTGAAGAAGAAGGAGAAGGGGAAAAATGGGGTGAGGTGGTGAGGGATGTACAGATTTATCTTCGCGGGGAATTGGTGCAGGACGTTTCGATGGAGTTACAAGCTTTTGAGGAGAATTATATGGTTGCAACGGCGGTCTCTAGGTTTCAAGATATTTCATTGGGTGTGAAAGACGATGGTAAAAGAATGGAGCAGCAGGATGTAGGAGGGGCTGCTTTGTTTCCGCCGTTTGAGATACTGGATCCCGAACGAGATGTCATGTCCCAAGTGGGAGGGCGATCATAAGAGACCATCGCAACAGCAGGCCACAAGTAACAATGGTGCTTTCTCTGCATGCTCGAAGTCCCGCGGTGTGAAGTTCTGGCGTTTAGAGCTACTTTACTCCTCCAGCTCTTCATCCCGCGGTCCGACCAGTCGTACGAAACTATAAACATACGAGCAATCTGTCTCCTGCAATTGCGGATTCAGCTATGATGGGATTCAGTTCCAACAGACTGAACGACGAGATCAATGTCTCTCGTTCGTTCGTTCTTTCCTCTCCTCCGTTGAACTGATAACGAAAACCAAGCGCGTTTTTGCTATTCGAAATAACGGCCGTTGGCTATGGCCGAGTCTTTTCTTTTCACCAGTCGGATGAGAACTGATTCATCTCAATTTTACATCGCTCGCAACACGAAATTGGAGTTAATTAGTCGTGGAGCATGCTGTTTATAGAGGTGTTCATGTAACAGGTCATTCCATCGTTCGATCGGGCGTTGCATCACCGTTGGTTCCAGCCCTACAATCACCAATATGGTTACATTTAGCTTTAGAGCTAGCGCGGTTTAGCCGCCGATACCGTATGACGTTAGCCCGGAGAAACCATTTTGCTTTCCAAAACTCCGTCACATCTTCGACGCCCCACTGCCCCACCACTACCGTCTCATTCGTCGCCATGACAGTCCCGGAGGAGAAGACTATCCTAATAACCATCGGCGTCCTCGCCCTGCAAGGCGCTTTCAGAGAACATCTCCAACTCCTTCGATCCGCCTCTGACCAACTCGAATCATCATCGTCCTTAACACATTCCAACCCCCAATTCACATTCAATTTCATCGAAGTCCGCACACCCTCCGATCTCTCGCAATGCTCCGCCCTTATCATCCCCGGGGGTGAAAGCACCGCGATATCCCTCGTCGCAAGCCGTAACGGGTTATTAGAACCGTTACGGGATTTTGTAAGGTCCGTCTTTCTTTTCCTTTTTCCATCCATCCTTCTCATCAACCATCTCCTAACAGTCAACTGTCTCCTAATAGTCATGACTTTCCCAGCTCCTGCTTGCTTCTAGATTCCCTAACCGCAACCCTCCGCAATGCTAACAATGTGATGTAATTTACTGTAGAGTTCAAAAGAGACTAACATGGGGAACATGCGCCGGTCTCATCCTCTTATCCGAATCCGCGAATCGAACGAAAAAGGGCGGTCAAGAATTAATAGGTGGTTTGGACGTACGCGTTACGAGGAACCATTTTGGAAGACAAACAGAGAGTTTCATTGAACACGTCGAACTATCATTCCTCGCGGATACGTCGGAAATCGATGGGACGAGCGAGACCAAACCTGGGGGTGAAGGCGGAGCAAGCGATAGTATTTCCGATCCCAAAGAAGAAGAAGACAGAGGGAAAGGGCGAGAGGAGCTGTTCAAAGCGATATTCATCCGGGCTCCGATCGTGGAGGAGGTTTTATCTTTATCCTCCCATCATCATCATCATCATCGAGATGAGCCCACTCAAGAGCAACGACAGAATAGTAGCGGAGGAAATGAGCATGAGCAAGAGCATGTTACTGCCCCGCCAGCACCAGCACTAGTCACAAAACACAGCAACAACGGTTCGATGGGCGAATCAAGGTCAGGGTCCGAGTCAAGGATAGAAGCACTCAAAGAGGAAGTTCAAATCATGGCGAGGCTAGGCGGTCCTTGCAACCAAGATAGCAAGTCCAGCAGAAGATCATCATCGAATAAAGAACCGAGTGGGAGTGAGGGCGAGATAGTAGCGGTTAAACAAGGCAATGTATTTGGAACGAGTTTCCATCCGGAACTTAGCGGTGATGCACGCATTCATCGATGGTGGTTGGGACAGGTGTTGGAGCTGATGAGGGAGTCGGAGTCTGGAAGTATGTCTGATGAAGGATGAGCCAGACTCTAGCTTTACGTCTGATGGGAATGGCTAGTTGCGTTGATGGGTTGATTTCCTCTACTTCGATGCATTGAGGAAAGGCGAATTGTTGGTCGGGATACTATAATATGTTTGGGCTGGCACGGCTGCGAAGTTTTGATAGAACGGGGACTGCATTTGCATCGAGCGAGGATGTACTTGTCGTATTTGATAGCATAGCAGAGCATAGAATAGAATATAAATAGACATAGTTCTACAGCATCAGTATCCCAAAATGCCATAGCCGGCCTCTTCTCCACAGTGGAAAGGGTAAACAGAATGGGGTTGTATTGCAAGATAGAATGAGCAACGATAATTATATCTAGCCGCTTGATGTTTAGTACAGACCCTTTGGGCCCTGATAAGTTATAGGGTTTGTAAAGGGGTATACTCTCTAGTAACGTCCATAAGTAGTTCTTTCACCGTTTTCTTTAGTTCTCCTGCAGTGCCTCGACCATGACGGTTCAAACAAGTTCCTTGCCTAAAGTCAGTGCTTAAACCTTGGAGTCGAATGCGAAGGTATGAGTTGTTGCTACCGTGTGGTTTTGATTGGGGTTAGGGTACGTTGCGGTATTAATGACCTCTCAAGGTAGCTCCAGCGATTAGGACTAATAGCAGTATCGAAAATTTGATCCGTCCGAAGACGCGAAACTTGAACCTGCATTACAACGCCCATGCTAATTACATCCCGGCCATAATCCGTTGGAGTTTTCAATAGACCTAATGGAAGAAATGTACGGATTTCGTACTCATCTACCCCTCCCATATTCCTCTTCCTCCTTCAATCTCTCCTCAGCAATTGCTCTTCCAAACCCGCCTCGTCCGGGATCATATTCATCGCGGTACTCATCACGGACTTGACCGCCTGATTTTCCTCTTCTATTGTATCCGACCATGCATTAATATCAGCAAACACGAAGCAGCCAAAGCTATGAATAGCAGCATTCGTTCCCGGCCAATACGGTAGTATACTGAGGAAGCGGAAATGAAATAAGAGAAGGGATGATATCATACCCGTATTGTCTCCCCTCTTGAAATCCCGGATCTAAATCCGTTCGAATGATGCGTTCATCAAGTTTTGTGCCGCCAATGTATTTCATGCAATCGAGTGCGTCTTGGTGCGTGTAGTATTCGACGAAACAGAAGCCGCAGGGGGTCTTGTTGAACCGGTCGAGACCCATGACTAGTCTTTTGATCTCGCCGCATCTTTTTATTTATAACAATTCAGCGAATGAAGAACGTTTGATTGTAGGAAATGAGCCAAGGTGAAGAAGATGAGCGGATAGGGAAGGAGGGGTGCGACACACTTGGAGAATAATTCGTGGATTTGTTCTTCGGTCGTGTAGAATGATCTAGGAAGGTATCTTTGGTTAGCTAGCTGGTATCATAGTGAAGGCAGGGGTGGGAATATGGTTTCTGGGTGGATTGGAGCAGAGTAACACAGTGCAGGGCAGGGCGTGGCAGGTGTCGGGAGATTATGTAAGGTCCAAAGGTAAAGGCACTTAGAGCCAAAAAAACGTACAGATTTCCAACATATAGCGTTGTAGCGTCCTTCAATGGGTCCTCGGAAGCTTTGGCCGGACTACGATCACGGCCATCGCAGTCGTCTCGTCGGTTATGGTTGTGATCGTTGCGACGTCGTTTATTCTATGGCATTTGTCAATTGGAGTTAGTCAATGATTCGAGGATTGGGGGTGTCAGGGCTTACTCACTCGACTCAGAAAATAGGCGCTGGGCTGGTCGAGTCGATCGACAGTGCTGCGCATGGTTGCGGGTGAGCTGGACATTGTTCTGGGTCTAATTCAATGGGTTTTGATCTCGAAAGATGTCTGGCAATCTTCTAGTGAGTCGCCGTCGTGCTTATGATGAATGAGGAGCAGTGGTATTGTAGCGCTGATGACGAGTGAGTACCCGTGGAGCGCTATCGGGGAAAACGTATGGTCAAAGCGGTCTTTATGCGAGTTCAATGCTGTTTTTACGGTAGGTTTCAAGGTACTTCACCATTCGAAGCCCAAACGGCGGACCTAATTTCGTAGAGGTTGATAGCTTTCATCAAACGGGACGTCTACCTCAGGAACAGTCACATGATCCATCACGTGAGTCTACCGATCAGCCTTAACCGCCTCCCGTCGCGGGCTGACAGAGCCGCACCTTGTTTGAACGGTATGAGCACCTGACTTGCTTCGGTACTCGAGGGCGTCGTGGCTTCAACATTCCTGTCCGCCGTTAATTTGCGAGAACGTGACGAGATATTGACCTTGGTGTACGGATGAATTTAACTAATGTTTATACACTTTTGAAACAGGCTCTTCTCAATCTTCTCAAATTAATGGCGGGACTTTTAGTATTGCGCTAGGGAAGGAGAAGCCTAGCCACTGGGAGTGATATAAATTTTAAACCCTATTAGCCACTATACTTTTTCTGTAGCTTAGGCAACGTCTCGGGCTAGCCATTAGTGAGTTGCCGCCTAAGATATCTTAATATCTGACGGATCTGTGTCAAAAGTGTATAAACATTAGTTAAATTCATCCGCACGCAAGTACCAAACGTACCTGATGGTCACTTTAGCACAATCACGAGTGCCACCTGTTTGCGTTTCGTAACGCAACGCTTGTCAGAATTGGGATATGTTGTGTTGTCGAAAGCGTGATGGCCAAGCCGCAGCTTCTCAAGCGGAAACGTTGGATCAGCATCTATATACTAGGATCTCCGTATGAGCACTCGTAGGGCAATGGGCTTAGTACTCAAAGATGATGCTAGACAACGAGATCTCCTGTAAGGTTAAGCCTCAGGCAACGTGACTAGTAAGATCAATTGATGGGTAATACCTAAGCACTCATAGACGACTCTCTATAAGCTAACCGTGGGTGTAGTACAATTGGCAAATGGATTTCGGATCCTGGGAGAATCCCCAATCTATTAGAAGACGTCCAAAGGATATCACGTGACCAACCGGCTTGGACCCTCTACAGCTGTTCCATTGCATTTTGATATGATCGATCGATGCGCCACGTATTTACGAACGAAAATGGAAATCGAAGCCTCGCGGGGATCGTGAGAGGGTCGATGCAAAGTCCAGCCGATCGGTGAGGGTAGTCGAGGGGGTTGTGCAAGAATGCTCCTATCAACGTGTAGCCTTAAGCCACGGCGGAAGTGAACCGGAAAATAGATTGACAGAGATCAACCTGCTGTTATGGAAAGACTCGGAGGGGGCCCGCAGGTAGAACCTTCTTCAGCATTGTCGATGGAATCACCGATTGTGACGAGTGTGGCTGGCTCAGCGTGGCAACAGCAGACTGCCCACCAGCCTGCACCAGCTGGCCCAATCGAGCGAAGCTGTAGCCCGCAGCTTGTGGCACGTAACCACGAAGTTGCCCCAGATTTTGGATAGGTCTAGTCGGAACGGATGGCTTGCGACGGATGCTGGCGGCAGCTGCTTGTGTGTTGCGGAAGGCAAACTGGAGCGGGCCACTGATTGTTGGATCCTTTTTGTCCGTGGATAACTTCTGTACTTTCGTCGGGCCGCTCTCACCAGGTAAATCTATGCTGACCCCTTCAAGACCATCTTCAAGACCATCTGGCTCCGCATTGCCTGCTTGCTTGCGCTGCTTCTTCCGGTTACGTTTTCTTTGAGCCCTTTCCCTTTCATTCTTTATCCTTGCCCACTCATTTCTTTGCGCCTCGGTTGCTCCACCAGCAGGATCATTGACGATTCTTTCGAGCTCTTCGATGTAGGCTGTCCTTTGCTCGCGCTTGATTATTCCATCCAACTCTAGTCGCTCTGCCGCATTTATCGTCTGATCAGCAGCCCGAGCGTCCAAATATATCCGCCTGGCCTGCTTCTGGCCCTTCCGGCGCTCTCGTGTCCGTTCTGTGGCTTGTTTACTGCGTCGTTGTCGCTTGGTCGGTGTCAGGCGCTCGGCCCATTTCTGATGCGCCTTGGATTTCCTCTCTTGTCCGGCTCTCAACTTTGCCAGCTCGGTTTGCTCGTCCTCTGAAAGATGATGCCCACTTTTCAGCAGATCTTCCAACACTCCAAGTCTAGCCTTGTTGACTGCTTCGCGCTTGACCACTTGCTGGTAGACCGCAGAGCGTTCTTCCTCCGTCAATTCCTCATACCATAGCTTTTGGTACTCTTGATGCTGCTCCAAGAGCAGCTGGTGGAGAGCCATGACTTCATCTGGAGGAGTATTCGACATGACGACCTTGATGAGGGCCCGCCGCCGGAGTTTGTAATAGACGGCATTTTCTTTTCTCCAGTGAGAGAAATTTGCTTCGTCGTCGGCAGTCCACTCCGCTCCAGTTTGCTCTGCTCTTTGTTTTGCTCTCCTTGTATGTTCGTAGGCGGCATGGCCAGCTCGACCGTTCACCAGGTCCGTGTTGTCCCGGTCCGACAGAACGGCTTCCATCTCGGCACGCGTCGGCCATCGAGGTTTGAAAACGGATCGTGGCTTCAAGGCTCTTGCACGTATTGTGCGTGCAGGCTGTTCCTTTGATATCTGTTCCCCGCCCCAATATCTTCTTGTCCGAGCTCCGTCTTTCACAGCTGGCCCATCAACGTCGGGCAATTCAACGTTGCGGAATGTTTGAGGCGGTAGCGCCAGTGTCGACACCCGGGCCATCAACATCCAGGCGATCAACCAAAGTAGAATGCTCTGCATGCCGGTCACCTGCATAGAAGGCAGAAGGATGATCTGGAAGAGGCAGTCCGGATAATTGTATTGTGTTCTTCTTATCAATACGGTAGCTCTAGCCCGTACTCTTCTACGAACACGAGAAGATTGTCCAGCAAGAGCGTCAGACATCCCGGCTACGGCCTCGTATGAACCCTACTTGTACGAACTCGTACGAGTATATCCAACCTTCCTGGCTTCCGGTGGCAGTCCAATCTGTCGTACCAATGGCCAAATTCTGGGACGTGTAATCGGAATCCGTACCCAGATCCATGCTCCGAAGGAAATCATAGGTCGACCCTCCCGACTAGCCATGAACGGTTTCCCTTGCCCTGGCAGGGAGCGCGTTCTTTCGTGTATCACGAAGGCGTGGACCAGCAAAGACCATAATGGCCGCACAACCTACGCCAGATGTAACTCAAACGTTAGAAGGACTTTGTTCCGTCCGTCAACATATCCTATAAGGCCCTTCGTCAGACTCGTTCGCTCGTTCATTCGATTCACCACCAGATCCAGGAATCAAGCGGAGATTCGTCTCTCACGTCGCCTTTTCTTTCCCTCGGTTGACTGCTGCTCGCCGTAAGGAGATGCCTGGTTCTGGTAGATCCTTGGCCGGTCGGGCCGTGTTTCTCCTTCTGCTGCCCTCGACAATCTTCGCACCGGATCCATACTGGGCTGCTCGCTGGTTCCCGAATGATCCGCTCGACTGGACGAGCATCCTGCCGCCGAAAGACGATTTGAATCTGTTAGAGCCCCAGGAGTATCTCACCACAGAGCAACGCGGTCTGTACCTCAAGACGATTTGAATCTGTTAGAGCCCCAGGAGTATCTCACCACAGAGCAACGCGGTCTGTACCTCAAGACGATTTGA
>QQTW01003026.1_pt1 | contig 12355 bp, 17 predicted proteins | sample 1904831 | NCBI WGS metagenome assembly QQTW01 (sample SAMN09435610, study PRJNA476489) | Subsurface metagenome, whole genome shotgun sequencing project. | reverse complement strand
ATCAAAGTCCCAGTCAGTATTCTCGGGTAATGTCAACACCCCGGCACCCGGGTCAGGGCATGCGCGGCAATAGCGGTTGAAATCCGAGCTGTTACGAAATTGGTCGACCAAATTGGAGCTGAATAATCGCCTACGTATCCTCATAAGGCGACTAGGTCACGCTCCAAGAAACTTAAAGATTGATGTTTGTCGAATGCATATACGCTTCTGCATCTGAAACAGATGCACCGAGCAATTGTGTTTACCACAAGAGATATGACAACGAGGGGCAACAACAAGCCGAATACTGCGAGAAATCGTTCTCCACGAAGCGTCGCAAGGTGGATTCTCATTTTTTGTCATGTCGGGAGAACGCGGAGGGGAAGTCGAGGCTCATCTGCTCAGGGCACGGTAAAGTCAACCCTCCAGCCTGGATTCTGCCCAAGACACGCTTTGCAGAAAATCGCCAAGACGTCGGCAACATCAAGCACTGCCTTCAAGACTCGTGACCCGATCCAAGAGGAAGGTTATCGCGTGTTAATTTGCCGCGTCGGAGATATCAGCGGCCTATGTAAAGAGGGGGACGTCATCCTGCCGCAAAAATGTCAATGTGAGACTCGCGGACGTGAAGTCTGCAGAAGCCGAGTCTGCGACGTCGTTGCTGCTGCCTCTCTTGGGTGCCGGAGTCAAAATATCCGGCCACTCAACGTCATCTTGCTACTCCACACGTCTCCGTTCTAAAACAAAACTGCAGGTCATGCCGATGTCAGATGCCCAGAGATGAGGGGCGAAACGAACGCCTCCTCGACAAGGAAACAGAGTCTGTGGAGAGGGTGTGATGCGGCTTAAGACGGGAGATTTGAAGGGCGCCAAGACGACCTTTGCTTCCAAGGCCGTCGGACGTTGACTGCTGTGCGCGTTGCGGAGGCTCCAGATCAGGAAGATATAGGGCGCTTGGGGATCGGGCTGCCATTGACAGAGGACGTGTGGAGCAAGGACCATGCGGGAGTCATGGAATGTTTCTAGAACGCTCATCTTCCAAATACTGATATGCTCGTCTTGAGACTTGTCTTGGGCGTCCCTCCTTGGCTCGTCAGGCGATGGTTGAAGGATTGGCATCCAGGACTGTCGTTTCCATCAGCTTCAAACCTACTTCGTACCGGACCGAGAAGCATAACGGCGGCTGCAGACATCGTCAGGACACCCAATTGGAGCTCTTATGCACATGTGATGCCGAATCGACTCCGTAGACTGCTCTGCCTTAAGGCTGCAGCAGGTCGGCCCCCAGGGTCTTCGTTGTTGTTGTCATCGTTGTTCCCAATGCCGACGTTGCATTCAGGTCTCGTTTCATGACGGTCAGATCGCGAGGGGAACTAGACCCAAACAGGAAAGCCGCTTTTCTCTCCACTCGTGACTGGCGTTCGGTAAGACTGCCCAGGCGAGGAGGGCACCCACGTGGCGCAACTGGGCTTGAGATCGCGTGCTCGTGCCCGTCAATTTCCAGGCTCGTGGGAACAACCTCTCCTGCTGTAACAACAAACGTCAGGTCCTCTTTCATCCGCATTCTTGCCACAGTCAGAATGCAAGGGACCCTTGGAACATCGCGCAGTCACGATCGTGGCATGTACGAGTACTGTACTTTGATCTCTCCCAGGGTTTCCATTGGGCATACTACTAGCTACCTTGGAAGTTTGAAGTCGCCATCCCCTGAGCCCCGCATCTCAACGGCTGCTCAGGTCTGATGCTTTCAATGCGGGGTCATACGGTATCAGCAGTCGGGACGAGGTAAACCTGCTGAGGCTGCGAGGCTTCTCAACTCCAGGGAGAGAAAAGCAGAGACGGAGATAATGAGAATGTGACAGTGACATTGAGGCGGTTGTTGTTGTGAAGTATATTGCCAGCTGAGGCAAGGTACTGTATGATACGAGAGGAGCGGGAGGGGGACCCTCAATCACCCGCTTTGAGTAAGTGGTCTTTCCTCGACGGTCTTCTTCTTCTCCCAAGACGCTATTTGTTTCTTGGGATCATTATTCTGTCTGAAATTGTAGTCGATCAGAATTCAGAGCAGCAACCACCAGTCAGCGGCGAGCACACCCATGCAGTAGGGGAAACTTGGCCGTGCACAAGCCGACTGGTGGTGCCGATGTTTTACTATCGTAGTGCGTTCTCCATCCAGAAGGGATAAGCGTGTTCATCTGGCAACGGCGGCGATTGGATGCTCGTCGGGTGAGCCGTTGGACGTGATGGGAGTACGAAAACACGCAAGAGCATGGAAGAGGTCAAGGAGCCTGCGTCGGCGCCGCCTTTCGGGACGAGCGCTGCCAGGAATGTTCAGGAACCGCCGCATGAGGCAATGGTGCCAAACCTTGCCGTCGTTCATTTCCCCACCGTGATCGAGCCGTCGAGCCCCACTGTCATGTCGAAACCGGAGAAAGAATGGGTGCACTCACTTCCGAGATGCTTGGAGGGCGGCCGTTGTTTCGTGCCTCTGCCCGGACCTCCGCCCTCAGCAGTCATTTACCAGGCGGGCTGATCACAATCGAAGGAGCAGATATAAGCTCTCCCCGCACCTCTTTCCTCTTTCCACCCCCATCTCACCAACTTCCGCCCACTACCACCAACTCACCATGGAATCCAGGCGCAAGTCGTCCGTCGTGGCAGTCAACCGGGCTGACGATGGTGTTCTTCGGGTCGACGACGAGGCGGTGCGAAGGATGAGCGTAGCTGCTCCGGATATGGCTGCACTCAATGCCGATGCCAAAGATGCCACTGACAGGGAACATGCTATGACAATTCGGGATGCTATCAGGCTATATCCCAGGGCAGTCATGTTCTCCATTGCATTCTCTACGGCTGTGGTTATGGAGGGTTACGACCTGTCTCTCGTGAGTTTTTCATCAGAAGAGATTCAATGGCAAGCAAAGAGGCTAATCTCACAACCAGGTTGGCTCGTTCTTCGGATATCCCGCGTTCAAAGAAAAATATGGCACTCAACCTGATCCGGAAAAACCGGGACAGAAAGTCATTGGTAGCGTGTGGCAGAGTGGAATCCACGTCGGCGTTCAGGTGAGTGATTGCCTGTTCCAGTCTGATATACGATGTTGCTGACAAGCATCAGATCGGTTCCATCTTCGGACTGTACCTTAATGGTATCATCTCCGATTGGATTGGATACAAGAAAACCATGTTGCTGGCCCTCTTCATGATGGTCTCCTTCATCTTCATTCCTTTCTTCGCACCTAGCACCGGTGTTCTCGTTGCCGGAGCCGTTCTGCAAGGCATCCCGTGGGGTATCTTCCAGACCCTCACGGTCACCTATGCCTCTGAGATTTGTCCCTCCACGCTGCGCCCTTACCTCACCACTTATGTGAATCTCTGCTGGGTCATGGTGAGTTTGCCAGCCGTCTCGTTGCACATACTTGATATTTACTTGGTTATAGGGCCAACTCATCGCCGCCGGCATTCTGCGCGGTTTTCTGGGCAATGAGACCGAATGGGCGTACAGGATACCGTTCGCTATCCAGTGGGTGTGGCCGGTGATCATTCTACCTTTCGTCATCTTCGCCCCGGAAAGTCCATGGTGGCTGGTGCGGAAACACCGCGAGAGTGATGCAAAGAGGTCCCTGTTACAGCTCACCAACGCCAAGTCTGGCGTTCCGTTCGACGTCGATGCTCAGGTGGCCATGATCAAGGCTACAAACGAATTGGAAAGGGCCATGGCCGAGTCTACAACCTATCTCCAGTGCTTCCGAGGCATCAATTTCCGGCGTACGGAGATTGCCTCCGTCGTATGGGTCATCCAGGCGTTCTGCGGTGCCGCCATGATGGGTTATTCCATTCAGTTCTATCAACAAGCCGGTTTGGACGACATAGGCGCCTTCAACCTCAACACGGTCCAGTACGCGATGGGCGCCGTGGGCACCATAGGCTCATGGTTCCTGATGCCTCACATCGGCCGTCGCACCCTGTACATTGTCGGTCTCTGTGGAATGCAAGTCCTTCTCATGATTGTCGGATTCGTGGGCATCGCGGACAAGAATGCGGACGGTAATAATAAAGCAGCCAGCTGGAGCATTGGAGTTCTGCTGCTGGTGTACACGCTCGTGTAAGTTCGCCCACCTTTCAGTTCTCTGTAGAGCTCGCAGCTGATCCCTTGACGATTGCAGTTACAACCTTACTGTTGGTCCGGTGTGCTACTCACTCGTTGCGGAGATCCCGTCGACGCGTCTGAAGATTAAAACGGTCGTGCTGGCTCGAAATTTCTACAACTTTGGTGGTATCATCAACTACATCCTCATGCCGAAAATGCTCCTCTCCACCGAGTGGAACTGGGGTGCCTTCACCGGATTCTTCTGGGCCGGCGTCAACGCCTTACTCATCGTCTGGTGCTTTTTCCGTCTGCCTGAACCCAAGGGTGCGTTTCACTGTCGCAGATCGAGACCTATTTCTTTTAGACTGACATGTGTCCAGGTCGTACCTATGCCGAACTCGACGTTCTCTTCGAGAACCGGGTTAGCGCGAGGAAATTCGCCTCGACCAAGGTCGACCAGTTTGCCGGTACACATACCGAGATTGTTGGAGACAGGTCTCCCTCTACCGAGAAGACTAGGGTCGAGTACAACAATTTTGTCCACTAAATGCAGATTCGGTAGGCTGGGTTGCAATTGAACGATTTCTTTGGTTCAGCGGCGCATTCAGACTTTCGGTTGTATTAGATTCATTCTGCACTCAAATCAAACTATTAAACTGTTCCGACATCAGTCTGGCTTTGTCTTCTAGAATGCCTGATTGCCACCAAGTGATCGCAACTACGTACGGAGTACTTGCTTCTAAATTGCTTCCTTGCGACCCTGGGGATACTCAGGATCCTATCGAAGTATGAACGGAAGGCAGAGCTCGGCTTAGGCGTCACTCACCTGCCAGCCACTCCTTTCCAATAACTCGATACATGCGGAGGCCCGGGATCAGCCTGACTTATACCTTTTCCATGCCGCTGCATTACTGTTCTGGCTTCTCCAAGCCTGCAGGCGGCTGTGATTGCCTTTACCGCCGTTGGCTATTGCGGGGGCATAGAACTCGAATCTGCGTCTGAGCTGCGAACGGTTCAAGGGTAGTGCTTTGCAACTCGAGAGGCCCCACACCGGCAAACCTTGAATGGTGACAGGAAAAATCAAACAGGTGACATCTCCTAGTATAGCGATGAAGCTGTTTATCAGCCGGGAAGGTTGACGTGCGGTACAGCAATGACGCTGGAATCTGAGCCTGCAGTATCGAAGCCAAACTCTGTCGGCAGAACTGTAATGAGACATGGATGAGGCCACAGTATGTCCAGTGGAGCTTCCAGCTGTTCAGTAAGCTCATTAGCCTGCGCTTCATGTCCTTTGGCACCGTCGAACGATCTTTGCAGTGGGAAGCTCCTGTCTCGAATTGAGATGAATGACATGTGTAATCGCTATCACGATCCGATACCGTCATGTTCTGACCCAAGCAGAGGCTTCCTCTTCTTCACAAGATAGAAGCCAACTATGCTCTGCCGCAGAGGCAGCGATGCCCCTAACAACGCATATTTCGTCTTCCAGTAACAGAGGTGAGTGACAGGGAATATGACCGCTGGATGCTTGCAATGTGGATCGACGGCACACATATGCCGCAACCCGGAATTGTGACCTCCTTTGGTAGTGCCACGAGTGCGGTAAAAGAGATCGCGGAATTCTCGTGCCGGCCAAGAAAGCATCAAGGCCTAATTAGACCATACACAGTAGCCGTAGACGAGCTTGCATACTCTCAGAGCATGTGTTGTCTGCACCCACAAGGACCGGGGTTTGCAGACGGAGTGCAGTTGCGCTGCAGCGGCGGGCGGAGTTTATCAACCCTGGAATCTTGGAACAGTTCGCCGGTGGGTGGCTGTATTGCAATCACAATCTCGTCATATCGTCGGTATCACGATTAGGTTGAACCTTGCAGTACTGACTCCGATGAGTGCGCCGACCTCGGGAGAAATGTTGAGACCAAGGATGGGCTTCGGAGAGTGATACTCTTCGAGTTTGGTGGACTCCATCAAGGAGTGCGATGGCGTTGATGAGCGTTTTAATGAGCGTTTTCTCCGTATGTTGACCTCTTTGTCATGTTCCATTTAGAAACTTACCTAGGTAAGAGAAGAACTATTCCGAGGTGGTTCTCTGCACGTAGTTGGGTATCCATCAGCCCCCGATTTCTTACGTAAATGTCTGGCATTATTGCTGTAATCTAGGCGAATGTGCCTTAAAGCTTGCACATGTGCATCGTTGAATGCACTTTCGTGCATGATCTGCTCTAACTGATCATGGCTGCAGTAGTAAACCGTTAATCGGCGTGTCAGGCACCGTTCGCTAACAACACATCATCAGCTTCGCCGACACCATTCTTGACTCGCGAGGGTTGCACAATACTCCGTAGTCCCATGGACTGTTTTCAAGCTTCTCAGGAGTTCACCTCCCAATGAAAGCAAAACGATCGAGAGCCTCTGTGGCCGCCTTCCTCGCTGGTCTTTGCACGGACTTGAAACTAATGAACCCTTCTCACGGACCAAGAGAGGGAACCATGGGTATGAGAGAAACGCCGTCCAGAACAGGTGCGGAATCGGGCCAGGCACATCATCAAACCACATCAACAGAGCAAAGATCGAGAACGGTCGGCGAAGCCGATTCTAACAGTAGCCGAGTCATTCGGTTCACGCCTATCGGCTGTGGTCGCACCTACACAGTAATCTATACACACACAATCGCAGTCATACACCGTTGAAGATCACCCAAGAAGAAGCTGTAGCCATCCCTTAGGCGCCGCGACTCGAGCACCTATTTTTGAGGAGAAGACGCACCAAGACGAGACCAGATGGTGGCCTGCCCGACACGAGGACAACCCAAAGCGGCCCAACCGGCCGTGCTCATGGGAGCAAAATCCACCAAAGGATGGGGATCTTACTCCACGGGGATTCGGTCGACTTTGAGCAAAACCAATGATTATGTATGTACGGTCTGGATCCGAACGCCTTCGAGCTTGCTCGCCTCAACCTGCCCGGCGGATTTATCGAATCGAACCGCGTTCGCAGCATTTCCCCCTTAAGGCTGGGTTCGTATACTAGCCTCTTCGTGCCAAGAGCGGGATCATATCTGGCTGGGAATTCGCTCCGTGACCCAACGACATGCGGCATGCCACGATTGCATCAAGGTGATGAGACTCTCAAGGAGCCCTCTGCCGTGCTAATCTGGGAGTCTGACAAAGACACAATTCAACGTGTATACGGAGTACAGATATTGCGTACGGCACATGTAAAGCATCGATGCAGCGCTCAAAGTTGGTGGCTGCAGAGATCGACACGTAAAAAGCTGAATATCGTAAAAAGGGATGGAAAAGGGGGATAAAGACAAGAGAAGGTTGTGGAAATAATAGTGGCCTTGTGTGCCACTCCTCTAATGCTGCATCATTCGATATTTCTCTTCCAAATCTAAAGACGCATGTGGACGCTTATCACAAAAGCAATAATATACGGGAGTACATCGCGACTTCTCCTCGAGCGGCTGTGGCCAGAAGGAAAGATTGGCTGGGCGAGTTCGCCTTGTGCTCCACCAGCGTCTCCCCGCTCAACCCAGCTTCTGCCTGGATAGAAGACGGACGACGTGCTCTTGGGTTACGATATGGTGCTGACTGAGTTTTTGAAGGGGGCTGCACCTTCAGGCTACCGCGACTACGGTTATTGGTCGACATCCTGGCTGCTAAATAACATCGTTGCATTTGATGATCCTTTCCACGGCAACAGTTGCTCCGAGCACTTGTCGAGAAGAGGCTGGAAAGAAATGGCCAAGCCAAAGATACTCGGACTATTAGGAAGCAGCGCGGTTCAAGCCCCGGACGCGCACCCGGGCCAACTCGCAGCTCATGGGGCAGCCCTCCGGCGCCGATTCTGTACTGTGGCTTACGGCCATCGCCCTTTTTCTGACTTGGCTACGTGGATTACGCGGGCGCGGCGCTTCCCAGATAAAGTCTCTTCTCTCCCCTTAAAAGGTCCCCGGCGCCGAATTGGGGGGTGGTGAAGGCTTCAGAAATTGGATCGAGACCTCAAAACTAATTAATCTATGGTGTCCGCCGCGCAGACGAGACAGACGGAGATATTCCACTCCTCATCCCTGGTCGACGTTCACATCTACAGCAAACACGAGCGCTCAGCTACAGCAGCTCCGAGTTTCCAGTAATTGTCGAAACCGAAGTCGTACTATCGCACCGAACGAGCTCGAAAGGTCATCGCCACACCGGCCTTCAACGCGAGAGCTTGGCTGGTCCCGAGGGAGCTCTTCGACCGATGCGTACATGATCACAGCCATGTCAATAAGCACGAACCGCTCGACTTGACGTTTATGACCGATCAAGAAAGAAAGACATGTGCCGGTGCCGCGGCTGTGACTGGTGAAGATGGCAGCCTGCTCATCACTCTCGTCCTGCGACTTTACAAATGTTCATGCAGGAACAAATTTTCCTCATGATGCGTCTTACCTTTACCCCTGCCGTCGAGGCCCCGATTGGAAGTGCGGGAAGGTGGGGTGCATGTCGCACCATCAGAAAGTCTGCCTTCCAGACCATCGAAATCGTCCCGCAGTCTCATACCCGTCTTATAAACCTCGGCCGGCATCACGCTCTCCATTCTTGGGTTGCGGAACCATTCTACTGCTATTTCTCGTCACTCTTTCATCTTTCCTCGAACCCACCTCCGCCACAACACTTCACCGGCCATCCTGGCGGGACTCGATAGCTCCCTTCGCGCCGGGAGGAGACCTTCTCATAGACCGGAGTCCTCCTCCAGCTCCGCGAATGCGTCTGAGACGACGACAGGATGAACCTTCGTCGTCGTCGGAGCCGCCGTCCAGCATCACACCCACTCCAAGCTCGACCGGCGACGAGCCAGCGACGACGCTAGTCCTGGATGAAAATGACTTCGCCTCATCTCCGCTACCGGAACCCTTCGATACCAGCCTGGGAAACAACTTCACCAGCAGCTCTTGCCCCGAGTTCTTCAACCGGTTTCTGGCGGACCCGGAGTTTGATGCCTGCCTCCCTCTGTCACTCTTGCTCCAGGTGAGTGCATGCTTGTATATCCTGTCTTGACGGCGGCAGCTTACACCCATCAGACATCCGACTCCTTTTTCGAAGCCTCCCAATCTCTAATCCGAGTGACCCTTGCCCTCGATGCAACCTGCAATGTCAACTTTGAGCGATGCAACTCTCTCATGGCGTCCCTAGCTCAGCAGTTGGTTTCAGATGACAACTGCGGTGTCGACTACCAAAGCCAGAGCCCGGTCGTGCTGCAGGCTTACAATGGGTTCATCGCGTATGAACCGCTATATCGAGCAGGGTGCCTCAGGGATGACCTCGGGAACTTTTGTGAGTTGGACTGTGGTCCCACTCAAGCAGGCAACGGAACTAATGCGGATCCCTCAGGCTTCGCGAATGCGGTGACCAACTCGACCTCTGTCACAGACTCCTATCCCTACTATCTCCCGCTCGGAGTCGATCTACCTGGTGGCGGTCGGCCCACGTGCAACAGCTGCCTCCAGGACGCGATGGCCATCTTCGCCAATGCCGCCACGAACGCGACTCAGCCGGTCAGCCGGACATACCCCAGTGCTGCGCGGCAGATTGAAATCGGGTGCGGGCCTCGGTTCGTGGACTCGAGTGTTTCCGTCCCAACAAGCGGCTCCAGCGTCCTACACACGACCACCGGTTTTGGGCCCCTCATCGCTCTCATGCTCGCACTCTTCGCTCTTTTCTAGCGAGATCGCCTCGATGCGGCCTTGCGTCCATATGTTCATACATGAGGAAATCGCCATCAGTAGCACGCAGCGGTGCAACAGCGGCAGTCAGTTAATACTTGCAACCACTCGGGATTCCTTAGCGATGGCGAAAAGGAGTACCAGTTGGGTCATGATTTGTACCTTCACAGACCCGTTCGATTCAGCGGCTGGCGGATTTTGAGCGAAGCGATTCGGTTGGCTCTGTATATACCCATTTGGAAGCCTTCCTTCATTCAGCCTTGGGTTTACGTTCTACTGGGATGGTCGGCTGCATCCTTGACCATGACATCTGGCCATTTTTTGTATATATGGATGCTAGGGCCTTGTTAATACTATTTTGAGCTTCAAATGGATCATCAATTGGATGTCTCTGTACTACCGTGGTCTGGGAATGAGAGAGCTCCGAGATTGGTTTTGCGCGCCCTATTCAAGCCACCAACCCGCAGCTGAAATTGAGGCTACGACGCTGTTGACAGATTCATCCGAGGGCCCTTGTTTTTGATATATCTGTGACGTGGAGAGTTTGAGTGCTTCCGGGGAAGCCGATCAGCACCCGCTGCAAGGGCGACTGTTGGCGAGGCCCAGGAGGCGGGCATCCGTTCTCGCCAGGCCAGATCCAGGTAGGGATCTGCTCGAGCTGCTCTCCAACCGTCTGGACTGTTCCGTTCTGTGTGACAAGGCGACGGTAGGATGGAGGACGATGATCCCGCTGCGACTGAGTAGCTGATGTGGATGCACAAAAACCGCAGCACCACCCTTTTGGTGGGTTTGATTTTGCCCTTTGGATATGTAGTCTGTACTCCACCCGGGCAGTGAACTCGTCGTGGTCTGAGAACCAGATAATTTCTCCGTGCGGACGCCGGCTCCCGCGCCGACATAACGGCGCATCGTTAATACTTGTTGTATTCCACACGCCGCCCGCCCGCCGTGTCGCCCGTTACGCGGCCCGCCAAATTCCACCGCCTCGTGCCTGGCGATCCCTTTCTCCGCGCGCTCCCCAACAATCTCGACTTCACCACCTCAATCCCCAGATCGCTCTCAGCACGATGCCTGATCTGTTGCGCCCGCTGGCCGGTCCAGTCCGGCCCCGGCAGGACGTCGTCAGCGCCATCCTGAACGACTACAGCGACTTCTGGTACGACGAGGACGAGAGTGGCGCGCCGCTTCCCGTCGAGAGGCTGCCGTCGCCGCCGCCAAAGTCCGACAAGCCGCATCCGCCGAGGTCGACGTCATTTAGACCATACTGTAAGGACTAGGTTTCTGTCTGTTTGTAAGACGTATATCGGACCTGTTTCCGTTTCTGCTTCGTCCTCTTCATTGCGGAGGGCATGTTCGTGTGGCATGGAGTGGGCTAGGAATCCTGTTGCGTGGGCGTCGCGAACTTGTCCGGACAATCGTCCTGATGTCGGATGTACTGTACCATGTATGATTGTGAAAGCGACGAGAGCAGTTTCTTTTCGGAAGTGAATCACTGACAGGGTAGCGCAGTCGACGATGCAGGTACCCGAAACGCAAAGCGCGATGCGCCGGGTGAGAGCCGGCAGGAAACGACGGCCTCAACCGCTCCCCAACCGTTCTTTCCCTCGGCGGACGCCGTTCACCCAGTGGATGCGAAACATCCAAGTGGGCACCAGCAGGCGTCCTCGATCAACAAATCACCGCAGACATACCCACCGCCACGAGTCTCTCTCTCACATCGCCCTCTCCCCAGGTTACCCTCGCTGTCAGAACCAGACCGCGTTCAAAGTCACGATCCCGGGCCTGAGATGGGCAACAACCCCTCCAAGGTCGTGGGCGACGGCGATGGCAACGGCAGCGAGGAGTCCCGCTCCGGCTCGCGGAATCCCTTCCAGCGCCGGCAGGTCCCTCCATCATCCACCCTCGACGCTACAACGTACAATCTGCCAAAGCCAGTAGCTGAGCCCAGTCCCATCGATAACGTCAAGATCCCATCATCACAGTCGGAAAGATCGAGTCCACCGACTTTGTTGTCCACATCACAGTCGACCGTGACGAGGTCAACCTACGAGTCCGAAACCTCTACCATACAGACGACGATAGACCGCTCCGGATCACCCAACAGCAGGCCCGCGACACCAGACACAAAACCTCTGCTTCCGCCTCCTTCCCCGGTGCCCGAGGAGAGTCCGTCGAAATATGGCATCGGCCGAGTGGGCGACATCGACGACGGCTTTGATCTGGACAGGGCAGGCCATCAGCGGACGCACTTTCGTGGAAAGAGCAGCACAGGGTTTGATATCTTCAAGGTCAGTTCTTCGATCTGCATCAAGTGCCTCGGTCATCATGCGCAAGCCGAGGTTTATTTTCCGAATCACACTCATATGCTTTTGCAACTGTTTCAGCCATGCTGATATTATGCTTCAGTCTACCACTGCACGACATGCTGGTCCCGGTTTTTCCGAGTCCATACCTGAGAGTGACAGCACCCCTGGTCGTCAGAAACCTACGCTCGGACTCCCAAGCAATCCAAAAGCAAGCAGGCTCAACATGCCGATATTACAACATCACTCTCCTTCTGAATCAGGATCCGATCC
>QQTW01003025.1_pt1 | contig 12356 bp, 11 predicted proteins | sample 1904831 | NCBI WGS metagenome assembly QQTW01 (sample SAMN09435610, study PRJNA476489) | Subsurface metagenome, whole genome shotgun sequencing project. | reverse complement strand
GTTTTTTGAATTACTGTCGTCGTAGAGGTTTTACGAGTACAGAACAAATGATTGACGAACTATTCTCAGAGCTTCTCCTAGCAGAATTAATCGATATTGATGAAGCTGAAAATCAGATTTGTGTTCTGTGATTCTGTCCTGCTGTCTCACCTGTATCGCTGTATCAGCTAGGCTACAAGTGGCTGTATCAGGGGTGATACAGGTGATACAGGGGCATGATACAGGGTGAGACAGTGATATAGCGATACAGTGATACAGGAGTTAAAGAGCGAAATAAACTATTAGAATAATTAACAGATGCAAGTAAAAGTTTTTAAAACTTAATCCAATAAATAACCCCCTCTCTAGTTCGGAGTAGGGGGTTATTTACTAGCATCAGGTTACAATCAAATACTTTTTTATTTTATAATATATTTTTACTCTTGGGGGTAAACATCATCAATCACTTTATTAATCCCCTGTTTGATTCTCTCCTTCTTTTCTACCCCTTTTACAATCTTCCAATTCTGTAATATTTTATCTCTTGCTTTTTCTAATTCCTCCCTACTAACTCCCGATGGCATAGTGTCAAGTCGCGCAGTAAGTTCCGCAATTTGTTCCGCAAATAAATTAATACTTTTATCCCGGTTTTGAATCTCTCGGAGAAGCGAACCACGGAAATCATTTATTCGCGTATGCATTTCTTGGAATTGTGTTTGGGTTGGAATATTGGAGGGAATTTTAACAGGAACTTGGGTTAATTTCTCCTCAATCATACTTTCAACCATTGTCTTTATTTCAATGTTTGATACCTGTAAACGCCCGTCTACATCTTTCCAACGCTGGGCTAGTTTCTCCTCAACCAAAGCTTCGATGGTTACACCTATTTCAGTATTTGATAATTGTAAACGCCCGTCTACATCTTCCCGATATTGGGCTAGCTCGGCTTCAACTGTTACCTTTATTTCATCACTTAATTGGTGTAGACGGTTGTTTACACTCTCTGACTGTTCTGCGGTCGCCGCTGAGATTAGCTTCTGAACATCTGTTGCTGGTACTGGCGGTAAGGGCAATTGCCCACCCACAGCATTAACTACAATTCGCCGTGCCACATCGTTAATCGATTCTCCCTCCTGGCATTGTTCCGAGAGGAGGGGCAATAATTCCTCTGGGAGGCGGAATGAAATTATTTTACTTGCCATCGTGTACGTATGTTGACGTTACTGTGTACAGGCAGCTTATCACTTCTGTGGCTTTGAAGAAGCGCTACTGCGTACAAAACCCTCTACAATTTACATAGCAATAGTTCTGAACGTTTGTACCACTGTTTACGCTTGTGTCAACAAAAATGTATACGCTTAATAATGGTAATTGCATAGCAGTAAAAATAGTAAATGAGTTGTAGACATAAGTGTAGACAAATAGAAATAAGAGAGCGTCTATAAGTTTCTAGACCATAAATAGTAGTAATTTAGGATAAAGCTTCAATCATCTTATCAAGTGCTAAACCTATCCTCTTTTTCGTTTCAGGTTTCTTCAATAATTCCCATTCAGCTAATATTTTATTTTTAATCTCTTGAAGCTGTTCTGTGTTAAATTGAGGTTGGGAATGTACCTCTGCGTTGTACTTTAGTTCTATAGCCTCCCTAAGCCAGCTTGAAGCGCTTGGTTTGGATCGGACATAATCATCTATTTCCTGGGGCATCTTAACGCAGAGAGGACGGGATGACAGAGCTTTATCCCCTATCGGCTTACTGTGCTGGAGGTTGGCTAAGGTGTTGGGGTGGATTGGGTTCTTTCTCATTGGTATACCGAAGATTGGATATATTTTAAATATATCAAGCTTGGAACCCTGAAATACTGCATACTACAGTCAAAGTAGCCTCAAACAGGAATTTTGGAAGTATACCAGTGATTTGGGGGAATAAGTTATTTTAAGATATACGAAAAATATATTTTTACTAAAAGTGCAACCTTTAAAAGTACTGATAATTAAACCCTTACAGCATTAAGCTTATACATGGGCACAATCGAACCGCGCTAATTTATCTAACTGAAAAATGGTCTTAAAATACTGGTATACTTTAGATTAATTCTTTCAGTTTTAAAACTATAGGAACTATTTCAAATTGTCATTTTTTTTACATTTAAAAATGATATAATTGTAGGTATACTAATGATTAAAGGCTTGTTAATCTTTAGAACAAAAATTTGAAAATATACTAAAAATATACTAGCTATGCCACGTCAAAAAGGTAGTAAGAACAAAGGTTACGGTAACTCGAAGCAAGGTTATATTTCCCTTGTAGGTAGTGGGGGCAACTTCAGAGCAATTGTTAGTACAAAATTAGTAGGAGAAATAAAGTATATTTCTCTTGGTATTAAAGAGGAAAAGTCTAATATTCCTGACACAATCGGTTTAATAAATTCCATTGAGAAAGAAATATTAAAAGACTTAAAAACAGGAATATTAGACCGTACCTTTGAGAAGTACAAGGTATCTAAAATTTTAGACAAATCTAGCGTCAAGCCAGTACAGTATTATTTGAATGACTTTGAAAGTCGATATTTTGGAGGTAAAAGAAAGCGTAATAGCCAATCAGAAGCAACTTTTGTAATAACACTTAATCATCTAAAACTAATTTTTAGAAGTATGGAGCAACTTGATTTAAATCTTAATTTGATAGATAAGGTAATTAAAATAACTGATTTTGGTACTCATGCTAGACAACAAAGAGTTAGCGTTATTAGTGTAATGTGCAATCATTTTCCTGAATTAGAACAAATAGTTAAACTAAATAATTTTAAATTTGCAGATTACGCAGGAGGGTATGAACCAGAAATAAGAATTATTCCTAGTGATGAAAAGATAATAAATGGATTTTCTAAAATTGGTATAGAGGGAAGAAAGGACGGAAAAGGAGGTGAATCATGGGCTTGGGTATATGGAGTATTAGCAACCTATGGTTTGAGACCACATGAATTGCTAGCAATTGATTTTGATAAATCTTTCAATCCACCTCATTATGAAATTTATTTAGATGGAAAATTGTGTGATGGAATTAAAACAGGTAATAGACTAGCTTTACCAATTGCCGAAGAATGGGTAAAAGAATTTAAATTAGCAGAAGTCAATTTGAGCCAAGAAAGAAAAAAAGTTTTAACTAAGGTTTTACTGGGTATGAACGTTCGTGGGAGAAATAAGAAAATAGCTCTTAGTATTAGCAACAAATTTAAAAATAAACAAATTGGATTTCAACCCTACGACTTACGCCATGCTTATGCAATCAGGGGTTATTATCGCGGATTTACTATTAATCAAATGTCAAAGTACATGGGGCATTCAGTTACCATGCATGAAAAAAAATACCAAAAGTATTTACCCGACGATCAAAAGCTTTTAGACTATGAGAACACAAACGAAAATTACAAACACCAGCAGATGTTAAGGGAGGGCAAGCTTTCTTATGATGATTTACAAAAAGAGTTACATCAAACTGCTTTTAAATTGCAATCAGTAGAAGATGACTTTACCAAAAGTCAAGAACGGGTTAAAGAGTTAGAAATAGAAGTCGCCCAACTCAAAGCAGTCAAACAAGTTTTTGAGAGCCTTCAGGGTAACAATAATTCAAACCTATGATTTAAATATTCTCCTACCCCGTCATCAAGGGGCGAAAGTAGCCAAGCTGTTACCGACCGCCATGCGACAGCTAGAACCATTGCCATACAAAGGTTACAAAAATAAATTCATGCGTTGATGAATTTCCCCGTTTGGACAAAAAACTTTTTCTGGAAGTCTTACACCGTAAAACTTTCAGTCGCTACGTGGCGGCTCATATCAACTTGGCCACTTTTACCCCAAACAAGGCGATTTTGAAACCACATTAAATGCAAATAAAGGGGGGTCTCAAAACCCTCGCGGTGTAGACGCGGAAATTTGTCCTGATTATCAACACAAACTCGTGTCGGTTCGCGGACAAAGTGAAAATTGTCGCAGACTAATTGAAAACTTTCGCGCACAAGTTGAAAATTATGTCTGTGTAACCCTTATACTGTCGTCGTTCAAGGGTGATTGCATTTAACATATAATTCTCCAAACCCTTGCTTTGTATAAATTCTACTCTTTTATTTCCTTAAAGCGGAAAATTTCAATTAGTCCGCGAATAAGGGATGAAATTTTCGCATAGTCCGCGACAAATTTTCACATAGTCCGCAACAATATAAGCCAGAGTCCTTATTCTTACGTTATGGAAATTTCATTTAGTCCGCGAACCGACACTCGATAATTCAAAAAAAATATCTTCAACCCCCCGCCCCCCCCCCCCGGCTCTATACCAGGTTGGTAAGGCAAGGGAGTTTGTAAAGCTTTGTAACGGAAGAGTGGATTTTGCGAAAAACTTATACCTGAAACCGATAACTTTATGTACACTTCGCTGTCTAATTATCAAGAAAAAAACAGCTATGCAATATAATGTTGATTTTAATGGCGACGGTTTAGCCGACTTCATCCGCCAAGAAAAAGGTGGTCTGGTGAATGGCATTCGTGATGCTGAAGTCTATCTTTCTAGAGGAGATGGTACTTTTAATTCGGGGTTACAATTGACGGATGCCTCAGCAGTAAACGGAAATTTTAACAATCTGATTCCAGGAGATTATAACGGCGACGGTTTCACAGACTTCATCCGCCAAGAAAAAGGTGGTCTGGTGAATGGCATTCGTGATGCTGAAGTCTATCTTTCTAGAGGAAACGGTACTTTTGATTCAGGATTAACATTGACAGGTATCTCGTCACTAAATGGAGACTTTGTTAATGTTGTATAAAGGACTTCATAGAAGAAATTGGCATTAAGCCAGGATACGTGTAAAAACCTACAAGATGGTCTGAAAAGCCTTTTCCTGCCTGGGCTTGAAAATTTGCTACATTAAATTCAAAAAGCTGTTATTTACAACGCAAAATCAAGCCTTTTCAGGTCATCTTGCAGGTTTTTACACGAACCTCGGTGCTATACCTCTGTGGCGCTAACCTCGAACGCGCTAAACTCATAGTCGCTAAACTCATAGTCGCTAACCTCTCTGCCGCTTACCTCATAGACGCAGACCTCATAGACGCAGACCTCGATGGCGCTAACCTCGATGGCGCTAACCTTAAAGACGCTGACCTCAGCAGTGCCAAAAGCCTGACTCCTGAGCAAGTTCAGAAAGCAAAAAATTGGGAGAAAGCAAAGTACGTTGAGGAATTTCGTGCCCAGCTTGGTTTACCGCCAGAACCTGCTAAGTAGATTAGGGGAGTGGCATTGCAAAGCAGGGCACAGGATACAGGGTAATAAATTCCCCTCACATGCCACTATAAGTTTCAATTTTTGACGGGCGATTACATTACCACCCGGCGGGGGAAACTCACCCCACCAGGTCGTGCAACAGATCCCTCTGGGCTTCGGTTAACGCCGCCTCAACTTTTTTCTGTTCCCCTAACTCCCAATCAAGCATCAAATCTTCAACCTCGTCTCTTTTGGCTCCAGCTTCTAACTTCGCAATTAAATCTTCGACTTTAGCTTTGATGGCGCAATATGCGGAGGTGGCAACGGTGGCAACATTCGTTGGAATAGCTTCAACTTCTACTCCAGGCTTGGTTTCAGCCTCTTTAATTAAGGAAGTGTTGCCACCAACATTTGACATAAACGGAGTAACAGGTACAGTAATATTTTCCTGTTCATCATCTAACCAAGGGTCTTTGTCAAAATCCTCTTCAAGTGGCAACAAAGTATCTAAAACCTTTCCTGGGTAAGGATTATAGTTAGTTGCCACAGGCTGAGATACCCTGTTGCCACCTTGTTGCCCTGGACTAAAATCCTGTTGCTTGCTTCCAGGTTGACTGTTTGCATCTGACTCACTTGTAGATGGTTTGCGAGTCCAAGGATAAGCTACAATCCCGTCCATCCGCTTTTTTTTATCCCCTTTAATCCAGCCAAGATTCTTTAGCACTTGAGATATCCTCATTTGATGCGAGCGGTCATGACGACCTGGCTCTAATTTTAGGCAATCGTTAAATATAGCCCCCACAGCAGTTTCAGTTTTGTCTTCGAGGTAGAATTCGATTACTTCTTCCCAGGAATCATTAATCTCAAACTTTTTGTTGAGCAATGCATTGCGCTTTTCCTGCTCTGTATCTAAATAATTCTTCTCCCCCCGTCGATAAGCATGGACAGCTGCTGCCCATAATTCATCGCGTTCTTCTTTTAGCATCAATACATTTATAAAAGAACACAACACGGGAATCACCCAAAAGCGCCGATGTCCTTCAGGATCTACCAAGAATTCATTCGGGTTTACTGACCCCACAAACACTGATGTTCGAGCGAATTCTTGAATTGTCCGTCCGTAGGGAAGTCTGATATTATCCTTAGCTGTGGTCAGAAAACCCCGCAGTCCCGATACTTCCTTCTTTCGGAACACCGCTTCAATTTCGGCTAGTTCCAAAAACCAAAACCGCCGCAACTTCATCCGCTCGTCTTTATCCCCACTGTTCGAGCTTGAAATTGTGTCGTCAAACCAAGCTTTTAAACATAGAGCTTCCCAAAAACTTGATTTACCAATTCCTTGTCCACCTTGTAGTACTACTGTAGTATCGTGCTTAGATCCGGGTTCAAAGATACGTTTTGTAGCCCCTATCATGTGCTTTGCCATGAATGCATCGTGAAGCGGTTCAATGCTGCTAAAATATTTACGGGAAATTGAGTTAAATTTTTCCCGTTGTTCTGGACTATCGGGATACTTTTGTGCTACCTCATCAAGGTAATCACGCACCGGGTGGTAACTATTACGCTTCGCAAGGTGAATCACGCTATTACATGCTCTATCTCCCGTTATATCTAGGTCAAATTCATCAGCAATTTGCATCTCAAGCCCGTCTAGGTCAACGGGTTTCCCATCAAGTTCGGGCATTAAAGTCATCTCGTTGTACTTAAGCCTTTTTCCCCATTGGGATTCTAAAAAGTTCATAAACTGTTTTCGTTCGCTCCTTGATGATTTGGGAGGTGTGGCATCTTGTGCTTCGTAATCCGAATCTAACTTTCTAACAGCTTCTGCATAGGATGCGTCCCAAGCTTCGCCACCACCGTTCATTACAATCAAATCATCAACTCCCTTCGCGCTTCCTCTCCATTTTGCAACGACGGAAGTACACCCGGCAGCGAGTAAGCATTGTTTTAATTTTTTAACCGCAGCCCCAACTATTCGCTTAGTCGCGGGTTTTTCGTCCTGGTCGAATGCCAAAACGAAAGCCCTATCCTCGCAAGCAAAGCCTTCCAAGTCAGGAATTAATTGCGGGGTAGCAAGTTTTTCGCCTAGTTCGTCTTTGGTCAAAACTCCACCATTACATCCATATAATGCGATCGCAATATATCCTCTACTGAGTAGTGAAAGTGCTTTCTTCCCTCCTTCGGTGATTGTAATGATTAGTTCTGGATTAGCTTTAACCCACTCCCAAAAATCAACATTTTCAGGTACTTTTACCCCGTAACGTTCTCCAATTTTTTTACGAATATTCGCTGGTATTCGGGGCAAATAAGCGCGTGAACCATTACCTGTAGGTGTTTCGTACTTACGTTCCTTCTGCTTGATTTTATCAAAAAGAGGTTTACTCAACTTTCCTTGCCAGCAGCTATCGTCGGCATTTAAAAACAATGCAGCAAAAAGAGGTTCTTTAGCGGTATGAGTAAATCGCGTGTACTTCCAGTTCAAAGCCTCGTGGATTGGTGCTTCCGCGTCATTCCCCCCCGATACTTCAATATCGGATACTATTGCGATCGCGCTCTCGAATAATTCCGGGTCAATCCCCGAACCTGCTACGCATTCGTTCCTGATTTTTAGCGTAAATTCTTCAAACTTACTTGTAGTAGAAGTTTCAGCAACTTGTTGCTGGATATTAACGATGCTTGATTTTTCGCCAGAATTATTGGAATCCGGACAGGTAGAGGCTTGAATTGCAGCCATACAAAAATTTCACGTCCTTGCGTGTGGGTATAGGGACGAGCCGCAATTCCTAAATTTCAAAAAAATCTACATCAACTTCATCAAAACATCTCCTGTATCACGAGGGTAGGTGGCTTTCTACCTTAACCGTTGGTAAATTAACTAGATACCACTTTTACTTGCGGTATGTCGCAAGGATTTCTAACATCACCGGGAGACAAAGTGGTATAGTTAGAGAAATTTTATTTAATTGTTTTGGCGCTGGGTTTTTGCGACCTTCAAGTTTCCTTTTAAGCGAAGGTGATTTTTTGGGATTTGCGGAATTGCAGCTCCATTTTTTTTGGTTATTTTCCTAAATTCGTAAAGGGTATCCGAATTTAAGAAACTTTTAGAATTTTATAACAATCGGTCACACTTGCAGTACTCCAGTACTTTTTAACTGCAAATATAAATTCCCCATACAAATATACCTGGACAGCTTGACTGCCGGAGTTTAGGGGACATGTTCGCAGGCAAAAAATAATATTTTAAGTTTTATTACTTTTTCGTTTGGGTTGCTCATTTTGCTCCAGCCAAGCTTTTAAGGCTTGTTCTAATCCGTCACCTATACTCATTTCCTTCAAGGTACAAGCGGCTTTGAACCTTAAACCTATATCTTTTTTCACGTCTCCGCTTATTTGCATGTAATCTGGGTCGCTGCGTTTGGCTGCCACGTCTAAAAAATAATTTTTCATAATTTGTACAACTCCAGTTTACTTCTTCACAATTGAACATAGGGGTTTGGTGAAATTCTACCAATTTCACTTATTCACATGCTAGCATTGTTATGTCACCAGAAGTCCTAAACCCGGACATCAAAAACCCACAATTTTCCCCAACACGGATACAACCATATATGACCGCAACGCGGATAGTCTTGTCCTCACGATATAAACCCTATGCGGAGGAGTTGCTAGCAGTCACCGGAATTGATTCCCTCTCGAACTTGTTTATAGTATTCCTGACCAGATACGGACACCATCTTCAAACGAGTTGGAATATCTCGCAACCAGGTGTGGGACAGACTTTTGTCCCTACTCCGGTAGCTCATTCGGTAATACCAGTTTCAGTGGTTCAAAGTCAAATTCCTTATCAGCCAGAGCAAGTAATTCCCGAACCGAAGCTAGAACCAATTGACCCAGTGATAGCTCACATCGCGCAACATTTGGAAAGATTTTAAAGCGATCGCACCATCCCGCGAAGAAGTTACGCCCGTCGCCTAAGTCAGAAAACAAAGACACAAGGATTTTACAACATGGGACGTTCACTGTCGTATTACGGCGTAGAGACGGTAGATTACGAGTACAAAAGCCAACTAGTGAGGGACATGGTAGAGTCTTGGGGCGATGATTTGTCAGGCATAAATCAAAAAACAACTTTGTTTCTAATTGCCTTATTGGCTTCCAGGGTTGTGGATCAAGACGCTTCTGAGATTGACCCAAATGTACAAGAAGTTATTTCTAGAATTGACGAGCTATCAGAACACGACATGGTTTGTTTGATTCAATCGCTAGCAAATTAGCTTAAAACACATGAATAAATTACTACGCAATATTCAACGCAATCCGATAAACACTGCGTTCGGCTTGGCTATGCTTGGTTGTTTGATTTTATCAAGTGGTAACGTCAAAAATAACTTTGAAACTATTGGCGCGACCAAAAAAACGACACAATTCAATTTAGCTAAAAACTATGAACTAACAGCATCACAACAGGATGCTGAGTCTCAAGCGGAGATAGCTAATCAGCGTTATCAATCAGGATGTTTGATGCTTTCAGTTAACGGAAAGTTTGTACATCTTTCGCAGGCGGCTAGGGTAATTGATCCGGATCAGAAAACACCATTGCCAAAGGGGACGCTAATTTGCGACTCTTACGGGAACACTGGAAGACTTGCTCCGCGAGACTTTGACGGGGATGGTATTTACACAACTGTAATTACTGAAACAGCATTCACAGGGAATCAAGAAATAGTTTCTAAAGCAAAACAAGAAGCGAGTAAAAATGGAAGTTTCGCATCTCCTCAATAAACGTTTATTAGTCAATAGAGGTAAAAATGGGATTAGGTAGTGGAACTAAAAGCACTTCAAGTAGTGGATTTAGTAGCTCAAAGAAGGAAAAGAAAAGGATTAAAATTGACACGAAAACATTTCTCAGAGTGTTTTACTGGCTCTGCGTCGCGGCGACTGGGTGGTTTGCTTATATGAACATTGCACCATATGCGGCAATTGTCAAACTTGGCATGGTCAAAACTACGAGTGACGGGTTATTACGAGCAATTGGAATGATACCAGTTATCAATAGTATAGCTGCGATAATTGGGGGAAGTATTCACTTTATTATCGGCACAATCCTTTGGGGAGTAATTCAAACAATGGAAGTTTTACCCCTAGTCTTGAAGCGTGATCCCGCATTTATTAAGGAGGTAGTTACTCATTCTGATGGGCATAACAAATATCAAGCGAAGGAAGATGATGACTCAGTTTTAGCTAACTTAAAGCGGTATTACAATGCATTCCCAACGTTAGCAATTAAGCAAGCCAAAAACATGATGCTGTTCGCCTATACGGTTGATTTATTGATTTGCATCACGGTTTACCCCCCTTGCAACGGTGGAGTGGGAAGGTTAATGTTCATCTTAACAACCGGACAATGGCAGTTATTAAATTACTCAAACTTGATTTTTTTGGCTGTAACATTGTTCATTGTCGAATTCATGCTCAAATTGCTTTTCTTCATTGGACAAATCACATATTACATGAAGAAAGCGCACCAATAAAAAAAGCGTGACTCAGTTAGATGCTGACTGCAAGGTTCAATGCCTTGCTCGCGCTCTGTCAACTTGATTTTAGCAATATGGTACATATGAATAGAAACCGAAACCTTAGTGATGCACAATGGCTACAATTGGCATCTGAGTCAATACCAGACAACGAAAATAGAGGTCAATTATTAATAGCGACGGGTGTAATTGGTGGTTTGATTATTTATGGTGCAACCAGTTTCCCACCCGCTGGTGTAGTGTTCGGTGCTTGGTGCTTGTTTAACGCATTCAAGGGTAATACTGAGGTTAGTAAAAACCTAGAATCGGTAGAAGAATATGGTTATGTCGCTCATTGTTTAAGCGGGAATAATTTGCGAGACTTCCGAGACCAATTCGGAGATGAAGAAACATTCCGTCAAATCGAATGGGCACGCGATCGCAATTTCTGGGTGAGTGGAGATGCGGAGGATTTTGCAGATAGTTTCAACATTATTCCCACAATTTCAAGAGAAAATATGATTGCACCTCAGCCCAAATTAGAGTCAGTCGCGTCATCGTTAGGGACTTCCACATACCAGCAAACTGATTCCACGGTTGATATTTATGACCCACACGCAAAATCAAAAATAGATATTATTTCTGAAATGGTTAACCCAATTGGTAACTTTTTTATTGTTGGTTTAGGAGGAAGTGGGAAGGGAATAATACTTTCAAACGCTTTAAGAGAAATAAAAAGATTATACCCAAATAAAAAAGTTTTTATTATCAACGGTAAAGATTCCAAAAAAGAACGCGGTTATTTTGATGGAATTGTAGAAAAGAATCAACATAAAATATTGCATTGTGAAACAGCTAAACCCGCGACAGTATCCGCTTGGTTTGAAGCTTGTGTCAAAGAATATGATGAATTTGCAGCTGCTAATAATGGGGCACTTTTAATAGTGGATGAGGGTACAATTATTGGTGCAAGATTGAAAGCAGGAAACTCTACTGCCTTGAACGATAAAATTATTGGTATCACTTCTTGCGGTGGTGATTCAAATAAAAACATTTGGTTTATTGCCCAAACACCTTTCGCAGGAGCTAACGGTTCAGACTTGTCAGGACTCGGACAATTAACCCCAATTGCGATAGTAAATAAAACCAACCTAGCGGTGTTAGATATCTGGAAAACTGCAAGGATTTTTAAAAAATATGACACTGAGACAATTACAGAATTAACAGAACAATCGCCACGAGGTAGAGCATTTTATTTTGGCAGAACTACTCAATGGTATTCAATGCAGTCGCTTACTAATTACTCAGGTTATGACCGCGATACTGAAAAATATTTACCAGGCTTTGAACCTGTTGATGTTGAAAAAGTTGAAGATAATTCTAAGGTATCTGAGGAAATAAAAAAAGATTTATTTCTATCAGCACCTGCACAAGAAGTTTACACATGGCTTAAAGTTAACCGCCTTAATCAATGGGTAAAGTATTCATCCAGCGACCGCGACCAAGTGTTTTTGAATTACTGTCGTCGTAGAGGTTTTACGAGTACAGAACAAATGATTGACGAACTATTCTCAGAGCTTCTCCTAGCAGAATTAATCGATATTGA
>QQTW01003024.1_pt1 | contig 12356 bp, 17 predicted proteins | sample 1904831 | NCBI WGS metagenome assembly QQTW01 (sample SAMN09435610, study PRJNA476489) | Subsurface metagenome, whole genome shotgun sequencing project. | reverse complement strand
AAGCGCCATATCCCCCAACGTCCGTCTGTGCTGCCTCGATTTCCAGACATAACAGATACGTCTGTTTTGACCGACTCGCATTCTGAATATGCCGTTTTGGTGTCAATGTACGAAGTATACAATGACCGCATCTTTGATTTGTTGTCCCATCCACGCAATTTGAAGGACCTTCGACGGCGACCCCTCCTCTTCAAACCAACAGAGGCATCGCCTGACCGGAAAATAGTTGCTGGACTGCGCAAGATAGTATGCGGAAGCTATGAAGAAGCACTGATGGTTCTAGAAACCGGATTGATGGAACGAAGAGTTGCGGGTACAGGGAGCAACAGCGTGAGCTCCCGCAGTCATGGATTCTTCTGTGTCGAGGTCAGAAAACGTCCCAGAGGGGGCATTTCAACCGCCTGGAGCGGTGCGCAGCTCACTGTCGTGGATTTGGCAGGTCGGTAGCAAACTCAAGATGGCTTCCGTTGCTAAGATCGATGTCTAGGTTCGGAGCGAGCTCGGAATGCAAAGACAGCTGGCGCAACGCTTGCAGAGGCAGGTAAGATCAATGAGAGCTTGATGTACCTTGGTCAGTGTCTGCAAATGCAAAGTGATGGTCAAGATAGCACAAAGGTATACTTCCGGTCGAGCAGCCGTCCGATTTGGACCATTCACTAACCTATCATTGTCAGCCAACTCTTGTTCCGTTCCGCCAATGCAAGTTGACGGAGCTTCTCTTCTCGAACTCGTTTCCATCATCTCACCATGCAGCAACGCAGACTGCAAACCACCACCGGAATCCCCAAAAGGCGGTGATGATAGTCACTGCCGACCCTCTGGGTGACTTCAATGCCACTAGTCAAATCCTCCGCTACTCGGCCCTTGCTCGAGAAGTAACAGTCCCAAGGATACCGTCGGTATCGAGTACCATATTTGCCGGCTCCATTGCCTGCTCAGCAACGCACAAACCGGACGCCAGCGGACACACTTCACCCACATCGGCTCACACCGATGAAGCTGTGGTGGAAATGGCCTTTTCCGAGATTGCGAGATTGAATGAGGAAGTAGAGATCTTGGGGCTTAAGTTGGGCGAGGAAGAAGGGAGGCGGAGAGAGGCAGAAGAAGGTTGGCAAAGGGCGGAGGATCGGGCGGAAGACATTGAGAGGGAAGTGCGAGAGGAATGCTGGGAAGAGATGGAGAGGAGAATGGCAGAGGAGAGGAGACGATGGTTGGGTGCTTGGGGAGAAGAAGTAGACTGCTCTTTTATCGCCCTTTGTAGGTTGTTGCTGATCCCGGCATAGGCCGACCGCAATGATGAGCACCTGGATCGAAAGTTGGATATTCTTACCAAGGGTATCCAAAGTAAGACTCTCTTGTGGCAGCGAGCTATGGGCTCTCGTGCTGACTTGGGTAGTTTACGAAGATCCAGAGGACCGTGTCGATCGGGTCACGGAGCTCGAAAGCCAAAACGAGCAGCTACGACGGAGGTTGGATGCCTTGGAAAGAGAGATCAATTCGAGATCACCAAGCCGATCAGCAAAGAAGGCGTCACAGTTAAGCACGCCTCGCAAGACACTCAGCAGTGGCGATGATGAGCTCGGTACGACTCTATTCAAGTTGAACGTGATGAGCTTGACACCAAGAGAGCCAAAGATGAGTTCGGTTGGGAAGAAGACAGCCAAGATGAGGAAGCTGACAGCAAGAAATTGGGATCTGATGGATGAGAATGAATTGGACGCTTATACATAGCGGCAATTGTTGTGTGTATGGGTGGCCACACGCGAACGGCATATACTTGTGCGCTCCTAGTTTCGTCTTCTATCGATCTGTGGGACAGCATGATGCACCGTCCATCCAGTCTGGTCGGGGCCTGCAGCTATCGCCTTCCTAAGTGGACGTTGAACCCCAGGTACGGAGCCTGAAAGAATGAGGAGGTCGCTATAAGGAAGCCCGATATTCTCGGAAGGGTATTGACTGACCTGACCACTTGTCTCACTGCTCTAGCACACTTAGAGCTATCGAGTTCTCCTACATCTACCAAGGGGAGCAATCGATGACCGATGACAATGTCAGTGAACCACCGTCCAGGTTAGCGCTCAGATTTACTACTACCTCTATTGTGGAGCATCATGAAGGGTGAGATGGAATTGGTCAATCAGCAACAAGGATGACCGAAGGGCGAAAGTAGGTCTAAAGGAGCAGCTATTAATGACGGTATGTTGTAGACTGAGCAATTGTCCGAGCCAATATTGGAAGGCTACTTGGATGATATGGAATCTGACTTGTGACGTGCGTATAAAGACGGTTGTAGCTATCTCTTTAAATCAACAAAGCTCTTCATGTTTACATTCATCACGCAACTGCGTTTAATCACAGATCTCAACATTCAATTATAAGTTGCTGCTATATCTGTATTCGAGGATCCCCCAACAATGCATTACTACATCAAAGTCTTCAAGCTCTTCATACCTTGACTCACCGTGCATCATTAAGTATCTCCTCGCCAACATCCATCACTACGGAGCAGAAACAACTCTCAAACACGTCCCGAATCTTCAGCTACACGATAGCCCTGGTCAAAATACCCATCCGACAAGACACGATAGGATTCCCATGTCGATAGACGACCGCTCGAAGCCATCGACAACACCGTCCAAACGCAAGGCTCCCGCCTCACTACCAGACACCTTGCTTGACGAGCCTGATCCAATCATGGAACCCAAGAAACCAAAAATCGATCCCATCCTCCATACAGCGTCCCCCATATCACACGCCGCAACTCCCAACCTCAACACCCCTTCTTCCTCATCTCCTCCGGAACCGTCAACTCCCTTATCATATGAACTTGCTACCCGCTCAATCCCACCGGCACCACCACCACCACCAACGCGGCAGACATCAACTCTCGCCCCCATTCCCAAGAGACCATCTTCTCACCTCCAACGACGACCAACCCTGCAACCTACACCATACTTTTATCCCTCCTCCTCCACCAGTCGTCTCACCATCGCCCGAGAAGCAGCCCGCCTCCAGGCCGCCACGCACCTCCAGCGCGCCCGCGATGACCTCGTCGAGAGTCTCCGCCTCGAAGGATTGAATCGATCCATCATTCCTGCTGATCCCCCCTCAATTGCTGATGATGGTGATTCGTATACTGAAAGACCACCTCCGCCATCGCCTTCATCGCCTTCACCGCCACCATCACCACCTCCGGTACCAGGAGAAGAGGAGCAGCAAGGAGGAAAGGAGCAACAAGGGTTAGGGATCCTAGACTTTGATTTCGTGGGTTATGGACGCGGGAAACAGGATGGAGAATTCAAAGCTGGTGATGGAAAGGGGAAGAAGAAGGGTGGGGAGGATGGGGATGGGAAGATGTGGGCGGACGGGGCATTACAGATTGAAGAGGGGCGTGAATCGGTGCAGGGAGAGGAAAAGGGGAAGCAGCGGATGGAGGAGCGGGTTGTTGGTAGTGCTAACGGTGATGGTGATGACGATAGTAGGGATAAAGAGCAGAGTACAGAAGGGAAAGTCAAAGGACAAGGAAAAGACGGCTTCATTGGATTGGACTAGCGAAAAAGGACAGCAATTACCGGAAAAGAAGAAATATTGAAATATTTTTGCTTTGCAGGAGTATCTTCGTACTGGATGTGACTGGGGTCTATTCGTTGCTTTGGACTATCACATCTGTGGTCCATTATTTCCCGAGTCATCCATCGGCAGCGAGATCTCTCTTCCGCCCGCCGGTCAATCGATGTAGCAAAATTTCGGAAGCCCGCTGAAAATAGAGTAATATCTATATCACTGGTGGGTGATATGGTGTTATTGGATGTAATTTGAATTTCTCCGACGAAAGAATGTACTCGAAAGCGAGACATCGATATCAGTGTTATCGTCATCGCGGTTTCTCGATAATCCTATACACATAAAAAAGCTCGTATCCTCACGATGAGTATGTACCAATCATCAATCGCTCGCTCATCTCAAACACCACCATGACCATGCCACGCCGTGACGCCAAGCAGAGGTAACACAAGCCGATGCATAGAAATTCGCAGCGTGGATATCATCAAGAAGAGCTATTTAGGTGACGGTATAACCACCGTCAACTCTCAAATCAGCCCCCGTCACGTATCCCGCCGCGTCCGACAAGAGGTAGGTAACGGCCCCCATCAAGTCCTCCGGTTGACCCATCTTACCCTGTGGGATCAGGGAGGTCCAGTGCTTGTATAAATCTGGATTATCATCCAGGATTTTCTTGGTCCTATGTTATGTCAGCAAAACGCTATTGTCTACTGGGGCGGGAATTGCTTACAATGCAGTCAACATATAACCGGGGCTAATCACGTTCACACGGATCCCCGCATGAGCCCACTCGACTGCCAAACTTGCTGCCAGATGGCGAACTGCTGCCTTTGCTGCGTTGTATGGAGCTTGGGGCTGGGGAACGTTGACGACGGCTCCGGACATGGATCCAATCATGACCATGCTGCCCTTTGCCTTTCTCTCCATCAAGTGCCGGGCCACACCTGTTGCGAATAGGTAGGTACCGTCCACGTTGACGCCCCAGAGTTTCTTGACTCGATCAAAGGGGTAGGCAATCGCGTCGAAGTTCTCGGTGAAGCCGGCTGAAGTAACCAGATGGTCAATCTTTCCATGATCCTTGATGATTTCTTCAATTGAGGCGTTGACGGAGTCAGGATCCGAGACATCGGCGTAATGGGCGGTAACTTGGGGGATCCTAGTTATTTGTGAGCATAATTGTATGGGGAAGTCTTGTCCTGTCCGAATCCTACTTGGCGGGGTCGGCTCCCGGGTTTTCCACCGAAAAGTGATCCATTAATTCCTTGGCTTGACGTTCGCCTTCTTCCTCTGAGCAACAGATGAGTACTTATGCGGCAGTATCGGAAAGGGAGGCACACACTGTTGAGATCCACTATCGCAACGTCACAGCCGCTGATGACCAAGGCTTGGGACATGACTAATCCTAAGCCACGGGCACCTCCAGTTACGACTCCGACTCCGCCTTCCAGAGAGAAGGACGGCAATGTTCGCTTGAAGTGCATGCCACCACGGCCTTGTATCGCCAGGTCGGTGGGTTCCAGATGCTCTCCTGGGTACTCAATGGAGACGGTGTTGTCGGTACGGGAGAAGCTCCCAGCATGACTGTGGTCATGGCCTTCAATGACCTGTTCATGGGTGCGTTTGTCCTCCTTGTAAAGCTTGGTCGAACAGGTTATAGGACGGATGGCGTAGGCGGGTTTAGACTTCAAGGCTGTTCTTATGCAGGCGCGGGCATTGGAGCTGGTAATATTCCTGCTGGAGCGGGAAAGTGTGGATAACATGATTGCTGCGTCCTTGCTGATAGAGGCGGATGGGTAGAAGTATGGTCGCCTTGGGCAATGAATGAATAGATGGGTGTGCGTAAGTGAGAGTGTCGTAAGTGGAACGAGAACTTATAGAGATCGGAACAATGATGTACTGAAGTGTTGGAACACACAATGGATAGAAGGGAGGTGTAAGCGTGGGGAGAGTGTAAGTGATGAAGAACTTAGGGCCAACTTCCCCCTGGCTTGACGAGTATGAGAGAAGAATAAATTGTGCGTCATGTTGGCAGGTGGCCGTGGATATTTACAGCTGCTAGCTCCCCACGTTTCCGCCGCTACCTTATTGTTTTGAACCGTTTCCGGTTTCAATTTATTCCCTTGGTTGGAACCATTAAGCAATGTTATTAATTGAGGTCGGAGAGGTTAGCAGTTTCCGTTGTTTGTTTGTTCGTTTGCTCACTGCCAATTGCTGTTGCTACCATCTGACTAAGCCTCGCAACAGCTGTTTATCAGCATCCCTCAAGCGGACAAATTGACGATTCTCCTGCAGATCAGCCCTTAGTCTCATTTCTTTCTTGATTAGCAGCTCGCCAATTCGGAACCGGACGACCATCCGGCGGGATAATTAGCTAAAATCACTCTACTCGTAGTCAGGTGCCACAGAGCCAGCAGAGCTTGAGGGATGACGTTCCTGCCAGGGGTTCGACGCAACGTTTAGATCAGTCACTTTAATATACCTTACTAGGTAGGCTTGCATCTTTTGGGTCGGTCTAGGCGGCCTGTCGACTTACCTCACCACCTGAACCCATACAGCAGTCGCCTTCGCATCGCAGGAGCGTCCGGGCCAGTCCTCCAGGTCCCATCTCCGAGGGGCAAGGGAACCGATCTTTAGCCAGAAGGCTGCACCAGCTGTTTGTGTAAAGGCTGATCGTTGTTGGGATCATCTCTCCGCAATTGCGCTGCACCCGCCAAATGCAAGATCTGTCGATTAGCTACGTCTCATGACCATTCTCCTCAGTAACATCCTGACGCGAATGGAAACCCCCCGACGGTCACGGTGCTGACAACAGTGGCCAATAACGCAGTTGAGCCTTGCTCCTTATTGTTCAGCCCTATCAGCAGTGAGCGGCCATGATCCCGCGCCTGAGGCCGGAAAGGGACGTCATAGCACATCTGCCATATCTAGGTATTTTACTCTTGGTCGTGCTAGAGTAAACAAAGATCTTCTGGTGAATGCGGAATAAAACGGAGAATGGATGATAATTGACGCATTTCGCTGCTTATCATTACTGATTCCGCACTATTACTACTCCTTCCTCTGCTCCTGTCTTCGCAGTCGAGTAAGCTTTGCTGTGGGAATCCTCTCTTTCCCACCTTCAGATCTAGGTACTTGTGCTTTCACTCCCTCGGCAGGAAGTTCGTAGAGATGCACCGCGTCCAATTCCGCTATAGGTCCTTTCCCTTCCATCTCCGCAACGCCTCCAGTCCCGCACAATTCGGCCCCCGCCCCCGTACCTGCCATCTCAGTACCTCCGTGATTGCCTTCGACTTCAGCCACCGCTCCCCTCGGACCAAGACTGCCTTCGACTTCTGGTGGACGATATTTCCCATCCCCAAACTCCGTATTGAGCTCTCCTCCTACAATGCTTCTGCTGCTGCCGCTGTTCGTTCCGCATTCTCTGACAGCTTCTTGCTTCGACTCTTCCTGATGTCTTCTCCTCCGGCGTCGCTTCCAAAAGAGCAGACTTATCGCACCGATAATGAGGAAACACAACGTCACTGCGCCTGTAACAGAACCTGCGAGTGCACCACGAGAAAGCCCATTCGAGCCGCGCCTACTCGCTGTAGTAGTCGTGGTAGTCGTCGAAGTATCATCATTCGGTGTGATTATCGGGATAAGACTCGGGGCTGCCCCGTCTGTGAACGTTGCCTGGTGAACCGAGAATCTCGACCGTTCGTAATCGACTGTTAAGTACGATTCCTGAAGGAAGGCCCTTCCTAGCGTGTATTGGGTATCGTTGTCTGCGCGCCGAAGAGGAAAGTACCTGGTGGGCACGGGCACAATTGGCGAGCTGACCTGGAGGTCGAAGCTTGCGTAGGGGAAAGTGATATTCACCGTTTCTCCACCTTGGACACCGTTGCCTAGAATGAACGAGATGCTGGCATTCTGCTTTGTGAGCGCGTCATGAAGCGTGGAGTTGACCAGGTACAAGTCAGTCGCATTGTCATAGGTCAAGCCAAAGGCGCTTTCAAAAGCTCGACAAGCGTCCAGCGGTAGCCAAAGGTGCGGAACCGTGGAGTCGATGAAGGTCAAGATGCCTTCTGGAAGTAGTCGTCTTCCTGTAGTCCTAGTGTCACTATATTCAACCGACTGCAACCCAACAACCAGGTCTCGCGAGATATCATCAGCAAACGTAAATGTAATTGTGTCATTTGGCGGACGCCTGGAAGCGTCGTAGCCGCCCAATGTCAGAGACCCAAGGACTTTCTTGAACCCTAGGGGAGTCAGCATCCAAGTCACACTCGTGGAAGGATGACTTACGGTATGGGGCGCCTGCAGAATATCCGTACGACAAGCTTGGAATTACTTCTCCGATCTTGAAACTGGCGAGGAGACTCGGAGCAGGGTTGTCGTAGGTTGTGAAATTGATTGGGTGTGAGCTTAGACCGATGTTCCCTAGATAAAAGTCTTTGGTATTCAAGCCAGCTATTACAGTGCTCTCCACGTTTGGACCACCAGACCCCGAATATCCTAGCGCCAATGTATCGAACCCATAGTTGCCGTTATCCCAATTACTCGAGTAATTCCTCAAGTTCTTTTCGTACCCAAGGGCGAAGTTGCCAACGTTTTCCCACGTGGTTGACGCATTCGGAGAGAACAGCACACCACGAGAATCGTTACAGCCGGCCGGATCGCTTGCTAGACAGCCTCCAGTTGAGACAACCCATGTCTCCGGGACCGTGGTTGAAGCAAGCACTCGCAAAGTCTGGGGTGGTGTCCCTACGCGGATAGCGAAAGACGACCAAGGCCCGTCATTTCCATCCCTTGAACCAGAAAATCAGCAAGACATAATGAGCGAGGCCGAAGCGCAGGACAAGTACCAAGCTTGACTTGGTTGTACGGCGATAGGCTTCGCCATTCATGCAACCCAGCTACAGACCCGTATCTACTCGACCTCGCACATCGTCTCGACAGGAAACAACAGTAGATTGACATAGGGAAAGAGGAAGAAGAGAAAATAGGAAGAAGACAACAAAGGAAGGATTTAAGAGGGACCTACTTGCAAATTGATACTTGCGGTCTACAGCAGCTTAATTAGGAGGCGCAGCTGGTTGAAGTCAGCGGCAGAGGAAGCGAATAACACAGCTTCCAGAAGGATTTTGATCCTCCATTGTTTCAAGAAGCCAGCTGCATGAAGCTAAGAGGTGTTTGTGCTGGATTTACACCGGCGGGGCGATTACCTTGAAATTATAACCATTGAGCGATCGTCCTGAGCCGCCCAAGCCGCGAATCGACCACACCTTCTGTATCCTCTCCAACCACTGATGACAGTTCAGTACTCCCTAGCTCTCTCGGGGTTGTGATTGCAGAGTGGTTTCTCCAACCGACTCGTTATTGGCTTGGGCAAAGTCAACATCCCACGAAGCAGTGGTGCACCTTAGCGTCCCAGTGGCAGGGTCCCGTGGCAGGTGGATATACTGGTGGGCCATGGTCATTGACAATGCAGGCAGAACACAGGGGATGCCTCAGCAGATTTTCGTTTCTAGTGAAAAGGTATCGGTCTCGCCACATTTTCCTGGAAATTGTGTGTCAAAGCTTGACGCAGACTCGTTGCTGATGACCCACATACATAAAACTAATCGTGATATGTACCAATTTCACCCGGTGCCAACACCTTGTAATTTGCATGAATGCCTGAAGTAAAACAACAACTCCATGTCCCTAGCACCTCTTCCAAGTTCTGCAGCATCCGAGCCGTCAAGGCTTATGCATAGGTCTTCGTCCACTGCTTCGCCGTCTTAATGAATTGCTTTCTATTGTTCTTGTACTCGTCTGCAATGGCTTGCTCAACGGCATCGTCGGGGACGGGCTCGATCATCAGTTGTCTGACGTACTCGAGGGCAGCGTGCATCCTCGAACTTGGCTTCCATTCTCCATCCCTTAGAAATCCGAGACACATAGTGCCCTTGCCGTCATTGGTGACATTCGGGTGGTATATCTTGGTATTCCAGTTGATTACTGGCGGTTTGAACGGGTACTCGTTTGGAAGCGTGACGTGTACTTGAAATTTCCCGCCCTAGGCCAGAATCCAATGTCAATAGGTGTCTGTTGGTGACGGTAACATAGATTACATTGGGGGCAGGTGTGTCGTCCCAGACTGCAATTACTTACGGCGTAAGGGCTATCCTTGGGGCCGTTGATGGTAACCACCCATTTGAAGAGGTCAGTCTCCGAGATAAGCTCAACCTTCATATCTTCAGGAGGCTGCAACTGGAGGTCCGCGAACTCCTAGACTGCCGTGAACATAGGATACAGCGCTGGTCCGGTGAGTATGAATTACCTTCGTGATGCGCTTGGTCATGCTGGCGTGTTATGCGGTTGGTTGATTTTCAGTATGGTGTCTTCAAGCCGGTGGTCTCTGCAAAAGGCTTTGAAAGTCGTGGGAGATGTTGTTGCAAGTGGATGGTGGAGAATGCTGGCTGCTTATTATACCTACGGCTTGGACTCATCATTGGGCTTCACTGAACTCGTTGCTCATATTGGAGGGTGTGACTATACAGCATTGGGGAACATTTGACCTCATCATAGGGTTGTTCACTTTGCTTCCAGAAAGACAAATCTGTTGTGCAGAAGCTACGTCATTTCCACCCTTGCGACCGCAGTGTCCTGCATTCTTTCGCAATGGTCTACACCTGCATCTATGCCACCCTGTGATGATCACTTCCACCGCGTGCTCTGAATAGTGTGCCAGCAGACAACCCGTTGAAGTTCGGGCACAGCAGCTTTTGCTGGAGGTCTCCAAAGCAGAAACTTTGTCCATTTTGATCCCTCGGACCCAAATTGATCAGCAAGCGCTGAGGGGCAGCCGGCCGACCCAGTTGACAGACACCTGGTTCCTCCTGGGCTCTTGCACAGAATACCGCATCACAATGCGGATTGATTCGGAGGTCTTTTTTTTCGTTGGCCAATCAGTTATTCGCGCTGTAGAACCACCATAACTCCCATGAGTCCCAGTAGAACCGTTTTGAGCCATGGATGTTCTGACAATAGGATGGTAACATAGCCCACGAACGGAATATAGCCGACGACGCTGCCTATTATATCTTTCGATCTCTCCAAGTAGTCCTGCCCTCGTGCATACAACTCAGTATCATCGGCCATATTATTGTCGCCCTTGGTCAGTAGCTTGAGAGGTGTGTCTCTAGAATACGATTTGTTAGCGGGTGTCCTTGTGTACTCTCTGCTCAGAAAAGACAGCCCAGTGATATTTGGTTCTAGGGTACTCACCCTCCACCATATCTTCGTACAACTCGATGTACGATGGGAATGTCTTTTCCCCTGACATTGTACACTACAATCTCGCCAATCTGAGTGTCCTGGCCTCTATTCCAAAGGAAGAGAAGATCTCCACGTTGGAACGCAGGCTCCATGCTTCCAGATAGCACCACCACGATTGGCGAAGGCGAGTCGGTAACTACAGAAAGGCCCTTCCATAGCATGAAGGCCGTCGACAGTACAAGAGCAAAGTTCAAGACCTAGAGGAGAGGCAACTTAGTCTTAGCACCCTGACGCAAGGCTTCGACAGCAAATCATGGGATTGTTACCTGAGTCAAAAGCTGCCGGGGTTGAAGAGAATTAAGGGTTGACAACATATTGGAAATTTTGAAATGAAGAGATTTGGCCGCACCTGGCCTTTCGCAGGCGCTCGCAATGGATGATGAAGGTCAGGCAACTGTCTGGACAAGTGTCGCGAAGCCGCGTCCCTGCATGTGCTGGAGAGCTTGGCGGCACGTGACCAGTCACCTTTTCACTTCCCCATCCCTGCTCGTCAGAGAATATTGACATGGTTTTCCCGGAATGATACCGAAACTTCTCAGCGCACGATGAGCTGATGTCGCGTATACAAGTACCAGTCTGCTGTCTCCCGTTGTGCCTTCTGAGTATTTTGCTAAGTCATGCCGATGGTTACCCAGCTGCTGGTTTACTCCATTACAGGCTGTGCAGCTATGTCGTACGGGAGCCTAGCTTCATGTATGGCCGGCTGGCGTAGAGGGACAGACTTGTAAGTCAGCAGCTCGTTCGTGAGGTCCTGAAGAGTTTAGAAAAGAGAAGTCTCCCAGTTACTTAGTTCGCAAATTTCTTTGAAGTCAAGTCAAGGCTTCATGCTTATCCCTGTTTTTTGCACTCCGATCATACTTCTCTTCTTTAAGACCAGCTCTTATCGTAATTACCAAGACGACCGAAAATACTTAACACTGTTATCATTCGTTGCACCCTGTTCTCTTGTCTGAATTGTTTTCACTTCAGGCTTCCCTATTGAATTCTTCAGCCACAACCACCTCTTGGTCTCTGCATACTCCCCGTCGTCTTGTGAAGGATTGGCTCTGAACACCGTACGCACAGCCCTCTTTCGGACACTTTCCATTCCCTGGACCACTTCTCTTTCGCACCAAACGTGATTTTGCTTTCCCAAACGTGAACAACCTACAGTCAAGGACCCCATTGTAATTCGGATCAGGTAAAGCAAAATACGTTAAGAGAAAGCCAGAGCTCCGACTTGAGACATTCATGATGGCTGCTCCAGACCCTGTCCCCTCAGCTTACCACAGCGCTGATGCGGGCCAGTTCTGGCTCATCAAGTCTTTTGAGGAAGAACCCGCTTGGCCCGTTATCATCTGCCCTGAAGAAATTGTAGTAGAGTTTTTCAAGAAAGCAAGAAAACGACCGGCAAGCGCTCGCCGTGCAGATGGCACTTTCTCCAAAGGCAGTATCTTGTTCCATCGTAGACACATGCGGCACATTTTTCCAATAGATGAGGCCTCCGACAG
>QQTW01003023.1_pt1 | contig 12358 bp, 5 predicted proteins | sample 1904831 | NCBI WGS metagenome assembly QQTW01 (sample SAMN09435610, study PRJNA476489) | Subsurface metagenome, whole genome shotgun sequencing project. | reverse complement strand
AACATAAAATTGGCTAATGATTATTTGGGATTGAACACTCCATCAATGTCGGAGGAAGATTTTAATAGAACCATTGGTGTGCTGTTGGACAAAAGTCGGGAAGCCAAAAAAAATCATTACAAAGTAGAAGCCGAAGCAAAAGCCGAAGCAAAAGCAAAAGCAGCGTAATATTAATATGAAAAGAATTGTGATTACAGCGGGGGATGCGAGGGTCGGCAAAAGTACCACGAGTCGATTGTTGCTTGATATGTATTTGGCAGAAGGGGTGAACGTGCGTGCGGTGTATAGCGGACATCGTAATAAGTTGGATGCATATGGTAAGTATCTCAAAATCGACAAGTTTAATTTAGCTCGTGGTGACTATGATGAATTTATTGGTTCCCTTGAATTAATTGATGATATCGAAGTTGTTTTGATGGATATGCCGGGTCAAATATTGCCTGAATTCGTCAAATTTGCGCGAATGACATATCTGTTGGAGGGATTGCACGCAATTGGGTATCGAGTCACATTTTTGCACCCAATTTCGTATCGTCAAGATTGTGTTGGGTATCTCCACGATTTAACTGCTGAATTTCAGAATAAAGCTGATTACGTTGTGGTAAAGAATGAATGTTTTGGTAAAGGTTTTGCCTACTACGATGGTCGAGAAATCGAAAGTACTATTAAGCAACTCAATGGCATTACAATGGACTTGCCAGTATTGAACAAAAGTGTATATAGTAAACTTGACGAGGTTGGCTGTACGTATACCGATGCTGCGGCAAGAATGGCGGGCGAACTTGCAAGTAAGATTCCTGTAATCGAACGTTCTTTTGTTTTTACGTGGTTGAATAAGTTTCGATACACGATTGAATCGAACTCCGAATTATTGAAATATTTTGGATTGGTTATATCATCATGAATGCGACGATAAGTAATAGTGAAACCGATAGTCAAGAGCAATTACGAAAGTACATTGTGCAGATGGGCATTGATGTCAACGACCCCATTTTCAATTTGTACGCAATAATGGGTGAAACCCAAACCTTGGTGCAGCAGTTGCCAGGACAGATATCGAAGATTGCTGGCGGTTGGACGGAGATGGTTGACAATAAGTTGGCTTATGCATCTCAGGTTGCACTCCAGAAACAAGAAACTGCGATCGCTGATGCGGCAAAAAGTTTAATCAAGTCAACCCAAACATCGATTCCTCTTTCGTTTTCGTTGAGTAACTTCAAGTTGGCGCAAGTTGCAGGTGTTGTCGGTGTGATATTGGCATTTGGGGTGGGAATTGGTGCATTTGTAGCATCGTTGAGCGGTGGTGGTAATGCGGTTAACTCCACTGCATCATTGAGCAAGAGTGATGCACAATTACTCGAATGGGCTCGCAGTGCTTCGGGTCAAACTGCTCGCAATGTTTACGCAAAAAATGGGGCACTTATTAATGGGTGTGCGAATGAACCAAAGTTGAAGGGTACTTGTTTGATTGACATAACAGGTACGGTGGTGACGGATAAAATCAATAAACCGAAAAAGTAATCAAATATGGACGAAGTTTCGCATTTTTAAGTTATCCATTTCATATCGACTATCGATAGAATTGCCATGTATATCTTGTACGGTAATGATGCCCATTTTCACCCCTTGGATAACGGCTTGGATGCGATTTTTGACGTGTAGCTTGGAGAAAATATTGTGAGTATGGCTTCTGACCGTACCATCAGATATGCAAAGTTTATTGGCAATTTCTTCATTTTGCAACCCTTGTGTGATTAATTTTAATATACCCAACTCGCGCTTTGTGAGGTCGTGTGTGGAGTCGGCTGCGTTTGAGCGAAAGCTATTGACGAGAATTTTGCTAATGTTGGAATCGAGCCACGATTCACCTGAAGTGGTAACATAAATTGCTTCGACAAGTTTTGCAACATCGGTGGACTTTGTGAAGAACGAATCGGCACCATTAGTGATAGCAGCTGCTACCACTTCCCTATTGATGTTACCTGATACCACCAAAATTTTGATTCTATCATTAAATTTATTTTTGATTTTTTCGACAATTTGGATTCCATCGATATCGGGTAAGCCGATGTCACAAATTACAATATTTGGTAGCGTTTCTTCTACAATTCGTAATCCTTGAATACCGAATTTGGTTTCTCCGACTATTCTTATTATCGATGTAGAATCGTCATTTAGATTATTTTTTGCAGCAAGAGCGCATCTTATTCCAAATTTACTAAATTCGTCATCCTCGATAATAACAGCGTTGATTGACTTTGGCATTATATGCATATTTTATATTTCATTCCTCCACGCACATTATAATATTTATCTTTCGTCAAAGGATATTTTATATTGATGTAATTTTGAAGATGGATGAAGTTACCATTAATTGTTGACAATGGATGTCTAAACGTTTTGTGAAAATTTGACTTGCCCTTAAATATCGCCTGACTTTTGTCGAGATTACGTGTATATACGAATTGTTACTCGATTCATTTGTGTCGTATGATGAGCTATAAATGGATTGAATATTGTGATTGGAATAGATGTAACCATTTGCGTGCTTACTAAATACATCAATTCGGATCGGATGGAACACTCGTTACCATCAACAAATTTTGCGTTGGAGTTATCTACCAAATTGTGTGCGTTGGGATTTGACGCGATTACCATCATTGATTATCCGAATACGATGGGATTGCAAAATATATTATTAATCGATGCCACTTTTGAGTCGGAGTCATTTGGTAATGTCGATTTATCATGTCCCGTGTTGAAGATATTAACGTCCTATCCGGATTTTAGGAGTATCGATTTTCACGACTTTGTTGTATACCCGTTCCAAGATATGGAATTGGTAAGTCGCATTACAAACTTGTACAATATGTACCAAAATATTCAATATTTCAATCAAGTCAATAATAATTTTAAGTCATATTTGTTGAATTTATCTCATGATGTATATAGCCCGGTGAAGTTGATAAAAAGCCAAATCGAGTATTTGCGTGCCAATAGTAAAAACGAATATTACGATACGATATTTGATGCAACCCTATCCCAATTGTTGAGTATTATCAATGTTTTATTGTCAGTACCATATTCCTCAGTAGCATCGGACAGTATTGCAATTGATGATAATAGTCAATCATGTAACTTTGCATTTTTGCTTGAAAATATTGCAACCCAATTTAATTTGTATGCATCGGCTCAGGGTGTTGATATTCTTGTGTATATCGAAGAACAAGTGAAAGATGCATGTATTGCATCGAATTATACTTATCTGTGGAGAATGGCATATAATTTGGTATTTAATGCCATTAAATATTGTCTTGGTGGGGGAACGATAAAATTAGTGTTATCGAAAGTTGAGGATAATTTAAGGTTTGAAATTATTGATACTGGGATTGGAATGATACCGGAACAATTGACTGGTGTGAGGAAATATTTGAGGAGAGCAAATGAATCGCACGAAAAATTTGGTTTGGGTCGAGGGTTAGCGGTTGTCAAGTTTGTATTGAATTCGTTGGCTGCCAGTGTAGCGGTTGATTCCGAATTGGGCGTGGGCACAACATTTATAATTGATTTTCCGACTGTCAAATTTTAATCGACAGTCGGGTATGTGCATGTTTTTTAATCGATTTCGTTACCAGATTTTTGCAGTTCGCCGATATTTTTTGATGTTGCCTTCTCAAATAATGCTTTGAATCGCTCGAATTCTTCAGGTTTTACGTTATTGATAACGATCTGGTACTCTTGTTGGTTGTTGCCTTTGCGTGCTTCTAATGCCCTCATATTTTCGGGGGATGCATCTTTTCGGTCGAGACTAATTGTTTGTTCCTCGTCACCCAATCGAAGCATGGCCGCGAAGTTATCCGAGTCGTAGGTGACGGTGTTTTTCTCGACACCATCTTTACCATTGGTGATGATTTTGTCTGCGATTACTGGAATCACAAACTGCTTAATTTGTTCGTCGGTTGGTGGTAGTACTGGAGTTGCCTTTTTGTCATCTATTTTGTTGGATGGTTTTGCTTCGTCGTTTATTATCGACTCTGGTTTATTTTCATTGTTATCGATACTAGTTGCGATATTACCTCGTCTTTGTACATCGATTGGTTGAATTGGTGAAGCATTTTCTGCCTCTTTTGTTGCTAGAAAACTACCGATTGTCTCCATTGCTTTTTTCTTATCTTCGTCGTTCAATGGTTTTTCGGCTTTGATTTGTTCAATTTTTTCCTCGGTCAATCCAGCAGCAGCTTTTTTCAATTCATATGCGATTTGTGCGGGTGTAAGTTTTGTACCTGTTTCATTTTTTATATTATCGATTATATCGAGAGTACTCATTTTTTATACCACTAATTGTTTTTTTACATCAGTTAAAGCATTGTCGATTGCAAAGTTCATTTTGCGTAAATCGGTAACAAATTTGTCATCGATTTTATTCTCTTTGACCTGTCCATCTTTGATGTAGAGCAAGATATTCCCGCCATTTTCGGGTTTATCGCGTATCAATAAGTTTTTGTCATTTTTGGCAATTGAGAATTCATAGCCATTGGTTGTTTTGGCACTCAATACATTATTTACATTATCCATTCTCCCCACGGTATTCGCAATACGCTGTGCCATCCGCGTCACATCGTTAAGCCTTTCGGCTTCCTTCATGTCTCGACTCATTGCCGCTAACCCTTCTTCCAATCCGACGTTTTGGGTCTGATATTTGTCGATAACTTCGGCTATTCCTGTCAAATATTCTTCACTTTTGCCAAGTTTTCGAGCGAGTTCTTGCCAATTTGATAATGTGTTGAGCATTGCGTTGCGAGCGTTGCCTATAACATTATCGATTGAACCAAAAGCTGGTATATTGTGTGACTTTTCGGATGTTGTGGTGGGTGAGGTGACATTGGGTATAGATTTGGGTGTGGTTGGAGTGTGGGCTATCGACTCGCATGGTGGTGTGGGCGTGCTTATTGATTCGTCAGGTACGAAGCGTATGGTGGGCGCACTCTCGTTTGTATTGGTAATTCCCATTGCGCTTTCGTATCCTTTGACGAGGCTACGGATGAATGGTGATTCTTCCCCTTTACCCTCCCAGAAATCATTTTTGCTACCAACTTTGTATTCGCATTGTTTGAGCCATTCGACACCACCATTATCGGTGACAGCTTGAAGCAAATCGGGGTGTTGCTCGAATTTTGCTTGTTGGATTTGGGCAAGTAAATTGACTCGCGCTTCACCCAAATCCTTAACGGTTTCTTTGTATACAAGCATTGCTTGTTCGGCGCTGGCAAATGGTTGACCCGCTGGTTTATCGGTCGCGTAACTTTCGGGACCGTAGCTACCCTTTGCGATCGCAGGATTATCGCGGAACGACACGGGATAATCCTTATCGATTGACCCCCTGCTTCGAGATTTGACAGTGGTGCTTGTGAGTGCTGCCCCAAGTGGTGATGAACTGCGCGAACTGATAATGACACCCGGTGCAACGTTATTTCGTATTTCCGCCTTAGGCGGGGTTGACTCTATGGATGGGGCTGATTCTTTGGGTGAGGTTGATTCTTTGGGTGGGGCTGACTCTTTGGATGGGGTTGCTTCCTTGGATGGGGTTGACTCTTTGGTTATGGTTTTTTCGTTTGCTGTTGCTTCAATGTATCCCTGTTTATTGTGTTCGAGTTTATACCCATTTTCTTTAAGGTAATTTTGTACGAGTTTGTCGGTTCCTTCAGCTGTACCTACAACGAAGGATGCTTTGGCAGCGATCGCTTTATCGAGTAAAGGTTTGTAATGATTTTCAAAGGTTTGATTGATTTGCTGGTTTGTTACACCGCGCCACGGACCAGACCCCGATACCATGATGGTGTCACCTTTTGAGTAGTTGCCTGTATTGGCACTCTTATTCCAAGCAGCTTCGTAATTGCGGGTGGTTGATTGGGTTGTTGATGGTGCGGACGATTTCCCGATAAATTGAGTAGCCACTTGTCCCGTAGCAACATCTACAGCCATATGTTTTGCTACTGCATCGTTGAGTGGTTTAACCGAAGCGATCGGATTGCTTTGCGACTGTGACTTTTCGACAACGTTAGTGTAAGCTTCGGTTAAGGCTTGGATAAACTTCGATTCTTTGCCTTTACCTTCCCATTGTTTATCGGTTTCGTTGGTGATTTGAGCATTTTCAAGGTATGCGAGTCCACCTTTTTTCTCGATAGTATTTACGATATTGGGGTGTTGTTGGAGCTTGGCTTGCAGTACCTCCACCATTATTTTGTATGGGTCTTTGTCGGGGGTAACTTGTTTTTGATGCTCGAAGGCATGTTCTGCCGAATTGTATGGCACACCATCAGGCTTGAATGCCTGGTTTTCCCGACCATATACTCCAGCGGGTGCTTCGGGATTACCATTGACCGATACTTGGTAATCGTTGCGTAAATTATTCGATTCTTTAGCCAATACTGTTGCGTTCGATAGCACCGCACCCAGCCCGACACCTGTTGTCGGATTTATTTTTAAGGTTTCGGTCGTCCCCTGTGGTGGTTCTTGCGAAGATTGTTGCTGTTGAACCTGGGAAAATGGAACGATTTTGCCATTGTTATAATCCCCCAGTGGTTCCATGAATAAGCCATACAAGGGACGACCTTCGTTAACTTTTTCGGCTTGCCTGCCTGTCAATTCCTTGATATCGTGCTTTTCCCACTTTACCCATGCACGTTGGTAATCGGGGTTGTCGATTACATCTTGGGTAATTTTATACTGTTTACCAACCCGAAATGCGACTTTACTCCCATCTTTACCTTGTGCTAGTGCAATGTCACCTTCTTTGATATTGTACTTTTTATAATAGTCTTCACTACGAGTGGAATGCACCCTACCATCGGTTCGCATGGCATCGATAGTGGTGACGGCTTTGACGTTTTTATCGGGATTGGTCAATTCCCATGCCATGACAACGGGTTTACCCGATATTTTGGCATCGTTGGGCACAACTGGGTTTGCCGCTCGAAGTTGGGTATCGTTACCAATTTTGATAATGTCCGCTATGTTAATTGTCGAATTTGTTTGTGGTGCGGGTGTGGTAATGAGGATGTGCTTATTTTTTGTCGCATCCTTTAACGAATCGAAAGTGCGTGCGACTTTGATTTCACCGCCAGGACTCCACTCGTTAGCTTTAATGGTCAGGTCGTTTTTGGATTCAACTATTGCACGCGGTGGTTGGTTTGAGGCAACGAAGTTATCGTACTTTTCTCGAACGCTATTTTCTCTACCCAGGTCATTTTTGATACTCCATATATTGATTGACCATCGTCCTGCCTCGGTATTGATGGCAGCGTGTTCGTTTTTACAATTGAATCGAGTGACTGTGCCTGATTCGAGAGGGAATTCTTGGTATTTGGCTGCATCATTTTCGTCTCGACTTGCCTTCATCCCTTCCTTTGCGGCGCGATAACCCCATTCGGAATCGCCAATGTTGATACTGCGAGCTTCGTTTGCGGCATAACTATCATCGCGGTGATAATTGATACCAGCGCCGGGGTTTGGGGAATAAGTAACGAGGGCGATAGCGGCATCGGGGTAAACTTGTTTGACGAGTTCCATCAATTTCTCGTCTTGGATACCGGGTTTGAAGTCCTTATTCTTCAAGTCCCATTCTGCACCAACCCACGCAACTTGTCTGCCGGGGGAGTAGTTCGATTTGTCGTCTAGTAGTAGCGGTTTGAGGTTGGTTTCAATGTGCGATCGCAAGGCATCTACTTTTACGTCGGAAACTTTGCCCATTATTTCGATGGGTTTGGTTTTGTCAGCGTCAACCGACGATGGTAAAGTTATTGGTTGTTGACCTAATGCTGATTCTATTGCTTCAACAATTGTTTGATTATTTTGCTTACTCGATACTTTATCTTGTTTGATTAATTGTTCGGCTTTTGCTTCCAATTGCGGATACAATTCGCCGTATTTTTCGATCAATCTCATTCGGTCGTTAACAGCATTTTGCTCTTGTTCTGGTGACTCGGCGTTACTTTTACTAATGATGATTTGTTTGATTTCTTGGACGACATCGACTGATATTTTGCTTGCAGTTTCGTCCTTCAACTTGTCGTAATTGTCAACGAATATATCTTCGAGAATCGCGGTACAAAGCTTTTCATCTTTGGGGGAGGGTAAACTTTCGCTACCGACACCAGCATTTACCATCAACCATTTTACTTCCTTGTCGGATAATTCTTTGAAAGCCGACGAAAATTGTTGATTATCGATTCTTTCGGCATTTGCGACCAGTTCGATGATAGCGGGTGTGGGTGGCTCGGTGAGGAGTTTATTTCGTTCTCGAATATCGGCGATTGCCTCTGGGTTTTGGGGAAGAACGATTGCGTCTTTAATCGAAGCTTCGATTGTTGCTTGAATTATTTCCCAGCTTTTCATCCTTTCTTGTGCTGACACACCATCAACACCCAAACCTTGGGGTACTTGTACTTGCAAATTATTTTGTGTAGCAAATTCTGCGACTTCTTTCAAACCATCGGATAATTTTTGCAAATCGGTTTGTTTTGATTTGATATCGGTGCTAATTTGTGATGGGATTTGTGCGATATACAAGTTATCGTTGATTTGGATGAAGTTTACGCCACCCGTAATGTTACCTTTATCTTTAATGTTGGCATTAAAATTATCGACAATTTGCGGATACTTTTCACCGAGCGATTGATTGAATCCACTACCAATTGTTGTACCTTTTGGATTGACTTGTTGAACAATAATGCCAGATGCTGCTTCCAATATATTCGATTGTTGTGGCTTTTCGGGTTGTGATTCAACTTGTTTATTTAGCGCCGCTTTCGCTGCTCGTAGTTTTTCTTCTCGGCTGAGACTTATTTCTCGTGTCGCTCCAAGTACAAATATTTTTTCCTCGAAGCGTGTCATTGCCACGTACATCAATTGGTTATGTTCTTTGATACCGCGTTCTTGCTTTTGGGGATTGGATTCTGCCAATGCCATTTTTCTGCGGGTATCGATATTTTGTTCGTCAACACCACCAATTTTGATGGTTTTACCTTGGGAGTTGTGGACGGTGATAGCGTATGCAGGTCGTACATCGGCAAATTGATCCCTGAAACCGTATGGTATTGACCAATCGCGGTCGTTGCTAGGTTTTGCCCTTTCGATATTGAATAGTTTATCGCTATCGTTTTTGAATTCTTGTTTGCTTTCTTGGGCAATAGTCTGGAAGGTAACTTCTTCATTTTCTTCGTTCATACCAGTTAATGCCCATACCTTATAATTGTCAAAATCGACTTTGACTGCCTTGGTGATGGTCATCTCGTCCGAATTTTGGAGGAGAGGTATGCCATTGCGATCCGTTACTGCTGCACGAGCGATTATCCGCATACCTTCGACATATTCGGGTGCATTTTTACCGAACAATTCATCTTTGACGATTGCGTTAATTTCATCGACTCGTTTATTTGTGTATGCGAGTATTTTGACGCTCGAATTGTCTTCTTTGAATGTATCGGTTTTGAATAGTTCGGTGACATTATCTTTGAAGTCTTTGGCATTTAAAGTAACGATTGTGCCATCTGGGGAAGAAGCAATTGTGGGGGGATTGGGGTTTTCGATATCGTTTCTAATTGATGTAGCTGTGGTGCCGAGATCACCACCATACCGCATGGTTTCGGTGAGGTCGGCACGATTTTCGATTTGGAAAACGAGTGATTCTTCTTCATTGACGGGTGGCAGTTGTGCTTTGTCACCCATGTAAATTATTTTGACACCTTGTTGTGCTACCTCTTGGAGTTTTTCCCGCAATTGTTTGTTGACCATCGAGCTTTCATCGACAACGATTGCGTCGTAATTCAGGTATTCTGGTCTTCGTTTTCTGTCGCTTTTGTCAATATCATAGGAAACTTCACCTGTAACTTTGTCGAATTGTTCCTTGAGTCCAAGTAACTTGTGGGTGGTCTTTGTTTGGACATCGAGTCCTTCTCGTTGACCCATTTTACGCAGTACTTTAACTGCTGCGTTGGTTGGTGCAGTAAAACATATCTCTGGCTTTGAACCTTCGGCTTCGATTGCTTTTAATAATTGTTGAATCGTATAAGTTTTACCCGTACCTGCGTATCCTGTTAGTAGGAACTCGTTATCTTTAGCATTACCGCTTTTTGGTTGTTTGGTGAAAGCAACCATTTTTGTCAATGCTTCTGTTTGTTCTGAGTTAAGTTTTGCGTCCTCGACTATTTGGGCAATAGTTCCGGTAGCCTTCGTTTTGATTTTTTCGACTTTGACGGATTGAACTCCGCTTTGCGCCAATTTAAGAGCGATGCCATTTTCGTATCCTGCTATATTTTTGATTGCCACATTATCGAAGCTGTCCATCAATTGTTTGGCTTCGTCATATAATGGTTTCAAGGTATCATTGTTGACCTTGAATTTACCTTGTAGTTGGGATATAGTATCTGGTGAATTGCTCTCGATTCGGATATTGGTCGCACCGACTTCTTTTGCTTTTTTCAACCCAACGATTAGGGCTTGGTATTCGGCTTGTCGGCTTGTACCTTCACCCAAAGAGCGTGATGACCTGACTATTTCGCCTTTGCCACCTGTGGGTATGATTTCGATGCCGCCGTGGTTTTGGTTGGTATTTTCGTCGTGTACCCCTTTGAATCTGATAATGGTCGGCGGGTTTTTTGCCTCCAAGGTTTCTATCGCAATTACTTCTCTGGCTTTGGCTTCGATTTTCTGGTAGGATTCTTCGCCATATTTTTCAATAGTCTTTGCTTTCAACTGAGCAACTGTAGCAACTTTGTTACCATCCATTGATAGTATCGCTTTGGCATCAAGTTGGATGATATTTTTGACTTCATTGACAATGGTCGAAAATTGTTCGGGTTGCGATTGAATGTACTGGTTCCACTGATTTAAGAATAAATCGTCGTTTCCGATATATTGTGCTAGAGCATTTTGGACATCTTGGGTAGCATCAGGTAATTGTGCTAGAGCATCCCTAAATCGCTCATCATCTACTATTGCCTTTTCGCTGGTAATTTCGTATTCCTGTTGTATATTTGTGGCTGCTTTGATATTGGTCAAGCCGTCGGATGGTAAATTTTGATTATCGATAACAAATGTATAGTAGCCTTTTTCTTTGAGTGACGAACTTAAGTCATCGATGCCATTGATTTCGTAATTCATTGCTATTGGTTCGCTGAACTCAATACCGTTTTCATATAATGAATTTCGTACAGTTTCAATGTTCCGAAAATCGACTGCCACAATAGTCGATTCCCACGAATCGAGAAATACATGTCCTCTAGCATTGATTAATATGTCTGTCCGCATTGGGGAATTATCGGTATAAGTGGTATTGTCTACACCGACGCTATTTGGTGGTAAACTCAAGCTATGATTTTTAATCGATTTGTATATATCCTCTGGTTGTAACGCGGTGGTGGGTTCTGCTTCAACTTGCACTTCGATTTTGACTTGTACTGTATTCGGTTGTAGTGCCTCATCGAGTGGTATGGCAGGAGCAATGGGGAGCGATTCATCGACTTGCAACTGTAAATTTTTGGGTCGATATGCCAGTTTCAATAGTTCTGTTTGGTATTCGCTATATTCAACTTTAGATGAGGGCTTGGTATCGATTTCATTGTTTTTTATAGACTCGCTGAGTTTTTGCCTATCGACATCATATTTATCGAAACCTTCTACTGTACTGACATCGATGGGTTGGGAAAATGTTGCATCCAACTTGTTTGATAGCGACTCGCTAATTGAAGCGTTGGTGACTGCGATTATGGTTGTGTTACCATCTTGGATTCGGTTTGTATCAGCACCTTGTGCCGATAGCCATGATTGCGTAATATTTGCAAGTTTGTTTGGAACAACAAAACCGATTGCTTGTTGATTAGGGTCGGTGTAATATATTGCTTGTTCGGGAGTAATGGGTGGTGTTTGCGCTGGTGCATCGGCATTTTTGATACCCGAAGCTCGTTTTACCAGTACATCCATTACTTCTTTATTGATGGTCGATTCTTCTAGCATCAGTACTGCCATACCCTTCGACCTTTCTGTTTTGGCATCCGACCGGGAAATTGCGGTATATTTTATTTCTTTTTGGTCGAGGAATTTCTTTGTAGCTTCGACGCGACTATCATCGATACTGAGTCCGATTACTCCCGATGCTTTTTGCGATTGACTTTGGAACAGCATCGTTGGTCGGTCGTTGATTTCGGATAGTATTTTATTGCTAATTGCTTCGTGCGATGATTGTTGTTCTGAAACATTATTGTGGGTGGTATCGAGTAGCTGGTGGCGTTTTGCCCATTGTTCGGGATACTTGATGGATTCCGGAACCAATGTTATTTTGGCAGTGGTTATATTTTTTTCG
>QQTW01003022.1_pt1 | contig 12360 bp, 18 predicted proteins | sample 1904831 | NCBI WGS metagenome assembly QQTW01 (sample SAMN09435610, study PRJNA476489) | Subsurface metagenome, whole genome shotgun sequencing project. | reverse complement strand
CCGTTTGGTGCGTTCAGGGATTTCTGTGCGGAGGGATAACTCAACGACATCTTTTGACCACCCCCTTTACCTCTGAAACCCGCAATCACCAGCCCTCTGAGATATCCAAGCGTTTGCTCCCCGAAGGAAGCAAGCATCCGATCCGAGCCATCACTATAACTGAGCAAAAGTTCACCCATCGTGCCAACCACAGGTTTGACCTAGGTATCTCCAGGACTCTCAAGGGATCTGACACATGATCTAGGTTTCCCGGCTTCTCAAGGAAGAAACACTACGATTACCCATTCCATCAAGGAGATCCTCTCGGGAGGCCTAGAAGAAAGGATAACAGGAGCCCGTGTGCCACCGTCCTGGCTTACAAGGGCTCAGAGCTCCTTGAAGAAGAAAAAGGAGAACGGAACCAGGCAGTTGGCAAGCCCGAACATCGTTGAAGGACCAAAATAGTTACGGCAAGATGACGCCAGACCGAAACAGCGATGACTCCCTCACGGCAAGAACCGTAACCAGACGAAGACGATTAAGGGGCACACATCTGTTTGCGACAAGATCAGAAAAGAAGAGAAGGGTGGAAAAATGCGAGTATGGAAAAGCTCGAAACAGCCCTTCTTTACCTGGAAGCATCTCTACAGCTGGGATGCCTCGAAGGTCGCTACCTGATCAATCTTCTCCAAGCAAGTCGTGCACAAGCATCGATCGGAGACGCACAGTATACGGCAACGGAGCAAGGATCGGCACCGGCGAGCTTGTCGAACGGAAAGCCGCAGACAGGTCAGAACCCAAAGAACATGTCAAGATTCTCTCTCCGATATGCAAATTGAAACCTTGCGCAGGACCTAGGAACATTACCAAGAAAGGAGGCTACTAGATGCCCTTACGCACGGAAACCTGAGTCTGGTTGACACTCCTTGGCCTGTATACCATCTTCGAGCGAATCGGGCATTTGACACCTCATCTGGGATCCTGACCGAATGTCTTGGGCAAGGTATAGGATCAATGCAGGGTCAATCGGAAGTCATAGAGCTGACGCTGAAAGCAGGAGCGTGATATGCTAGTGGCCGACATTGTTAGTAAGAGGCCGTTAATGATTTCAGATGCTACGAGAAATGGAAAGGCTGGGCGATTGCGCGGACGCCTCTGCAGGACGGCAGTCGCTTTGGAACGGATGGAATTGGAAGCAGCTTCGCATCGTTGGCAGCCGCATGCAACAGCAAGGCAAGGAGGCGTGGATGGGTTGATGGAGGCAAGTGCAAATCTAAATGGCTGGTCGGCGGCAGGAAGGATGGATCTCAAGCGTGGAATCTGAGAAACGTACAGTAACTAACGTGTGAGACGGAGTTCAGTAGGCCGTGATTACCAGCTATCACATTACCAGACGACAACGGCAATCAAGCGAGGCTGCTGCCATGAGGCACACGGAGCTTGACAAAGGTGGTGGTCAAAAGATGTCGTTGAGTTATCCCTCCGCACAGAAATCCCTGAACGCACCAAACGGTTAATCTATGTCGATACTGCCTGTCGTAGTTACAAACTTGCCTGAAGGAGTGCCATCGACAAAGGGCGGGAAGCCGCATACACGCTGTTGGGAAAGAGAAGCGGCCACAAAAGGTAACCTTGCTTGTGCTCTGATCAAAGCACGTATAGTGGTATTATCCTAAATGAGATTCAAAGCATCAGGGGTTTTGTGTTAGCTTAAACCGCGATATTCGAGACGTGGATGACACTCATGGGTGGGTGGGGATCCGGGAGTAGGCTCGGAAGGCTGCTAGTCGTATCCAGTGCAAGAAATTCTTCCCGGCTAACGAAACGTTATCCTCAATTTTAGTGCTGATCTGACTTGGTGGAAAGGCCTACAGCATCCTACCTATCTCTACGTCTCCATCCTACATTCATTTCCAAGATCGATGTACGACTCTGTGAGCAGCTTCGAAATCTCCACTCCCAATTCCCAGCCCGGCATAGTTAGCCCGGGCTTGGTTTACGAATCATAGCATTCCGGGAGGCTTCAGACATTCGCCTTTTTCACGGCTACTACCAGAGAACTGCGTTGCAGCTTATTTCCAACCGTGTTGCACCCATTGAAATAATCTCCAACTCCATGGCAGACGTGGAGGATCCATTCCAGATGTTGGCGGTCAGGCATTGGGCTTTCTACTCCTAGTTCAATACCCCTGGCCCTCCACCCCTGGCTGTCCACCCACAAAAATCCAGTGCTTTGCAATTTACGACAAAGACAGTCCTTCCCAATGGCTAAGCTTTCGGTCTTACCGCTTCTCCATTGCTGCCAGATAGCGGCCGCTGATGTATCAAAACAAGTCGGTAGTCTACTCTATCCGACAGAGACTTCTAAATGCTTCGTTGCTCCATCATTCTCCCAGAGGTGAGCGAACAGGGCGTTTACCATGCCGTTATTAAGAAGGAGAATCATTTTTCATGCTTGCGTGCATCCACTGACGGTTTGCAGGATCAAGTGTCGAGCACATCTCTCGACCCAAGCGATATTGCCATTGCTGGAGAGCCAATAAACCTCTCGAAAAGTGAGAAACATCCCCCTATTTTGTCCTGGGACATACCTAACGACAACGATATGTCGACGGCCTTCAGTGTAGAAATCGTTCGCTGTGCAAGACTGAATCAGGGGTGTTGGGGATCGACAGCCACAGGATCGGTTCAATGGGGGTGGAACAGGAGGACTTGAGGAAAGGTCGCAAAGGGTAAGCTATGCTCGTTCTCATCTCAATCACCATGTTCATTGCTACTGTCGGACAAGGCAGCTTCTAACGAGATGCAGACTTGTCGTTTTATCCGTCGCTGAGCACGGCAACCCTTGATTCTCCTCGAAACTGGAAACAGATTTGGTAATGGGAAGACCTTTCATTCGACAAAGTACGGTAGCCATGCTGTATACAGCTTTAGCGACTTCCTCTTCCGACGCCTATTTCTCTTCATTCGTCTCCATCCACGATCAACGGTGATACACTCGAAAGCCCACACTCTTGATCTTGTCCCTATGCCCGCCAGTGCAGACACATTACAACCATTTGCGAAGTGCTTCAGCCTACGATTCTCTTCCACAGCTTCAGCGCACATTGAATTAATCAGAGCACTCCAGTGCGAACCTGCCTACCCAGCCCCCTTAAAGCGCCTGGGGATCCGTGACCATCATTTGGCGCAAAAACCAAGGCCCAACTCCCGAGACTCAACTCGGTACTTCGGCTGAGCGAGCAATCGGCCTTACGAATTGGATCCTAGTATACGCTGGATGCTACATTGAGCTCGATTCAGGGGCTTGTACGGTAGAGTCTGGTCCCGTTGAGAAGAATGCATTGGAAGATTGGAAGGACGCGATTGTGCGAATATGCGACAGAAGTTTGACTATGGTAATCCAATGCATTAAGAGCTTTATCACAACCATGGATCTTACTCAGTCAGTGCGCTCTGGTCCCGACCATAACGACCAATCTTTGAAGAGCGAAGAGCATATTTGGAGACTATTGAAAAGACCCTATCCTGTGTTTAATTTGGATTGCGGCTACAGGAAGATGATGTCACAAGAAAGCAGGAGGCATTCTAGATAGCCATCCTTAACCAAGAATCAAAGACGCGAATGCACATTTGTGAACCACTATCGGTCCCGACACAAAACTTCAAGTCCTGTATGCAGGTACATTGCGCTTGGGGTTCTTAGACGAGACTTTCCCAGCTAGATGCTATATTATGCAACGGCAGGCGCCTCCTTTTTGCCATCTTATGCCCGGCACCCGAAGATTGACATTGAGTCTTCTGGTGCCTGTTTCTACCTGGCTTCAGAGATTTTGAGGAGGTGATCCGCTCCAGAGTGAAGAGCCCACAAAGAAAGAGAGAAAAGAGGGAAAAGAGGGAAGGCAAAGAGGGCACGGGTCAGATGTGATGCCATTGGAAGCTGAGCGTTGACTTTGTTAGCTTCTGAGCGCTACAGTAGGTGGTGGAGAAACCAACTGTGCGTGCTATATACCCGGTATCACAAATCCATCTCGGAGCCCTCAACATCTTCGACTGGTTCGCACGGCTGCTCCACCACCTTCCATGAAAACACGTGCACTCCATCTCGACGAGCAGATGGGCTCAAATAGGCACGGCACCACGACCCGAGTCGACAGAGCAACAGACACACTCCTGGGATTTGTCGTCAGCTTCCAGTTTAGGTACCGCGATACAACAACGACGCCCTGCCGTAATATAAATTACCGGAAGATGTCAATTCTGCTCTGAGAATAGCTTCAGCCAATGATGGAACGATGAGTTCTGCAGACTGGAAAGGCTCAGATTAGCTTCTCCTGTCCAAAGCAATAGGGTAGACTTACATGAATGTTGAGGGCTTGAAGGGAAGTCGTAGCAGAAGCTTTTGAATTGCGGGTAAAACATTTAGGGAGCTTTCTGGTCGATGCTGGCTTTTGGGTTGGAGAGGTTTGTTGTGGATCAGTTGCTGGAATCGAGGTCGAGCTTTGATTTTTAAGGAGTATAGAAAGCATTGTAGCTAGAGTAGGATTTTGGATCTGGGCTATGACAGCTAAATGAGATATGGGAGAGAGACAAGGGGTAAAGGTGAAATGAAAGATTGTGAGTAGGCAGCAAAAGATGTCCAAGTTTAGCAACATTGTTGACTGTCCCCGGGAGAGCAATTTCATATATATATATATCAAGCCAATCGGGCTTCGTCCCACTATCTATTTGGGTTTCTCTTGGTTTCGGGCTCATTCACTTACTGTTCCCGTGTCCATTTTTGCGTTTTTCTTTCCAAGACGGTGTCCATGTCCATAATATAAAAAACAAACAACATCCGAGATTCAAGAAGAACGCAGATAAACCACTCAAAATCGTCGTCGTCGTCCTATCGAAACAAAACACTTCACAAAGCCATTTGCTCCATCGACCTGAAGAGATGTCCAACAACCAAAATCATCCGGCGAATGGGGCCCTCCAGCCACCCCCCAAGCCTGTCGTCAGTGAACAGTCCCCTCTTTAGTAGATCATTCAAGCTGATTGTCTCGACAGCTCAAGCCCGTCAAACCCGTCGACATGAGCGATATAGCTGAACAATTGGGGGAGATGACCCTGGAAGCGGTGTGGAAGGAAGTCGCCGTGGATGACGAAAACAAAAAAAAAGAAACACATGTTGTTTGAGGGAGGGAAAGAACCTGTCCGCTCTTCGGTGAAACGGAAGTTGATGTAGTTGATGTGGGAGGTAGATGCAGGCGAGGTATCGATTTTGAGGCCAATGGATACGAGTGCTTTGTTCGGTGGTTTTGAGTTGCTTTTACACGACTTGACAGCTTTGATTTGATATGCCATCACACCATTTCTCTCGGGTTTCTGACCGATACAAGGGCAGCATGATGATCAATTGAAAGCCGTCTTTGCAGTCGGTTCCTTCCGCATGGTCAGGAGCATCCTCTTGCAAGGCATTCGACCTGTCGAATGCTTTTGCAAGCTCTAGCGGTTCATGTCATGGCCTTCGGTCCTTCTGACACTACTATTCTTATAGCTGCTTCTCATACACCACCTAGATGGCTGCTCACTTCGCTCGGCGAGGGGGTCAGTCGAGGCCTCGATCTATATCCCAATCGAAACCCGCGGACACGGCTGTATACTTCAGGGGTTTTCGCAGAGTGACTAGCATGATAAAGAAACCCCGAGGGGAAGAGCACAAGTCGCGAAATCAGATAGCTTCACATACTAATTCTTATGGAGAAATCCAGGTATTTGACCATGACCACTCATGAGCAAGTATCGCTAATGGAGAACGGACTTTGCCTCTTACTACCGCAAAGGCTTCTCAGGCTTGGCTGGAGGGAACGGAGGCGCACCAAATGACCACAGTACAGTACTCATACTCAGTAGAAGAAACCAAGAAGCCGTTCGCTTCGCCTGTGACGACCATGAACCTGATGGTAGCGACTAGACTCGTAGCTTGGGAGGAACAGGAAGTTGGAAGCACAAGACCGTAGATATCGGAAAAGCAGAACTCCAATGGATTCTCTCGCATGGACATCATGATGTGGACAGTCAGCCCAGAAGTGGACGTCAACCCCCTTTTCTCGTATACACCTCTTGCGCTCTTGCCACCTGAAGCCTAGAAGGTGACTGATCGCCGACGACGTTCCGAATGAATCCTTGTGCCCTGTCCACACGTGACCTCCAATGGTATTCTTTCGCCAGTGTACATTGCAATTCACGAAATCTCGCTCTCTTCTGAACCTCTGGGGATGGCGAATAGCTGACATATGCAAAAGAAAAAGGGCCGTTTGACCGTGAGATATTGAAGTGTTTCGTTCCGACTCGGTAGAGGTTTTCCGGGCAGGTAGGGGCCAGAAGGAGAAGGAGCGGTGCGAGAGGAGGTCGAACGACTGCTGAGAGCTCGCGAAAGGGGCTTGGCGTTTAGAAAATAGCGATGATTTTCGTGCGTGTTCAGTCGTGGCTGCCATGAATTCTAGAACTCATTCGACCGAGTGGAGCCTATGGATCTGCTGCTTTTGTAGTATCTCGTCCATCACCGCTGTTCATTCTTGTGCTCCCTTGCTATAACCTCCTGGTGAGAGCAATGCACAACTCGCATGTTTCCAAGTAATCTTGGCCCAGAACAACGTTGAGCGACTTGTCGACCGCTTCCCCGAATTTTGGAAATCAAGAAGATCCCGAACGGATATGTGAGATCTATGCCTTGGGCTTGGTTCGATCTTGTGCCGTCGAGATATTCTGTGCCACAAGGCGTTCAGTCAGCTCTCCAGATGGTCGCTTCGCCCGAATTGACCACGGATCACCTCTGTGTATCTGTCAAGGTTCGCCCATCATCCATCGGTCAAACCTTCCCATTTGCCCATATTTGTGAAGCGGCAGGTAATCCCTCGTTCCTTCTGCGCTCTGCCCTGGGACGTCGTTCTCTTCGACGTTGCACTCTTGTGGCCAGCGTGCAACCTCTCGCGACGATGTATCCAGGAGGCTGGGATCGTACGAGAACACTCATGCCTGCAAACCAGCGGTTGGCTGATTCCGATGGTGAGAGATTCAATGCTTGAAGCCTGAAACCGGTGATTGCTACCGTTGAAACAATTCAAGGTCCGTATCTTGGTGCTCATGTCATCCTTGAACATCTTTTTTTTTACCAATGTCTAGTTTGTTTGGTACGCAAGACTTGATCGCAAGCCGAACCGGATTCTGCGTACCCGTATTCTCCACGCTGGCATGGGTATAAATCTTTCTCTTGGCTTGCTCCAGGAATACCCGCTTAGTCTTTTTTGAGTTCGTACAGCTTGTGTGATGTGTAAAAACTCGATTGCGTTACTTGCATGCTCCTGGTTGCGTCGGCCGAGCCCTCAAGTCGGTCGCCGGCGGTAGGTTGACTTTTCAAACGGTCTGTTCCTCGTAGAAGACGGGAGCCGCTTTGAAAACTCATGACGTTATGTCAGGCGAAGTGGACAGAATTGCTTGCATACTGGCATCCGATACAGTAGGAACATTTGGAGCCTGGGCTGCATCTCGCATGACAGGCTTGCCAAAATCAAGCTCGTTTAGGGACGTCTTGGTGATCGAGATACCGTGGAAGGCGATCAGAATGTCGGCGATTGCGCGCTTGGTTCTTCAGCGACTCTATTGCTTAACAAGAAATTCGCGAGGAGACGGCATTTGGGAGACGCTCGCCGAAAAGCCTGCTTTCACCGTGATATCCTCACCTGTTGAACCAACGGAAGTTAGCCTGGACAGTACGGAGATGTGAATTCAGTGGACCATCGACCGCTCAGCTAATCCAGGGGCTCGCCTCAGGGGTACACACTTTTTCAGACACGGTTGGTCAGAGGAGACGTGACAACGCAACGGCCATTCCTTTGCAATCTTGTAATGTTTTCGTGCTTGACGATTGAGAATTGGGGACACCACAGTTTCTCCAGCGAATCGTTGCAATTTGTCGGCAGATGGCTGCCAATCTCCAATGTTTTGGCATCTTGTACCGGACTTCTCGCCTTGAGAACGAATTTCGTGGAAGCACAAGGATCTAGCCGAAGACAGCATATGATGGTTAGGTGTACAAAGCCATACATGATACGATGGTACAAATTCTCCGGTCGACAAAGGACATGGAGATGGATGTTTGCCTTCAGTGAGTACAATGGGGAACTCTTGGCATATTTCGGGAGGGCAGACCGGTAGTTTTATCTCCTACTTATCTCTCCAACTCTCTTTTCGTCATCACGACGACCCCTGTCTTTTAGCATACCACCCTCCACAGCTCATCGCTGGATGGGGCGTCTCGTCAGTGACATTGATGACTGCATTTATGTCCAACGGAGGCTCATCTTCAGTAATTCCGGCGAGAACTGCTTCTGCAATGAGAATCCCGGAGCCCTGACAGCAAAATGGGTCTCCGCGTCAATCGAGGTATCGAATGCCCTGCTTACAGAATCAATGAATACTTAGCGTCACTGCTGTTGGTGAATTGCACCCAAATTTTCAAATCCCCACATATCCAGGCTTCAAGATTTCTTGTCAAATTGCTGTAGTCTGGCTTTCGACAACCAGTGCCGTTCTCTCTTGCTTCAAAAACAGAAGCTATACCAATCTTACTTGTCCAAACCACTATCTGAACTGCTTATAACTATGTCCTCATCAGCAAGCTCCGAAGACTATCCCCAGAATGAAGACAATCTCTCAACAACCATCAAATTTTTGCGTGGCGTCGTTAAAACCTATGCTCATCAACCTGAAGGTACGTCAACTTCTCTTCAATGAAGATTCTACACATTGGAGCCGTTACATGTCTATGATTACGTAGAGTCGTACAACCATTGCCGTTGCCCTTCTTCTCCATGTTTTCCGGAAGCAAGGACTTCTTTTATGCTGATCAGAAACTTCCGAAATGTAGCAAAGAAGGGTATCGTGGCTTGTGTGGAAGCAGCCAACTTTCTCCAAGAGATCTTGAATTGGGAAAAGGAAGCACTGGGAAGCGTTGAGGGTATGAGTTGGGGTGAGCGAGTTCTCGCCATAATATTGCCTATTATTGGCCTGTGCTGATGTCATGGTAGATCCCACAGATCAAGTGCCTACCAAATTTACGAACAACATTTCTGCCCGTGCTGCCCCTACCCCCGTCGGTATTGCCTTCGCTCCGCTAGTAGGCAAGACCCAAGGTATCCCTGAGAAAGAAGAACATCAAACCCAAGTTCAAATTAAGGGGGACTCGTCGTTGGAACAGGAAGTAAGCGTTTCTGAATCCTTAGCAGGCTAGGCTGTTAACTCATTTGTGTAGCCACCAGGGTATCCTGGAGATTTCATGTGCGAAAATATGTCGCTATGATGGGCATCCCTCGAGAGAAGTATTTGATAGGATCTTGGAGTATGGGGCGAGGATTGGAAAAACAGCTGAGTTTGTGGTGGCGAAGGATTATCTGTCTGGGCTTGACAAGTTCCTTCTTGCGATCTCGACAACACCATTGCGATGTCGGGCCTCGACGGAGGTGGTTATGTACTCGTGACGAAGAACAAGGTGGACGATTTCGACTGCGTCTTCTGTACCAGATAATAGGCAAGATCGACCACAATTCTAGAAGGAAAGCTACCCAATCGCGCAGCCTTGATTTCTGGAGAGGGGGTTTGACAGCTAGATATGTGAGACAGGGTGTTTGTTTGTCCATAGCTCGGATGTCCATAACTTGGATTTTTGCTCCCGGATAGTGCACAGAAACTGGTATTCATGATACCACTAACGATAGTTCATGATATCTAACACCCTGATACCGATTCCAAACCCCAGATGCATTAACACCGTCATGACCAGTGCAACCATAGTGGCTCCCTCCAATCGACCTGCTGCTGATGTGGTTGGGATTGAATAGAAGGATGTCGATGAACCAGCCAAGGCGCCAGCAGTCCCTCCTAATGTGTTGGAGAGCATGCAAGCCAAAAAGATTGGCAAATAGCTACCTTTCGCTTTCCACAGCTGAGACAGCAGTATCGAAAGTTGCTCGCACTCTCTTCAGCTGATTTACTAAGATTGTACATCAGCTACCGTACACCCATAACACCGCTTTCCCATTTGTCGAATCAGCTATAACTTACGCACAGCTCCTTACACGTAACATCACACGTCCACAGCAGCTCGAAGCTTCTCTACCAGTCCGAGCCTACCATGTCGCGCTGTACAGATCGCTGTTCGAGGCGAATGATGTATATTGCCACGAGAGTGAGGAGGACATAAAGTATGCTCACGGAGTACTCCTCGTAGAATTCGTTGAACGTCATTTTCCTTGCGAGATTGAAGCGGCTGAGAAAGGGGATATAGTGAACGATGGTTCGAGTGTTTGATGCTTAAGCCTGAGAAGAAGAAGAGGAAGGTGCGTCCGAGGTTGTGCGTCTTGTTTTTGAATATCCTCATGCACAGCGTAGGGAAGACGATGAGGCAACGGAAGTTGGCCGTAGGTTTAAGAGGTGCCCGGGGATGAGGCAGTCGGCAGTGCAGTTCAAGTCAGCTTTGCAGCTGGTAGGTCTCCCGAACCTGTCTCGTTTTCCGTTTAGATCGTAGGAAGACGTTATATGGTTCAACACAATGCAGACGTAATCTCCCCTGATTTGGTGACCTTATCTTTTTATGTGAATGAACCCATGACTCCCTTTTCAAATCACTAGTGCGAAAAGTGTTCTTAAAACAATTATTTCAGCCAACACCTTCTCTTCTTTCTTTGACACACAATCTAGCTTCCCAGAAGGACTTGCTGAGCTCATAAAGAACAAAACAGCACATACAGAACAATGTCTCGCTTTGGCTTCCGTCCGTACATGCCTCCTGAGATGAGGGTGACAGTTTCCAAGCGTCATAAGCATGCAGCTCTCGACGAGGTCAGAGCATTCATCCGCGACCACGCGAATGTTGCGACCCTGAGGAGCAGAAAGTTCGCTCAAGGACATGCCGACCTCATCATCATTGCTCAGAATCTTTCGCTAGACAAGATTGAAGTGGCAACAATCTTGGTCGTGTTCATTCAGCACTTGGCATCTGATTCGGAGTTCTCCTTAATGACATTGGTAGCAGCCGTACTTGACGCGGACTTGCATATCCGTAAGAATATCCGTCCCCAAGTTCTGATCTTCAAGAAGAGTCTAAATTGGAGCTTCAGACGATGATCTGCTCGCATTCGCGGCAGGGCTCTTCAAGGTCTATCCTCGGCTCAATCCTTGCAACGTCAAGATGGGGACAACCTTCTTCCATCCTTCTTCACGCCGGATGTTGGCAATCCAGTACCCCCGGAATCCGACAATGATGGTCCGCATCTATAGAGATGATGTGATCTCTAACTACCGCTGTTGTCCTGCTGCAGAGGGCCATCGTGCACTCGAAACTCAACTCGCGGTACTCACAGAGCTGGCTACCGATCTTAAGGTGACGGATTGGGTGAATGGCTATTGTGCTTCTCTTGACAAATACACATACAGAGGATGATGTAATTGCCCAATAGGACCACAAGGTATGATTTAGACAATCCTTTGGCATGTTTCAAGATTACCGGCTAATGTATTGCAACCATAGAGGTCATCATGTTCTTGTCCGCCAAGACAATGATACCTCAAAGGCTAGGAGATGCTTTTGCGGATGTCGTCTTTGAAAGTGGTCTTCAAATTAATGTTGTGAGCGAATGAAAGGAGGTTGGACACCAAGCCATGATTGTTAAAAGACAAATTGTGCACGACCTAGCTTATTGGCACTTGTCCTTGGACCTCCTTAGTCGTTGTGAAAATTGGGAGCAGTGGTGGAACAAAGACTACAATCAAAGAGAAACTTATTTCTTCTGATCGCTTGACAATGAAGGTGACGATTCAGATGTGATACCTGTAGATAAATTGGGCTCAGACGTAGTTTTTCTGGCTAAGGCGGCCAAGACTTTGTCCACCCACAGAAATCTCACGGGTTGCCCAACGTGACAAGCACCCAAGTGATCCGCTCAATATCACAATTCTGTGGTCGAGAGAGTAGCATGATATAAGCACGAATTCTTTCCATGGCTCATGAGTTGTTGTATCTCTTCTGAGCACGGGTAGAGAAAGAGGTACTGTGGGAACGTCTGGTGTCTGCAACTCTACTCCCTTTCTCGCGAATCGTTCATGCGATGACCTCTCGGGACCGATCTACAACATACAACCTGACCCGAAAGAAGGTGGTGAAAGTGCTTTGGCGGCATGATATGGAGCCAAAAACCGGGTATGCAAGGGCATGCTTTCAGCATCTCTTTCGTTTTGACCTGGGGGAGAGCGAAGAGACATCTTCGAGTAGGTACTTCTGTCTGCCTAACCCGAGCTGAAAAGCTAACCAGTCGCAGCTCCTCCAACTTCTGATTCGCG
>QQTW01003021.1_pt1 | contig 12362 bp, 14 predicted proteins | sample 1904831 | NCBI WGS metagenome assembly QQTW01 (sample SAMN09435610, study PRJNA476489) | Subsurface metagenome, whole genome shotgun sequencing project. | reverse complement strand
TCTCGTCTGTTAGTCAGATCGACCGGGCTTTAAACGAAGGCATCCCAACAATATACCGTACAGTAGGCGAGCCAAGCCACAACCACGACGAAGGTCTTTGCTATATGGAGGCATGGCCTGCTGGATGCGTGTGTTTCAACTGTCATGGCCATTCCATGCTGGACCCCGCAGCTGGAGCAAGAGATTAGGTTTTGTCTATAGTGCTCGATTGACACAACCGAAACCATGCGTACTCCCACATTGACAGGCAGTTATAGACGGTTTGTTGGTGCAGATGGATAGTCACCCGTCTCTGCAAGCCTCGTTTCTGCATGCAAGCTGTTTGACATGTCAGAATGAGGTTGTTTCAACAAGACTCCATCCAGGCATTTTCGTCTTCTGTAATCCATGTCCGTAATGCATGAGTTCCTGTATGTATGGCCTGTGAAGTGGGGGCAGCTCGTGTCAGCAGCATCAGTGGCAGCAACAGGGTATGGCTACCTGCATCTGTCAAACATCGCTTATGTCGAGCCTTGTCTTGATCTCCGAGGTGCAATGCCGAGTGCTGTTCGATACCATTAATTTTCTGTCCGTTTGGAATGCACTGAGCCGTTGTAGAATATGGTGGATGATCACCGGCGACCATGTTGAGAACACCTACTCTCAACCACCCACCTTCTTTGTATCTGACACCTGTCGTCGTGCTCGTACAGCACAGAGCGGTTCATGATCTTCCCTCGATGTAATGAATCGGTTTAAGATTGTTTGTTATGCCGCCCCACCACCGTTCTTTCGAAATGATACCTTCTCCACAGCCACATTCTCCATCCCATTCGCATCTTTTCGTAATTGATATACATATAAAACCAGTACATCTCCTTGAACCTATCATTCATGAACCCACATTAGCTCCATATCCTTTCCACCATCCTCACGCCCTCCATCAATTTCCAATATGAAAAAAAGACTCACATCCATCAAACAAAAACTTGGCGTCGGACTTTCCGTCTCCCATCCCCACCCGGTACTCATGGCCCCCGTTGCGCTCCCCGGATTGACAAAGAACTTCCCCTCGAGCTCGTAGGCCTCAAATTTATGCGTCCCGCCCCACAGAAACACATCGACATCCATCTGTCGTGCGGCGATCAACAAGCTATCCGGATCGGCGCGGGGAATGATAGTATGGCCATGGGTGAATCCGATGCGTAGTTTTCCGTGCGTCACGATCTTGGATAAGGGAAGGTTGGGCGCTTCAACGTCGAAGTCCCCCTTCACGACATGCAGGTCTGGCGCGATGCCGCGGAGGAAGTCGTACGTCTCTTTGTCAGTCAGATTGCCCAGACAGAGGATCTGGCCGATCTTGCCGGGGGTGAGCAATTTGCGGAACTATTATTATTAAACCCATTTCGTCAGCGGTAAGTTGAGATGACGGTGAAAGGAAGCTGGGTAGAGCTTGAACAGTATTTTGTTGGTTGTATACCTTGGCGGGGATGTCCTAGGCATATAAATCAGTATAAAGTAAATATATATTTGAAAGTGGAGTTGGAATGGGATGAACCAACTGGTGCTCGATCTGGTACGAACAGGTCCCCTAGTACCAGCACCAAACGTGACGACATCCTTGGTGGAGACCACCGTCGTCGACGATGGAGGTGTTGAGTAGCAAGTAGCTCCGACGACGCGTAGGCTCATCCGATTGGTGATTGCAAAAAGCTTACGTAATGGTGGGACAATAGCAGCATTGACCAACCACATCCAACTCCTACAATTGAATGGTGGGGCTACAGTAGATGTACTCCAGCATCACATTCATCACATGTCAACCCACAATAGCTCTAGCTTGGTGACTTACAGTATGTACATCAGCAGCTTCTGAGAATCCATTAAGCCGCGGCTTGCCAGTCCTCACATACATATAGATGTCCCGAGCCCAATCTCGACTCAGTCTGATTACCCGCCATCTCGACACACGCTTGCCCATCAAGATCAACACTCCCTACTCTGCTGAGCGTGACGCAGCCCGGTCCAAGGACATTGAACATCCCCCTCATCTTCTTCCTCCTCCACCAAAGCGTCCACCGAACAGGCCTCCTTCGTCTCCGCCCGTCCCATCCAACCAACGCAAGATGTCGTCGTCTACCCAGGCAGCTCATCCAACGCTGCTCATTCCCGGCCCGATTGAATTCGACGATGCCGTGCTCGAGGCCATGAGCCATTACAGGTATGTCCATATCTCCAGAAAAAAACTCCCCACTTCAATGCCCCTCTATTCGTCTTTACTCCCCTTTTCCATCGCGTTGGTAACTAACATCTCTTCAGTGAAAGCCATGTCTCGGCCCCCTTCGTTTCAATCTTCAGCTCCACCCTCTCCCTCCTCCGTCAACTCTTCCAGACGACCAACCCGGCTTCCCAACCGTTTGTGGTCTCGGGTTCAGGCACGCTAGGATGGGACATGGTCGCCTCCAACCTTTTAGAACGGGACGATCCGGTATTGGTCTTACACACGGGCTACTTTGGCGATTCCTTCGCCGACTGTCTCCGCGTGTATGGAGCGGACCCAGTACAGCTCAAAGCACCCATTGGATCTCGACCTTCGCTCTCGGAGGTGGAACAGGCGTTGCGAGAGAAAGAATATAAAATGATCACAATCACCCACGTGGATACTTCGACCGGTGTGCTCAGCGATGTCAAAGCCCTAGCGGACCTTGTCCGGCGTGTTTCGCCGGAGACACTGATCGTCGTGGATGGCGTGTGTAGCGTGGGCTCGGAAGAACTACAATTCGATGAGTGGGGTCTGGATGTGGTGTTGACGGCTAGCCAGAAGGGAATTGGGTGCCCCGCGGGACTCAGTATCATGATGGTCAGTGAGAGGGGTATCAAGAGGTTTCAAGACAGGAAGAGTCCGCCGACATCGTATTTTGCGTCCTGGGGGAATTGGTTGCCTAGTACGTTTTTTCTCTGCGTCAAAGTCTACCAAGAACTGACGAAGCATGATCATTCGTAATGGACTACTAACAACAATGAATGAATCAGTTATGAAAAATTACGAAGCCAAGAAACCGTCCTACTTCGCCACCCCTTCACCCCAACTCATCCATGCCTTACATGCCTCTCTCCGCCAAATCTTGGCCTCCCCGCTCGAAGACCGATGGGCTGCTCATCGACGTGCATCGGAACGAGTGAAGAAGGTGATTCACGAGCTTGGACTGAAACAGTTGGCTCAACACCCGGAGGAGCAAGCAAATGGGATGACGGCGTTTTGGTTACCTCAGAGTATCACCCCGGGAGATGTTCTGCCTAAACTGTTGGAACGAGGAGGGGTGGTGTTGGCGGGGGGTTTGCATAAGGAAATTGCGGGACGGTATTTGAGAGTTGGGCATATGGGGATTAGTGTGGTTAGTATTGATCCCTTTTCCATGATTCTGATTGATTCTCAAAATGGATTTTCCTGTTATCCGTCCTTATTTTCTCGTCAATCGAGCTGGAATGGCTGGTCCAAGTGTGGAATCAGTCTGGTGGATGGAACTAGTGGAAAGAATCTAGGCTAACGAGGAGAGTAATAGACGGATCCGAAGAGGGATGATATCGATAAGGCTCTGAGAGCGATCAAGGAGGTCTTTGGTGAGATCAATAAAAATGGAGGTGGGATGGGGTCCGAAACGGGAACAGCAAATGGGAATGAAAATGCAACTGGGAAAGATACCCTGAACGATAGAACAGCCGATGGAAGCACGACACGGGATTTGAATCCGAAATAAAGACTAGAGATAATCTACTGCATGATCGACGAAGATATACTCTCCGTTGTCATATACGGACGAATGACGGACGATATGAAACATTATCCCTATCTCCGTTCAAAATATCGCTTCAAAATAAAGATGAGTCTCAACTCGCATCGACCGTGGATGAGAACCCTGCCATCATCATCATCATCATCATCATCATCGTCCGGATGACGATAGACCTCGATACACATCGAACCTTTGTCAATGATATGGCGAAGGCGAAGGCGATTTCGATTCCTTCTCGTTGGCAGCCAAAAAGAATGACGAGATCCAACCGCACTTCAGACGACGACCAACAGTGACGCAGAGATGCGGGTCGTCTTGCTCTGTTTTCTATTCCAAAAGCGGACCGGGGCGGAGCAGTCTCTGTTCATGCTGGTCTAATTCAACAATATAAGCGAGTAGTGGGAGGCGGATTTTAGAAGAGCACCTAAGGCAGGCAAGGAAGACAACCAACCAAGCAAGGCAAGCAAGTAAACAAGGAAGAGCGGGTACCATCGACGACGTTTAAAAGAGCAGGTAAAACAAGTGGACAGGCAGGCAACGGTAGCGGATACCATTGACGAGATTCTAAAGGGTAAGCAAGGCATACAAGCAAGCAAGCAATAGTGGTTGTCATCAATATATAAGAGAGCAAGCAAGGCAAGCAGAGCCAGCAGTAAAAGGGCCTCAAGCAAGGAAGGGACGGCGGTGTTACTAGCGGGGTCTGTCCTAGAGACCAAGCAAGGAAAGCAGGCAAGGCAAGTAGGTAGGCAAACGATGGCGTATATCATCGAAGAGGTAGACTCGAGCAAGCACGGCAAATAAGTAAGAAGACAAGCAGACAGGACAAGCAAGCAAGTAATGGCGGATATTATCAACGAGATTCCCATCCATAGAGCAGGCAAAGAAGGCAAAGAAGGCAAGGCAAGCAATGGCAGATATAATAGACAACGTTTAAGAGAGCAGGGAAAATAGGCAAGCAAGCAAACCAGTAAACAATGGCGTACATCATTCCCAAGATCCACTCGAACAAGCAGGGTAAACAACTAAGAAGACCAGCAGACAGGGCAAGCAAGCAAGTCTCTAATGGCGTATATCATCTCCGAGATTCTCATACCACATGCATAAGGCAAGTCAGTCAATACAAAGCAGACAAGTATACACCATGAAAACCGTCTGTACCTTAGAAAGCCGAATTGAGGAGAAATAGACGAGACAAGAAGGGGAGTTAGGCTCCCCACTGAATACCAAGAGCGGAGCAGTTGCTTGCTTGACTGGCGTCTTTGGTTCAAAGAGTAAGTAACAGGCAGATTGTCGTTTTAGTCCGAGAGAGCAAGCGAGCATCCGGCAGTGTACAGTAATCGATGAGGGCACGTTCCATAAGTATACTTAGAGGAAGCCTGAATGAATAAAGAATGCAGAGACGAGAAGGAAAGAGAAGAGAGTGAGAGGAGAGTGCACGCTTCGAATTCAAAATAAAAGAAAATTATCAATCAATCTACAATACATCATTATCTCCTCCGTCTCCGTACCTCGCTTTGATATATCTGGAGTTTAAGTCATTCACGAAATTTGTTTCGATCTACTTCCTTCCTTCTTTACTTCCCTCTACTTCTGTGTTTGTAAGATATGATTCGGAGACGAACGAGGACATGCAACAAGATCTTCTTTCTTTCATTGACGAGGAAACGAGAGGAGAGGAGAGTGCAATGCAAGCAACCATATAAACCTGAGCGCTAGCATAGAAGGGCCAAAAGTATAGAAGAACGACGGACAGAATCAGTGGTTTTTACAGTCCGTAGATCTCCCACCCATCGTCATATCCCTTCGTCTCAAGCTTCCTCGACGACGACGATCCTTTGTAACCACTCGATCCATTACCCAGACCTTCGCCACGACCACGACCACCACCATCACTCCCCGCCATCGCCTCCGCTACTTCCGCTCTCAATTCCTCCTCGAGTCACAACTCATCATCCTGTTCGAGTTCACTCGGTTTGAGTAATCCGCTGACTTTCTTCGCCCGTTCTCGTTCAGCGGCCTTGGTCGATTCCTGTAATTGTTCGCGTTCCTCGGCGTACAGATCTTCATTGTTGCCTCCGAATTCTTTGAGCTGGCATAGAAAGTCGCGAAGATGCTCTTTGAAACGTGCGAGGTCGTGGTTCAAAGCGAACATGCCTTCCACAAAGACGTTGATTTGGGCTCTTCATTTATTCATCAATCATGTTGTTAGCCAAGACCTAGTCATATGACACCGAGACATGGGGAGATGGGAAGATAGAAAATGAAAGCAACGTACGGTTGAAGATTCGGAAACGCATTATGCAACAAATTCGCGACAAAGTCACGCACGAATTCCTTGTTGGTTGTCCCCGCGAGGACTTTGTCGGGGGAATACACCGGTCCTTGAATCTTGCCGGATTCGATGAAGAAGAACATTCTCGCTAACAACATCGATTGCGATTTGAAGCCTGAGAGAGGGAACACCTCGATTAGATCTGACTTGTAGAACCAAAAAACGTAAGGGGCATTAGATGACTATACACACCCGCTTTGTGATCCGGATCGGTGACGACGAAGAATGTATCCTGCAAGATCTGAATGTAGAACTCTTGGAAGAACGCATTCGACGTCCCGGGATCGGTCTCGACGATGTTATCCATCAGCTCGATGCAGGTGCTCAATCCAACATTCTCTACTTCGCGATTGTCGTGTTTGCTGGCCCACATGCAGGCGTCGACCACGAAATGAAACTGGCTGGTGTCGAGCTTGAGGAGTGCTTTTCGGTCTCAGTCAGCCTGATAATGGTTTGTGATGAGTAGTCCCGATGAGTTCACTCACATGGGAAGCAGTGTAGATTGATGGCCCGAATCAAGCGGAAAAAGGCCACGCGATGCTCTGGATACTCGGAAAAGTCCCGGTTGATCATCTGCAGCGTGCATTCAAACACATTCTCCATGATCACCGGCACTTTGTCCTCCATCAATCCCTGTTTCCTCGTCAGCATCAGGGCACACAAAATAGTAATCTGGTACGCCCGACCATAAATCGTGTCGTATGCGGGGTCCAACGTACATTGAGCTTGCTGATAATCGTCGACGTGACGTTGAGCACCTCGGCCTCGCGTGCGTCGGGCACGTTGCGACTGTAATCGACGAGAATGGCATCCAAAAGCGGAGGAACCATGGTCGCATTCACCATCTCGACATCGTCGGCCTTCTGGATGTACGAATCAACGAGCTTGAGAATCTCCTTCTTGACCGTCCGTAGTCCACGCGTCTTGGGATACTGAGCCGCCACGGGGCCTACTTTTTGTCAGCCAACTTGCACCCTTACATCTACCTATAGGTGACACCTATAGGTGACACCCATGGAATACGGCCAACGTTCGCCATTTACTTACCATCTCGTGTAATCGCCTCGGAGATCATCCCGCTGGTGACTCGGTACATGGACAGCATGTCGAGATAGATGCGGCCAATCTGGGGGTAAAAGTAACTTCCGATCGAGTTGCACGCCGCCACGTTGGTCTTGATGACATTTCCAATGACCTTGATCCGGTCAGCGTCGTTCAGCGTCTGTGGGTCCTGGCTAGCTTCCGCGATAATCATATCCCACTGAAAGTTACGCATGTCAGGCTTGAACAAAATCATTGGGAATCGAATCGACTAACCGCCCGGTTGGGAAACGCCATCAACTCCTGGATCAACCGCTCCTGCACACTCTTCTGCCCCTGCGCGCTGATCATATGTCCACAGGCCTCGTAGAAGGTCTGCCGTTGTGCCGCCGTGAGCTGATTCGTAATCTTGTCGAGATTTCGCACAATCTCATCGATGAACGGCTCCGTCTCGCCCGGCTGCAAGACGACAAAGTGCCGCTTGCATTTGCTGGCGATCTTGATGAACGTGTCGCACGCCATGTCCTGCACGCCTGGGTATGGTCAGTGGCATGCCCGTTTTTTTCTTAAATACAACCTCACCCTCGTGTGTTTCGTGCATAAACTCAAACAGCTTGTTGACCACCGTCTTCAAGAACTTCCAGTGCGCCTTGAGGAAGCGCGGATACTGCCCGACAATGTACATGATGTTGCTCGCCACCACGGCCTTGTTATCCTTTCCGCGCTTCATCTCCGTCAGCCCGAGCAGCTCCTTGATGACCGTCACCAAGAATCGCTTCTCCGTCTCCTCGTTCATCGCGCCCGAAATCGAACCGATGGCCCAGCAGAGGGTGTTGCAGTTCGCCCACGACCATTCGGTGCCATCCACCTGCCGAGCCAGTTTTTCCGACATGATGTGCTCCGTGTCGACGACGTCCAGATGGGTCAGATACACGAGACACTCCCGCGTCGTCTGGTACAGCTGGATGGTGTCACTCTCCTTGAGCACCTCCCGCACGATCTCTCCCTCGTCATTCTCGACGACGAGCACCTCCTCGGGCTTGACCATCTTCTCGATCATGACCTGTCGCAGATTGCTCAAGATCTCGCCGTATTTGTGTTTCCGCAGGGGGTAGTTAGCCAGCACGCTCGGGTGTGGGGCCCCACCGTTGGACAGCCCACTGACGCCCAGATTGATGAGGGGATGAAGATCGGTGATGGGCAACTTCTGCATCTCGTCGTAGAGCTCCCGCACCAACTTGGTCCAGTACTCGAGGCAGATCTTGAAGATCTCTCGGTCGTCAATCTGACTGATTAGGATCAGGTAGTAATGGGCGTGCATCAAGTAGTCGGGATTCGGGTAATTCTCGACGAGCTATTTACCGTCAGTCTCGACCTTCTCTGACATGGGAATCATTGATGGACGCACCGTCAGACGCATCGAAAAGAAATTGCATAGGAACAAGGCCAGATTCAGCACAAACTCTTGATCGCGCGGGGAGCTGCGGGCATAGGTTGCCTTCAAGTTGGTATTGATCGGGATGAGCTCGGCGATGGTAGTCATGACGCCCATGAACATCTCCATCATCTTGTTGTTGTAGTTCGGGTCGGCGCCGATCTGCAGCGAGCCGATCTCGGTCAGGCATCGCAGGGCGTGGTTGCGGAATTCATTCGACTGCAAGAACCGGGTGCGCAGGAGTTCGATGATGTTGGTCTCGAAGACATATCCCAGCGGGATCCAACTCATGAAGCGCAGCAGCGTCTCCAGCGTGGCCTTGAGCAGGCTGGGCTGCTGGGCGCTTGTCAGGACCTCGGCGCAGAGCTGGAAGACGGAGGCGAACTCGGCGCACATGGACGACTTGAGATTTTTCGTCTTGGCCGAGGTCATCTGATCGGCCGAGTAATCAAAAACCTCCTCGGATAGCAGGCGCAGGATCACCATGTTGTTCTCGCACACCGAGACGTTGGTGTGACACGACGAGACGATCTCGTTGATGAACGTGGGCCAGTTGTGGGGCCATTCCTGCTTGAGAATCGACACGAGCACCAGGTTGAGCTTGTTGAGCAAGGTGCGGTGCTTCTGGAGACCTTCGGGCGAGCTCGACGCCTCGATGAGGTAGTTGACGACAAAGTTTCGAATGCCTATGACGGATGAGCTTCGGTCCTGCTCGTGGCAGATGCGGCCTAAAATCACCTTGAGCCTGATCTCGTGGCAGCACTTTCCACCGTGTCGCGATGACATGGTCGAGCACTTGCAGACCCAGATCTGTCGAATTCTCATCAGTTTGACATTCCATCTGGTTTCGAGCGTAGAGGGCTGACATTTCGTCTGTTCGTAGTTCGCCTCGGGCAGGATCCGATCCACCATCAGCCACGCATCGGGATTCTCCTTGAACTGTATAATCATCAATATCGGTCCCATCAAACGCATGTTAACGGTGAGGGCGACTGACCTGGTTGAGGGTCGCCTGAGCTTGCTTTTGCTATATCAAGGAAGTATAGGTCAGCTCGTGGTCCGATAAGCTTGCCGAGCTACTTACCGCTGGCCCACGATCCTCGTAGAAGGAGCGGACGGTCTTGTCCAGCTCCTCGATCGTCATGGTCGTCGCCATCGTGTCGGGAGGTGAATGAAGGGTAGGAGATTTGGGATGTGTCGAACGGAACTGCGCGAGCTGATGTCCCTTAATGGACCTCAGGCGATCGATGGCAAATCGTATAACATGCCGGCCCTCGGCAGGGTCTAGAAGACCGTCGAGGCGCACTGTGGGTATCGTGAATGGGGTGAGGCAACAACGAGGAGGCTCTGTGGGGTTGAGTGGATGTTCGAGGCGATGCCCCCCGTGCGGTAACGGGTACGTACCGGGAGCTTCACCGGTGGGAAGAGGTGTGGTGGGGCACGTCACTTCAACCTCCAAAAACCCACGGCGATAATGATATCCAACTACGCTCGATGGAGGCTTTTGCAGGAGAAGCTGCAAGGTTGCCAAGATGGATTCTGTCAGGCTGAATTCTCACTCTATGATATATTGCTGTTCAGATCAGGGTGGCGATGGAGGTTCGATGTTGTTCTAGGTGAGGGTATCAGCGCTCTTTGACGTCCGGAGATTCCCGACGGGCATTATCCGCCTTACCAAGGCCAGTTCCGTGGTTACCGGAGGCTCTTGGATCTGCCAGGAATCATCCGTTTGCTCTTTCTACCCGGGGCTCGACGTTCTCAGCTTCTTCCGGATCCCATAGGATGGCATACTCCCCACCACTGTTCGAGGATTTGTAATGGTTCGTCCCATCTCGCCACGATGAACCGGACGTGGCTCGAGGAATTTTCATCAAAAACTCTCATCAACTATATGGAGGTGCTCAGCAGTAACCACCACTGCTGAGCAGCAGTCTTCGTCGGTGGGACGATGACGACTGTTGGCGGTTACTGCTGAGCACCTCCATATATGATACCACCCGCGTGTTGGTATAATTAGAGTCTTCTTATGTTCGTTGGAGGCGCTTCTTTTTCGGTCAGGACGCTTCTGTTATAGTTTGGCATTGCTCTTTTCTCTACTTGTTCTTGTTCAGCTAGTCGTGATGCTACCGTTGTTTCGTCTTACTATTCTAAGCTGTAGTATGGCTCACCTTCATGCTGTTAATCTGAGCAGATATGCTGCCAGATTCCCTACTACTATTCTTAAGTAGTAGTCGTGCAGCCTTCCTGCTATTTCTCCGGGCAGAAGTCCCTGGGGGCTCTCACTCTGCATGGCTTTAAGGGAGCAATATGGACCCTGCTGGTGCTTATACTACTACCTGGCAGTAGTATGATGCCACGTGGTCGACCAAATATATCGGACAGCCCAGCAGGTACTGTAAGCGCTTCACGGTCACCGGGATTACTTTCATGACTTATGCTGAGGACCGCCTGACCATCATGGTCAGTGCCTAACGATGATGGTGCCGTCCTTCTGGCCCAAGTGGGTGGCAAACGAACGGAAGAGCTCAGCAATCACCGCATCTCCACCTGTTGGACGAAGACCTAGCCTGCATCACACTGGTAGTGTGAGATAGCCCCACTATTCTTCGGACTGATGATGCCCATCGTTGGTCATTGCGCACCTCTCCTGATTGGCGGTGACTGCTGAGCTGTTCTGTTCGTTTGTCACCCATGTGTAGCCATTGGACTCACGATGATCATCTCTTTACTCGTCAGATATCGGTGTTAGCAAGCTTCTCCCCGTTGGCAATCGCTCCTGAGCGTTTCCGTTTGGTCTTGCCAATCATATGTGCTCGTCTTTATGCCCCTCCTTGAGCAGAAATAGCGCACGTTCTCATACCCATCATTCTGCGTTGTAGTGCTACCCTTCATTCCACAAATCGGAGCAGGAGCAGACTCTCCTGCCGGTTTTCAGGCTGCATCATACTATCTGCAGCAATCGTATGCGTATCGTTTTGTTTCTTCTCAACGTTCTCGTTGGATGCCTGATCATAACGCTCCTCTCTGAACGCGGCATGCTAATTCGACTGATTTCCAGGTCGGTTGATTTGGTTGTTCTGCCTCACTTCATCGGTCGTCGTCACTCAGTCTGATCTCCAACCGAGGATCACTCCACGGTGGACGACGAACGTCAAGCATCTGATCGACGGTATCGAGATCGGGACGACGGACATTATGACGGCACGAGCACGAGAGATTCGAGGATGCAGGAACTTGAGGGCCGCTCAAGCGATGAAACGAGGCGCGTGGGGCGGCACGGGCGAGATTGGCCTGCCGCGACCAACTGCCCACTGCCCACTGTGCTGTGCGGCGCCTCAATAACAGCGGTGCTCAGCCTGGATCCGGACCTGGACCGGTGGCACCATTTGGATCCTTTGTGTCTCTAGCGGGAGATGCTGACGAGACGAGCGCGGTTCCCTTCACCATCGTGCGCTTCTGGTCCTCGACGAAGAGCCACCGCCAGGAACCACCGCAAACCCTGGCGTGTCACGAGCCTCTTCACGACCCCCGCTGGTGGCCCTCGTCAATGTCAGCTCGAGCTTCCAGAATACGACGTCCTGCAGCCACCCACGATCCTGAATCCCGGGCACAGCTGGGTTGAAGCAAGGACGCTGGACGGATGGTCCCACAACGGCCGGGGTGGCTCTCCATCTCATTTCAATTTCTTCCTCCAGACCGCGGCACCTGCTCTGTTGGAATTGGCCAGCGGGAAGCGGCCCCCTATTTTGGGCCATCGGGATGACTAAGTCATCAGCGATCC
>QQTW01003020.1_pt1 | contig 12365 bp, 10 predicted proteins | sample 1904831 | NCBI WGS metagenome assembly QQTW01 (sample SAMN09435610, study PRJNA476489) | Subsurface metagenome, whole genome shotgun sequencing project. | reverse complement strand
ATACGGCAAGATTGCAGATATTAAAACACAACCCTCAGACTCGAAAGTCGTTCCCAGGTATGCAGTGGTCGATTATACCAGGATCAGGTTCGCTGTCATGGCCAAAAACTGCATGCACGGTTTTAAAATCCTTCCGGAAGCAGGAGGCGGACAGACTGGTACATTCTTGAAAATCTCTTTTGAGCAAAAAGCAAAAACACACTGGATCAGGGATTGGCTGTTCAATCATCCAAGGATTGTAATTCCTGCGGTCGCAGCTTTGGTGGCTGCTCTAACCGTAGCAATCTTTGATCCAATACGTACATTTTTCATCAAAACTCACATCACCCAAGCATTTCATTTGGAGGGGAACATGGTCGGTCAATGGGTACGGAACCAAGTCAATCGCGCCAACGACATATTCCGGTTCGGAAGACGAAAGCAAGATGATGACAGCCTAGGGGTTCTGTTTGAAGATCGACAAGGAGCTATCACCAAGATAAAGACATGGCTCATCGAGACTGCTGATACATTCATTGTTATTCAAGGTCCACGAGGCTCAGGTAAACGAGAACTAGTTCTGGACCAAGCACTCGAAGATCGTAAGCACAAGTTAGTTATCGACTGCAAGCCTATACAAGAGGCTAGGGGGGACAGTGTAACTATCTCCATCGCGGCTGCTCAGGTCGGCTACAAGCCAGTCTTCTCTTGGCTGAATAGCATCAGTAGCTTGATTGACCTGGCTGCACAAGGCACGATTGGCACAAAGACAGGTTTCTCCGAAACTCTCGACACGCAATTGGCCAAGATATGGGGAAACACCGCCACGGCGTTGAAGCAAATTGCCTTGTCAGGTCGCAAGAAAACCGATAAGGATGCTGATCTGAGTGACGACGAGTACTTGGAAGCACATCCTGAGCGGCGTCCTGTCGTTGTCATAGATAACTTCCTACACAAGGCAAATGAAAGCAATCTCGTTTACGACAAGATCGCGGAGTGGGCTGCGGCATTGACTACTACCAACATTGCTCATGTCATCTTTTTGACGAATGATGTATCGTTCTCGAAATCCTTGGGCAAGGCGCTTCCAGACCGAGTTTTCCGACAGATCATCTTGAGCGATTGCTCGCCAGAAACTGCTAAGCGTTTCGTAATGAGGCATCTGGAACGGGATGCGGAGGACGGTGCTGGAGACCAGCCGGTTTCGGAAGCCCAGTCTCAATCTCATCTCAATGAGCTTGACGAGACCATCAACATTCTGGGAGGACGACTTACAGATGTGGAGTTTTTGGCTCGCAGGATAAAGACTGGTGAATCACCGAAGAGTATGCTGTAACCCGTTGCTGCAAGTGTATGTGTGAATACTGACTTGGTCCACAGAAGCTGTTCAGGAGATCACCGAGCAGTCTGCCTCCGAAATCCTGAAAATGTTCATTCTAGATGGGGACGTTCACACCCGAAAATGGACACCACAACAGGCCTGGATACTCGTTAGACAGCTCGCCGACGAAGAAACTCTGCGGTACAATGAAATCTTGCTTTCGGACATATACAAAGACAGCGGCGAGTCCACCTTACAGGCGCTCGAGAGCGCCGAATTGATCACCATTGAAACATCTAACGGTCGGCCGCATGCCATCAAGCCGGGCAGACCCGTCTACCAAGCTGCCTTCAAGTACTTGACCCAAGACCAAGTCTTGAGGAGCAGGATGGATCTAGCAGTTTACTCGCAATTGATCGGCATCGAGAACACGAACATTGAAAAATACGAGAATGAGCTGAAGCTGCTGCAAGAGGCCAATGCCCGACCGAGCTTCATGAGCAGGGTGCAGTGGCTGCTTGCCAAGGCAGATGCCTCACAGAGCAAGATCGTGAAGTATGAGCAGGAAAGCGCCAAGTTGAAGAAAACTCTCATGGCGCTGTACTGAAGGCGTTGGACTCTGATCTGTGAAAGATTCCTCGCTTCAGAACTCAGGCGGCTCTCTCTTACGCATTTGATTGGTCAGGGATCAAGCAAGGTGTACCGGGTTCGGGGGCTTTTTGTTTTGTACTTCGGATACCCAACTCAATCTGTCAAGGAATGCAAGAATCATGCAGCCCTAAACTTCTTCCAGTGATGTTGCAGTCTCACTGGCTTTTTGGCGTCTTCGATCTTGAATGTGATGGATCCCTTGAAGAATTATCATGTCCTGCTAGCCAACTGAATGCGCACCGCAACTATTCTCAACGCTTAGCGGAAGCCCTCACAGACCACCCTCCCATTTCGATAGAGCTCAACCAAGATTGAGCAAGGCCGCTTGGCACCACGACTAGAAGGTCTTGCATCAAAAGTTCCCCCTAACAAACGAAAGGCAGAACCCACCATCTCAAATTCACTGGGTTCCTCAGTCTTGCTCCTCCTTAACCACGCTCGGTCCCGCTCCATCTTCAATTCCATCCGAATCCATCTCCATATCCATGTCCGCATCCTTGGCCTTTGTCTTCTTGGCCTTCACCTCGACCTTTTCCGCCTCGCCGTTTGTGTTTGTGTTTGGCTCGCTTCCAGCACCGTTCTCATCTCGATGCCCTTCTTCATTCCCATCTTCCCCATCATCATCATCTTCGTCATCATCACCGTCCACTAAGCACTCAAGAACCTCTTTCTCGTAAGCCGCATTCTTCTTCTTGCCACCCTTTCCCTTCCCATTCCCAGCAGCAGCGGCATTAGCCTTTCGCACCCTGCCCGTCAACACCCCGGCTCCAGCTCCAGCTCCAGCATTAGCACCCGCAGTCGCAGTCCGCTTGCCAGCTTTTCCGGTCCTGGCCCCAGAGGCTGCAGCGGAGCCAGCACGAGGAGAAGAAGAAGCAGAAGAAGCAGAACCAGCGTTGGGCACCGAGCCAGCACTCGTGCAGGCGATATTCAGACCGTACTTCTTGCGGAAATTGCTGATGCGGCAGGTCACGTTGTGCGGTCTTGTATTGATGGCGGCGGCGATGGCGGGGACGTTGAGCTGGAGGTTGAAAAAAGTAGAGGGCTGTTGTTAGCGGGATGGTTTCGTGGTTTTAAGCAAAAGGTGAAAGGTGAGATGAGGCAGAGAAGGATCCACTGAAGTGAGGGTCGAGACAGACGACGAGCAAACTTCCCGGTGTGCTTTGACCTTTTCCGCAGGAAATATGGAAGGTACAGGATATCTGAGGTGAAAAAAAGGTCGGAGAAGAGATCGGGGTGAAAACTTACGACGACGGAGGAGCTGCCATGTTGGAGGCACTGCACCAGATACGCGGCGTCGGCAGGGCTGACTTCTTTGCTTGGTGACGCGGTCGACATGGTGGATTATCCACTTCGCGATGATGGCGGTGATCTTTGATAATGGCGATGATGATGATGATGATCAGAATGTTTTGAATGGGTAGCGCGGATCGATGGGAGGTGGAGTGAGTGTGTTTTTGAGCTACTATGTGAAAGAGAGGTTGGGGACGGAGAGTGAGAGTGAGGTTTGAAGTAAACGTCATGGGAAAGGTGAGGATGAGGTGAAGGTGAAGAAGGTAGATGGAAAGTCGAGGATCGAAGGTTCCAAGGTAGGTAAGGAAGAGTGTAGAAGAGTTTTCCTATTTCATCGCATTGTGGTCAAGGGTTCATGAAAGAAACGAGATTCGATTCGCTTTGATTCTGGAGAAACTACGTCTTTGTCTACCCGGAAAAATCGGTGGGCTAAGAGTAGGTACTAGAAGCGTGTGGACCGCACATGAAGGCTCGAGAGCGGCAATGCTTCCTGCCAAAAAATAGCTACATTTGAAAACGGAACCAGTTATGCCTCCTAGCAGTTAATCAGCTTCCGCTCCCTACCTCTCTCATGAGATTGCACCCCTTGGTACTGTACCGACTCGACAGCCTTCAACCACCGCACATATTTCCAAACCATCACCGAGAAACGAGAAGCGGGTAACCGTGCTCGTCTTCGAAATGATGATGCGTTCCGCCGGTAAAACCGCGCTGGGAGGACGACTTCAGATGACTGTTGGCCGTTCTGGAGTTCTCGTTGGGTCTTTGTTGCGAATTGTTGTGTGAATTCTTACGATTCCATGAGCGACTGGGTTCTCTATCGACGAAATGGGCTGGAGTACGACCACCACTTGGAGCTGGAGTAGGACAACAATATCCAGAGCGAGCAGGCATTCTCGGTGCAGGATCTTCATTGGTACGGGTGGCTTGGTTGCCACCGGGAGTCTTTGCACCAGAATTCTGATGAGGAGGATGTGCAGGAGACCAAGCTGGATTTCTTGCTCCGCCGGCTGGATGTGAATGATTCCGATGATGTTGGGGATTCTTCGGACCTTGGGGGGTATGCCGGGGTAGTGGCTGCTTCATGGCCTGTTGCCCACTGTTTTTCTGACCCTGTGTTTGTCCTCCGCCTGAATAGGGTGTTCGTGCACCGGAATGCGATTGTGATCGTGTGCCAAGAACCTCGGGTGTCCTTGGACCCTGTCGGGCATTTGGATAGTGTTGTGTATTGTGCCTTGGGCCTGGCCGAACGACAGAACCATCGCTCCTGTAAAGAGTTTGGTTATCTGGATATGATGGACGATACGAATCGATCCCAGACCTGGCGGCAAAATCGCTATCATTCTCTCTCTCTACATTCTCGCGGACGCTGTTGATCGTAGCTTCGATCTCCGGGTTATCGTCGTCCTTTTTGGTTTTGCGGCGTATGCTGTTTTGAGGTACCGGCTCATCGTTATTGCTATCGTCGGATAGTTGTTGTCTAGCGTTCTTTTTTTCTGACGTGATCGCTGTAACCTTTTTAACCTTCTTTCTTTTAGTGGACAGTTCGGCCGGCACAGGCGTTTTTCCCTTGCGAGAAGACTTGGGGCTTTTGTGTCTCAGGTCAGAAAGCGATGCTTTAGATTTCTCATCCTGATCGTCGGAAGCGTTATCGTCAAGCTGCTTGATAATTTTTGAAGACATAGAGCTGTCTGGAACGGAACCTAGGATTGTTGATGAAGGTTCTTCGGCCTCGTCTTTCATCAAACTCTTCCATTCATTCCTGACACACTTTAGTCTGCGAATGCATAGTCGAGAGAGAGAGCCATGATACTTGCAGTGTCTCTCAGAATACGCCGGGCCAAGTGATTGACAGATTTGGACCCATTTCTTAGGCGTAAAGTTCATTGGCTTGAGGACAGCAAGGCAGAGTTTCAGACGCATGTCGTTATCCCAAAGATTCTTGACTATAGGCATTCTCAAGTGACAATGGGTGGAGAAGGAAGCTGAAGGCACGTTTCATATATGGCTGACGTTGCTGACTCAATGCCAATCTGGAAGATGACGCCTTCACGAAGACAGGTGTCAAGCGTGAGTGGTGATGAGGACATGAGCGGAAGTCATGAGAGCTCATAAAAAGGAACCCCTAAGTCAGTGCCAGCCCAGCACGTAGCTAGCAACAACATGAGTGTCGAATATCAATCTGCAAAACCAGTTGGCAATCCTGCCAATGGGCAAAATTTGTACTGCTTAGCCAAGCAGAAGTAGCATCTAATTCCATCAGCATGTGGTCTGTTCGTGACCTGAGATCTATCTTACATAGTCCTTACTGGCCACTCACGTGTATGTGTATCGCGAAGGGCACTTACAGTATGAATTGCCAATTGGCATGGACACTCGTAGTATCAGATCGAATAGTCCTTCAAATTGTCACAGCTGCCGGGTGCAAGTCTCGAACTAAGCAGAAAAGGCAATATGATTCCTCCACTTGCACACGGGCATCTAGAGTGCATTCATACCACATTATCAAAGACGACCGCAAGCTTGAGCCCAGACATGCAGATTCTGGCTCAACAAATGGGTCCCGAGAGTGAGAGTCAGTGAGGTTGAAATGGGTGGAGTGCCGTTGGTAAGGAGATCTTTCCTTCTCTTGACACTAAACTCGTTTCTAAATTATTAGTAATTGGATGAGTGCTTTGCTGTTTTGAAGACCAAGGTGCTGTCCATTCCCGGGGAGTTCTTGCGATGCTGTCTGTTCCAATCGAAGACCAGGAAAATGAGAGCACAATGTCTCCACTGTCTGCGGCTGTCAACTGCGCTCTCCCAACCATCTCATGATACTGGACAATCGGCTTAGCACAGAACCTACCAGATCTGTCTGGACTACATTGCAGGGACGAAGGTCTGCTAGCCGGCATGAGAAGAATGGTAGCTCGCAACGGAAAATCTCAGTTGCGGTTTCTTCTCCCAACAGCCATCGAGTGCATCAAAAATGATGCTCCTTCAGTGGGCGATGCTTTTACTCTGCAAGACTGGCTCGGCAAATAAACTGAGTGGAGAAAATTGAACTATTACGAAGTTAGGGAACGGAGGAGGTTGGGCCAAATCTTGGACTGTAATAACGGACCGAAATTTTACCGTCGCCTCTTGCCGCGTGAGCCAACGTTTCACTAAAGGCCCTAAAAGGGTAATTAAATACCGTACTATTCCTAGTACGTAAAGCTGTATTGTCAGACGTAATAGGGGCTGTGGGCGCTATATTTGGTGCTTACGTTGCTTACGTTTGCTTATGTATTACGCGCGTTTTTGGGTCGTCTTACGCGTAATTGTTGTATTACTTGTGCTGCGCCATACGCCTTTGTACGTATATATACGCTCTCTACGCGCTCTTTTTAGATAGAACAACTTGCTATTTCTACTTCTTCTGTGTAGTAAGTTGACACGTACTAAGCCATGAGGTTGAGTTAGCGAGGTCCTCCGACACTCGCCTCTATGCTTGTCGTTTTGTCAGTCAATTTGACAATAATAAGAGCGTTACTAGCAGCCATTTCTTCCGGCAATACGTTATTCGATGTACAGAACACTGACCTGAGCACGGGTCACTTCCTTAGATTACTTGAAGCATTGACCAGCAAACCGTCTCTGACTATCACAAAGTATGGCGTAGGTTAGCATGCCATGACTGAATAATCTTCCCGTTTCATTTAATTGCTGTCACGTCGCGTCCCCCGGTGGCAGGAGTGAAAGAGACGGTTGGAGGATATAAGTATATCGCTTTCTCTTCCATTTGCCTGATGGCGTCCCATTTTCACGCTCTTTTCCTGCAAGCAATATTGAATAGTATATCTTTCGCGCCCCTCAGACTTAGAACCACGGCCCTTATCGACCACATACACGAACCATGGTAAGATCTAGACTTTGGGCGGACGACTCGGAGCTCGACCTTCAACTCTTCAAAGTTGCGGCAGTACAAACCCTGCCCAACGGCAAAATTGTATGGTCGAAAGTCGCTAGATTCGTTGCGGATGGACAGTTTTCTCAAGCTTCTTGTCGGTTCGTGGGCGATCTTACTGGTCATGATATCTTCCCTCATCAACGACTAACGTCTGGGATAGAAGTCGATATTATTACTGTGTTGGCCAAGGCCGATCATTCTGTCGCGAAATCGAGGCTGTTCAGTCAGCCGTCCGAGCAGCTCCAGGCGCCGTACAGCCAAGACAACAAGACCAGTGGGGCAAGTCAGGACAACAGATGGCGAAAGAAGAAGAAAGACAGGAGGACGAATCCGATAACATATCCAACTCCGATAGCGACTACGAGACGGAACAGAGCACACAAGTATCCGCGCCAGTCGAGAAAAGGCCTAAACAGCCAAGGAGGATACAGAAAAACGACAATGTAGAAAGACGAAAGGAGAAGAAGAAGAAATTTCGGAAGCAAAATAAACTCAACAACGTTGCTATTGCCTCTCCTTCAGCCTCGGGTCCTTTTTGCTCTGGTGCTCTTCCTGCCCCTCCTGCTGCGCAGCCTGCGGCCGACGGTAGAGACTCGAGCATGTCCAACATCGCAGAGATTGCCCAGAAGGAGATCTTGAAGGCTATTGGAAATGCTCTGTTGCAGAAATTAGGGCAATGATGATCTGGTATTAGCCACTCGGCTGGCTATGGAGGATAGGAGTTTGTTGCTTGATTTTAAGTTGGAACTACTGATGCTTCCACTGTTATCTCATGTTCCTTTTTGCTTCATCGTTAGACAAGACATAGACTCTGATATTACTGGCCGATTTGTCTGATGTCACTTGATCGGGCTGCTTTGCTATGATTCTTATCAGATGCCGAGACAGCTAACAAGTTCGAAAATTTCATCATCGTCCAGGCACTTTACCTTGACGCGTCTCAAATTTGGCTGCTGTTCGCCGAAATTCAAATACTCAAATAATAACTTTGACACCTGCCGCTCGGGGGCTGTACTTGCTTTTCGTAGTTCCAAAACATAACTTGCTGGGTTTTCCCAGGCGCCATCCCGCAGACATTGCACGCGAGTACAATCTCACGGCTGATAATTGGGGATGGTTCAAGGACGCGCCCAGATATGTCAATTGTCGAACTTCGTGTGGAGATGTGCAAGGAAAACATGGTCCAGTCCGGGCAATTGTCAGCTAACCATCCCCTTCTTCATCTACTATTCCTGGCATCTAGGTCCACTCATCAGGGCCCCTTCCCGAGAGGTATCGAACTGCGACGAACACCTACCTTCTGGTAGAAAAAGAGCCCCTCCTAAATGCCCAGGCCCTACATCTCTTCCGGGGTCGACCTCTCGGACTCGACTTCCATGCAATAAATTACAAGCATCACGAATAGAACCAAAGATGCTGGATCTCAATCGGCCGATCGATTCCAAAAGCATTCTTATATGATACAATGACAATGGTCCATCGCTTGAGTATGTCTCAGAGACTCCCAATTGCCACCCCTGGTCTCCATCAATCGTTGGTTGGCACGGAACGCAGTAAGGGATCTGACAATAATCCGTCCGGAAGCCCTTAACTAGGAGTTGGCCCTCCTGATCTTTCTTCATATCAATAAATAGGAACGTGTTATGGTCCGGTCCTGTACTTATTTAGCTTCCCTTTATGAACCAACAGCATTCTTATCGTCGGTCAAGGGTTAAATTCTCGTTATTGTATTCCTCCGGATCTCTGGTCTCATCAAACCATAAAAACGTCGTACCTGTCTCTTTGGCCAGCTTCAGCCTTGAACAACAGCCGATAGGTTTGAAGTACTTCATTCATGCCATACAAATCCTGGCAGTCATCTTCGTGATGCTCCTCCAGCTCAAGTACCTGGCTAGTAGTATCCGCACGCGATGTTGAATTGGAGACTGCCTTGTCATCAGCTCCAGGATGATATGCTCACCATCTTCAACAGAGATCGCTTGAGAGAATATCTTCTAATTCATATCTGGAAGCTGCAGATCCAAACAAGGGTATCGTCTCTTCCGGAGACTGTATCCAAACCACGACTATATTCTTTTGAAATTCGAATATATATATTTCTTTGCCTCATTGGCCGAAAGGTAATAGATACTTCTAGTATAGCCTTCGGGCAAGAGCGGGAAGCTGATACGTCAAGAAAAGGGACATTGGGAAGTATATCTGCTCGAGATCTTTCAGACCTACGGGTTCTCGGCCTAAGCTTAGAGAGGTCTTTCCAGATGGCTCGCTATCGTGTCGCGCGCTATCTCATGCGGCTCTTTTTTTGCCACACCGGTTCGGGCTGACCCGGGGTACCGCAGCGTCTTCGTATCTCTGATCGTGCTTTTGGAGTGTATGAGAAGGGTCTCGAGCCGATTATTTAGAAAGCTCATGGTCCGCATAGTCGAGGTCACAACGTTTCATCCACTCTTCCTTCTAGAAACTCTTTTTTCCGGGCCACAATCAAACGCAGTACGTTTTCTCTTTGATCCGCGGGAGACTCTAGCTTGAAGTTTTTCATCGCATGTATATAACGACCTAGCTTCCAGAGGACGGGACTGGGCATGTTTTAACGCAAGTCTCGCTCTCCTCCTTCCCGCTGCTGGGTTACAACATTTCGCATCGCTCATGATCATTGCCCCGGATTGTGATTGTTTCGTAGTTGGAAAGGGGTACTGATCGTTTTGAATGGGATTGAACGATACTGTGGCTAAGTCGGGCTCGGCTGAAGTAGGAGGCGATGTACGAGAGGACTGACTGGGGGATGCGGAGGAGGGGGAGGTGCTGGTGTGTACATTTTTGGTAGGAGAGCACAGATTTCTGAGCGGACCCATCCAATCCTGTTTGAAGTCTCCGAGGAAGTCGAGAGCGTCACAGGTAAGACGAAACCTGGCCTCCCAGTAACGTGGATTCTTCTCGTGTCCCCGATCCAGATAACCAATCCCCGGCTCTTCCACTCTGTTAAAGCCCTCCAGTATTGGAGCGGATTCATAGGATCGAACAGTTGGGGCGTTCGGGACTCAGAGCGGCTTGACTCGGGTGAACGGCTTGGTGCATGGCTGCATTCCTTTTGGTAGCCCCAGGTAGGAATGATACTCTCGTCTTCCAGGAGACGCTTCCAATGCCAGAGCTTGGTGTTTAGAAGGCCCCAGTGGAGATCCGGAATTGAGAGTGGGTGTTGCGGATCAGGTGTTGTGAAACCCATGGCAATTTGTGATGGGTGCGAAATTGATGGACTGAAGCACAGAGAATCCTAAATTCACTGTTCCCCAAAGGTCGACGGATGATCAGTAGAATAGCGCACAACTTCGACAATGCTACGACACATTCTTCAAGTTTTTTTATTCTGTCTGAGATAACGATGTGAAAGAATCCAGGTTTCGTGTTCTGAGAGAACTGGCAAGCTCTTCTTGGAAGCCATGCCAATCATTGATAACCCCTTTCTGTCAAGTCTGCTTGAAAGCACAGTGCAGACAATTTCTGTTTTCAGAACAATTTTGATGGTGGAGAGACTAGTCAGATGATTATATGAAATCTCAGACGAACAATTCCATGAAGAATTTGATAATGCGGACGCGAATCAAAGTTTGGAGGGAAACTTCATAAGGTACTTCAGAGAGGGTTTGGAGATCAACGGAGATTTCAACACAGAATCCGATGCTGACCTGGGAGTAGCGGTCGATGCAGGTCCAAAGAAAGACCGGGAGGGAGACTCCGACCCAAATTTGGGTGCGGACATGGAAGAAGCTTCTGGATAGAAGCAGACGTGAAGCCGGACGACAATTTCCGGGCAGCATCAGAAATGGAGTTAGGGGAGGACTCGGATGTGGATGGACCGATACAAAAAAGAGCTTTCGAAAACAATAAAATGATGTATTGACAACCAGCTGCTTGCTAGCACTGGCCTAACATTATTCGTGCCTGATGCTGTGAGTTCATATTCCACAATTAAAGAGCTTAGCTTAGCTTACCTCATAATTACTAGCTTACATCATTAATTTTAGTGTCGTCTGTGTCAGCATGCTCTTAGCTTACGTAGCATAGGAGATGCTTAGCGCGATTGAAGACGCGTTTGGCGTGCATAAATAAATCTTAGTAAGCAATTGCTTTTCCCGACGGCTTTTTTCGCCAAGACTTCTAATTGACGAAAGTTGTCAAAGTTCAAAGTCTGAATTTAAACTTAATTTGGGTGGGAGATTTGGTTCATTTGCCCAAAGCGCTTGACTTTGGTGTTATCTGACTCGGTTCGATGCGAATGGGCACACTGGGTACTTACAGCGATAACCCCCACTCCAGCCTCAATAAACCGCACACACACCGCGCGGGGGAAGCTGACACACCCTTTCAAAGATTCTCGGAGACCACATTCCCCAGCACTACTCCTGTCGTACTTCGTCACTATGATGGCTGATGCGAACCCCGCCGTGGATCTCACGGACCAGCTTGAACCGGACGTAGGTAGCTGAGCCGCTACTCCAGACGCCTACGATGTTTACAGAACACCCCAGGACGTGCAGACCATCGAACATGATAGCGCATATGGAGATGATGAGTACGTGGTGGATGGTAGCGTTGGGACCGTCGCCGACAATTGGCTGATACATGGGGCAGTCTCACCAGCGAGAAGACCTCCCTTTTCAGCGATATCATGAGATATAGGTAAAGTATCTGATGCCCTTGGCTATGACGTACCGCTGGCTCATTGACAATATCTAGGGAAGAGGTACCAGACGCACTCTGTCCTTCAGTCCGACACTGACACTTGATTGCTGAGTCAGAACGGACGTCGCTATCATGGCTACAAAGACGGAGCTTATCTGCTGGTAACACAGCCTACATTGTCTCACAAGACCTCAGCTGAGACCTCAGCAGCCAAACGATGAGGCGGAACAGGATCGACTTGATCTGGCAAGCTGAGATCCCCGGACTATGCATTTATTTAATCCCTGACATCGAGGCCCTCAGCATCATCACATCTTCAACTTGGCGAACGGAGGCAAGCTCTACCGAGCTCCCATCGAGAGGCCGGCTCGTGTTCTCGACGTTGGAACAGGAACCGGTATCTGGGCTATGGATTTCGGCGAGTATGCAGCAGGATTTTATTGTCTTCACCTAAGCCACTCGTCGAAGCTAATACGGTCCAAAGTGCACACGAAGAGTCTCACGTTATAG
>QQTW01003019.1_pt1 | contig 12369 bp, 15 predicted proteins | sample 1904831 | NCBI WGS metagenome assembly QQTW01 (sample SAMN09435610, study PRJNA476489) | Subsurface metagenome, whole genome shotgun sequencing project. | reverse complement strand
GGCGGCGCGTCGGTACGTTGCAAAGCACCTGTACGACGACCCCGCCCAATTGGCTTTGCAAGCCCGCCGTTATCCCAGTCTGCCCGTTCCGGAACTGGTCCGTCAAATTCAGGCCCGGCAAAAGGCCCGCTTGAAAGTACCCGCCTGGGCCGATAATCCCGACCTTATTTTTCCGCCAACGCTGTCGGTGGAGCAGGCGTCTTCAGCTCGCACGGCGGCTTTCAAGGCCTCTCTGGTTAATGGTGGTGAAACCTTGCTGCGCATAGAGCGGGCTACTGAATAGCAACGCAAGGATAAAAAAATTGAACAAATACGCGGAGGTGTGCGCGGTAAGCGGAAGGAGCGGTGTGTTGCATAGAACAAATTTAATACACTGCAAGACAGAAAACCATGGGTCTTGGTAGTAAAAGATTTCAATCGTAGCTCAACACAACGCCCTAACTATTCGTTCTGGTCTCAACTCTGCTACTTTCTCTCACTACAGCACCTACTGAGGAAAGCATTTTCCACTTTACTGCACCGTTATTGTCTTCTTGCGGCCCTTGCCGAGGCCTTGGTTTTCTTGAGCTGCTAAGCGGCAATGATGAGTTGGCCGCGTCTGAACAAGGCAAAGTATTGCTCTCGCACGCGGCTGCGTCTGTTCCGTAGCAATAAAGGCTCTGGTATAAGGATATGGGAGTAGGACAACTCGACTCCTTAACCTTACCGCTGGTTCGCTCACAGTGAAGATCAATGTGGCTAGTTCCAACCAAACTGCTGTATCAAGAGTGGCAGTAGTAGGAGACGACACGGGTACGGAATCTAAAGATTATGAGGCCGACAAAATTTACACGACTGTGGTGCAAGGACTGGCCGCTAGCTCCGACCAGAACTTGCAAGCCAAGGCTGTCATCATTCAGCACAATACAACTTGGATTTGTGATAACCGAAAGCCTGCTCCGTCTAAGGGCAAGATATTTGGCGCTTAAGTCGGAATAACATTTTAGCTATCTTTGCAGTTGACTCGCAAAAAACCTTCTATATCATGGTTGAGACCAAAACCACGGCCTACGTTCCGTACAAAGTAAAAGACATGAGCCTCGCTGAGTGGGGCCGTAAGGAAATTCGTTTGGCTGAAGCTGAAATGCCCGGCCTGATGGCGCTGCGCGAAGAGTTTGGTGCTTCGAAGCCGCTGAAAGGCGCGCGCATTGCCGGCTGCTTGCACATGACTATCCAAACGGCTGTACTCATCGAAACCCTGATTGTGTTGGGCGCTGATGTAACGTGGTCGTCGTGCAACATCTTCTCCACCCAAGACCACGCGGCGGCAGCTATTGCAGCGGCTGGCATTCCCGTATACGCCTGGAAAGGCATGAACGAAGAAGAATTTAACTGGTGCATCGAGCAGACGCTGTTCTTCGGCGAGAAGCGCGAGCCGTTGAACATGATTCTCGACGACGGTGGCGACCTTACCAACATGGTCCTCAACCAATACCCCGAGTTGGCTGCCGGCATCAAGGGTGTTTCCGAAGAAACCACTACCGGTGTATTGCGCTTGTTCGAGCGGGTGAAGAACGGCTCCTTGCTGTTCCCTGCTTTCAACGTGAACGACTCCGTTACCAAGTCGAAGTTCGACAACAAGTACGGCTGCAAAGAGTCGGCTGTTGACGCTATTCGCCGGGCTACCGACGTGATGATGGCCGGCAAAGTAGCCGTGGTAGCTGGCTACGGCGACGTTGGAAAAGGTACGGCTGCTAGCTTGGCTGGTGCTGGTGCCCGCGTTATCGTAACCGAAATCGATCCTATCTGCGCTCTGCAAGCTGCCATGGATGGCTACGCCGTCAAGAAGCTAGCTAATGCCGTTAAAGAAGCTGACATTGTAGTAACGGCTACCGGCAACTGCGACATCCTGACTGGTGAGCATTTCCGCGCCCTGAAAGACAAGGCTATCGTCTGCAACATCGGCCACTTCGACGACGAAATTGATATGGCGTGGTTGAACAAAAACTACGGCCACACCAAAGACACCATCAAGCCACAGGTTGACCTCTACAACGTAGATGGCAAAGAAATCCTGATCCTTGCTGAAGGTCGCCTGGTGAACTTGGGCTGCGCCACGGGCCATCCTTCGTTCGTGATGTCAAATTCCTTCACCAACCAAACGTTGGCCCAGTTGGAGCTGTGGCAGAACGCCGACAAGTACGAAAAGCAAGTATACACCTTGCCTAAGCACCTCGACGAGAAAGTAGCCCGCCTGCACCTCGCCAAAATTGGGGTGGAACTCGATGAGCTGACGCCTAAGCAAGCCGACTACATCAAAGTGCCAGTAGAGGGTCCGTTCAAGTCCGACCTGTACCGCTACTAGTCGTTCTTCACACCAGGAATAAGCCCCTTCAGCGTTTCGCTGGAGGGGCTTTTTTGTATCTGGAGTCGAATATGGTGTTAAATGCGCTTTCAGTCTTGAAAGAAGTTATACTGCACCAGCCGTTCTGTTTCATGCCACAAGGCCTGCGCATTTTCTGGGGTATTGAATGGATGTTTCACCGGCCTAGCTTGCTTTTTCTCGAAGTAACCGCCACTCACTTCTGCGCCCATTGGCTCGGAGGCCAGAAAAATGCTGGTCGCCGCGCCTTGCTCCACCGTCAGCATAAAGGGGCGAAATGCCTTAGTGAGCACAGATAACCAACCGCTTGAACTGTCGCCGAAGTTGCTGGCCACCGCTCCGGGGTGTACCGCATTAACGGTTACGTTGTGAATATTCCGTGCCCGTAGCTGCCGCGCCAGTTCTTGTGTGAACATGATGTTGTAGAGCTTGGTGTTGCCATATACCCGGAGCGGGCTATAGTCACGCTCGGATTGAAAATCGGTAAGGTCGGGCTTGGCGAAGTGATAAGCTTCCGACGCCAAGTTTATAATGCGGGCATCCGGGCTCTTCTTCAACTCGTCGAACAGTAGACTGGTTAATAGAAAAGGCCCTAAGTGATTGGTGGCAACCCCCATTTCATAACCATCAGCCGATACTTTGCGAGGATGCCCAAACAGCAGACCGGCGTTGTTGATTAACACGTCGAGGCGGGGGTAAATCCGTCGGAAGGTTTCGGCCGCTTTCCGTACCTGTCCTAAATCGGAAAGGTCGCAGAGCAATACGCCCACCAGATCGTGGCCAGCGGCTGCCACTATTTTACGGCGCGTGGCTTCGGCCTTTTCAGCATTGCGAGCTAGCAACACCACGTGAGCACCTTGTTTGGCTAGTTCGCGCGCTGTCACTTCGCCAATTCCAGACGTGGCCCCCGTAACGAGGACAATTTTGTCTTTTAAGTCAGGCATATAATCGACTGAGAGAATATAGCTGAAATATACGTATACAGACGGTTGAGTCTAACGCCCCCTTTGATTTCTTTACTGGAGGTGCTTGCCAATCAAGAGTAGATATGCCGACGGGCCTAGTTCAATCAAATTGGGAGGTGATATACAGCACGATGCTGACCGTATTTGCTGCCACTCAACCAAGGAAGTAACCCAGGCCGCAGAAATCCTGGATATTTGCAGTTCATGCCAACTGTCCCTCTCTCCGTCGTCGTCATCACTTACAATGAAGAGCAAAACATTGCGCGGTGCCTGGAAGCCCTGCACGACGTAGCGGAGGAGGTTGTAGTAGTAGATTCTTTCTCCACAGACCGCACGGTGGCTATTTGCCAGCAGCACGGCGTACGGGTTATCCAACACGCGTTTGAAGGGTATGTGACGCAAAAGAAATTTGCCACCGCCCAGGCGCAGCATGATTTCGTGCTCCAGCTTGACGCCGATGAAGTGCTCACCGAAGAACTACGCGCGAGTATCCGCCAAGCGAAGCAGCACTGGCAAAATGCGGGCTACACCCTAACACGGCTCACCAATTATTGCGGTACCTGGGTGCGCCACGGCGGCTGGTACCCTGATCGGAAGCTGCGCCTCTACGACCGGCGGCTAGGAGAGTGGCAAGGCTTGCTGTTACACGAGCGTTTTGAACTAGCATCTGGACAATCAGTGGGCACCTTATCCGGTGATTTGCTGCATTACTCCTACAATTCTGTGGAGCAGCACGTTAGTCAACTCAATCATTTTACCAGCATTGCGGCCGATGAGCTGTGGCTAGCTAATAGGCGGCAAGTCACGCTGTTTCATCTTCTGCTCAAACCCTGGTGGCGATTTGTGCACGGCTACTTCTTTCGCCGTGGTTTTCTGGATGGCTTCGCAGGGCTTAGCATCGCCGTTATTTCTGCATTAGGAGTGTTTCTGAAATTTGCCAAGCTCAGGTTTAAACGAGGTGATGGGAGGGAAGAGTGATGGGCAGTAAGCTATACCTAGCATTTCTCTTCCCTGGCCTGTTTTTCAGGGTTGCAATTTGGACTTGCTCCTTTGTCACTTCGTTCTCTAATCACTGAAAATGATTTTTCTGGTAAGCCGTACTGACGCTATTGGTGATGTGGTGCTCACGCTGCCAGTGTGCGGGCACCTGAAACAATTGTTTCCAGGTTGCCGCGTGGTACTAATAGGCCGCACCTACACGCAAGCCGTAGCCGAGGCCTGCCCCTGGGTGGACGACTTCTTGAACTTCGACCTGCTGAGTGCTCTTTCCAAAACCGAGCAGCTTGAGTTACTGCAAGCCCAGCAGGCAGAGGTTATCCTGCACGTATTCCCCAACAAGCTGCTTGCCAGCTTGGCCCGCCAAGTTGGTATTCCCATTCGCATCGGCACCCGTAACAGATTGTTTCATTGGTTCACTTGCAACCGTTTGGTCGCATTAAGCCGGCGTCATTCTCCGTTGCATGAGGCGCAGCTAAACTTGCAGCTAGTAGCTCCGTTTCATGCGGGCGCCCCGTTGTCTTTAACTGAAGTAGCGGATTTGGTTCGGCTGCAACCGTCGGAAGTGCTTGCCACCGAATGGCGCCAAGTGCTAAGTGAACGAACCGAATCCCAGCTTAATGTCGTGCTGCACCCGCGCAGCCGCGGTAGTGCCCGCGAGTGGGGATTAGCTCACTTTGGTACGCTGGCACGCTTGCTACACGCTGCCGGCCACCGCGTGTTCGTGACGGGAACTGCCGCGGAAGGGGAAGAACTTCGGGAGTGGCTGACGCAGCATCAGGCGTACCTAGCCGCCGACTTAACTGGCCGCCTGACCTTGCCCCAGCTCTTGGCTTTTTTGCATCAAGCTGATGGAATAGTAGCTGGTAGCACCGGGCCTTTACACTTGGGCGCTGCCTTGGGGCGTTATACTTTGGGCTTCTATCCTCCCATTCGCCCCATGCACCCTGGTCGTTGGGCTCCTCTGGGGCCACGCGCCGGGTACCTCGTCTTCAACCGACCCGATTGTCAGGATTGTCGCAGTCAACCCGCGGCGTGCGCCTGTATTAAAGCATTAGCGCCTACGCAGGCTCTTCAGCACATCTTGGCCTGGAAACCAATGCCTAACTTGCCAAGCTAAGTTATGGCCCCTGTTATTACTTTATGACCGAAGTACTTGTTGCATCCCCTTCTTTGCGTCAGCTTTACCAAACCGGGCGCGTGTCGCAGTACTTGTTGCTGCTGGCCTGCGTAGCTGCCGTTGTGGGGCTCTTTGCTTCTAGAGCCTTGGTGGCCCTGAGTCCCGTGGTGGGGGTGGTGGCCGCCTGCGCCCAACCGCACCTACGCGCAAGTTTACGCCAAGGGTTGCGGCTGCGCACAGTTATCTGTATCGGGCTGCTCTATTTGTTTCTGGTGTTGAGTGGGCTCTACACCACCGAACTTGGTATATGGCGGCACGAAGTATACCGTAAGTTGCCGTTTGTGGTAGTTCCGCTGGCCTTTGCCGTGGCAGTACCCCTCAATTCTCGCCAGAAGTTCGGCGTCGGATTGCTTTATGTTGGGTTAGCTACAATATTGTCTATCACTACTTTGAGAGGATATTTAATTGATCCGGAAGAAGCTAACCGCCTCATAAATATCGGTCATAACGTGCCCGCTACTACTGGTATATTCCACATTCACTTTAGCATCATGCTGGCTTTGGCTTTCTTCTTTGCTTTGCTGATGCGGTCCAGCCCAGTGGCCATACCTACTACGCGGTGGGTGTTGCTCGGCTGTGCCCTTGTGATATTCGTGATTATGCACGTGCTGGCTTATCGTACGGGTCTTTTGGTGCTCTACGCCATGTTCCTGTTCGATGCAATCGGCCTGGTTGTTTTGCAGCGCCGCTTCGTACTAGGCCTGTTCACGCTGATAGTGCTAGTCGGCTTTCCACTGCTGGCTTATCACTTCTTAGGTTCAGTGAAAGAGCGGGTGGATACCACTTTCTATGATATCGAACATTACCAGACGGGGCAAGATATCAACGATTTCTCCGCCTCCAAGCGCCTTGCCGCCTGGGAAACGGCTGTGCTCCTAGCGCGTGAGCATCCGGTTCTGGGCGTGGGTATGGCCGATGTCGATCAGGCGATGCTGTCGCAGTACAGCTACTATAATTTTGGCTTAAAGCCTAAAAACTGGGCCATGACCCATAACCAGTACCTAGAGTACGCTGTTGGAGGCGGAGTAGTAGGGCTGTTGCTGTGGTTGCTGGTGCTGTTTACGCCTTTTTTGCAACCTCCATTACGTAAAAATCCGTACGTGATACATTTCCTGCTCATGATGAGCGTGGCCAACTTGGTTGATTCGTTGCTACAAATGCAAATCGGTTTCAATATGTTCGTGTTTCTCTACGGTTTTTTGGTGGTAAACGCTGAACGAGAGGCCCACCACGCTGCGGTTGCAACTGCTTGAACGGGGTAGTATAATCAGTACATTTGTTTACAAGGTGGTTTTCAATATTCCACCTCTATCTGCCGAGCCTCTATGAGCGACTCTCCCGACCGGGTTCCGAAGTTAAGTAAGGAAGAAAAAGACCGACGATTTCAGGCGGAGTTAATGCCTGTAATCGACTCTCTGTACAATTTTGCCTTCCGCCTAACGCTCGACGAAGACGATGCCAACGACCTCGTCCAAGAGACCTATTTGAAGGCCTATCGGTTCTTTGAATACTTCGAACAGGGAACCAACGCGAAAGCGTGGCTGTTTCGCATCCTGAAAAACTCGTTCATCAACGACTTTCGAAAAAAGAGTAAGCAACCCGCCAAGGTCGACTATAGCGAAATTGAAGGGTACTACAATTCGGAAGACGTCGAGTCCGACAGTGACGTGGGTGGTACCTCGTCTGATATGCGGCAGCAAGCCGTGCGCGACCTCATCGGCGACGAAGTGGCCAGCGCACTTAACTCACTGCCCGTGGATTTTCGCACCGTCATCATCCTCTGCGACCTAGAAGGATTCACGTACGAGGAAATGGCCAAAGTGCTGGATATCCCAATCGGAACGGTCCGCTCGCGCCTCCACCGGGCCCGAAATTTCTTGAAGGACAAGTTGGAGAAATATGCACAGTCAATGGGCTACGGCAACGGTGCTGAAGACCAGGAAACCGACGAAGACGACACCACAGACTAAAAACGAAAGGAAATCATGAACAGCAACTCTACTACTCAAACCCAATCTGCCACGCAGCACGCCGTAACGCCCGCTGCCGACTGTGACCGTGTAAATATGATACTCGACCAGCTTGTAGTAGGCCACGAGCCTACCGTGGAAGACGAAGAATACATCGTTAACCATGCCGATGATTGCTCGCCTTGCTTTGATGGTATTGCTAAACAGCAAGCGTTTATTGGTTTCCTTACTACGTACGTAGATCGTAAAGGTGCCCCAAATTCTTTGTCGCAAACTATTTTGTCGCGCTTACAAGTAGAAATGGCCTAATTTTGCCCGATGCAGGGCAAAATCATAGCATTTTCGGCTCCTTCCGGAGCTGGTAAGACCACTATAGTTCATCGGCTATTGGAGCGTATTCCAGAGCTAAGTTTCTCTATTTCTGCTTGTACCCGCGACCGTCGAGGTCGGGCTGAGGCCAACGGCAAGGATTATTACTTTGTTTCCGTTCAGGAGTTCCAGGAGAAAATCCGGGAAAACGCCTTCGTAGAGTGGGAAGAAGTATACGAAGGCGCCTTTTACGGTACCCTCAAGTCCGAAATCGAGCGTATTTGGCAAAGCGGCAAACACGCCGTGCTCGATGTAGACGTGAAAGGCGGGCTAAGTATTAAGGAGTTTTACAAAGACCGGGCATTGGCGATTTTCGTTAAGCCACCTTCTTTGGAAGTTCTGGAAGGGCGTTTGCGCCATCGTGCTACTGATTCGGCGGCCAGCATTTCGGCTCGTCTTTACAAAGCCAACTTCGAACTCACGTTCGAGGATCGGTTTGATGTAACGGTGGTCAATGATAACCTCGACGAGGCTACGGCAACTGCTGAACGCCTAGTCCGTGACTTTATTGCCGCTGAGTCTGACAGCCTGTGAACGCAGCGGCTACTTGTTCGGCACGTATTGGGTTGCTGTTCGGTTCTTTCAACCCAATCCATACTGGGCACCTGATTCTGGCTCAGTACATGGCTACTCATACCGATTTGGCGGAGGTGTGGCTGATAGTATCACCACAGAGCCCTTATAAAGTAAACCAGGACTTATTACCCGAAGCTATCCGCCTCTCATTAGTAGAGGTCGCCATTGCCGGTAACAACCGACTGCGTGTTGTAGATGTAGAGTTCAGCCTTCCTAAACCTAATTTTACTGTTGTCACGCTTGACGAGCTGCGTCGGCTGCACCCAACTAGTGAGTTTGTACTCTTAATGGGTGTCGACAACTTGCTCGGGCTGGCTGGCTGGAAGGAAGCTGAGCGCATTCAGCGCGAGTTCGATATCTACGTTTATCCGCGGCCGGGCTACGCATTATCCTATGAAGCAAGTACTGGTGCACGCCTGCGCGTTGTAACGGCGCCTCTACTTGATATTTCCGCCACTTTCATTCGACAGAGCGTGCAGGCAGGTAGGTCTATTCGCTACTTGGTTCCTGAAGCAGTGGAACAACAAATTATAGCTGGTGGCTACTGGCAAACCTGACGGCCCCAAAGCAAAGCGACAACGCCTTCCAAGCTAGCTGGAAGGCGTTGTCGCTTTGCTTTGGGGCCTAGTGCAATTCAGGAATCAGATGGTCATAATTTCTGATTCCTTCTTGCTCATTAGCTCATCAATTCTACTGATATAAGTGTCCGTGGCCTTTTGCACCTTGGCTTCTGCATCTTTAATGGCATCCTCCGCGGCGCCCTCCTTCAGCAACTTGCGCAACGACTCGTTCACGTCTTTACGGATGCCGCGGATTCGTACTTTGCCGCTTTCCGTCTCGTTCTTTACTTGCTTCACCAAGTCGCGGCGGCGTTCCTCCGTCATGGGCGGGATGTTGAGGCGCACCCCTTCCGCATCCGATGCCGGATTCAAGCCTAAGTCACTATTTTTGATGGCTTTGGCTACCTCCGATATCATGTTCTTCTCCCAAGGCTTGATGAACAAAGAGCGAGCATCAGGAACCGATATATTGGCAATTTGGGCAATAGGCGTGGGGGTCCCGTAATAGTCTACGCGCAATGAATCGAGCATAGCTGGAGAGGCTTTCCCCGCACGAATGCGGCTCAATTCCAGGCCAGTATGTTGCAACGACTTGCCCATTGACTCCTCGGCTTCGCTCAAATAAAACTGAATTTCTTCGTCCATGTGTGAAAGGAAAGATTTTAAAAACTTAAGTTCTAAAAAGCAAGCATAGCGAGGTCCTCAACATGCCACACTTGCCCTTTAAATACAAATTATTCGTGGCTAGTCGGCGCGTCTAAGCTGGGTTGTAAGCTGCTGTGCTTGGAGTCGAGAACAGCTGCCTTGTTGCCGCCGCTCATGGTCACCAGGGTGCCTACCGTTTCGCCATCAATAAGACGTTGCAGGTTGCCTTCCTGGTTCATGTCGAAAACGATGATGGGCAAATTATTCTCCTTGCATAAGGTGAAGGCCGTCATGTCCATCACGTTGAGATTTTTCTCCATCACTTCCTCGAAAGTAATTTCCGGATACCGTACGGCCGACGGGTCTTTCTCAGGATCAGCGGTGTAGATTCCATCCACGCGAGTACCTTTGAGCACAACATCCGCTTCTATTTCAATAGCGCGTAGCGAAGCCGCCGAGTCAGTGGTAAAATAAGGCGAGCCGATGCCAGCGCCAAAAATAACAACCCGGCCTTTCTCTAAATGGCGCACGGCGCGGCGGCGGATATACGGCTCACACACCCGTTGTATGGTGAGCCCGGAAAGTAACCGAGTGCTTACTTCCAGCTTTTCCAAGGCACTTTGCAGCGCCATTGAGTTGATAACTGTGGCTAGCATGCCCATATAATCGCCCTGCACCCTGTCGAGCCCCAGCGCGGCGGCTTGTACTCCCCTAAAAATATTGCCCCCCCCAATCACGACGGCCACCTGGGTGCCCGTGGCGGCCGCCGATTTGATTTCCTCGGCGTATTGCATGAGCCGTATGGCGTCAATGCCATACTGTTGGTGACCCATTAGGGCCTCACCGCTAAGCTTGAGTAGGATTCGTTTGTACTTCAAAACAAGGGGAGTTAAGTGAGGAATCGAGGTGTGTTTGGCAGGAAAATTAGTTCTGCGTTTGAGGCTGGCTCAGTAAGAACAACAAACGTTCTGCCTGGAGTAGTTGCATGCTGCCATTCGCAGCGAACGGCCCAAACGAGTAAGCGTCTTGTTGTTGCGCTTCTACTGCCCGCTCCAATCTGCTTATGCGTTCTTCGGCTCGGTCGCGCTCGGCCCGCAGCCATTGCATCTCAGCTTTTAGGCGGTCTTGCTCCTGCAAAATTACAGTTAACACTTCTTCTATTTCACGAAGGCGCTGCTTATCGTTCATTGGGAATGGAAACAAGTATTTACAAGTGAGAAGAGGCGAAGCCAACCTTCCGTTTAAACTCTAAAACAATGAAATGCTCCGCTCTGTGGAGCGGACTCCTAGCTGAATTGAATCAGTACTTGTCCTTTGGTTACGTTGTCGCGCAGCCCAACTTTGATAGCACTCACAACACCGTCGCTAGGTGCTTTTAGAATGTTCTCCATTTTCATGGCTTCTAGCACGAGCAATGGGTCGCCCTTTTGCACCTCTTGGCCTGGTTCAACACGTACGGCCACAATAAGGCCAGGCATTGGGGCTTTCAACTCGTTTACTTTGTTGGCAGTAGTCACGCTCATGCCTAATTTGTCGAGCAATAAATCGAATCGATCCTTAACTTGCAGGTCCACTAGTTGACCATTGAGTTTAAGCTGAAAAGTTTTAGTGCTATAATCAGCTTGTATCACCTCTGCTGCTACTGACTGCCCTTCGTGAAGTATATGAAAACGCCCAGGACTTAAAACCACGATATTCCAGTTAAAAGGCGCATCGTTGACAGTTATTAAGTTATCGGCGCGGTAATCTACGTCCCAGGTTTGTGTTGAATTAGTGCTGACCTGTAACATAAGCAGAGGAGGAAGGCTAGGGCGGAAAAGGGCTTAAAGATAGTCCAATTCTGAAATTATTTCGGAACTTGAGGTCCCATCCAATCATTGCATTTCCGCATGAAATATTCGCTTCTCGGCGTTCTGGGCCTAGTGGATTTACAGATTAAAGACCGGTTTGACTTGCTGCTGGACAAGCTGGGTATGAGCAATACTACGGCCAGCAAAGTAAATGAGTTAAAGGCGCCAATGCCAGGCCTCATTGTAGATATTCGGGTGGAACCGGGCCACCTAGTGCAGAAAGGCGACCCGCTCCTGGTTTTGGAAGCTATGAAGATGGAAAATATCCTGAAAGCGCCCGGCAATGGAGTTGTGGGAGCCATTAAAGTCGGACTCCGCGACAATGTAACCAAAGGCCAGGTCCTTATCCAGTTTAGCTAAGCGTTTTTCTGGCCTTACGCAGGAGGAGAGCTGCCGATAAAACAGCACCACCTCTCAGCCTATGGCTATCAGCAGGCGTAATTTTTACTCTAACCCTTTCCTGATTTTTGGCGCTTATCTGTTTCTGTTTCCCATGGATGACAAGCAACGCTTACGCGAAATTGAAGAAGTACTGACCGTAATTTTGCAAGAGCAAGACCGGCTAAAAGCCGAAATGCAGTGGTTGCACGCCGAGCGTGACCGGGCCGAAGAACGCATCAGCCGACTGGAGCGGGCGGTGGAAGCGCAGCAGCAGGGTTCTTATCCGTTTACGTCCTGCACGGCCGACTCGAACACGCAGTGGCTTCAGGCAGAGCGCCTGGTGTTCCTGCTGACGCAGCCCCAGACGCAGAACTAATTTCCTCCGTGAGACTCGTCTCCAACTTCCCACCTAAATTCCTTTGTTTTGAAGTATAAACGAATCCTGCTTAAGTTAAGCGGCGAGGCCCTAATGGGCCATCAACAGTACGGTATTGATGCCGCGCGACTTATGCAGT
>QQTW01003018.1_pt1 | contig 12369 bp, 9 predicted proteins | sample 1904831 | NCBI WGS metagenome assembly QQTW01 (sample SAMN09435610, study PRJNA476489) | Subsurface metagenome, whole genome shotgun sequencing project. | reverse complement strand
ATATTAAAGTAGAACTATCATCTAGTAGTAGTTATGATGAATATGGTTTTCTAGAAAGGGTTGCAGGATATTTAAATTTTAAATGTCAATCAGTTCCAGATATTCCGGAATATACTAGAGAAATTATCAAGATAATTTGCCAATCGCTTCAGAGTGGAAGTGTGGTATTTTTAGAAATTAATAAATGGGATTATTTGCAATATCAAGAAAAAGTTATACCTTGGTTTATTAATGAATTTTGGGTTCCTTTAATTCAAGAAAGTCAGGTAGTCATTCAGCAAGCAAAACTCACGCAGGTTAAATTTATAGCTGTTATTGATTCAGAAACTGAGTTAGAAGCAAATTGTCAAAATTTACCTTGTTATTGTTACCAAGATAATTTTGATAGTCAAAAAATTCTCAAATTACCACTGAATTCGTGGAATAAAGAAGATATTCAAGATTGGCTAGATAACTATTCTGGACAAACTAGCGATCGCATTGATTTCATGGTAAAGAAAATTTACCAAATAACCAAGGGAACTCCTCTAGCAGTGCTTGACAAATTACAAGAATTACTTGCTTGATGACAATTATAAATACGTTAAATCATGAATCAAAAAACTCAGTACAAATTCACCAATAACCCCGACATCAGACCTGAAAATTCCCATCTAGATTCTCCACAGTCACCAGAACCCTATATCGCATCTCAAGAATTAATTAAAGCAGTAAATTTAGCAATTTATTTACGACGACCTCTATTAATAGAAGGGGAAGCTGGATGCGGAAAAACTCGGTTAGCAAGTGCGGTTGCTTATGAACTCGGACTTCCCTTTTACCGTTGGGATATCCGTTCAACTACTAAAGCGAAAGAGGGTTTATATGAATATGACGCAATTTTACGTTTGCATGACGTAGAAATTCAAAAATCCTACTCAAAAGCTGAATTAGACTCACAGATAGATGGAGAACGTAATCCCAGAAACCCCAAAAATTATCGTGCTTTAGGTGCTTTAGGAAAAGCATTTATAGTTCAAGACCGTCCAGCAGTGGTTCTAATTGATGAAATTGATAAAGCCGATGTTGATTTTCCGAATGATTTACTAACGGTTTTAGATAAACCGATGCAATTTGAAATTCGAGAAACGGGGGAAGTGGGGCATAAAGCTATTAAAGCAATCCACGAGCCAATTATAATTATTACTAGTAATAAAGAAAAAGGTAATCTGCCTGCACCATTTTTACGGCGTTGCGTGTATTATTACCTGAGATTCCCCAGTAAACCTGAAGAATTAGAGAAAATTGCTGAAATTCGTTATAAAATAAAATCGGAATTGGGTGATTCTCCGACTCCTAACTTAATAAAATCTGCCGCTCAACTTTTTCTCAAAATTAGAGAAGATAAGGGGCTATTTAAATTACCTGGAACGAGTGAATTTTTAGACTGGCTGCACGCATTACAAAGCTTTAATGAAAATCCCTATCCAAATTCTCAACTCAGCGAGAATAACCCCCTACCCTATCCAGAATTACTGTTTAAATTGCGACAAGATTTTCAAAAATATCTTCCAGCCAATTTGTAAAATAATGTAAATACGTTATATGTAAGGCCCTATATTATAGTAATTAACTTAAGGCTTACGCAAAAAACCTCCCAAACCCTCTTAACTCTGTTCTTAACTCTGTGTCCTCTGTGTCTCTGTGGTCAATCGTTTAATATAGCCGTCCTATTTGATTTTTGAAATAAAATATGGATGAAATAACCACAGAGACACAGAGTATACAGAGTTCATAGTACTGAGAGATTTAAGCGCAAGCGCAGGCTACGCCAACAAAAATTAAACCGATTCCTATAACTGCTGCGTAAGTCTTATAACTGAATATAATCACCTGTTAAATTCAAAATTGTCTAAACCAGTGACTGATTCATGAGTGAATTTGATACTCGCACCCTTTTAACTTGTATTTTTTACCGCTTGCGTCGGGAAGGTTTTAACTTAGGTGTAAGTGAATATCTAGCGGCTTTAGACGCTATCGAAGGTGGATGGGGAGGTGAAAATTTAGATGATTTAAAGCAGCTTGTACGGCTTTTATGGTGTTGTTCTTTAGCAACACAAAATCGCTTAGAACTGATTTGGGATTCAATAGTTGCTACTGCGACACCAAAACCAAAAATAGAAACTCCAACCACAACCGAACCAGAAGTATCTTTCCCAAAAGAAGATAAAAAATCGCCACCACCAGAAATTAAACCAGAACCCGTTCAACAACAACGACAACGGATAACAGAGTTTGCACCTCAACCCGTCCAAGCACCCTTCACCCCCACAGAATTAGAAGGGGATATAGAATTTCAGAATTACTGGCAGCTTTCGCGCCGTTATATGGTGTATGGTTGGCGTTATTTACGCTTGACTGTAGCTGATGGTACTCCCGATGTTCTAGATATAAGTGCAACAGTTGAACAAGTTGCCAAACAAGGGTTTTTTCTCAAACCAGTTTACCAGCGACGGGAATCAAACCACGCTCATTTACTACTATTAATTGACCAAGAAGGGTCAATGGCTCCTTTTCACCGCTTTACCCGTGACTTGGTGGAGACTGCGAAGGATGAAGGTGGTATTAAAAGGGTTGATGTGGGATATTTTCATAATATTCCTGCCGATAGCGTCTATCAAGATTCGCACCTGACGCAACCTGTTGTTTTAAAAAATTTGCTAGCTGAATGTGATAGTGAAACCAGAGTGTTGATAGTCAGCGACGCTGGTTCTGCACGGGGTTATCGTCGAATGGAACGGGTACGAGCAATAACGGATGTACTATTTGATATTAAACAGCATACTACTTTAATAGCTTGGTTAAACCCGATGCCACAAGCACGTTGGTCAAATACTTCGGCACAAATATTAAGTTATATTGTGCCAATGTATCAAATGAATCAAGAAGGATTTAGTCAGGCAATTAACACAATTCAAGGTCAAGTTTGGCAAACTAATTAACTCTTCTGCTTAGATCCAGGTGACTTCCATTCTTGCAAAACCTTTGTGACGCTTTCGCGGGTAGCCTCTGCACCAAAACCCCAAGCTAAAAGAGCAAAATAGTCAGTTAATCCATTCGCACCAAAAGTATTATTAACTGCATATAACTGCGTAAATCCCGCACCTCCTAATAGAAAAATGGCGATTAAGTAACTAAACAAATTAAAAAAGCGCAAGCGGTAACGAGATATTTTTTCTAAGCTATCAATTTCTAGAGGGTGGGTGTTAGGAACTGGTTGCAGAGGTTTTGTAATAGTTGGGTTATTGATATTTCGAGAAATAACTGATATATCTTGGTTAGTAGATGAGTCAGTATCAAGCTGAATATCTGCAATTAAATCATTCTTTTTAGTTTTAACATTTGTTTGCCATTCCTTAAAAGCATCGGGATTGCTGGGAGAGAGGTTACGCAACTCTTTTTGCAAATTAGATGCTTCAGATTTCCATTTTTCTTCTGTTGCTGATGCTGATGCGGGAATTTTATTTACTAAATCGTTCAATTCTTCCGATTGGGTTTTAGCTAAAAGATAATTATTAAGGTGTTTCCGGACATCTTGTAAAGACTTACTAACTTGTTGGGGACTATCTTGATTCGCTCTTTCTCGTTGAATTTTATCAAGTTCCCAGCCTAATTCTTCTAAATAAGGAATTTTATTACTAGGATTTTCTTCTTTGAGACGCTCGCGCAAGTTAGATTCCGCATTTAACAAGTCTATCCAATCTTGTTTATCTTTGCGCCATTTATCCCAAATAGTTTGAGCTTTCGCTACAGCATCCTGTGCTATTTGCCAGCGTTTGTTTTCTAAAGCTGTTTCAACTTCGATTAAATAAGCATCAATTTTGCTGTGAAACGAACTATCTAACTTATCATCAGCACGCATTTTGGTGCGGAGACGAGTAACTTGTACCAAAACTTCATCGCGGTTGATTCCTTCTGCACGGTATGCTGAAACAGCTATTCCCAAACCTACACCTAATAAAAGTACAAATAATGGTATTAACCAGTGGTCTTTGACTTTTACGGTTACGGGAATTGCGATTTCGCTATCTGCGGAAATAATCAGTAAAACACCACTAAATTCTCCGCTAGAGACTTGTTGGAAATCAAAATCAAGGGGAATTAATACAGGTTGATTAGCTTGTAGCTTGTTTCCAGATATAGCAGAATTAGATAAATTTATTTTGAGAGAATTGGCTGGAAATACCTTTGCACCATCTGTACGATTTAAATCGAGACTAACAATTTTGACGTTGTTGACTTCCTGGCTAGAACGTAATAACAAGTTACGTCTGACTTTAGTACAACCTAATTGGTTAACCAAACATCGTTTTTCTGCTACAGTCAAGTTTGTCGGTGTGGAAGTAATTTTGGGTTCCGCTTGGACTGGAGATATTAGCAGGAGGCTAAAAGCTGAAATTAACAATCCGATGATAAATGGTTGGCGGTATTTCATCAATATTTCCGTGATAATCCCGAAACAAGGATACACAATAAAGCTGCACGAACAAAATAATCAGCAAAAATATTATTTACAGCAGTTTCCTTTGTAAATAGACCACACCGTAGGGGCACGGCAGTGCCGTGCCCCTACAACAATCTGTGGTTTAATTAATTAAAAATAGCTGTAATACCGAGAAATTAAATCAAACCCAGCTAATGAACACCACCAGTCAGGTTATTCAGGAACAGGAAACAGAACGTGCTAGACAAATTGTAGAGCGGTTTGTCAATCGTTTTGATGAATCTTATCTTCAGTTAGCTTACCATGCAGCACTCCCCCTGATTTTAACCCCCGAACTGGTAAACTACTTGCGTGTCGAGTTTCTCAGGGATGAAAATATCCCTTGGGTGGCAGAAGTTGATTTGTTATTGTCGGATTTATGCCGTCAGGTAGGTTACGAACTTTACGCGATGGATACTGCGGTTCGTGCTTATTTGTTGGAGAGAATGGAGACTGAAGAATCAGGCATTGAGCGGATGCAAGCGGTAGCTAAAGGCTTAATTGGTTATGTCAAATATTTAGCTCAAAACAATCCATGTATTAGTCCAAAGGAGCTACAGACGCAACAATGGGCAGCGATGGTATATCTGGACGAGCAGCGAGAAAAAGCTATCAATGAAATTACTCAAGCATTTAAAGATGCTGTATCTGTAAATACTGGCATAACTCAGGGTTTAATGAATCGCTCTGAAATGGCACGCTTGGCGAATATTACTCAAGAACTTGCACCCCAGCTAAGAGCTTATGAAAATTTGGTGGCATACGCTAATTTGGTAAGTAGGGTATTAAATAATGCTACGGATGTGAATGAGGAAGCTTTACGTCGTTCCTATCGGGTAGGGGAGGAAGAACTGCCCTCATTGGATGGGTTTTTGCCAGCAGGTAGGATGAGGACGGAAATACCTGATGGGGGTGTTTTTACTAACTTAGAAGGTTTTCCAAACCTGCAAACCTTTAATTTTGAAGTCGCAACAATCACTATTGAGGAGGAAGAAACACCTCCAGCTATCAATCTACAACCCTTTAAGTTTGAAGTGGCGACTATTGAAGTGCAAAAATCGAGTTTTATGAGCCAGCGAACATTGATAGTCAAGCGCACTCAGCAGCAAGCTAACGCTTTTAGTGAAGATTTGGGAAATGGAATTGTATTGGAGATGATAGAAATCAAGAGTGGTAGTTTTATGATGGGCGCACCGGAAAATGAGGAAGGTAGTAGCAATAATGAACGTCCACAACACCAAGTAACAGTTCCAACTTTCTTCATGGGTAAATACCCAATAACCCAAGCACAATGGAAAGTAGTCGCATCTCTACCGCAAGTAAACCGCTCACTCAAACTCGACCCATCTAGATTTAAAGGAGATAACCGACCAGTAGAACAAGTATCGTGGTTTAATGCAGTGGAATATTGCGATCGCCTTTCCCAGCATACAGGTAAAATCTATCGTCTCCCCAGCGAGGCTGAATGGGAGTATGCTTGTCGTGCAGGAACCACCACCCCATTTCATTTTGGTGAGACAATTAAATCAAAACTAGCAAATTATAATGCTGACTACATTTACGACGGAGGTGTAAAGGGAATTTATCGTGAGGAAACGACGGACGTAGGAAGTTTTGGTGTGGCAAATGCCTTTGGATTATACGACATGCACGGGAATGTGCGGGAATGGTGTGCAGACCACTGGCATAGTAATTATAAAGAAGCGCCAACTGATGGGAGTGTACGTCCTCGTCACAATGATAATGATTCGCGACTGTTGCGCGGTGGTTCTTGGTACGACCTTCCTGAATACTGCCGTTCTGCTTGTCGCAACTACTACATCGCTGACTACGATGACCGCAGTTTTGGTTTTCGGGTTGTGTGCGGTGTTTCGCTCCCGGATTCTTAGCCCTTGACAATACAAGCCCCTTTTACCCTCTGCTCTTTTATTTTTTACCCTTTCAAAACGTAGCGGAGCGGAGCGATTAGAATTTTTTTCAATAATTGAGTTTATCAAATCAATTTAAAGTTTTTCTAATTTTAGTTTGAGTAAATGTAACATAGACATTCTAAAATATTAAATTGTATTAATAATTTTTAATTAAAACAAATGGATAAGTCCTATAGATTTTCAGCTAATTCCAGTATATCGTTATGAATATGCATTATGGCGAAAATAGTTATTAACCGTTCTCAGCAAACAGCACAATATTTTATTGAAGACTTGGGTAATAAAGTTGAACTAAATATGGTGCTAATCAATAGTGGTAGTTTTATGATGGGCGCATCGGAAAATGAGAAAGGTAGTAGGGACTCAGAACGTCCGCAACACCAAGTAACAGTTCCAACTTTCTTCATGGGTAAATACCCAATAACCCAAGCACAATGGAAAGTAGCCGCATCTCTGCCGCAAGTAAACCGCTCACTCAAACCTGACCCATCTAGATTTAAAGGAGATAACCGACCAGTAGAACAAGTATCTTGGTTTGATGTGGTGGAATATTGCGATCGCCTTTCCCGACATACAGGTAGAATTTATCGTCTTCCCAGCGAAGCTGAATGGGAGTATGCTTGTAGGGCAGGAACCACCACCCCATTTCATTTTGGCGAGACAATTACAACCGACCTAGCGAATTATCGAGGCACAGATAACGAAAAAGATAATTGGTCTGGTTCCTATGGTCGAGGGGCTAAAGGAATTTATCGTGAGGAAACGACGGATGTTGGCAGTTTTGGTGTGGCAAATGCCTTTGGATTATACGACATGCACGGGAATGTGTGGGAATGGTGTGCAGACCACTGGCATAGTAATTATAAAGGAGCGCCAACTGATGGAAGTGTATGGTTAAGTAATAATAATGATTCTCGCCAGATATTGCGCGGTGGATCTTGGCACTACAGTCCCGGGAGCTGCCGTTCGGCTTGTCGTTACGTCAACTACCCCAACGACGCTTACGGCAATATTGGTTTTCGGGTTGTGTGCAATGTTTCGCTCCCGAATTTTTAGCCCTTGACAATGCAAGCTCTTTTACCCTCTGCTCTTTTATTTTTTACCCTTTCAAAGCGAAGCGATTAGAATTTTTTTTCAAAAATTGAGTTTATAAATAACTAAACTACCTAGAGCAATAAGGGACTTCCAGAAAATAAAATATCCCAACTATAGACTTATTAATCGTATCATTCGTAAGGGCGGGGTAACCCCGCCCCTACAATTTGGAACAAATTATTTCTTGGTGTTCCCTAAAACTTAGCCATAGTGCAGTTCTAGTAGCGATCGCTTTGATTCAGCCCTTAACAGTATTAGTTCCAAATATGCTCAAATTTAAATTCCTACCCTGGTTTCCGACTATTGTTGTTTTGAATATACTTGCCCCTCTTGCACCTGTTCGAGCGAACTATGCTGACCAGATTGCTGACCTAAAAGTAGTACAACCAGCAATGAAGCATAACTTTAAGCAATTACAGCAACAAAAAACTTATCCTTGGGTAGAAGTTCGTCCTTACGATAAATTATCTGGTGCTGAAATTACTCTGACTCCAGCTTTTGATAGATTAACCAGACAGCAAAAGCGATCGGTGCTAGATAAAGTATTATCCTATATCCTGACACCAGAAGAAAGAAAAAGCCGCCGACGACTATTAAATTTTATATTTGTGTAAAATTACACTATACTCCTGACAGTGTTCTGGTGACATTTTGATTTATTTATTCTTTTTCGTAGTTGAGTAATCGTAACCCCAGCAATACCTACCCCAAAAAGTGCAACAGTCGATGCCGATTCAGGAACACGTTCGCTCTCTACTGTAACATTGGGGTCAGCAGCATCACCTGTGAAATAAACGTAATTAAAAGCGTCTTTATCATTAAGAATACTTGCACGTAAAAACAAACCACTCCAACGTGCAATTGTTTCAATAGCTACATCTTGATTCAGTGTAGCATTTACAGGGTCAGGAATTGAGCCAGCAGGATTATTTGTATTTGTGATACTAAAATGATTGGCGTCTTTGATATTAATTAGTGCTTTGGGTGGATTGTTAATTTTGTCATAAGTTAGACTAGCACGTATTGGCAGCGCCCTTCCATCACGATCCCCTTGCAGGAGCGCAACTGGTATTCCATCATTGTTAATAGGAAGATAAACATCATTTTCATCGCGAAGATTGGCACCAAAGAATGCTCCTGCTACAATTTCTTTGGGTCGTGAGAAAGAACCTGGACAAAGTGCTGGTGCCACACATAAATTTCCAATTGCAGATAATCCTACGGCACCGCCTAACGAATGACCCAATAATCCTACTTTCTCTGTATTCAGCAAGCCTGCAACAGGTGAACTAGCATTCGTATTTTCAACTACAATTTGTTGTAAAGCTGTATCAATTTGGCTAGTTTGGGGTAATAATGCTTCGCCAAATGTTGGAACTGTAAGCTTGCTGTTTGGCGCTACTACTACAAATCCATAGCGTGCAACTTGTTGAGCGTAATTAGAGTAATTTGATTTATCAACTAGTCCACCTTGTAGTAATAGCGCTACTGGAAAGGAATAATTGCTTGTTTTTAAGTCTGTTGGATTGGGATAGTAAATATCAGCTAAATTATTATCTCCGGTAATAGTAGTAGTGTAGCTAGCAACGTTGTCAAATACAGGTGCCGGATTGAATGAAGAAGCAGAAGCTATTTCACTAATACCTAATACGAGTAACGACGTGCTTGTACAAACTACTGACATTTTGATACTTAACAAAATAGCTACTCCCTTTCTACGTAAAAACGTCTTTATTATAATACTTTAGCCTAAAGAAGCATGAGAGAATTTACATACACCACTCCTAACATGTATAAATTTACCAAAATTTTAATTCAACAGGCATAAAAGTGAGACTTTTTTCTAAAAGTTTTACTTACAAATAGGAGATGAGCTTACCCTGCATCACACATCAAACGCAAGAGATGAAAATTGTCCAGCATCATTTAGAATTTAATCGATAATTTTCTTGGTTTAGTCGTTCGATTTCTTGATTCAACTGTTTAATTTCATTATCTTTTGTATCAATGGTTATTTGCGTATATTTTTTCTCTTCTTGAAGGTTGTTTATCTCGTCCTGAAGTTTTTGCCGCTGCTGTTGATATTGATTAACTTCTTCATCAAACCGAATGCGCGTGCTTTGGGCTTTATCAGATAGCTGTTCAACTTGAAATGTAACACTATTGCTACTAACCTCGATAATCTTAATTAAATAATTATAAATTCCTTTGTACTCATAAGAATCACCTACTTTTCCCGATTCAATAGCAAAGCTTTTATAGCCATCAGTACTAATTGTGCCTTGTACGCCATCAGAACTATATGAACTTATATTGGTAATAGCTATTGAAAGTCCTTTAGGGTGAGCAAGGTATTCTAGCTTGTTCTCTTTGACTCTAAGAACTTTAAATGGAGAATTTGAATTTTGCCAATTAGGGTTAATATTATATATGAGTCCAGATAAAACTGGTTTAAACTCTGCACGGAAGATAAAAATACTCGATACAGCAACTATGGGAATCAACAGTACTATTCCTGTGTAAATACCTTTGCTCACTCGTTGCTTTATTTGCTTTTGCAATTGCCGTTTTTTTGAGGTTTCGCTCGCACGGTTCTCTTCTACGTTTGCGATCGCTTGCCTAATAATATGTGGAGGAATTTCTGCTTCCGAACATGCTTGCTGTAAGTCGGTAAATGAATAGCCTTTACCCGTTTGGGCATATAAACGCGCTGCTTCCGCTAGCACCTCAGCAGCCATATCATCAGGAATCCGGTAATCTAAGTTATTCATGGGCATCATATTTATAGAGTATTTTACATCGCTTTAGCCAGGGAACACTTTTAGGTGTTTATCGCTAGTTAATTTTATCTCTAATCGCTTGTTTTGGCACACTGGGCGCATTTATAGCAACGGATAGGCAGCTTAGGACAGTGATTAACTCATACAATATGCGGGCGATTCCCGCTCGCGATGCCGAAGGCGACCACTTCGTGGTATCGCGCTCGCGAATCGCGTTCCTTGTTTTAACAGCTTTGGCTACAGCTATAACTATACCGACTAATTTATCAGCATTGGCGCATAGTAGTAAGAAATACGCTCGCGTGCTGAACGCTTTACTAAAATTACCCCAAATTACTCAAGGGCAGTCGATGCCAAGGGCAACCATTTTGTGGTATCGCTTATTCAACAATGCCGCACTCAAATAAAAAATACATATTTATTAATAATATTCTTAATCCATTTTAATGGATTTTTGCTATTAGACAGGAGAGCAGCGCCGTGCGGGGGTTCCCCCCCGAGTCGCGCGTCTGCGGAGATTTACAATCCCTGTCGGGCATCAAACGAAGTCGAACAATCTAAGTATATTAGGTATAATTTTGATTATGCGGTTCAGTAGATGCAAGATATAAGTTAACTTCAGTGGTAGGAAGACTGTTTGAGGCGTCCCCTGCTCAATAACAGTACAGACACCCCTAGTACACCAAGGAGTGGGACGGTTGACGACGGCTCCGGCACTTTAGTAGTCCGGCTCGATTGGATGTATTGGGATAAACCAGTAAGATTGTCGGTATTAATTAAATCCACCCCAGCATCATAAAGCGGTCCCCAAACACTGGGGGCATCCTGTGGAAGATTCCAAAAGCGCAGAATTTTGTTCTCGCTGTGTACTTGAGCCACGATATTTTGTATAGCCGCCTTTGTGTCATCCGGAATGATGCCCGTACCATCCCACGCTAAATCGCCAGTAAAGAAATTGTTCCAGTTGTCGCTGATGAGGGGAATGAACTCAGGTGCGATGCCTCTACCAATGTCGCTCCTACGACCATCGTAAGCAGCATAGCGCAGATCCTGCTCGAGCATATAATCTCGCGGTCGGTTGCCTGAGATGATGACGCTAACTGCTCCCTCTTGCACGTCATAGCCTGAGTCGGCATTTTTGGTATATGTAGTGAATAGTCTTGGATTGTTAGCTGCGTAGTCGCTTAGAGTATCATGCAGGCGTTGGTAAGTTGAAAGACCCTCACTCTTGATGTCAACCAACAGAATCATCTTAGTGCCGTCTTTGTAAATACCACCATTGTTCGCACTAGTTGCCAAGTTCTGTAGCGGCGTCAGGTAAAGCTCATTAAGGTTTGGCAGCGTCGTTGCGTCAGCCACCGGGTCGTGAGCAACACGCAGTTGATTATCATAGTCGTAGAGCCAGATGTCAGCCTCAACACTAATAAACCCGTTGTGGAGAGCGTCAAACAGTGGGTACTCATGTTCGTAGTCGTTGTGGGCATGGGTGCTTGGTACGGCAAAGTTGCTTGGTGCGGGAACCGTATTTGCATAAGCTTGACCTACCCAACAACTCGTAGCGAAAGCAGAAACAGCTAATGTGCGGATGAGATTCTTGATGACCATAGATGCGTTCTTCCAGGATGCTTAAATATACGGCTTGCCCCTAATGATGATGATTGAAGGTGAAGTTAGGGTAAAGTTCAAGTTAAATCCCGTCAAAGCATCTCACTATTTTCTTTTACCAACTACTTCTTCCAAAGAAGTGCTTACGCTACCCCGCTGGCAGTTGGTTTAGAATGTTGGCGATATAGTGGTGGCAAAGTGTAAACCGTTTTATGAGTGGTGCGAAGGACTTTAAGATGAAATCCGGTCGGTTACAGGTATCGGAACAATCGAGTTAATTTGCGTTGTCCGTGCTGACGATGAACGGTACGCGAACAAGTTTTGTCTCAAGTAAGTATGGACGAAAAATCAGTATAAGAAATTTATTTCTAACCACTGCACAATTTCTACTTATTATTAAATTATTGTCCGTCCCTGCCAATTGGTTCAGCTTTCT
>QQTW01003017.1_pt1 | contig 12371 bp, 12 predicted proteins | sample 1904831 | NCBI WGS metagenome assembly QQTW01 (sample SAMN09435610, study PRJNA476489) | Subsurface metagenome, whole genome shotgun sequencing project. | reverse complement strand
AACCAGCTGCCCTGAAGGTCATTGTCTATCTGCTGCCTCTAACTTACACCAGTATTGGTTTACGTGCAGCTGCCTACTTGCCGCTGTCACAGTTTCCTTGGTACACAGTGCCCGTGCTGCTAGTGGTGGCGATCGCGCTCTCCCTAATTGGTGCCTATCAATTTGCTCATCAGCAGGACTAATTTGCTCTTCAACGGGTTGCTCGTGGGTCTAGAGCATCGCGCAGACCATCGCCTAGTAGGTTAAAAGCAAGAACAGTCACCGTAATAAACAAACCAGGGAAGACGATAGTCCAAGGTGAGGAGAGAGAATAGCCACCTTTAAAGGCATCAGACAGCATAGTTCCCAACTCTGGTGTGGGGGGCTGTGCGCCCAAGCCCAAGAAGCCCAAACCAGCTGCTTCAAGGGTAGCAGTACCAATAGAGAGAGTAGCTTGTACAACCAGTGGTGCAAGACTTGCAGGTAAGATATGCAAGAAAATGATTCGGGCTGGGGTTCCCCCAAATGCTCTCACGGTCTGAACAAATTCCTGCTCTCTGAGAGAAAGTACCATACTCCGGGTGAGCCGAATAAAAATCGGGACTTGCACTATTCCCACTGCAAACATCACGCTTGGTATGCTAGGGCCAGTCACAGTGACGACAGCGATCGCCAAGAGAATTGAAGGAAATGCTAAGAGGATGTCAGTCAGCCAGCCAATTCCAGTTTCCAGTTGCCCCCGAAAGTAGCCAGCAACCAACCCCAGCAGTAGACCCACGAGTAAACCTAGCAGCACCGCAACCAGACCGATAACCAGCGAAGTCTGCAACCCATACCATACCAGTACCAGCACATCTCGCCCCAGACCTTCAGTACCAAACCAATGTTCTAAGCTTGGAGGTTTCAACCGTGACACATAGTTTCGGTCTGTGGAGGGATCGTAGGGATGTAGAATCGGGGCAAGCAGCGCCATCAACATAATGGCGAGTGTTAGACCAAGACCAATCTTCCCCGAAGTGGATTGCAACAACCGCTGGAAGGCTTTCTGCTCAAATAGTTTCATTGATACTGGATTCTAGGGTCTAAGAAGGCGTAAGAAAGGTCAACTAGCAGGTTAATTAGCACAAAGGCAACAGCGACAAAAACCACTCCGCCCTGCACCACTGGGTAGTCCCTAGCCAGAATTCCTTCGTAAATCCACAAGCCAATTCCAGGCCAGGAGAAGATAGTTTCCGTGAGGATTGCTCCACCCAAAAGCGCTCCAAACTGTAAGCCAATGATCGTGACTACTGGCAATAGAGCATTTTTCAGCGCGTGCTTGAAAATCACCCAGCGCTCAAGTAGTCCCTTTGCCCTGGCAGTGCGGATGTAGTCTTGCGATAGCACTTCTAGCATGGCACCGCGAGTAATCCGAGCAATGATTGCCAAAGGGATAGTACTCAGGGTCACTGCTGGCAAGATCAGGTGTTCCAGCACATCTTTCAGCGCTTTCATGTCAAGCTGGAGTAAAGCATCTAGCACGTAAAAGCCGGTGATAGGCTTGAAGCTAAACCCCGCATCAACACTGATTCGTCCACTGGGCGGTAACCAGTGCAGGTTTACAGCAAATAGGTAAATCAAAAGTAACCCTAACCAGTACACTGGCATCGACACACCGATCAAAGAGCCGCTCATAGTCACATTATCTACAGCACTATTCTTGCGAACCGCCGCTAAGACTCCAGCGGGAATCCCGATCACAATTGCTATCAACATTGAGGCAACAGATAGCTCAAAGGTAGCAGGCCAACGGAGTTTGATCTCCTCAGCCACGGGAACGCCGCTCATGATACTGATGCCGAAGTTCAAGCGAATCAGATTCCATAAGAAGGCAAGGTACTGTCCCGGTAATGGCTGATTCAAACCTAACCGCTCCCTGAGTGCCTCAACTTGCTCAGGGGTAGCGCGCTCTCCCGCCAGTACTGTTGCTGGATCGCCTGGAATCAAGTGTAGAAAAGCGAAAACCAGCAACGTAATCCCCAAAAGGACAGGTATCAAGTTAAAAAGGCGTCTGATAATATAGCGACCCATATCGATTTTAGATTTTTAGTACTGATGAAGGCCAGGGGAGGTGGCTTCTTCCCTCGCTCTCTTCATGACTTAGTGACTTCTTCAAAAGGCTCGTTACTCAGCGGACTAGGAATCCAGTTATTGAGAACCTTGCGTTTAGCTAGAAGGGGCTGCGAATGAACAATTGGTATCCGCACCGCCTCTTGGCGGAGGATTTCATCCACCTGTGCATAGATTTTCGCTCGTTCAGCCTGGTCCTCAGAAGCACGGCCCTGCTCTAAGAGCTTGAAGACCTGTGGATTTTTCCAGTTCCCTATGTCTTGTGTGGAGCCAGGACCGAAGTGGGCGTAGTAGAAGTTGTCAGGGTCGCCATAGTCACCGCTCCAGCCCAGCATAAAGGACTGGAAACCAGGAGGTTTGTTGCGGTCTGCGAGGTATGCCGCCCAGTCCTTTGTTTTTAGGCTAACTTTAATACCGATTGCGCTTAGTTCAGCAGCAAAGGCTTCAGCAATCGGTTTCGGGTTGGGGAAGTAGGGTCTGCTGACTGGCATATACCAAAGCTCTAGGTTAAAGCCATTCGGATAGCCCGCTTGAGCCAAAAGCTGCTTTGCCTGCTGTTGGTTGTACTGATAGTCAGTCAGACTACCTGACTGAAACTCTTTGAGCGAGGGAGGGGTGAAGTGAGCATCAGTTAAACCCAAATCACCCCAGAACGCTTTGACAATCTCCTGTTTGTTAATGGCTTGAGCGATCGCTTGACGCACTTCAATTTTGGAGAGCGGTTCATAGCTAGGGTTCAATGCCAAATAACCGACATTTAAGGAAGGGCGCTTGATGGCTTCTAAGTTAGAGTCTCTTTCAACTTCTGTAATCTGATCAGGGGAGAGGTCCACAGTGAAGTCAATCGTACCTGACCGCAGTTGCGCCAACCTCGCCGCTGGATCGGTGATGAAGCGCATCACCACTTGCTCTACCTTAGGTTGCCCCTCCTTCCAGTAATTCGGGTTTTTTTCCAAGACAATGCGATCGCCGCTACGCCATTCTTTGAAAACGAAGGGACCAGTTCCCACAGCAGTTGACGAGGGAGTACCGTAGCTTGCCTTAGCTTTCTTGATTGCATCAGGACTGGCAATGCCGAAATAGGTGGAGGATATCGCTGCTGGAAAAGCTGCAAACGGCTGCTTAAAGACAAACCTAACGCTATCCGCACCTTCTGCCACTACCTCTTGCAGCGCCGAATCAGGTGTACCTTTGAATCCGCCAAAAAGCTCTCCCCAAATCTCGTAGGGTTTTCCCGCATTGCGGTAACCAAACTCGTTTTTGGCGTCCCACCAACGCTCCACATTGAATTTCACCGCTTCGGCATTAAATTCAGTTCCATCGTGAAACTTGATTCCGGGACGAAGTTTAAGTGTCCATACCTTACCCCCTTCCGAACCCGTCCATTCGGTAGCCAGACTTGGCACTAATTCCGTAGTGCCCGGCTTGGTATCAATTAGGGTGTTGTAGATTTGGGTCTGAACATACAAAGAGTTGCCATCGGTGATGTTCCCAGGCTCTAGGTTTACTGGCTGTCCACCTGATCCAAAAACCAGCGCTCCTGCTGGGGCTGCGGCTGGACTTTCAGCAGGCGTTGGGCTGTTGCTAGTCTGGTTCGAGGGACTATTATTACTACAGTTTGAAAGAATTATTGCTAAGGCAAAAGCCACAGCCAATAAAGCCGGTTGCCATTGCTTCCATCGTCTCATTACAAAAGCTCCTTCTTTAAGCTGCTCTAAGCGCAGATGTATAACCCAAGAGCAACACCAAATAAATATTACAAATCCAAATATACCTATATGCAAGTAGCTTTTGTTTACAAGAGTTGTTTAGCTCTGGCTTGAGCGTTTTGAAGACAAACTCTTGTGAGAATATAGCAATTTTATTAATCTAAAAGTGTAACGTACAACACTGCTTTCCAATTTGAATTTTTATAAACTAACATATATTTTTTTAACAGTTATAAAAGTCCTAAATGATTCATAAAATCCTTTCTTTCCTTGACGCTCTAACGCCAAGGGCTAACGGCTAAAGCCTTCGCCTACGGCTGACGCTGCGCTAAGGCGACTTGGTGGTTCGTTCTTAAGATAAATAAACGCATTAAGTTGTTTGTTACTAGCTTCTACAAAAAAATTAAGAATTATGACTACTCCTATTCTTGAAGTCCGTCATCTGTCCGTTGAATTTCCTACTGAAACGGAGGTGGTACGAGCGGTTAAAGAACTCTCCTTTTCCCTAGCACTAGGAGAAACAATCGCTATTGTCGGTGAGTCAGGGTCGGGTAAATCAGTCACATCGCTGGCTGTCATGGGATTACTACCCCCAGCCGCTCAGGTTAAAGGAGAGATTTTATTCCTGAATCCCCGCACTCCTAATGCCAATCCAGTTAATTTGCTAGCGCTTTCTGCGAACAAAAGACGAAACTATCGGGGAGGGCTAATCTCGATGGTGTTTCAAGAGCCTTTGAGTTCTCTCAATCCAGTTTACACCTGTGGAGAACAGGTTGTGGAAGCGATTCTGCTCCACCAAGCAGTTTCTTACAAAGAAGCTTACAGAAAGGCGATCGCACTGTTTGATGAAGTCAAGCTACCCGATCCGAAGCGAATGATGGAGCGCTATCCCCACCAACTCTCAGGTGGTCAGCAGCAGCGGGTGATGATTGCGATGGCATTGAGTGGTAACCCCGCCGTCCTGATTGCTGACGAACCAACCACGGCTCTGGATGTGACAATTCAGGCGACAATTTTGCAATTGCTGCGAGAACTGCGCGATCGCCGTGATATGTCCATTCTCTTCATCACCCATGATATGGGGGTAGTTGCAGAAATTGCTGACCGAGTCATTGTTATGTACCGAGGTCAGGCGGTAGAAACAGCCAGAGTTTACAATCTGTTTGCCAATCCTCAACATCCTTATACTCAAGGGCTGCTCAACTGTCGCCCTCGTCCAGATCAGCAACTGAAACGGCTGCCGACGGTTTCTGATTTTATGAGGGTTACTACCAATGCTGCTGGTGAAACAGAAATTCAGTCCATAACGCACAACTCGCAGACAAGAGACATACTGTTAGCGGAAGTGAGTGCCGCCGAAATACAAGAGCGCCGCCAACGCTTGCTGCAACAGCAGCCAATACTATCTGTAAAACACTTGACAAAGGAATTTCCTGTGCGAAGAGGTCTGTTTGGCAAGGCAACAGGCTTTAAAGCAGTAGATGAGATCAGTTTTGACGTATACCCAGGTGAAACTTTGGGTTTGGTGGGAGAATCGGGCTGTGGCAAATCTACCCTGAGTCGCTGTCTCTTGCGCTTGATAGAGCCGACCTCTGGCGAAATTATTTTTGATGGAGATTCTGTCCTGGAACTTGATGCCCGACGGATGCGCCACTTGCGCCGCTACATGCAAGTTATCTTCCAAAATCCGTATGGCTCTCTGGACGCGAGACAGAGTATCGGTGCGGCTCTGATTGAACCAATGGAAATTCATAGCATCGGTAGTTCTTACCGGCAAAGGCAACAGCGGGCGCTGGACTTACTCGAACGGGTTGGACTGCCTGCAAGCGCCATGAACCGAATGCCCCATGAATTTTCTGGTGGTCAGCGACAACGCATTTGTATTGCTCGTGCTTTAGTCTGTCAACCGAAATTTATTATTTGTGATGAGTCAGTCTCAGCGCTAGATGTCTCGGTACAGGCGCAGGTACTGAATCTTCTCAAGGACTTACAGCAAGAATTTGGCTTGACTTATATTTTTATCTCTCACGATTTGAGTGTGGTTAAGTTTGTGAGCGATCGCATCATGGTGATGAATAAAGGGCTTATCGAAGAGATTGGACCATCAGAAGTGATTTATAACGCGCCGACAAGAGATTACACTCGCCAGTTAATCTCAGCCATTCCCAAATCCAAGTTGGAGGAAATTCAAGCAAGACAATCTATCCGTCGCCTTGCCCTGGCTACCACCAAGACGCCAAGATCGCCAAGGTAAAGAAAGGTTTTCACAAATCATCTGGGACTGCTATAGTCGCATTGGGCAGCAACGGCTCAGAGATGTAAAACTAACATTAACTGTTGTGTTCGCGCTGACTTTAGAATTCAAATGGCTACTTGAGATAGAAGCGATCACAGCCACAGAAGAGTGAATTCAACTCAAGCTATGAATGCAGCAGATGTCGCTGGTCAGGAGATTTTCAATAAAATTTGGTTCATACTAAGCTGCAACTCAGGGAAGACTTTCGACTTGATCGCCTGCTCCCCTCGAAACTGCTTGACCTGATACTCACCCGCTTCGTTCAGTTGGTAGACCGAAAATGTCGGCTGCTTGGGCACTCCAATGTAGCGCCTTCCCCCCAATCCTAAATAATCACAAATCCAATACTCCTCGATACCAAGCGCTTCGTAGTCTTCCAGTTTCAGAGCATAGTCATCGCTCCAGTTTGTGCTGACGACTTCAATCACAAGCTTTGCAGATTCGCCGCGTGTGATGGTTGATTCCTTCTGCCATCGCGAGTCATCGCCAAGCGTCTGTCGATTGAACACGATGACATCCGGTTCATACCCGGACTCTCCGAACTTGACCACACATTCTTTAGGAACAAAATAAGGAAATTGCAGCCGCTCAATCTCAATGCCCAGCTTGAGCGCCACATAGCCTCCAACTTCGGAATGCTTGCCAATGGGCTTCGGCATTTCAGTAATTTCCCCGTCATGCAGTTCGTATCGATGCTCTGAGTTCTCTGGATACCAGGCGATGAACTCATCAAAGGTGATTTGTCTAGGAACGGCTTGGAACACGATGATTACTTTTACCTTTCAGAAATTAAAGCCTCTAACTCAAACAAAAGTACATTTAAGTGAATACGCTTTTCTGGGGTTTCCCATACTTTTTTTTCTTCAAATGGGTGGAGTCATTGCATCAGGAAGAATTGTGATCTCTGAGGTTGCAGGGTTCTTGCGCCTTCGCTTTGGGTCAGTTGATGCGATCTAAATGATCCAAGACCTCCGAAGTTTAACCATACAACTAGTGTGCCAGGTCTTGGACGACAGATTTAAGCATGGGAGGTGAAAGTAAAAATGTTTTAGTACAACGTCAAAATTCCCAGGGTTGGATCGTTAGCCAATCCCTGGATATCGGTAAGATGCGATCGCAATATTACTTCGATTGCAGCAGTAGAACAGTTGCCCCGCCGAATCCAAATGACTTTAGGCGGGAAGCCTCGCAAAACCAGCAATTCGTTATAGTCGCTGTCTCTCGTGACAATGGTAAGGTCATTCTGTTGAGCATACGTCCATACCTCATGATCATCAGCTTGGTCCATACTCAGGTTGTAGATGTGTTCTGAACCTGGAAATACATCAACAATTCGATTTCTCAGTTGAGGAGACAGGTTGTGGTCAAACAAAAGCTTCATGCCTGAGCTATTAATGTTTGCCGTTCGCGCTCAGCGGCATAGCTAAGGCAGGCTAAAATGTCCTCTTGAGTGAGATAGGGGAAATCTTCAAGGATTTCCTGATACGTCATGCCTGAAGCAAGATATGACAACACATCGTAAACTGTAATCCGCATTCCTCGAATGCAGGGTTTACCACTGCGCTTTCCTGGCTCAATAGTGATTCGATCGTGGTAGTTCATTACATTTCTTCTTTAGGTCATTGTATTTAATTGTGGCACTACAGTTGGAAGTGTCAGAATTGAGGGTTTGGTTTGGAAGAAGGCACTATAGTTGTAGATAGGATGAGAGAAAAAGATGACTGTGTATTGGTAGTGATGCAATTTCTCAATCTATCGGGATTGCCTCTAATATGCCATTGCTAGCCCATCTCCACGAGGTTCTGAGCCAGCTATAAACGTTTTGTCTTGCCGCAGGATAATTTGTCCTTTACCAAACAGTCCTCCGTCTGCACTCATTTGAACATCGTGACCACACTCAGCCAATGCTTGTGCCACGTGCCGGGGTACTGTTTGCTCCAAGAGAACAGTATTGTTTTGGAGAAACCGCCACCTGGGTGCATTAAGGGCTGCCTGGGGATTCATTCCATAATCAGTCAGATTGACCACCACTTGCAGATGTCCCTGGGGCTGCATCGGTCCTCCCATAACGCCAAATGGTCCAAGGGGTTGTCCATCTTGAGTCAGAAAGCCTGGAATTATCGTATGGAAGGGGCGCTTCGCTCCTCCGACCTGATTAGGGTGTCCTGCCTCCAATGTGAAACCGGTACCCCGATTCTGAAGCGCAATTCCAGTGCCAGGAATGAGCACCCCGCTGCCAAAGCCCATAAAGTTTGATTGGATGAAGGAAACCATCATTTCTCGATCAGAGGCAGCCAGATAAACGGTTCCTCCTTTGGGTAAACCGGGCTGAGCCAAGGAAATCGCTTGTTCCCCAATTAGTTGCTGACGTCCAGCCGCGTAGGCTTTGTCTAAGAGGTGTTCAACAGCCACTTCCAAAAAGTCAGAGTCAGAGACGTGGCGGTGGACATCCGCAACAGCCAGCTTCATCGCCTCGATTTGTAGATGGTAGCTAAGAGCCGATTCACGAGGGTACTTGGATATGTTAAAACCTTCCAGAATGTTCAAAGCCATCAGAGTAGCGATGCCTTGAGTGTTGGGGGGAATTTCCCAAACGGTAGTCTGATGGTAGTTCGTTGAGATTGGCTCTACCCAGTCTGCACTATGTGCTGCCAGATCAGTTTTAGTCATCAAGCCACCAGTGTCGGCAGCAAAGTTAGCCATTTGTTCAGCTAACTGGCCTTGGTAGAAACTCTCGCCCCCGCTGTTTGCGATCGCACGTAGAGTTTTGGCATGAGCCTCACTTCCCCAGATTTCTCCTGCTGCTGGTGCCCGGTTAGCAGGGAAGAAAACTTGTTTGAAAGGCTGGAATTCTGGAGCGGTGAGGGGCAAGTAGATTGCTTCTGCCGCCTTCCATCCCTGTGCCGTCACTGGTGATACGGGGAACCCTTCAGAAGCGTAACGAATCGCTGGCTCAAACAGCTGTTCAAAAGGCAGTTTCCCCCACCGCTCCGATAATTTACGCCAAGCTGAAACGGCTCCTGGTACAGTCACGCTTGACCATCCGAGAGCTGGCATTTGCTCCATCTCAGCAAACGATTCAACGGTTAGCGACTGAGGACTTCTGCCGGAAGCGTTTAGGCCGTGCAGTTTTCCATCCCATACCAAGGCGAAGGCGTCCGAGCCGATGCCATTGGAGGTGGGTTCTACCACAGTGAGGGCAATTGCCATCGCGATCGCCGCATCCACCGCGTTCCCCCCAGATAACAGCATCTCCATTCCCGCTAAAGTCGCTAAGGGTTGACTAGTAGCCACAGCACCTCGTTGACCCATTACAACTTGTCGGGCACCAGGGTAAGGGTAATGGGAGAGAAATTCCTGCATTATGTTAACACCACGTCAAATTTTTGCAATAGAGCCGAAATTCAATGCTTTATCAAGTTGTCCGTTAAAAACTTTGATAACTTCTCCAAGCTTGCCAAAACATATATATTGACAATATTCCCAGGAAGCTACGAAAGATCAGGCTCACGGCTTGATCTGGTAACTTTGGCAAAGCGCGAGTACTTATCTGGACTCCTATAAGACCACCGACTCCCAAGACAATACCTTTTAAAAACAGGACATTTCCCTCCAAAGCATGTCCGACACAGGCGGCTATAGCAGTCAGGACAATAACGCCTAGGCTGGTCTGAATTGCTACCTTGATTTGTTCTCCGAGTAGCAACATTTGTAGCGGCACCATAATCACGCCCCCACCTACACCAAATAAGCCAGCTAGGATGCCTGCAGCACCTCCAGTTACAAGTCTAGAAATTACTGGGTTAAATTGTGGCGTTTTACGGGCTCCCTCCTTAGTGGTTAGGCGCTTGCGAAGATCTACCAAATAAATATTAATGAGTAGCAACATCCCAAACATAGCGAGTAGTAAATATGCCTCGATTCGGCTTGCTAAATACACACCTATTTGAGCAGTTACTAAAGATGGAAGCCCCAAGTAAATCACTCGCTTGAAATCTAAGTAACCCATCCGCCAGTTTTGCACACTACCAGAAACTGAAGTGATTATAATTGCTAAGCTACTAGTGGCTACAGCTTGAACTGCTGTGTCACCCAGTGTGACTAAAAAAGGAACTAAAATAACACCGCCACCGATTCCTAACAATCCGGCTAGAATTCCAGAAACTAGCCCTCCACTAATTAACAACAGCCAATTAAAATCAATCATAAATGGAGTGTTCTATTCTAAATGAATAGCAGAGTGTATTACGACGCAGCCTACATGGGCGATCGCACTGGAGAATAGAAGTATATCCGTATTTTCTCACCAAATGGCTAATACGTAGGGAGATCTGATCTCACCGATATCCAACCGCCTGTGGTAATTGCAGACTTGTTAATGACTTTCCTGCTGAATTGGGCAAAGCAACATCCCATATTAGAAAAGCTTGGGTTATTTATATTCTTGACAAACACGAGAGCAATCAAGTTCTATGAGAAGCATGGTTTTGTCATTGAAGGGAAATACCCACGAGATATGAAGTTTTAATGACAATAATTGTGTAGACACAGTCGCAATGGGACATCGCTGCTGACCTTAGCCGTTGTGCAGCAGCGCGCGGGTTGGTTGCGTGCCGCAGGTTTTTTGATATGATGAACGGCATGAAGTCGCCAAAAGCCGTTGTTCAAGATTGGGTCGCAGCTTACAACGCTCGTAACCCATAAGCGCTTATTGAGCTTCGCTCAACCGGGATTCCAGGGGTTGCTTTCGGAGGTACTACTAATGCAGACATCAGATCTAAAGGCACTTTATGAACAGGATTTTGCGGCATGGGCAGAGGAGACAGCTCAGCTATTAGAGCGGCAGCAGTTTGACCACCTCGATCTGCCTAGTCTGATTGAAGAGGTTTGGGATTTGTCTAAACGAGAGCGCGATCGCTTGCTCAGTTCACTGCGTTTAATATTGCATCACCTACTTAAGTGGCAGTATCAGTCAAAACTTAGGTCGGATAGTTGGGAGAATACGATTAGTCGAGAGCGGATCAATATTCAGAGCTATCTAGAGGACAGTCCTAGCTTGAAAAGGTACTTGGATACCCAGTGGCTAGATAAAGTGTATCGATTAGCGCGGTTAGAAGCAATAAGAGAAACCCGGTTGGGGCAAGATAATTTTCCTGCACAATGTCCTTACAGAATAGAGCAAGTTTTGGACTTAGAGTTTTTGCCAGAGGCGTAGTCACAGTTTTAACTAAAGGTAAGAGGAAAGGCTTGATGAATGCTGTTGTACTCAATCTAGAACCGATTGTTCATTTAACCGATGAGCAATTTTATCAATTATGTGTTGCTAATCGTGATTTGAACCTGGAAATGAATGCAGCAGGAGAACTAATAATTGTGCCACCAGTAGGAGGAGAAAGCGGCAACCAAGAAGCTGGACTAATCGCTGATTTAGAAATTTGGAATCGTCAAGCTAAATTAGGGATAGTTTTTAGTTCTTCAACTATCTTTATACTTCCCAATGGTGCCAAACGTTCCCCTGATGCTGCTTGGGTAAAATTAGAGCGGTGGGAAGCTTTAACTCTAGAACAGCGAAAAAAATTTCCGCCACTTGTACCCGATTTTGTGATTGAACTGCGTTCTGAGACAGATCGGCTTGCACCTATCCAAGAGAAAATGAGGGAATACGTCGAAAATGGTTTGCATTTGGGTTGGCTGATCAATCCTCAAGCTCGCCAAGTGGAAGTTTACCGACCAGCAAAAGCTGTAGAAGTGCTGCAAATGCCAGCAATTGTCTCTGGAGAAAATATATTACCTGGATTTGAGTTAAAAGTATAGTTCTCGAAGCTACCCGTAAATGCTTTTCATGAAGAATAGTTATATAAGGTAAAGAACATGAGCTTTGAGATGAGAATTATCGATGTTTTATCTCCGAAGGTGAGTGCTTATGTGTTTAGGGCTGATAATTGCTGAAAATCGACCTAAATTTTTCTCCATCTGGGTCGAGATATTCTCTAATATTCAGGAAGTAGTGGTACTTGATGGAGATGCTCGAACTCTGTGTGAAATAACAGGGCTTGATGCTGAACTTATGAGAAGTATATTTGCACATGAGCGCTATGGTGGCAAACCAAAAGTTGGAGAATCCCAAATTTTAAGTACAAAGGGAGAGTCAGGAATGCCCTTTTGGGTAGTTACAACACCTCCATTTGCTGCCCACACGGAAAAGCAACGACAACTAGATGGATCTTTGCGAGTTGAAATCATTCAAAATGAGAAACTTTCACCTGAAGAAGAAGATT
>QQTW01003016.1_pt1 | contig 12377 bp, 5 predicted proteins | sample 1904831 | NCBI WGS metagenome assembly QQTW01 (sample SAMN09435610, study PRJNA476489) | Subsurface metagenome, whole genome shotgun sequencing project. | reverse complement strand
TCTGAAGTCGTCAATGCTGTGCTTCCATCTGAACCACTCCGATCTGCTCAATCTCGTTTTGGATTTCTGCAAAATCAAATCCGACCAGGAAAATGGTGTTAAGGAGGCTCTTTCGAGGCTGAACACTGGCAATTGGACTTTGGAGACAATTCGCAACGAATTGCAGGCTTCCACAAACATATCCTCGGCGTCTCTGGAAGACTTGATGCGCTTCAATATCCGGGGGGATTTAGATACTGTCCGCCGGAAGATCGAAGCAATATTTGTCAACTCAGATTATTTGGACCGCCTCGGCTCCATCTTCACTCGCATGGAGGCTGTGGTCACCTATCTCCGTCGATTTCAAATGAAGACAAAGATGTTTATACACCCTTTGAGCAGCTACAACGAGAAGTTCTATCGAGGAAGCATTCTCTTTCAATGTCTGTTTGAGGGGAAGCGGAAGTCGCTACTGGCCGTCGGGGGTCGTTATGATGCTCTCATTGCAGAACATGCCCTCCCCACTTCGACCGAGAAGCCACGTGCAGTCGGGTTCCATTTACCCTGGGACGAACTGAATAGTCTTATGGTCCCAGACCAAACCCGTACCAGCAAGAAGTTCCTCAAGACTGAAGCCAATGAAAGCAATTCCAGTTGGCGGCCTAGCCGCTGTGACGTTTTGGTGACCAGCTTTGACCCCAGCATTCTCCGCACGACTGGCACTGAGCTTGTGCAGCAACTATGGGCCAACGAAATCAGTGCGGAGCTATCGAGGGACTTCTCTTCTATGGAGGAGCTCATGATCTCGTACAGAGATGATCACTATGGATGGGTCGTGCTTGTGCGTCATGACAGCAATTCCGTTGGAGAACGAGCATTGAAGATTCGCAACATCGCGAGAAAGGAAGACACAGAAGTCAATGTGAACGAGGTTGCTTCGTGGCTGACCGCCGAGATCCGAGAAAGAGACCATCGTGAAGGACAGGTGGTGGCAACTTCGCCACGACTACGAAGAGGTACCAGCCATGGTGATAGCCTCAGCGACAGCCGGGAGCCTGACGTCCGCATCCTTGCCACCCAACACAAGGGCAAGAAGCAGAACCGCCATGCCATTGTGGACGCAGCAGCTTCTCGCACCCGCGAACTGACCGAATCTTTTCTCGCAGATGCACCAGTCGCCGCAATTGAAACATCGGACGAGATATTGGAAAGCATACGTGATACCCGACTCAACGATCCCGAAAGCTGGCGTACAATGATCCAGGGCGCGCCGATCCAAGAACGTAAATACTTGCAGCAAGTGCTCGACCTCTTACGGGGAATGGCAGACACTGGCAAGAAGGGTGCTTTTGTCTTCAACCACCGAAGTAGAGGATGCATATATTACGATTTCGGAGTGCAGCGATAGGTTGGAAAGGGGCGTATAGGAGCTGGGTATGTGGGACACACGACGGGTATGAGTTGACGATGGACGATGGGAATGATGGAGCGGTCGCCTCCGAATCAACTGCGCGATGATACCCCCAGGCTTTGATGCGATGTTTTGAGTTATTGATCCTGAGGACCGACAGGATTTCAGTTATGAGATATCTAGAACTGAGTGTGCTTGTTTTACTGCTATGGAATGTTTGAAACATGTTTAACAGTCTGTTAGCGTCAACTAGCTCACTTGCCGAGACTTTTAGCCTATTCCAAACTACCTTACCAGGGAAAGGGGGTTCTAAAACTGACACCGTATTGGTCCTGAGTGGATTTGCCAATGATTTGTTATTACAAGGATGTTGAAAAGATCATAATTTGAGAGACCGTCATATAATCATAATTTCCAAAAAAAAGACGTCTAAAATGACACAAGTTTAATGTGTTTAAGATGTCTTAGCTCCGTATCTTTACTCTAACTGGGTCATGATTTGATGAGGCCAAGACTAAGCCTGACACATTGATGGTAGTTTAGACATAGCTTTCAGAGGGAGGGTCTCTTCCTGCTAAGTACTAAGTATCCATTTACTATTACTTACTACAATTAGTAAAAGCCCAATCCCCCCCTCCCGCACATTATTATTCAAGCGGAGATGGAACCCAGACCGGGGGATAAACCACTAACCACTGACTAGTTCTGACTACTAACCAGAGAGGTGTGAGATTGGAGATGGATCGTGTGTGAGAGTAAGACGGGAGGGGTTCAGGAGCGTCAAGGAGATGAGAAATAACTTATGACTTTCACAGACTCTGGCAGTAGAGGCCCGATCCTGAGTCGGTGTCAAGCACGGCCCCTGGTTTGATGCTGATTTCTAATTCTGAGATTCAACTATCTGTAACTAAGTGCAGAGCACCTCCCCTGTCCTGTCGACAATCTAAGCTCCCAGTCGCGGTTTAGGCGTCCGATAACCTCAGCCGATCGCAGCAACCCACTTGGCAAATCCCCATAATAATATAAATAATGCGCTACACAACCCCCCCCAGAAATGCCAAGATAACCCTCCTCATCCTCTCCTTCGTGACCTTCCTATCCTTCGCGCCAGACGGCTTCCTGATCATGGCTTCGGCAAAGATGTCTGCGTAGGCATGCTCTACCGCCCGTCTGCGCTTCTTCGCCGCTTCCTCTTCTGATGTCGTCGTCGCTGGCTCTTCAGCATTGTTGGTGGCGGGTTTGGTGCGGCGGAACGAGGAGAGGATCGAGGTCTGCGGTCGTGCTGTCGTTGGGGAAGTGGGACTAGAAGGAGCAAGCTGTTGTTGTTGTTGGAGGTCGCTGCTGGTGGTGGTGGTGGTAGAAGAGTGGATGGATGGAGATGATACTTGCAGGGAGTGAATTGGGTCGGCACGGGTGAGTGTTGGGTGAGAGGAAGATAGAGGCGCGGTTTCATTTGCAATCTTGGCCAGCATGAATGTGATGAACGTGAAGGCTACGTTGTGGACTGGTGCCGAGGACAAGATTTCCAGGACCCAGGATTGCGGGTCTGTTTCAGACGATGCGGATTTATTCGCAGTGTTCATGTGCAGGTCGAGCTGCGACCAGAGTTCCGTGGTGATGATACCGTCCTGCAATGAATGGAGGAAAGTGACGAGGGTTTCGGCTACGACTTCCAGGCGATGCAAGGTCGATGTTTCTTCACCATAGTGTGAGGTCAGTGGAGCGCCTGTATCTAATGCTTCGCGGGTCGCAGCTAAAAGGCGGGAGCGTTCTTGTAAGGAGCTCAAAGTCCAAGATTGTGGTTCGAACGGCCAGCCATACCCTTGCGGGTCCTGCTTCCACGGTGGTTGTGATGTGCCGTCCTCGTGTGTCATGTCCCATTCAGCCACTGCTCTTTGCGTTAGATCTTGCACAGTCTCTGTGAGTGCAAACAATTCGCGAGGCGCAGAGACCTTCTGCCGCTCGATTGATTCCTGGGCACCCTTAAGAGTGTGCAGAGCTGCCGCACTCTCTTGGTGATTCCGCTGCATTTGCCGGATGCCACCTTCTGGCAGCAAGACGAGCTCCTCGAGAGTTCTGCAGAAAGACGACTGCATCCAACATCCAACAATAGGAATAAAGTGATCTCTCCCATCCTTAACCCGTAGGACTAAAACATCATCAATTCGGATCTTTCCTTCATTGAGTTTCCGAACAAGTTTGAAGTCCTGCACCTCGACAGAAAGATGGACGTATCTCGTCTCACCCGGCTGCAGAGTGTATTCTTGCAATGCATTTCGGTTGGAGTTCTTGTTATCGCTATCCCCTTCGACTTCTAGATGCAGCCATGGTGGCGCAATCAGAGTCTTCTGACCATCTTCTATCGGTCGGTCAACGAAGAGAAAAGTGGCTACTACGCCACTGGTGTTCGCCATGGTCAGCCCTGCAGACTTGGGAACGCCGTATCTGATTGCGCCAAAGTTGATGCCGTTATTTTCGTTTAGTTCTGCCGAATCGTCAGCTTTATCATGGGAGGCTTGCGGCTGATTGTCCACTACCACAGTAACGCCTGGCCGACCTTCATTCTCTTGCTTGTCAAGCTCACGAGCAACTTCTTGATGCACTTTTGCCTTCAGTTCCGGTATGACAGCTTCATACATGATGGTGAAAACAGCATCCAGGGGTTTGTGATCAGATGAAAGCACCCTCTGGTGTGAGCCATAGTGTTCCAGAGAGATCGCTTCATCCGTCCCATGTCGACCTGGCTCAAGCTCCGATTCGGTTGCGGCGTCTTCATCTTCGTCATAATAATCTCCGGGGGCGTATCCAGGGGTACCAGGAAAGCCAGGGGTGCCAGGATCAGAGTCAAAGATGACATCTTCGTCGGGCTTGTCTAAGCCTCTCTGCTTCATCTCAGCGTCCTTCTTCCTGGCTTCGTCTTCTTCTGCCCTCCTTCTTTCAGCCTCAATCCGGTCTCGTCGACTTCGATACAAAATGCGATCACACCAGCTTGGTCCCCTCTTCTTGTCACCAGAATCAAACATGCCGACACTGCCGACATCGTATTTGTATGTTGGAAGGAAGTTGATCTCCCCTTCCCTCCAGCCGTCGTGAAATGCTTTGTGCTTTTTCTGTTGATCGTGCAGCTGATCGTGAACCAGCAGAGATTGCAGAGTGGTGTGCAGAGAGGCGGGATCGGACTCAGGACTCAGAGGAAGACCATCTACTTCGTCATCCGAAGAGTCCTTTGAGTCCTTCGAATGCTGTGAAGTGTTTTCGGCGTCAGTCGGTGAAGGACGCTGATCTGCCGAAATATAACCAAGCTCGCTGTCGATTTTGCGTTTTGATTTGTTGTTTAGATCATACTCGTTTCTTGTATGCAAAAGCAAAAGGCGTCTCACATCCTCTGGCGGTATGTCGTCTAGACGATAGTTCAAATCGCCGAACCAGAATGCAAAATCTTCATCTCCTATTGCATCACCAAACTCCTCCACAACTTCGGCGCCATCGGACATTGGGTCAAATCTTATGCGACTTAGGATTTGACCAACATCCCAATTGCGCCTGTCAAGAGCAGCTCTGTCTGCTCCTGCAGCAAGGTGGCAATTAACAAACACGAGGCGGGTGGTCTCTCCGAGAACAAGACGGGCGCAAACAGCCCCCTTGTTCCTCATATACCCTAACAGTCCTGTTCCAACACTGGTGCTGCTCACTGAGCTGATGCAAGGGGCAAGCTCAGCTGATGCATATATCAGGAGGTATAATCCTGACATTTGCTGCTCGACTATAAGTTTGTAGCCCTGTGGCAGAGCCTCTTTTGAAGCTGTTTTCCACTTCCTACCAGGAAATGGGTCTGCAAATGGACGTAGAGCTTCAGAGGCAGAATTTATGTCCACTATCTCTTGTAAGCCTAGAACGTAGAGGTCGATATCCTCCCCTGCTGCTACTGCCGGAACATCGTCCTTTGGAGTTGTGGGCTTCTTTTTCGTCCTCCTCAACTCCTGATCTTCAACAGATTCAATATTCTCCCCTCCAGCGCCTGTAGCAGCCTGCTCCGTTACAGAGAGCCCAGAAAGGTTCTCACCCAGCCCCCTGACCCCTTTGCCCTCGGCGAACCACGCACTGATATCCAGCTCTGTACCACTGAGCGCTGCGACATTCCATGTACCCACCTTGACTTTTATTTTCCTCTTCTTGACGTACTCAGACCTTCGCGCCCTGACTGCCAGCGACAAGGATTTCGGTGCAGAGATTGTGTCAGGATCTCGCTCACTATTCGGAGAGGAAGGAAAAGCGCCGGGTGTGCTGCGCATCTGTGGTTGAGGAGAAGCATCTCGACTGTGGTGAGATGACATGCTTTGAAGCCTTGTCCGGAGCTTCCATAGATAAGTATTGTGTCAAAGGGTCAGCAACGCTGTTGCAAAGAGAGCGCCGTTCACCTTCACATTACATCTCAGCACGCTTCACCAGCTACATCTGGTCGCATGTGACCCCAGACGACTGATTCATTTTGGCTGACATTTTGGATGACATTTTGGATGACATAATAGTGGGGCTCGGGATCCCTTGCCTCCTCGTGGACGCCTTACTGCCTTACTGTATCCACCCTTATCTTACGAAGGATCGTACTACAGTACTTAGTAGGAAGAAGGCCTCTTTTAAAAACGGTAGAAAAGCCATCTAACTGCACTTAGAGTTACTCTAACTATAAGAATACTTAAGATATGTCGGAATACATACTTATAACGTTTATAATCTAATCATGTCTTGTCATTTACAACGTATTTTGCCAAATATATGGCCTTAGTACGGTCAGAATATGCACCTCTTACCGTCCTAGTATGGCCCCCACTTGACACAATGATTGCCATTCTACTAATTGCATCTAGTCCATATCTTTTACTACCTCTTCTCCTGGTAAGTACTACGGTACTACGGTATCTTACACTAAGTACTACGTAGTAATGTCAGAGCGGGCGCCAAGAGATCTGTGTAATGTCATTACAAATGAAAGCTCTTCGGTGAATTGATAGGAATTCCCAGAAACTGATCACAACAAGATAGTACCAAATTACACAATGCTGAGCTAGAACCTCTTGGGTCTTCTTGGAGAAGTAAATATGTCTTGTGATGGCTGTAGACAGAGAGTAGAAACAGATACGTTGAAATGGTATCATTTCACATCATGACGGAATTTACTAAAACCTTACCGCCATTACTTTGGCCAGATATCAAATCGAACCCTTTCATGGGTCTATAAAATGACAAGTAACGTCAATCTTACTCAGGCAAATCCAAATTACCGAACAAGAAGGCTTCACTTTCAGCCTGTAATCTACTAGTAGGTCGCTGCTCGATTTCCAGAATGAGTCTGACAGAAAGCTCCTTTCCGGGTTTAGAAAAGGCTCGGCAGTGACTGACCAGGCGCGCTAAGCGACGTGGGCTGCCGGTTGTTGCTGCGCTTGCCGGCACGGTTGGACCCGGAGCTAGTGCCACTTTTGTCAGACGGAATGGACGCCTGCGCCAGCATCATGCAAGCTCCTTAATTCATTACCTCACTTAAGAACGCGACTCGTGATGCTCAACGACTATTGAAGGACGGTACAGAAGGTGCCATGCGAATGACTGTTGTTGGAGCTTTGCTCAAAGAAAACAGGGGGGTTCTGAGGCTGGTGCCTTGTCGGCCGACAGTATCATGAGCAATTCAGGTGTCCCCGGGGTAGCTGCAGGAGCTTGCTATCACGGCAATCCCAATCCTCAGAGCGATTGAGGTTCCTAAAGCTCCTCCGGGGGGGAGGACCAGAGGGGGCTTTGAACGCGAAGGTCAAAGGCCTAGGTCCGCTTCTGATGGACTGAACCTGAGATCGGAACCCGGTATGAAGGCCCAGACAACGAAGGGATTTGGTTGCAGCTTTAGTTTATTTTACGTTTTGAGTAAGCGGAACATTCTTGAGACTGAGGAATTTTGCGTAAAGCTATTATTGGTACCATTCCGCATTGAGCAGTCCTGTTCTATCCCAATCTGACAGCTTGGAGCCTGGCCACGGTCTTCCCTAGCGTGAATAATTGATATATTCTTGCGGAACTGTTCCTTTCTCAAGCAAACACTTTCTGATATGTCTTGTGCATCCGGTGAAATAATGTAGTCTGGTAATTGATCAATCACCCTACAAATAGAGGCGGATATCAGTGAAGCCATTAGGTATTGAACACTAGTGGGTGCGCCAGCAATTCACGCCCATTTCTGCTACTCATGGTCTCTAACTCCTCGCTGACGCTCCTGACACCCACGATGGCTATGCATACACGTCGACATTCTCGTCGGCAAGCCTCGGTGGATTTTCCTCGCCATCCCCCTCTGTCTGCTGCAAGCAACCTCCAACCGCCAAATCAGGTGCCTCAAATATCTGACTACGAATCGGATACCGCGTTTGCCCATCTCCCTGATCAACCACCGCCTACAAACTTACCAGTCCCATCGCGTACCATCGACGAATTGAACCTCTCCGTCCTCCAACGTTACAATCCTTCCATCAGCTCTATCCTTTGTGTTGCGCCTTACGCAGTCATATACACTTTCTCCCCCTTGCCAGAACCGGAGTGGATCAAGTCAGGCGTCGAGGGGTCGCTTTTTATATGTCAGCTCGAACCTGGAGAGCTGGGCGAGGATAGATTCACTGCCATCGTGCTCAACCGAAGAGGGTTGGAGAACTTTGAGGCACAGCTTCGGGAGGATGAGACTGGAGGTGTAGAACTGACAGATGACTACATCATCGTCACATCCAAGGTCTCTGGCCAGCCAACAGCATCCGGCATCTGGGTTTTCAGCGAAGGACCGGGAAGCTCAACAGCAATCACCAGGGGTCTGGTGGCCCGATTTGTGAAAGAGCGAGCTGTACAAGCAGGTCAGAGTCGAAAGGCGGCTGAAGAAGCTCGGCAGCAGAGGAGTACCACCTCGTACCCACCCTATCAGCAAGACAGTGGCTTCGGTGCCCCGATGGGCAGGCAGATATCCTTGCAGGAGATGTTAGGACAGCAACGGAAGAACGATGACGAGTGGAGCATCAAGATGCACAGTCCAGATAGCAGCCAGCCTTCAAGCCTACCAATGCGTGCCTCGAGACAGGCACCACAAGGACCTCAGCCAGTATTTCAGCAGCAGCAGCAGCAGCACCCACAGCCTCCGTCACAGAACCACCTCAGAGATCTTTTTCTGAAAGCAGGGCTGAGCAGCTGACCTTGACACTACGGGTCTTATAAGCCTTCATAACTTTCCAGCTCTATCTACTCTATGATACCCCCGAGCAACTGAAAAATTCATTCTTTCTGTGGTCTTCGGGGACACACATGCATGACCACTGAACCCACTGCCGTCTTAGCGTTTTTCACTTCTCCATAATTTCACTCACCCAGTCATTGACCCTCTTCGCAACAGAGCCATTATGTCTAATACACCAGCCATGTTCCAGCTCCCCGGCTTTCGCGACCACTACTTTCGCTCTCCCGCAGCCACCAGCCTCGCCTCTTGTGCTAATGATCGCCTCTCGCGTGTGATCCGCAACCCAATGATCCTTGTGCGCGAAGTAGAAGACCAACCTGGCCGGCCCACCCATCCCTGCTTCTCCCCTCTCCCTGCAGTCTTCCCTCCCAGCCTCTACAACCCCCCACACCTCCTCCTCCTCCCACCTATCCTCCCGAATCTCCCTCATCTCATCCCTCGCCATCTCCAGACTCTGGCGGACGCCGTCCGCACTCCCCAGAAACGAGAGCGTAGACGTGACAGCCTCATCGGGAGCATCACGCCCCATGACCGTTCGCACCGCCATCTCCAGCCACCTCCGCGGCAGCGCCCGTGTGAGAAACCTCGCGGCCAGGGAGGCGAGCAGCGGGAGTCCGGGGATGAACCGCAGTAGAGGAGCAGCGATCCTCCCGCTCGGACTCAGCGCGATATCTACGATGGTGGGTGTGAGGAGGATGGCGGCTTTGATGTCGAAATTCTTAGCGTCTTCCTTCCCATCGTCGGCCGACGGCGTGGAAGCCAATCTCTCGCGATGCATCCTCAGCACCTCCAGCGCAATGTACGCCCCCACGGAGTGACCGATGAGGATGACTTTCCACCGCCGGCCGTTCGCGTCACCTCGCAGCCTCCGTTCCGACTGCCTCTGCCTCTGCCTCTGCCTCTGCCTCTGCACCGCCTCAAGCACCCTCCCAACCCGCGCGGCCGTAAGCTCGATCTGCTCTCGTAGACTGAACCACCCCCGTCTCCGGCCGTCTCTCCTCTCCTCCCCCTCCCCTCGTCCTGCTCCTGGCTCCTCAAAACCAAAACCAAACTCCCCTCCTCGCCCTCCATTCCTCTTCATCCCTGCCCCTCCCTCAGCACCAGCCTCAGTCCCGGCAAAAACCCCAAACCCACCCAAACTCAACCCCACAACGACACATTCCGCCGTCGCCGGCGAGACGCTCCGGTCCGCCAGCAAGGACAGAAAGGTGTGATAGTAAGAGACCAACCCCGGGTTGCCCGGGATGAAGAAGATGACGTGTCGATTGCTGTCCGAATGGGTTGGTGGGTCACGGTGTGAGAGAGGGCAGGGAAGGTGGAGGAAGGAGTTGGGAGTGATGGAGGGTTGGAGCTCCGGTATGTCGGGTTCAGGAGACATGTGGTTTGGGGGATGTGATGTGTAATATACAGAGATTTGGGCGGACGGTCTGTCCTGCCCCGATGGGCTTCAATTCAACTCTTACTTTCTTGTCCCAATTTTTTTTGAATACTCCTGAGTCGAAGGTTGAATATGGTAGGTTACTTCATCATGTGAACCGAAAGTTATCTTACGTAGGTCCCGGTTCTCAACGCAACGATTTTGATTGAGCAAGGGGGCACAACAAATCTCAAGCTTTTAATGTGGCATCATATTGCAGAGTGAAAGTCTGCAAATATCGGTCAGAAAGATAGTGCTTTGATTATGTATCTAATCTAGCTTAGCAAACAGCAGTAAGCACAGTTGCAAGGGCATCCCCCGGGGGTATCATTGTCGTCAAGTCATTTGCTGCGCCATTCCCATGCATCATTGCAGCCCGTGTCGGCTGCGTGCCATTCAACATAATGTACAAAAAGCAAAGAAAGAGGAAAAAGAAGCACATCCATTTGCTCCCTTTCACGGCCTACTGGGTCTTGCATTCTGCAATATCGGCATCCGGATCCTCACTGCCGCCATCTGCCGCTTTGTTCGCCTGCGTTGCATCCAAATCCTTGTCCTCGTCCATGCTGTCTGCCGTACCATCTAGCTGCCTGCCGAGCTGAGAAGGTGAGGCTGGAAACTTCTTGACTTCGTTGGGTCGTTTATCTGCGGTTGGTGATGGGTAGCTTGTCTGTGTGAGGTTTCGCCAGGGAGCAACACCGAGGACGCTCTGGAGCTGATTATGAAGGTGTGGTGGAGAGCGATGGTCCCACATGTGGCCCTCTGCTTGCTGGGGTCCACGGATTGCTTCAGGTCGGGAGATATAGCGGATCTGCCGATTTGATATGACGGATGGCATAGTGGATTGTTGGTGTTGGAAAGGTACCGAGATGGGCCCTCTAGGCGTGATACCATGATTGTAAGGCCAAGGGTGCGCTGGGTTGAAGGTGGGCGCGTTTGGACGAGTGTTGAGCAGATTAGCCTGCTGTTCGCCAGTCTTTCTTTCATACTCTATGGGATCTCTCCGTGCCTCCTGTTCACTTCTGAGCTCCTCTTCTGCTTGCTTGGCCTCCTCAGGCGTCAAAGATTCGTCTTCTTCCCTCTGGAAGGTTTCCGTGAGGGTAATGTCACGGATGCAGTTGGAATTGCGCAAAACTTGGTCAAGTACCTGGGGGTCCTTGCCGTAGTACGGGGTGAGGTCCTGCTGCAGCACTTCCTTGACATGGAAGAGATAGTCTGTTACCGATTTCGATGCAAACCGCATTGGGTTTTTTTGGTCCACTACGCGGGCGGCAAGTTGCGTTTTGAAGACTGCTTTGTTATAGATCAGCTCTTCAAAGGTCCCTCCAGCCCGAAGGCGATACACAAAAACATGTTTCTGCTGTCCTAGACGGTATGCACGTCCAACCGCCTGCTCCTCCCATATAGGATTAAAGCCATAATCGAACAGAATTACTCGATTCGCTCCTTGAAGGTTCAGTCCAAGACCACCTGCTCTGGTCGAGATAAAGAAGACGTTGTAGGGTGCAGTCTCTCTATTGAAGTTTTTCACAATTTCCTGGCGCGAGGTGACATTTGTGCTTCCATCCAGGCGGCACGTGGAGTATCCCAAAGTCGAGACCGTGTTCTCGAGGTAGTTCAACGTTGGTATGCTGTGGGAGAAGAGCAGGACTTTGTCCCCAACAGCAACTGAGAGCTCAACGATTTGGCAAACAATTTGAGATCGATGGGAGAGGCTGGGATCTTCCAGACGATCAGATTCTTCCACAGCTTGAAAGATCTTGTGCTGTAGCTCGACAGCCTGGGCAGAAAGACCTGCGTTTGCAGGCTCAACGTCAGTCGGCAACCCGGCACCTTCCACGTCATCTGTCGATGCATCTGGTCCGAACTTTACTTTCTGTGCTTTGCTCTCTTGTCCATATTGTCTCTCATCTATCTTGTTCAAAAAAGTGGAAGGATGATTGCACAACAGCGATAGGATTGCAAGCCAGTCCCATAGTCTTGCATTACCGGAGGCAGTGGCCTCATCGCTGCCAAGAAGTGTTGTGATGTACTGGTTGTATGCCTTGACTTGTAACTTCGTGAGCGGAACAGTGATGAAAAACTCCGCCTTGGGTGGTAAGTCGTTAGCGATAGCGGTAATATCCGCGCGGCTGACCTTAGGCTCCAAATTTTTCTTGAGGACGTGAAGCTTACGCAGACTTGTGCGCCGATCGTGATGGTCGCTGTCGTGCCAGAGACCGTCGGAGATAGGATTGGCGTACTTCGACCTGAATTGTTCCTTCGTACCAAGGTAGCCTGGAGCTATCCAATCTATCATTGCAAAGTATTCG
>QQTW01003015.1_pt1 | contig 12382 bp, 14 predicted proteins | sample 1904831 | NCBI WGS metagenome assembly QQTW01 (sample SAMN09435610, study PRJNA476489) | Subsurface metagenome, whole genome shotgun sequencing project. | reverse complement strand
TCGACACCCATGTAATTCGCATACATGGCGCTCTTTGCGTCGACCTTGGTCCTTCGACTGAGAGGCCTCTGGCTTGCTTGAAAGGATTTCCATCCCCGTCGACGTTTGACAGGTACTTTCAGCCGCCCGGAGACATTCGCCGACTCGACGAAATCGAAAGAGAACAGGTGCGATGGGTTTCTTTTCGCCGAAATGCCGCAAATATTTTCCGAAATTGCAATCGTCAGTCTCTGGTCATGGATCTCCTGCAGAATATCTTCGCAGCCTTGATCTCTCGGCGGAACAGGAAATGAACAGCGCTCCCTATACCATTACCCGTGCAACTCGCATACATGGCTCCTTATATTAAACGTGATTCGTCGATCAAGAGGCTTCTAGCCTCGCTAAAAGGATTCCAATCTCTCTCGACGTTTCGCGGGTGCTTCCGGCCGCCCGGAGATATATTGCCAACCGAGATGAACTTGACAAGAGGTTTGATAGATTTCGCTTTGCTGAACTGCGTCAGATACTTTCCAGTTTTGATCTGTCTCCCTGATCATGTGTTCATCAATCATGCTCACCCTCGGACTCGAGAGTCTCAAATTCATGCCGATTACCGACAGCTTCTTTATCGACTGGCACAGTATACAAAACATGCGAAACCTGCGGAGGCTTGTTTGAAGACTATTGCCTTTGAGCAATCCGCTATTATCCAGCTTATGCAACAATGCAGCGAGAGTCTCCAGCACATTCAGTTCATGGAGTTTAGCTCACGACCAGTCCGTGGGTAGAGGTGTTCACCAGCTTTGCCCTGCTTCAAGGGCTCAAATATCTACGCCTAGCAACATGGGCGTACTGCAAATTCACTGGCGGCGCAATTGAGCTTGTCAAGGATGAGGTCGGCGCCGGTTACATCTGTTCAACAAGGGATAATGACTCGTCAACTAGACACACTTGAGGCTAAGGTGAAGAGTCAGCCCGGAGGATAACCAGTTCGCATGGAGGTTTCGCCAAGCGAAAAGCTCTCCCTTGGAGCAATGCGTATGTAGGACTTGCTCCGCATGGTCTAAGATCTAGCGGAGACTTGATGCGGACGTGGAGAGTCAGGCGAGGCATGTTACATTGCTCGTCATATTTTAGTCGTCGTGTCATACAACCGCAGATACCCACGTCACTTCTAAAATAGGCAGAGAGATGAGTTCTTTCTACTCTATTCGTCTTGCTTAGGCCGCTGTGAAGACTCTAATACATGAACGTAAATGTCCGCAGGACGCCAGAAACCCAGCACAACCTCGGTGTACCCCGTAGAGTCAATCCCAACAGTACTATCCCAGATCCCATATGATAAAAATAATGTCAAACCACAGGACTGTATAATATGATGCCAAAGGGCTGGCCCGACCCAAAGCGACAGGATGTGGTATCATTGACGCAGAACAGGCGATAGCCTTGCCGCAAGAAGAAGAAGATCATACTGAGAACAGGAAGTGAGGAAAAGGACGCAAAACAAAGCAAGAAACGACCGTCTATATATCGCACTAGCAAGACCGTAGCATCGTCATTCCAACCCTCAAATCGTCATTGCACAAGCCCAGCATCCTCATCCTCATCAAACCACTCGCCCGCACTACTCGCATCAAAGCTGCTGCGCCCGCTAATCTCGCCCTCAATCTCGTCCGGCGGCGGACCGGGAGGCAGCGTATCCCACTGAACGCCCGCGAGAGCAGGATACTGTGCTAGCAGTGCGGCAGGCAGCCCGTAGCCGGCGCCGATCTGGCCCATGCCGGCAGCGCCGAAGCCGCCAAAGTCCTGCATCTGCGGGGCCATCATGCCGGCGCCCATGCCCGTCGGGTCGAGCATGCCGCCGGCCGCGGAAACAGGCATGCCCAGAGGCTGGCCCTGGCCTTGACCCTGGCCCTGGGCGTCCCAGCCGACCCGCGCGCGCTCGGCAGCCTCCTCTTCCAGCAACGGCCGTATGCAAACGCGCCCGGCTTCTGAACGAAAATGGCGCCCCAGGGCGTCGGCGCGCGCGAATTTTCGGCCACATCCCCAGCTTTGCGAGTCTTTGAGGGTGCCGGAGCATGAGTACTTGCGGCAGCCTGAATGTAGATTTTCGTGGCGCTTGCGGTCGTGCTGGCGGGCAAAGGCCTTGCCGCAGACCGAGCAGCAGAATGGCCTCTCTTGGGTGTGGGTGCGCAGATGGGAGCGGAGGTTGTATGCTCGGGTGAATCGCTTGTCGCAGAGCGTGCACTGGAAGGTTGCGGGGTGTTTCTGGGTGCGTTTGAAGGCGGGCGTGTCGCCGGGGCTGCCGCTCGGGGAGGGTTGCCGGGCGGGGTTGGCGAGGTCGAGGAGGTAGTCGCGGTGCGGGATCGAGGAGGTGGAGGAGCGACGGGAGGATTTGGCGGTGGGTGATGGGGAGCGGGAGGAGATATTGTTGAGCGCGTGGTTGGGCGAGAGGGTATTGGGATCGGACATGTGAGAGACGAGAGCAGGGGGATGGCTTCCCGGGACGCCTGGCGATGACGGTCGCGAGCCTGGGGCAGCAAAGGGGTCGGACCTGGCGCGATTTCGGGGCGGCCGACTTCGGCCTGTGAGTTGTTAGTATGACTAGACTTTAAGATCTGTCGAAAGGTACCTTACTCCTCTCCGGCGGACTGAGCGCACTCTCCATCTGTTGTGGCTCGAAGCTGGACACTCTGGATGGCGGGGCAAACTGGATGCTAATCTCCGGCGTGGAGATCTGGTCCGCTTGACCGAGACCGAGTCCGTTGGGCTGTTGGATCTGCGGAAAAGGCTCGTGGACCATGTCCGGAAACTCGATCCCGGGATTCCCGTGCATGCCGTATGCCGGCGTCAGGCCAAAATTGTTGGACGGCGTGAATTGGGGGAGTGACTGCTGCTGGGGCGGCAGTCGCGGCGATATGTGCGGGCTGTGCGCGGGACTGTAGCTCTGCTGGTTGTCCGACAACGAGAACTGCGATATCCTGAGGACATCCTGGAACAGGCTAGGGTCCTGCTGCGCCGAGAGCAGGGGCGAGGGGTTGTCGTTGGGGTCAAACTGCTCCGTATTCCCCAGATAAGGAGAGGGAACGGCCGACGAGGAGACGTCCGAGTAGGCGTCGGACGGGGTCCGGCGATGCGTCTGGAAGCCTATGCCGCTCATCCAATCCGTATTCTGCGCCTGCGGAAAGGCCGCGCTGGACGGGTCGAGCGAGGTGTGCCTGGAGTGGCCCGGCGACGCGAACGTGTTCTGGGCCATCGAGGGCGAGCCATGCGGGCTGCTGCCAGGCCCAAACATGTCCTGGAGGAGGTGAGGCGGGGTGGGCGCGTGGGACTGAGCGGTCGCCATCTGGTTCATGAGGTTGGACGGATCGACGGACTGGTCCTGAGACGAAAGTAATTGAGGGTCGAGGAGGAAGGACGGATCTATGGAGTTCTGGGTGGTGTTGACGCCGTCAAAGTAGCCGGCATCCAGATCACCGCCCTTTTGCGCCGACTGGTTGAGGTCGAGCAGGTCCTGCGGCAGCAGCTCCCCTCCTTGTGCGTACTGAGGGCCTGGCGAGAGGCGGTCCGGGAAGCCCTGAGACTGCAGGAAGGTGTGTTCGGCGACGCTGGGCTGCTGGTTTTGGGGGAGGAAGGGCGACGAGACGTGAAAGGCGGATTGCGCCGAGTTGGCTACTGGCTCGTCGACGGGATGAGTGAAGTTGCTGGGAGCATTGGCATACGACGGATCGAGGCCAAGACTGGACAGATCGTGGTGGAAGGAGACGGTGTGGGGGGACGGCGAGGGCGAGTGTCTTATAGCGGCGCGGTGGCCTGCAGAGGGCGAGCGGCCGCGCTGCTGCTGTCCCTCCATTGCGGCTCTGAGTCTCGGTTTCTTTTCTTAGAGTGTGAGAGAGGTTGAGAATGACGGAGGCGGACGGGACCTAAGACGCGCCCGATGCGAGACGAGCGGGCCGCAAGTCTGGTGGACGAGAGGGTCCGGCGAAGTCGGCGAAGCACACGAGAGCGCTGTAGCAGAGGCAAAGGAAGGCTGAAGTCGCTTGTGCTTCTTGCGGCCAAGTTGTACCGTTGGGCCCGAGCTCCGCCCGGGGCGTATTACCAGACGGTTTAACTATAACTGTATAGCCACAATCTCGACTGTCACCCAGAGGACGAGCAGGAGGCAGTTGCCGACAGAAAACGGGCTCGATCCCCGATGGTCGGCGTCGCTTGAGGTTCCGCGGGTCAGCGGCAGCAGATCAGAAGCGTCAAGTTCGACCAGACTGGACGACGGACGTGGTTCGTAGCGCTCGGCCAGGAAGGATTCGCTCTGAAACGACGAGCTTGAAATGCCCGCGCTCGGAGACGAGTTGTGGCTGTTCGGGAAATGGCCGTCAATTATGCGCGGTTTCCGCAAATAGATCGATCCTCCGTTCTGCGATGTCCTGTCGAGCCAGCGTCTTCGAGGTCGCGTTAGAAGCAGCAAGAGGACGGTTGACGGTGATATACGGAGTATCGACGAGGCTGTTGCAGAGTATTCGATGGCTGATGTCCCAGCGTCTTGAGAATTGATCGCAGCAGCCTGTGAGGAGGTCGTTACAGTACGAATAGATCAGGCGTCAATGCCTCTTCTGAGACCAAGTCGTTATGGTCGTGACTTCCGAGGCGGACGTCAGATGTCGTGTATGTGTGATGCTGATGCTTTGTATGACGGTGGTTGCAAAAGAACGTGTTGAGACAGGAATAGATTGCAAGTCTCACACCCAGCAAGTCGAAGCGATTGAAGTCTCCATCCACCCGTTCCATCACCACACAACACAGTAGACGCTCGAACGAACCGCGATGTGACGCGCGAATGCATAGACGATTCCCCGTACGCACTCAACGCATCCATGGATCCTCGACTCGTAGCCGGCCGAGTTCGCAGGTGCCGTCTGGTGGTCTGTCGACGCGCTTATCATGCGTGATGATGCGCTGGATGTCGGTTTCATCTCCTATTGAATCTCGAAACTGATGAGATGAAACCATCGAAGAGCTTCTGCATGACAAGAAGAGCTATCTATGGATATATCAACTGTGCGTAGGAAGGGCACAAGCGTTGCGTTTGATGAAGATATCGTGGATATCTACAGGGCTTCATCCCGCTTATTGACCTCATCTCACACTTCTACACATTGTCCGGAATCTGAGAAAGGGCAGGAAGCTCCCAGCACATCAGCAGAGACGTCTGCAACATCAGTCATCGAACCTATTGACTGATACTGTCCATACATCATCATCATCATCATCATCAGACGAGAGCAACTCTTGCCGTCATGCGGATTCCCGCAAGTACCACTGCGCGTCCCTGTCCGCCTGCACTGCCACGATCCGGCATCGAAGACGTTCCCAAGCTTCCGAGTTTCCAGCACACTTCCGTGTTTAGCTCTGGGATGTTTTAGTTGCTCCATCTCCCGTCATGCTCGCTGCGCGCGGGATCCCATTCTGCACTGCCACACCCGCTTGGACAAAACGAGCTTCGAGACGAGGCAGATCCCAGGGCTGACAGCCTTCGTCCATCATGCGTACATCGTACCATTATGATGTATTGTGCGTACGATAGCCGCATGGCCGCGGGAAGAAATGTCAGATCGCGTTACGGGCGTAAGTCTGTATGCATTCTGTCCTATTAATACTCCGTCCTCGATGATGCTGCATATGTTCGTTCCACATGGCCCAACCGTCGAGTTTCATGTACACCATATACACAACATATCAGTAAGCATCCTGCCTCGAACACTGCTTCTGATGGACGTCATAATACCGGATGGTAGCAAATTCCCTAGCTGAAGAGCAAGAATGGAAGAACGTTACCGTTCGTGATCGATTAACACTGGACGTTGTGTGGTCGTATACATGCCGGCACGTTTCCGACTAACATGTCTCGAGTGACCTTCCAGCCGTCAATCTCTTAACCTGTATTGATTTCATCATGTCCACACAACACCTGTTGTCGTCAACCAAACCTCACGCCCTTCGATGGATCCCACCGTGCATCCTTGACCTGCACCGTCGGCTTCGAGTTCGGCGTCGTCACTTTGCCAAACGCGATGCCCGTCTCGGGCGACCACACGCCGGGCGTAGGCACATATGCACCTCTGCTGGGTGTTGGCGCTGTCAGCGGCGCTTCCGCGGCTCTGGCGTTGTAGCTCGGCGCATGGCTTTCGCTCTGCACGTGTTGCGGCATGGCCGGCGGCTGTTGCAGACTCAGAGCTGACAGCGTGTGGCTGATGTCGCTGAACCGTGTGTTAGCGATCGAGCACGTGTTGAGCCCTAGAGATAGGGTGGGACTCACGACTCCACCTGCGAAGCTTCGCCGCGGCGCTGAAAGGCAAACAGACGGCAGTCGTCCCTGAAGCGGGTGACTATCTTGGCGAGGTCGTTGTAGAACTTCCGCCCGACCTCGAGGTTGGAGATGATCTCCTTGTACTTGAAGTATGCGTTTTCGAGCCCCTGCAGTGCGTCCTCTCGACGTTTGGACGACGAATCTCCCCGTCGGGCTTGGGCAAAGGCGGCATTCACATCTTGCAGTCGTGTCAGGAGGTCGTCCTGTTCTCGTTGTTCTTCCGTCACCATCGCTTGGTCGACGTCATATTTCCGCAGCCGGGCGTCGAAGAAGTCTTCAAATTGGATGGCTTCGATGCTCTGCATGGGATGTTCGCGCTCCATGCGAGCCGCTTCCGCCAAGAGCTCGGGGTCTGCGCCGTCAGTCTTTGGCCTGCACGGTGGAGGAGGCACTCACTTATATCGTCCTGCTTGGCCTTGGTTTTGACAGCCTCAATCTTTCGCCTCCTCCGGCTCTCCAGCCTGCTGATTTCATCCACACAGGTCCGCAGCCTGCTGGCCTCTTTCTCTAGTTTGGCCGGCAGGCTCACCACCCTGCTGCTGGGGACGACCTCTTCCAGATCCCTGTTGCTGTCACCGAGCAGAGCGATGAGACGCTCATTCTCTTTCAGCTTGGTACGGACCAGCTGGTCGCTGCTCTCAGCGGACGCGAGATACTGCTCAATCTCGCGCACCTGAGCGTACAGCTTTGGAGCGGCTTCCTCTGACGCCGGCCTCGTCCAGCTCTGCGTTCCGAATCGTCGACGGCCCTGCTCGTCTTCGAATGCCTCCGCCCGCAGCGCCTCGACGCCTTCCTGGAAGATGGCTCTGTCGTTTTCTTTGAGCTGTTCCGTGTCTCTCATAGTTTTGAAGAGATGGTCGATGCCGCCCTGCTGTCGGATCTCTTCTGCGTGATTTACAAGTCCGGACGGAATGCCAAGAGGCTTTTCGAGCGCCTGCAGTGAGCCTGGTAGGTTCAAGGAGCTCAGAACCCTGTCGTCCTCGGTCAGCGCGACTGAAAACAAGGTAATCACCCAAAACTCACGTGTGGATCTTGGTAGTCATGACCTCAAGCTTCTCAATGATGCCGCGACTGATGAGTCTATCCCTACGATCCGCGTATATGCTTGCAGCCAAGTGGACGGAATACGGCACTAGCTTGGAGAACAGCGGTTTACCCAGTTCGCCGTGGTCTCCGAGCATCGATATTGGCTCCAAAACTTCTTTTGGGACCTTTGCTGATACCATACTCGCCCGATCCAAAATCTGCAGCTCCGACTTTGGAGGAACCGGTACTAGGCACTTTGTTAGCTGCATCCATGATAAATGTATCAAACAGATAGTAACGCACACAGGTAAATCATATCATTGTCCTTTTCCGATCGCCTCAACTCGTCCTGCACCCTACTCTTCAAGCCGTTCAGGTCCGCCAATACAATTCGGTTGAGATATCGCGACTCCTTTAGCGCCTCATTGACGCAACTCAGACTGTCCCGCAGCCTCGCGACCTCTTCCCCGTACTTGCGCTTCTCCAAGCAGTCGCGCGCTGCTCTGTACTGGGCCGCTGCGGCAAAGTGATGGTGCTTGGCGTGCATGTGGTGGATCCACTCGCTGCTGATGGCGTCCGACTTGATGGCAAAATCTGCGGCATCCGAGTAAAAGTCCGAGACCTTTGCCGCCAGTTTCGCGATCGAGGCGTCCTTGAGCCCGTCCTTGACGGCCTTTTGCCAGAAACACTCTTGCGCCTGGGCGAGCAGCATCTGCTCGAGACTTTCCAGAGTCATCTCGTCCATGTCCTCTGGCGGTATTCCCCGTAGGTCGGGAAGCAGATTGCTCTTGAGGTGTGATAGTACTCCGGCCGCCAGACAGAAGTAATTGCTCGCAGATTTAAGCCCCTCAGATGTGGTCCTGTTTAGAGACAGTGCAAGCTGCGAGTAGAGAGCAGCCAGATTATAGAGCATATTGGCAAGCTCAAACCGAAGGTTATTCTGGGTCACTAGAGATTATTAAACTTATTTCGACCAGACAAAATTGCAGCCAACGCACTCGGTCTTTGAGTGTTATATCCTAGGGCCGGATACCATATGAAATCAATGCCTATCTGTAGACATGATTTGTAAGCTTGGAGGCCAGAATTCAATCTATCCATCTACCTACATCTATCGGAAATTTACCGCCTATCCAGACCAGCTGTGCCGTGTAGACCTGAAGCTTTCGGATGCCGCTGGTATGAGCTTCCAGCGTGTGCGCAGCGGCCTTTCGAAGCTCGTCAATCGTCTCCAAGTCTCTCGCAAACATATGCGGATGCTGGTCATATTTGGTCGAGATATATTGCTCGATGGCCTTGGAAAGTGCGACATCGTGAGTCCGGCGAAACGGCAGGACGAGCATGTTGCTTGACCACTACGCATCAGTGACATCCCGAGTTGAGACAACGGATAAGTGCTTACGACGCCATGCTGCGCTTCAGATATATTATGCACGACTGACTTCAGTCGAAATGCTGTTTCACGTCACCTCACAGCGCATTGGTCAGAGTTTGGTAAGACTTTTGGCGCACTAGGCGGGACAATACAATTAGTTGGCCGCGTGCATAGAAATCCAAAGTCATTGATCTGGAGCGCTAGATCCCGAATCTCAAGGCTTGAGCTTCGGACACAGGGTCGCCACACCAAGATACAAAGCCTGGAATGTATTGAAATTCTAGCGGCCACCAACTATGCTCTCTCGATCGTTCGGGAGGAGTTCGGAAACACGCATTGCATCTTTATAAGCACTCCACAAGAATCATGTCAGTCTTGTTAGCTATGGCACCGAGCAATGAACCATTCAGAGGTAAATTCTACTTCCAGACATTTATGGTATCATTCCATATATTCCCACTTGTTTGAGGCCCTATCCGCGGTTCCATTACCACGAGAATTCACCGCAGGTCCATACTTTACTTTATGAACGTGAATTCATTCACGAACCGCTGGCCTCAGATATACCCTCGAAGATGGATTGTCTTGAAGAAATCAAACCGCTGTAGTCGGCAAAGTTTGGCATACCACTCCAAGCGGCGAGAACATTATGGATCAACACTCCACCAACCTATTCTTGGTCTGCTCTAGGCGCCATGCTTCTTCTGGGAGTCTGGCAGGCCCAAACCTCAGCTTCAAGATACTGGATTTGGAAGGTCTTGGCGACTCAGTCTCAGAGGTTGATATCCTCTACCCGGTAGTGGTCCGCGACAATTCTATACAGATAGGACGGAGCATGTCCCCCCCTGAAGAAGTTAGCGAGAGTACCTCAAATGTAGGCTCATGCAGCAATCCTCACAAGTTCGTAATGTAGAGATCCACTAGCTCTGCCGGCACGTAATCAAAGAGTGGGTTCACCACGTCCACGCCTTCGACAAAATCCCCGTTCTCGTATCCGACGACTTTGCCAGCGTCTCCATGCTCGATGAGCTCTTCGACGTCAAAAGGATAGAGTGGACTGAGCTTGTAGACTCCGCTGAGCACGACAACGGGTGTCTGGTGCATGTTCGCCGCTTTCGCAATGATTCGTGCTCCAGCCGCCGCCACCAGCCCGCCATTTGCAAGCACAGAATGCGTGGCCAGGATCACCTTGTTTACGCGCGACATGATTGCAAAGACCGCAGAGTCGGGTATCAGTATGACGGTGATTCCTGCCGCTGTGAGAGGCTTGAACCGAGCGTCGGCTTCCAGCTCCTCGCCCGCAGTCCTCTTGGCGCCGCTGAGAATCATGGTGTGAGTGTCATCATGGTCGTTGGGAAACGCCTCGACGTGCACCACGGTGAATTTCCGTTTCCTGGCTGCGGTGAGCAAAAACTTTTGCACCGTCATGGACGACGTATGAGTGAGGATAATCTCATTGGAGTGTATATTGTCGAGAGCGTAAGCGGCTATCTGATCGTCCGCCTGGTCAAGCTCGTCCAACAGCTCGCGGATGCCATCCAGAACCTCTGCTTTGAGATCGTCCTTACGCGATCCAAATTCTGAGCCTGAAGGCGTCTTGGGTCCAGATTTCGCCGTTCCGTCCAGCGAACCAATACTCGTCCGCATGGATTCTGAAGAGTCCATTTCTGGATGCGACAAGAGACCGAATAGCGACGTAGTCATCGGTACTGCTGTCGTGCTGTAGGACATCTGTAGAGATGCCATGGTTGGTCGCTTCTGAGCATCAGCTCTATCAATCTCCGTCCCGTCCGGCATGGAGTGACTCATCGGCAGGGTTGCGCCATGCTTCAGCGGGCTGAACATGGACATTGACGACGAAAGCGGAGGCCTCTGCAGCGAGTCGTGCGGTGAGTGATACGGTGAACCGGCGTCGGGGTCATTGTTCGCAGTTGAGTTGCCGTCCGGGTCTGTTTTATCCTCTGCGACTTCCCTGACCAGCCCTAGTACTCGACGGACAATGTTGCCGACAACCAGTTCCCTGGGCTGAGCCGCCGTGAGCCGCTGACCCACGCTGTGTATGCGGTCGATGAGCTTGTCCACGTCTCGGCCTTTGAACTCGGCGACGACTCGAAGTAGCAGATGCGTGGTCGCAATCGCACATGGTCGCGATCTCCGTATCTGCCTGCGCTTTAGAAGACTAATATCGTCAGACGCAGACTCAATGCACTGGACCCCAATCCTACGAGATCAGCTGCGCTGTAGCCGCTTCAGCCGTGGTACTCTTCAACGATTTGAGGAATGATGACAGGTTTGGTGCATATGCCACTACCGTAGGAGGCATTTTGAGGAATGTGCTATCAACGTGATCGTGGGGATGGGTGAAGTCTTGATGATCGGTGCTGGTGGCAACTCTGTGTGCTACGCTTTAGTCTTGTATACCGTTCAGAGATCATGGAAAGAGCTGCGCAGAATTTTTATTGGGTGCAGAGTTTGTGGTTTGATGATTCGTGAAGATTAAAGTTAGCAGTCAGTCAATCGATATACAAAAGCATGTTTGCTCGGTTTGCCCATGCATGTCATACGCAGCTCCAACTAGTCCATTGCGTCTGTCCAAACATCATCCGCACCACCTTCCTCACGCATTGCGGCGAATCACACTTCGGCGCCCTCACTGGCGGAGTCGAGTGTTTGTACTCTACGAATGTCATTAGATACGTGTGACCGTTTTTCGAGCTCGTGTTGTGTGTGTCCCTAGCGGAGCCGTGTCCCATAGCGGCCGACTGGGCATCGGTAATCCATCTTGTTGGACGTTCAGAGGCAGCAGTCTTGATCTTGTCGCATGGGTCGCCGAGAGCATGAATTCGGTCAACCTTTTGTCCGCAATAGGACCCTCCCAGCCGCGTACGACCCGCAGTTCATCTTCGCGCAGGAGCTCAGGGAATGTCCCAGGACCTGAGACAACTCCGGGTCAGACGGCGCACCATGAATCTTCAGCGATGCGTACGGATCAGCCTACAAGCGGGGATGCCACACCGGTGTCGGAGAAGGATATTTCATATACAGCTGCGAACGAGCAAGGAGTCTCCGTGGACGAGAAGACACCGCTGTTAGCCCAGTCAGAAGTGGACGCCTTCGACGATGCAGCTACCAAAAAGGCTGGCATCTGGCTGATACCCAAGAGCGTTGCGAGCGCGGTGATTGGCGCACTGCGCATCATGCTATCAACGGTCGTGCTGCCCGGCCAATATGTCATAGCCTGCTTCTACGATCAAGAGGGGCGTTTCTCCGCATTGCTTCCGCTGAGAAGGGCTGGCCGCGGCTTCGGTCGCAAGAGGAGAAAAGCAGCGTACGACAACACAGATGCCGTGGCATCGACGGAAGAGAAACTTAGTGGAAAGGCTCCAAAGCGAAAGAAAGGCGGCCGAGCCGGGCAAGTCGATCGTGACAACGAAAAGCCGTCACCGACGCCAAACTCACCGTCTGTCGTAGCCGGCTCGGACTCCGAGCTGGAAGACACCCTCCGTCACCAAGAGAACGACAGCCCATCGCGAAATACGAGGTCTAAATCTCTGGCCTCCGACTCGGCCGATGAAGCCCGTTCGGGCAACAAGTCGATCCGCATCAGGATTTACAGCGAAGACGCCAACCGACAG
>QQTW01003014.1_pt1 | contig 12383 bp, 12 predicted proteins | sample 1904831 | NCBI WGS metagenome assembly QQTW01 (sample SAMN09435610, study PRJNA476489) | Subsurface metagenome, whole genome shotgun sequencing project. | reverse complement strand
GCCACGGGTGGAGAAGTTGCCGCCGACAAAGATGGTTTCTTCATGCACGGCTATCGAAGTAACCAGAGCGTCGCCCTCGAGCTCCGTACCGGCTCTGTTGATGGCTGATGTGGAAAAATCCTCGTCAACGATGGCCCGGTCTGGATCGAACTCGAACAGCCCGTTCAGGCCTCCAGTAGATGAGATGAGCTCGAAGCGAATCCGCTGCGCGACAACTGTCAAAGGACCAGACTGTCCAGGGCTGGGGGTGAGGGTGACTGATGGTTGGAAGGAATCCTCCGTCGTGTCCACAAATCCAAGGTAGAGTTGGTCGTACTTGTCGAAGTTGTTGGTCTGGAATATCTCCGTCTCGATCTGGCCATCTGCCGACGACGTTGGAGTCCCGCCGCCACCCATATTTCCCGTCAGCGTCACTCTGCCCCTCGTCGTACAAGTATTGTCGCCCACACAACCTGGAGTGAATATGGAAACCGAATAATTGCCGGCTTCTTTGATGTTGGGTCGGAACACGACGGACGCCGAGTCGGACGCAATATTAGTGCCGGTGAGCACAGCTGTGAGGTAGTCGGCATTGGACAATCCCGACGGCGTGACCGCCCAGGGGCCTGTGGAGGTGGCACCTGCGCCGCTTTCGGAAGCACCGCAGGCAGCGTTGAAGTCATTGATCGCGTATGAGAAGATGTCTAAAAGAGAAGAACAAGTTAGTTTCTGCTTCTAGAAATTATGCGCAATATATCACTAACCATCCTGATAGAGCTCGATCCCACCAAGGCCTCCGCCATTGCCGTAGAAGCCTGAGATGTCGATGCGGAAACCGTCCATGCCGACCTTGTTGACGAAGCGAAAATCTTGAAAGCTGGAATTGCCCTCCGGCAGCGGACAGCGAGCGTCGCAAAAGGCAGTCTGGCCGTCCGGGTCGACGTAGCTGAAGTTCATGATGCCGTTGATCGGGAGCGCGGTGAAGCGCCATTCTCTGGTCCCCCGGTTCTCTTCGGCCGTGTTGGCCAGACGCAGTTTGGTGGGTTGAATTCCAAAGGGAAGGTCGGCCTCCCAGAAGCCGGCGACATTGTCCGCGAGCAGCCAAGTATTGCCCGAACCACCCTCTCCCGTCTTACACACAATATTCCGTGGCTCGGTGAAACCAGGCCTACCACTGGACTGCCCGGCCGAGATTCGCGCCGCGCCGATGGAAATAACCTGGCCGTCGGGTTCCTGTGGGGTGGTGACGTTTCCGAGACCGGAAAAGGAGCCGCCAAAGACGATGTTGCCGTTGGGCGCCTTTGCGACGGAGGTGACCGGGCCGTTGAAGCCGGCAAAGGGGAGGTTCGTCCAGCCGGTGACCCAGGCTATCGCATTGGTAGAATTGCCTGCGGAGAATGAACCGCCAACGTAGACGGTGCGCGCATCACGGTCACAGAGGATGCTCGAAACCTGGCCTGACAGTCCGGGCAGAGGAGTCACCTCCGACGTGGTTGGGTTGTACAAGGCGATGCCTTGAGCTTCGACGCCGCCCAGACTGGTGAAGTTTCCGCCCACGACGATGCCGGCGATGTCTCCGTCCTCCATATAAAGGGGGCACATGGCCTCGATGTGAGCGTCGGAGGACTCGAGCGATGTGAAGGTGCCATCCGGGAGACGGGCGAGCAGCGCCTGGGAGCCATTGGGACTGAGTGAAGAAGGCGCTTGGCCTTCGAACTGGTAGAGGGAGATAGAGTCAAAATCACCGGCGACAGCGACGCGACCAAGGTCGGAGAAATCGAGGTTGGGTGGCAGGGGTCGGAAGTTTTGGGCGGTGGCGAGATGACGGCAGGACGCCAGCAGCGCGGCCGCGAGCGCGGCGACCGACCAGCCTGGCGATGAGGAGCAGCTGGATGCCCTCATTGCCTAGGAGGCTGGCGGCGACGGATGCTGATGAAGAAGATGTCTTGGAAAGATCGGACAGATCGGGTCAACCGGTCGGTGAGACAGTGAGGGTGAATCACGGTCGGCCGGTCAGTAAGTGGCTGACGCGATGCCCTCAGTCGGAACGAGTGTGAGGCCGCCGTCGAAGAAGAGGTCGACGAGGCATTGACAGGCCGACGCGGCAGAGCAGAGCAGCAGAGGAGGTGGAGCAGAAGACAAACGAGTTAGTGAGCGAGTGAAAGAGCGTATGGCAGTGAGTGATGATGGATGGATGCAGGCAAGGACACGAAAAGGGTATGGGGCCCAGAAGGTACTCCGATCTCCTTGACTCTGCTACCTCGCAAGTCGGTACGGAGTACTCCCGACGCGGTGCTGTACAAGCTTGGTTGGTGTGTGAACCTGCTTTTGTGCAGCCTTTGTGCGGCGGTGATGCTGTCCTGCTCGGTCGGTATTGGCTTGCCGTTTGAAATTGAACTGGTGGCTTCGGCTTCCCTCCCTCCGTCTGCAGTTTGGAACCTGGCAGGTACCCGTGGACACAGCCCTAGAGTCTTCCGTACGGGAACTGTAATCCGATCTCGGCTGTTCCGCTGCTTTGGGGCAACGCCTCTTTTCCAGTCCAACGTCCCGAGAGAAGCGCACGGAAAGAGACTGGAGCTGAGAGTAGCGACGCGTATACGCGTATACGCGTTGCCGAGCTGGGTGCTGTCTAGTCTTGTCGATGAGGTGACCGTCTTCGGCCGTCTTCGGTTCTGTTCAGTGTTGAGGAAGTGAAACCCGTCGTAGGTAGTGGGGAAGAAAGGATGTGCTGGCGGCCAAGTGAATCTGAAATAGCAGGTCTCTGTGACAGGTGAAGTCACCAACGGGCCGCTGCTGCCGTTTGTCCGTCCTCAAATCCTGACTTGGACCGTGTCTCGGTGAAATTGCCTTTATCGAAAGCGGTTGAGCGAATTCTGCCTCTCTTTTCGAAGCGGAAAACGAGCGTGTATGTACTCCAAAGAGCGAGCTGTCGACACTTATCACCCTGTTGAGGCGAGTACGCGAGACTCGGAATCCGCAAAGCAGCAAAAAGCAAGCAGCACAAGTGAGTGACTAGAGGTGAGGCTGTGGCTGCTTGCGACCGGATGCGCTTGCGTTTGGCGAGTTGAAGGTGGAAGAGAACGAGGAGGGTGAGGAAGCAGAATGAAGAAGTTGGGAATGCTAGAAATTCCCCTTTCCTCCGACCTGACCGTTGTGTTGTTGCGCAACCGTCAACTGTGGTCGCGCGACGTGAGCCAACGCGGATGAGGCTCACAGGGTCAGGGGCACACGGTGGCCCCGGCCGGGCCTGAAGGGCTGGTAAGATTGGGCGTGTTCGGGCCAGGTGACGCCCCCGAGCCAGGCGTGAGTGGCACCGAATCCACTGAACAAGCGCCCGGCAGTCGGGGGGCATCCACAGCCCGTTGACGGGCCCCAATTTCCCCCCAAAGTCCCCAAGTCCCCAAGTCCCCAAGTTTTGTGGGGGCACAGGCCGCCTTCACGCCCCGTCGTTTCCACCGCTTGGGACAAGGGCGTTTAATTTGGAGGAAATCGAAATGGCATGAAATGACCGCTCACCCCGGCAACCAATGACCACATGGCATGCCCGGACACTTTTTCTCTTCTCTTTAGCGTCAACGACCTCATTTCTCAACTGCATTAAAGACTGCCGTCGTCTCATCCATCCCGCGACTCTCACTCCTGCCCTCGTCTCGAAACTTAACCGCCCTCGAACTCGCGCAATCTCCATGCAAACCTCGACCGACTACTAGGATGCACATATCACGTTGTACAGCGTCGAGTTCCAAGGTCGCGGTAACCAATTCATCGCCACTCTCGGCTTCGGCACCTCCAGGGCTGTCTGCTTCTCCACCAGACGTTCGACCTTCTATTTCCATCCACGCTCACAGTTTCATCTCTCTCCCAAAGGCCGGAAAGCGCTTTAGCTACCTGGCTCAGCAGCTCTCCATTCCCGGTCTGGCTCGTGGCGCCAGAGGCGTGCCCGCAGCCCTACGAAAAGGGCAGCTTTCTTCCTATGGCTTCATGTGCGGCTTTGATCTGGGATTCACACAGCCCTAAGCTCTCCCGTCGTGAAACAGGGGTTCGTGTCACGGCGGATGTCGTGAACCTCATCGAGATTGCGCAGTCCATATAGTGTACTCGCTACGGGGTAACTCGCACATTTTGTGTGGTAAGGGAAGTATCCTGTACCTTTTTTCTCTTTCTCCCTTGCGTCATCTTCCACGCTTTTCACGTTAAGGTGCTCGCCACTGAAGCGATGTTTTTTCTTCTCTACTGTATCCACGATCAAGTTGGGACGGATACCGTTGGGTTCTTTCGTTCGAGAGGACGCAGCAGGTTTGGTTGAGAAGAGATGCGGTCACAGCTTCGACGGAGGTTTTGATATCAACTATGCACGTAGTAGATACAAGGCAGGTCGAAAATGTATTTCTTGAACATACATAGCGAGGATTTCATACCTCTCGCATCGTGGCTTGCGCGATACTGCGCGATTCTCTGGACGCCAATGAATCAGTGACCTTGCTTGACGACAGGGGCAACAAGACAGACCTTCAATATAGTATCAGTCAGGATATGCATGACACAGATAACATTTTGCCATCTTGATGCACCAGCTCAGGATAACCATTCGCTTGCATGACCCAGATGCCGATTTTGATGCCCCTAATCCTCAATGAGATTGAATCCATGGATACCTCCCATAAACCTCATCAATCGTAACTCATAACTCCGTAAACTCCCCACTCTCAGACATCATTGTACCCCGGAAACCTCTTCTCCAGCTCCCTGTCCGCCACGGCCCACGTCCACGCCCTGCCCGCCTCCCCGCACCAGAGCGACGACGGATGGTCCGACTTCTCAAGGATCCCATCTTTCGCCATGCCCTTCATCTCATGCCCCGTCGTATACGTGAGAAAGTGTTCAAACTCCGCGTCCTCGAGCGCGAGCGCGTTGCCGCTGATCCCATGACACAAACACGGTTCCTTGGTGAGCAGGCCGCGCTCGACGATACACGCGCGGCCGCGCCGAATCGCGCCGTCTATGCGGTCGTGCAGGTTCGGAAAGTACTGTCGGATCGACAACAACGACGCGACAATCCCCGCCGCGCCGTGGCAGAACTGCACGAGCCTGTCCCTATCCGCGGGTATCGAAGAGGGCCAGTTCCCCGACGGAAACTCGTAGCTGAGCAGGGCCCCAAGATCAGCCTCGAGTTTCGGCGCCCACGACGGGTCCGTCAGCACGATCTGGGTGACGATGCCGACAGAACCATGCACGGCGCCGACGTACGCCTTGCCGTGCCACTTCCACGGCCTGCCGCTCTCCATGATAGCCTCGACGACCTCGTCGGCGGTGTCGGCGAGCATCCTGCGCACCCGCTTGCCCGCGTCGTCGTCGACGTCCGGGGTCGCAAACGACGCGCGCACCAGCCGCAGCAGGTACAGGTAGCCGGCGCGGCCGTACAGCCACTCGTCGCCGGCGGCCGGGTCGGTGGTGACGGCGGCGTACGCGCACAGCTCCTGCGCCAGGTCGGCGTCTTTGGCGAGCGCCGCGCCGAGCGCGAGCAGCGCCATGATGTCGTCGCTGACGCCGCACCGCCGGGTCGACGGGCCCGGGTACTCGCCCATGTGGTCCTGCGCCTGCTGCAGGTATGCCGCCGACCACGCGCCCATCGGGCGGCCCTCGATTTCTAGGTCCTGGTAGACGGGTTGTAGGATGAAGAAGAGGTATGCGATCGAGACGGGGCCGAAGTAGAGGCCTCCGCCGGGGGGGATCGAGGCGGGGGGGTAGTCGGTGACGAGCCGGGTCAGTGAGGCGATGAGCTGCTTGTGCGGGTCTCGTCGCGACAGCGGCGCGTCGTTGCGGAAGTATCGCGCGTTGGAAGGCATGCTGTTGCTGCGTGCTGATGCTTTGCAGGTTACCTGAGAAGTGGTGCAGTTCAATGTTGTGCTGACGACCTGCGTCGCGGTCAAGAAGTTGAATGTTGAAGGTAAACTCTGTGACTGCTCGGGTGCGTCACTGGGCTGCAGCATCCGAGCTAAACCGGTTACGGAATAGTTACAGTTTCAATGTTCCCTTAACACGAGCATGAAGAACTCGACATAATCCGGTTTGATATGCTACAAGATAGCTGGCTGGCAGACAAATCCCGTCACTACGAACCATGAGATGCACAAGACGACGACCGGGTTCCCGCTTCGACGCCTTCATTCCAGAAAAGCTCAAAAGTCTCACTTACCACCTCGCCGCTTCCTTCTCTTGACAGTGCTCTTTTGCACTTCGACAGTGACATCCTCCGTCTCATGCTCTCTTTTGATACCGACTTTTGCAATTGCCACCGTCTCAACCTCCTCCTCTTCAATCTTGATCTTGCCATTCTCCTCGGCCTTCACCGCATCAATCTCACTTTCGGTTTTTATAGCAGCTACGAGTCTTTCTGAGAATGCTTTGAGGTCTGCCGTGAAGAGTACTGAATGCGCCCAACCGGCTTCCTTTCCCCACAGACTGCGGAAGCGATTGCCGACAGCATCGTATGTGGCTTTGGTCAAGCTACTGTGCTTGCCCTTGCCGAACTTGTAGTCGCGCTGAGCAATTTGCCAGACTAGAGATCCTTGATCAGTGACATGACGGCTTTCTCTTCGATTGGGAATCTCACCATGTGTATCGACGGGAACCGCTTCGCCCCACCCAAGACCCATCAGACAAACACAGTCGGCCACTTTCGGACCTACTCCTTGCAGCTCTAGCAGTTGGGTATGGGCGTTGCGGTAGCCTTCGCGGCCCCCTTCGACCATCTCATCGGCGGGTTGAGCTTCCATCCCAAACACAGGACTCTCCGGATTCCGCAGACCGTCCAGCCACCCCTCTTCCCTCTCTTCCGCGACCATGACCGCCGTCTGATGGAGGTATTTAGCACGATACCCGAACCCCAGCTGTCTGAGATGCTGCTCCACGCCGGGCCCTGTCAGCGCCGCGGGCTGCGGAAAGTCGTGGTACGGCTGCGACCCGATGTGTCCGATGAGCGGGCCGTAGTGCACGCACAGCTTCTCGACCATCTGCGAGATCCGGACGATGTTGTTGTTGCTGCTGCAGATGAAGCCCACGAGCGCTTCCCACGCATCCTGCCTGAGGATCCTCACGCCTGTGAACTGCGGAGCCTTCTTCTTGAAATTGGTGTCGGCTGTGGCCCATTGCTCGTACAGCTTTTGGAGATTGGGTTCCAGGTTGAAGTAATGCTTGACGAGTGCTGTCGTGTCGTGCTCGGCTGGGTCTCCGGAATTCTCGTCGAGAGAAGGCGCCGGACTTGACGACGGAGGCGTGGGAAGGGGGACTGCGGTGGCGGGGAAGATGGCGCGATAATGGAGGTAGTCTTTGTCCTGGCGAAGCGACAGAATGCGGCCATGAAGTGCGCAAGACCATTCGTCCTCTACGGACTTTCTCCATCTGATGAGACGACTATCAGCGTAAAGCCTGGGTAAATGGCGCCGGCAGTGACTAACCTGAAAGACTGCCCGCAACGAAGGGTCGTATTGATGCACAGCTCCGTCAGGCTGATCGGCAACTTCTGCCACTCTGAGATACGCAGGTTCCCCATGATTGAACGCCGTCTCGTCAAAGCGAAGGAGTAAAGGCAGCGAATACGGTTCAAGTAAGAAAATGGACCAAAATGCGTGATGGCGAAGAGCGGCCTCGAAGCGCGTCCTTCGAGTCGCTAGCGCGTCTTCGTTAGCGCCCAGTGTGCCCATAGCCGACATTAACCCGAAGTCTTCCCGAGAAGCAACGAGAAGAAGCCGAAGGCACAGCCTAACATTTGCACGGCTGGTGAAGATTCATCCTTCCACGCCGACGCGATCAAATATACCTAAGTTTCGCTGCAATCAGATTGATACCTGGTCTACAGCTCAACCTAGGCACGTTACGCACTTGGTGGCATCGCGCACACAGCGAGAATGAACGGAGACGCCTACAGAGGTAGCTTACTCTATCTCGCAACGAAGCAACAGACTGACACAAAAACCACAGAACCTGGGCGCCACGGTCCATCGCGAGACCATCATGTAAGCATCTTTGTCTTTATATTACCTGAATGACCCAGCTAACGAGAATTCAAGCCTTCACGACCTGACCGACCTGACCGACCCGACCGACCAGATCGACCAGATCGACCCGACCGACCCGAACGAGACGACAGGCGTGACCGCGATCGCGACCGCCACCGAGAGCGAGAACGAGACCCGGAGCGAGACAGGCACGGCGGCGGCCGACGTCGGTCCCGATCCCCTGGACACCGAGGCTCGCGTCGCGACTACGAGGTGGACACCTATTCGTCCAGCCGTGACTACAGGGAGCGCGAGCGGGAAGACCGGTATGCAGGGCGGGAGAGGCGCGACGAGAGAGGCTGGGACAGAGACCGAGGACCTCCGAGACGCGATCCCAGGCGAGAAGATGGTCCCCCTGGCGACAGACCGCCGCGACGGGAGCGAGACTTGTTCGACGACCGCGCCGCGCGAGGACGGAGAGGTGAACCGGACGCTTTTGGGGGTGGGAGAGAGAAGAAGAGAAGTGCTTCGCCACCGCCCAAGAAGAAAGAGCCCACGCCTGACCTGACCGATGTCGTATCCATCTTGGAGAAGAAGAGGCGTCTCACTCAATGGGACATCAAGCCTCCCGGATACGAAAACGTCACGGCAGAGCAGGCCAAGCTGTCGGGCATGTTCCCGTTGCCAGGCGCGCCTCGACAGCAGCCGATGGATCCAAGTCGCCTGCAGGCGTTCATGAACCAGCCGGCCGGCTCGGCCGACGGCTCATCGCTGCGGCCGTCCAACGCGAGACAGTCGAAGCGCCTGTTCGTGTACAACCTGCCCGCCTCTGCGACGGAAGACTCGGTCAGCGAATTCTTCAACCTGCAGCTGAACGGGCTCAACGTCGTCAAAGGCGTCGATCCCTGTGTGTCGGCGTTGATGTCGAAAGACCGCTCGTACGCGCTGCTGGAATTCAAGACGTCAGATGACGCTACGATGGCGCTTGCCCTCGACGGTATCTCAATGGAAGATGCTGACGACATGGAAACGTCAAATGGGACTACGAATGGAAAGCCTTCTGGTCTAAGAATCAGCCGACCCAAAGACTACATTGCGCCCACTGCAACAGAGGGGAGCGAATTCAAGGGCGTCGTGTCCGATGTCGTCGAGGACACGGCTAACAAGATCAGCATCTCACACATACCGACCTATCTCACTGACGAACAGGTAACGGAGTTGCTAGCCGCCTTTGGGGAGTTGGCAGCATTCGTCCTGGTGAAGGATACTGGTACCGAGCAATCAAGGGTAAGGCACTCTTACGGATGCTTGAGAGCCTTGCTGACATGGACTTAGGGAATCGCTTTCTGCGAGTACGTTGACCCTGCCACGACCGACAGTGCAGTGGAAGGGCTGAACGGGATGGAGCTTGGTAATCAGCACCTGAAAGTGCAGCGGGCCAGCGTCGGCTTGCAACAGGCGTCTGGACTGGAGATGGGCGTCAATGCGATGTCGATGCTGGCCGGTACCACGTCTCCTGAGCTTGAACAGGGCCGCGTGCTGCAGCTCTTGAACATGGTCACTGCTGAGGAACTGATGGACAACGAAGAGTATGAAGGTGAGTTGCAACTTATCAGCTTACTCGCAACAACTGCTAAGCTTTGCGTCCTCACAGAAATCTGCCAGGACGTCAAAGAAGAGTGCGAGAAATACGGGCAAGTGGTCGAGCTCAAGATCCCAAGACCCAGCGGCGGCAGACAAGTTCCAGGTGTTGGGAAGATTTTCGTCAAGTACGATGTTCCCGAGTCGGCTCAGACTGCCCTCAAGTCTCTCGCAGGTCGCAAGTTTGCTGACCGCACCGTTGTTGTGACGTTCTTCGGCGAGGTAAGACAGCAGCAATCGCCAGTCTCCAAATTGAAAATGCTAACCAATTGACCAGGAATACTTCGATGTGAACGCTTGGTAATCAGGAAGCTCTCAGTTAGTGCCATGTCTTCGAAGTCCTTCGGCGCAGTTCTCTTTAGTGACTCTTCTCGAGCCGACGTGGGCAGGAGGGCATGCATCCCTCTGGAGAGTTCTAGATAGCAGCCTTGCTTTGCGTGTACTTGTAAACAGTATAGTATCCCGAGCGGGTCAAAAGTATCGTGTCTTGGATGTTTCATCGGAACCGTTCTCATTGCGTGTAGTATGCGAGTCTGGGCTGTTAAAGTCGTTCATAATGAGCGAATGTATCGAGTCCTTTTCGGTCATTGCTGCAACGGCGATAGTTTAACGTATTCTAGGTAGGTATGTCTGATCTTGGTGCCTGATCGATCTATGATGTGAATCAGGGGTTTCGAGGACTCCTTTATCACGGGCCGCGCAGCAACTGAAGGCGCAGCCCCACTACCACCTCTTAATTCCGCAACCTACAACAACTGTTACTCGCGATTAGTCCAGTTTCCCTATACCCTGTGGACCCCTCCTGAAAGTCCCCATCATCTACCAAGACTGCAGTCAACATGAAGAAATTCGGCTTCGGCAAGAAACCAGAAGAAGCCGCCGATGATTCGAGCAGAAACGCCCTCTTCGGATCCCGCTCGTCCAAGCCCAAAGCCCCCGCAACGAACAACCCCTACGCCGTCGACGCAGCCCGACCGGATCCCTATGCCCAGGGCGGAAGCAGCTACGGTGGTATGGCCCCGCCGCCCGCCTACGACGGCGCAATGAACGACTACCGCCGAGACAAGTCGCCGGTCCCGCCGGGCGGATACGGCAGCAGCACGGGGGGCGGCTACGGAGCTTCGAGCGGCTACGAGAACCAGGGCTACGGCGGCGGCGGCAGCAACAGGTATGGAACGGGCGCGGGCCCTGAGTCTGGCGGGTCGGCTCCTCGCCGTGGCCCAGGTGGCTACGGTGGGCTGGGCAGATCGAACAGTCAGGAAAACATGTCGACGGATGCCGGCCGTGAAGCGCTCTTCGGAAACGCGCCGCAGCGGAGCAAGCAACCGCAAGGGCTGCCGCCGGGTCCCAATGGCCAGCCTCGCGGCGGACAAGGCGGTGCACCCGGGGGCTACGGTTCTGGTTACGGCGAGCAGGGTCAGGGTCAGGGTCAGGGTCAAGGCTACGGGGCCTACGGCGACCGCCAGCTGACGGCGGAGGAGGAAGAGGAGGAAGACGTGTCAGCCGCAAAGCAAGAGATCCGGTTCATGAAGCAGCAAGACGTATCGTCAACCCGCAACGCACTCCGCCTCGCAGCGCAGGCCGAAGAGACCGGCATGTCGACGCTGAACCGGCTCGGGGCGCAGGGCGAGCGGATCCACAACACGGAGCGCAACCTCGATCTCGCCGCGAACCAGAACCGGCTCGCCGAGGAGAAGGCGCGCGAGCTCAAGACGGTCAACCGCAGCATGTTCGCCGTGCACGTCGGCAACCCGTTCACGGCCAAGTCGCGGCGCGAGGCGCGCGACCAGGCTATCATGGACAAGCACCGTGAGGAGCGTGATGTCCGTGATGCGACGCGTGAGGCGGCGTTCAGGTCGCAGACGCGCCAGGCGGAGTATCAGCAGAATGTGCGGGGTACGGCGGGGCCTAAGTCGAAGGCGAGTCTTGCGGAAAGGGCTAAGTATCAGTTCGAGGCGGACAGCGAGGACGAAGGGATGGAGAATGAGATTGATTCTAATCTGGATGCGCTGCATGGAGCTGCAGGCCGGCTGAATAAGCTGGCGGGCGCGATGGGTAAGGAGGTCGATGAGCAGAACAAGCATATTGACCGTATCACAGCCAAGGTGAGTCCAATAGTCAGTCCTTATCCATATTTGTGGATATCACATCTGGAGACATGCTCACTGTGTTCGCAGACGGACAAAGTGGATGATCAGATCGCAATGAACAGTGCGAGGTTGGGTCGTATCAGATAGAGTGACTCCTTAGACCCTGCAATCGCTCCTTTGAGATCTCAGAGTTTACGTTGTATAATAGATTTTTTTTTTTATGTCATGCTCATGAGCTGCGTACCGTCCAAGTCATTTCTCGTCCTCGCAACATGCCGACGCAGGTGTCATGCTGCCACATTTTCCATCCTCAACATTTACCTGATCATTTTGGTGAGATAGCCACCATCTTCGGCCACGTCAGCTGCTCAAATCCTCAAATCCTCACTTCCACACTGTTAAGGGACAGCTGTAGCTAAGCAGCCGTCTCCTCGAAACATGGCTTTTACATGACTTCGTATGGAGAGTATCCGACCTTCCTCTAAGCTCACGCTTGAGATGCCTGATGTAAAAACCCGACCCTCTCAAGTTTTAGCGGTTGTTCGTCCGTTAGATGAACGGTTTCCAGAAACTTCGGTGCCTGGCGTGTCGTTTCCTGCTCACTTTGCATGCGTGACTATCTGCTCATATATGTCGTGCGGTATCTTGCCAACGAAGCTTGTCGCCACGGCGATGA
>QQTW01003013.1_pt1 | contig 12384 bp, 14 predicted proteins | sample 1904831 | NCBI WGS metagenome assembly QQTW01 (sample SAMN09435610, study PRJNA476489) | Subsurface metagenome, whole genome shotgun sequencing project. | reverse complement strand
CATCCAGCCCACTTTTACCTAGCCTAGCGTTGCGGTAGCGCCACCCGTAAGTTGCTGCAACTATTGCTAAACCTACAACTATTATTCCACTTACAGGATGCAGCCAAAAAGCCCAGTCTGAACCCACAACTACGATACAGATGTAAATATTCTTACTTTAACTTATTCTTTTTCGTACATTTGTTTGTGTTTTGCGAGTAGCTGGAGATATTTTTGATGAGTTTTTGCTTCCATCCACTTGACTTTAAATATTGCCGCCGATTCCGCTTTGATTGGATCTACTTCATTGGGTAAAATCTCTTGCCTTGCTGCGATGACTGCGGCTTTGGTTAATTCTTTTTGGGGATTTTGTTTATATTTTCTGCCACTTTTATGGTTTGCATACCTGCGCGATCGCGTATAACCCATTTGAATAAATTTCCGCGCCATATCCGCGCCCACAAAGTCACCTTTAGCGAGATATTCTAAAAACAGTTCATAGATTTTTTCGCTCGATTGCTTGGCAATTTCGGGATTTTTAAATCGCCAATAAGGGAGAATTTCTGACTTGTAAGGTTCTACTAAAAGTACACCCTGTTCGCCTTTGCCAACTCTATAAAGGTCTGGGCGATCACGAAAATTAATATTTTTAAAATCTAAAGAATAATCGAACGGCAACATAGAGAAAAATTAGAGACGTTGTATAAACGCCTCTGAGAGAAAATTTTATCAAACTAATTATTTTTTACCAGTTACTTTTTCCGTTACTTTTTCTACACCCTCTACAGCTTTTTCGATGATGTTTTCGTCAGGATTTTCTTTTCTGTATTCCTTCAAGTTCTCAGAAAAAACTTTATCTGGATTTTTTTCTGCCTCTAATTGTTCTTCGTAGGCGCGTTCGCGATCGCTTACCGATTGGCTTTGGCTGTCCATTTCCTGCATAGTCGTTGCGGCAAAACTTGGCTGACTATTTACAGCAAAGCTAGAAAGACTGATAAAACCAACTAATAAAATTACCAGAGTTTTTTTGAAAAAATTTGCTATAAGTTGCTGCATAAAACGCTCCTCATTTTTGAAGTTAAGGCTACAGTGCCCATAGACAATGTAAGCCAGTTATTAGATTCAAACTACGCAACAAGTGCTATTCATGCCTACTATCCAAAGGTACATTCGTTAAGCAGTTGTAGCGAGGCTACAACTGCCAATTATTTAACCTTAAGCATCATCTAAAGCAGCAATACCAGGGAGTTCTTTACCTTCTAGCAACTCCAAACTAGCACCACCACCCGTTGAGATATGGCTCATTTGGTCAGCAAGTCCAACCTTTTCTACCGCCGCTACCGAATCGCCACCACCAATAATAGTAGCAGCGCCCGTTTTGGTTAGGTCAGCTAAAGAATAAGCGATCGCTTCTGTACCTTTAGCGAATTTGTCAAACTCAAATACACCCATCGGGCCATTCCAAATTACGCTTTTGCAATCTGCCAGTGCGTCTTGAAAAGTTTTAATCGAGTCAGGGCCAATATCTAAACCCATGCCATCGTCGGGAATGTTGTCAATACTAACAGTTTGAGCATTGGCATCGGGGGCAAACTTATCAGCTACTACTACATCTGTCGGAAGTAGCAACGCTACGCCTCGTTCTTTTGCCTTAGCTTCCAACGACTTAGCTAAGTCTAACTTATCTTCTTCTACCAAAGACTTACCAACACTGATTCCCCGCGCCTTGTAAAAGGTAAAAATCATTCCTCCGCCGAGAAGCAATTTGTCGCACTTATCGATCAAGGTTTCAATTACGCCAATTTTACTAGAAACTTTAGAACCGCCAATAATTGCCGCCAAAGGACGCTGCGGATTTTCAATAGCATTTTGCAAGTATTGCAACTCTTTTTCAATCAAGTACCCAGCCACCGAAGGGCTGAGATAGTGAGTTACGCCTTCAGTAGAAGCATGGGCGCGGTGGGCTGTGCCAAAAGCGTCATTTACATACATATCAGCATTTGCAGCCAATTGTTTAGCAAATTCGGGATCGTTTTTTTCTTCTTCAGGATGGAAACGGACATTTTCTAGTAAAAGAACTTGACCATTTTGCATTGCTGCAACTTTGGTTGTAACTTCCTCCCCAATACAGTCATTGCATTTAATGACTTCTTGACCGAGTAATTCAGACAAGCGTTTAGCAACAGGAGTCAAGCGCAATTTATCATCTACACCCTTGGGGCGACCGAAGTGGCTGGCTAAAATTGTTTTAGCCCCCTTCTGCATTAAGTCTTGAATCGTAGGTAGGGCGGCTCGAATCCGAGTATCATCAGTAATGTTGCCTTGGTCATCTAAAGGCACATTAAAATCTACTCGGACAAGGGCGCGTTTGCCAGATAAATCGGAAGACGACAAATTTGCTAAAGTTTTTTTGGACACGGGGTTAATCTCCTACAGCGTTTGTATTTTCGTATGTCAAATGTTTAGCACCGTCCACATTTTACCGGAGCAAGGTAGCGTAGGTATCGACTAATGTTTAAGACTGTTTTATTTCCCATCGATCGCAGCCGAGAAACTCAAGAAGCAGCCCAAGTTGTTGTCAACGTTGTTCAGCAGTACCACAGCCGCTTGGTATTGCTATCGGTAATAGAATCGCCTACTGAAGAATCCCCTAGCGAACAAGTTATGACTTCTCCAGAAGCCGTAGCCCAGTTGTTACAAGATGCCCAAGCTTTATTTAGCCAGCACGGAATCCAAGCAGAAGTGGTAGAAAAAGCAGGTATGCCAGCTTTTACAATTTGCGATGTCGCGGACGAAGTTGGCGCAAACTTAATAGTTATGGGCTGTCGGGGGTTAGGATTAACCGAAGACGGAGCCTCCGAAAGCGTCACCAATCGAGTAATAAATCTTTCTCCTTGTCCCGTGCTGGTAGTGCCTTAAAGAGACAAGGGGGACAAGGTGAAAAAAACTAATTCTCCCTCTCTCCTTGTCTCCCCATCTCCCCCTCTCCTTGTCCCTTCCCTCATGAAAACTCCCCCCATCCAGTGGTATCCCGGTCACATCGCTAAGGCGGAAAAGGCCCTTAAAGAACAGCTAAAACTTGTAGATGTAGTTTTAGAAGTACGCGATACGAGAATCCCTTTAGCTACTCATCATCCCCAAGTCCAGGAGTGGATGGGTACTAAGGCGCGGGTTTTGGTCTTAAACCGTTTAGATATGATTTTGCCCTCCGCTCAACAAGCTTGGATGCGGTGGTTTAGACAACAAGGAGAAGAACCATATTTCACGGACGCGCAAGCCGGGAAAGGGATAACCGCCGTCGCTAAAGCGGCACAAAAAGCAGGGATAGAACTTAACGAAAGGCGATCGCAGCGCGGAATGCTACCTCGTCCCGTCCGGGCGGTAGTTATTGGCTTTCCTAACGTTGGTAAATCGGCTTTGATTAATCGCTTATTAAATCGGCGCGTCGTAGAAAGTGCGGCGCGCGCTGGGGTTACTCGTCAGTTGCGTTGGGTACGAATTTCTGACCAGCTAGAATTATTAGATGCTCCGGGGATTATTCCAATTAAACTAAATAATCAAGTAAATGCGTACAAATTGGCTATTTGCGATGATATTGGCGATGCTTCTTACGACAATCAACGAGTAGCAATAGTTTTAATTGAGTTGTTGCAACAATTAGCTATTAATTCTACCGATTTGTTACCAAGTAATCCTTTATTAGCGCGGTACGACCTCGATTATGCGGCTATGACGGCGGAAGATTATTTAGTGGCGCTGGCGCAAAAACGCCATCAAGGAGATGTAGAGCGGACTGCTAGGCAACTATTAACAGATTTTCGTAAAGGGGCATTAGGCGCGATCGCTCTGGAAGTGCCACCAGAAATATAAAACAATGAGTTTTAACGCAATAGATAAAATTTTTCAAATAATTGCAGCCAAATGTGTTGTACCTTCAGTGAGAATCCTCTATTAGTCAGAAAAATAGTTCATGGTCAAATTTCGCTCTGTAGCGATCGCGCTTACTGGATTGTCAACGTTAGCTATAGGAGTAGACGTACTCGCTCAGTCTGGTAATGTTCCCAAGTTAGTTGTAGCAACTTCCAGCTTCGTTAGCCCGCTTGTCGAGTTATTTGGTGATGTATCGGTTGGTGAAAAAAGCTTTGTTGCCTCCAATACTATTTTAAGTGCTGAACCTGGTACTAAAATTTGTATCGGTAATGAAACTAACTTGCAAGACAATATCCACTTTATAGCATCGCGTAATGCTCCCGCTCCGGCGGCTAATTGTGGGGCAAAATCAAGCAGCACCCAAAATAAAGTTAGTATTGCTCACCAAGCAGTAATTAAAAATTCCAAGTTAGGCAACTTCAATTTTATTGGTTTTAGATCGCGCATTATCAACAGCACTCTTGAAGACGGCGTATTTGTGCTGCACGGCGCAACGGTTAGTGGTGTAACAATTCCCAAAGATCGCATCGTACCAATTGGCGCTAATATTACAACTCAAGCTCAAGCTAACGCGCTAAAATCCAAAGCCGAAGATAACTCCAAGTTTCAAAATGAAGTGCTAGAAGTTAACGAAGAATTTGCCGAGCATTATAACGAGCTATACCAAGAAAAAGGCTACGATGGCGTAACTGGCGTGAGTCCAGCCCCAAAAACTTCTTGGAATACTAAACCCGTAGCACCAACAGTAGGCAAAAATGTTCGTCTAGATGAATTTGCCCGGATTGTTGGCGATGTTCGTATCGGAAATAATAGCGTAGTTGGTCAGCGTACGTCAATTCGCGCTGATGAAGGTGCGCCAATTATTATTGGTAATAATGCCCAAATTGAAGATCGGGTCACTTTTCACGCTCTTAAAGGCACAAATATCAAAATTGGTAATAATCTCAATACCGACGATAATATTGTTTTTCACGGCCCATTAGAAGTTGGTAATAACTTAACTATTGGTGACGATGCGATATTATTTAAGTCGAAAGTGGGCAACAATGTAACTATTGGGACAAAAGCGGTAGTTGTAGGCGTAACTTTACGCGATCGCACTCTTGTCCCTGATAATGCCCTAATTACTACCCAAGCCGAAGCTGATAAACTGCAACGTAATCGCCGTTAAGGTAAAGCTATGAGTCGGATTAATGGGTATATTGGGCGGCGAGATTTTATCAAGCTAAGTGGTGCAGTTGTGGCTTTGAGCAGTCCCTTAATGCCAGGGAGCGCCGCTTTTGCTCAAGAATCTACCCCGCAGCCTATTAATCCAACTCAGGCGCTCCAAGAGCTTGTAGAGGGCAACAGAAGATTTGTTCAAGATAAACGCAGAAGTCCCCATCAATCGCTGTTACGTCTAGCAGAAATTGCTACAGAGCAACATCCTTTTGCGGCAATTCTTTGCTGTGCTGATTCGCGAGTTCCGGCGGAAATGATTTTTGATGTTGGTTTGGGAGACTTATTTGTAGTTAGAATTGCGGGAAATGTGGTTAGTCCTAGGGTAATGGGCAGTTTGGAGTATTCCACCAAAATTTTAGGTTCGCAACTAATAATTATTTTAGGTCATGAAAGATGTGGAGCCGTAACCGCCGCCGTTGAAAATACAATTGTTGAAGGAGAAATAGGCACTTTTGTAGATGATATCAAGCCTGCGGTAGCTAGAGTAAAGGGAATGAAGGGCGATCGCATTGATAACGCGGTAATTGCTAACGTGCAGTACCAACTAGAAGTATTAAATAAATCAAAGCTATTAACGGCTTTAGTAAGTGAAGGGAAATTAAAAATTGTAGGTGGGCGCTACGATTTGGATACGGGGGAAGTCACGATTATTTAATTAAACCCATATCTTGCAAGCCTTGTCGTAACTGTTGCGCGGCGATGGGGTTTTGCTCGTCGTGCAGAGAAATTGCTTTATTAAAGGCGGCTAAACTATCGGTTACTAAACCAGCTTTTAATAACACTACTCCCAAATTTTGGTAAGCTTCGGCGTAATGAGGATTAATGGCGATCGCTTTGTTATAAGCTGCGATCGCCTCTCTTAGATTCCCCATTGCTTTTAGCGTTAATCCTAAGTTGTAGTAACCAGTGGCAAAATTAGGATCGATTTCTATTGCCGTTTGAAAAGCAGTTTTAGCCGCGTTTAAGTCGCTAGTGGTTCGTTTTAAAGCTCCCAAATTATTGTAAGCGGCAAGTTTCAGCATCGGATCGACGTTATAAGAAATCGCCTTTTCGTAATGTGCGATCGCGCTTTGGGGTTTTTGGAGACGATTATAGGCAATTCCCAAGTGATAGTGAAGTTCGTATTCAATATCTGCATTAACATTTATTAATTGCAAACCGCGTTCTAATAATTCAATGCCTTTTGGTACTAGATTTTGTTCAATATATAAAGCCCCTAACTTGCTGCAAACATAAGGATCGTTAGGATGGGCGGCTAAAAAGCCTTCCATCGCGGTTCTAGCTTTATCAAACTTATTTAGGGAGGCGATCGCATTTTTTTGATAACCCATCTACAAGGGCGTGATAAGGACGAGAAAAATAAATATCGGGGTGACGGCGAAACAAACGGGAAACTAAAGAGTAGGGAGAACTTGTTGCCCCGACTTCACAGCGTAGTAAATTAATGAGTAAATAAGTTTCGTTATTTATAGCTTGTTGCAAACTAGGGACAATTTCTGGAACTAATACTTCATCCGCATCTAATACCAATACCCAATCGCCTTCAACGTACTTAAGCGCTTCATTGCGCGCGGCGGAAAAGTCATTGCACCATTTATAGTCATATACTTTAGCGCCAAAACTCTGGGCAATTTCTTTAGTGCGATCGCTTGAACCCGTATCTAGTAAAACTATCTCATCAACCACACCCGTAACGCTGCTTAGGCATTGGGGTAAAGCAACTTCTTCATCAAGAGCGATCGCGCATAAGCTAAGTTTCATTTAAGATATTTTTTCAACATTCAAACTACTATAGATAATAATTTGGTTTCGACCAGAGCGTTTAGCGGCATACAGAGCTTGGTCTGCGGCATGAATTAAAGATTCGCGATCGTTTCCATCCTCTGGAAAACTTGTAAGTCCTCCACTGACGGTCATCTTAATTGTTTCGCCATTAAAAGATAAAGAATAATTAGAAATTACTTGCCGGATTCGTTCTGCTACCGCGTAGGCACTAGCAGTAGATGTCTCTGGTAGAATTATGACAAATTCTTCGCCGCCGTAACGTGCGACCCGATCCAACTCGCGAAATTCTTGCTTGAGTATGGCAGCAATTTGTCGCAAAGCTTCATCCCCTGCTTGATGACCGTAGGTATCGTTTAATTTTTTAAAGTAGTCGATATCTAACAGCAGCAAACTAAAACAATGACTGTAACGCCAAGATCGTTCTAGCTCATTTTTTAAAAGTTTGTTGAACTCGCGGCGATTGTATACTCCTGTTAGCTCATCTATAGTTGCTAAATCTTTGAGTGCTTTTTGGCTTTGTTCTAGCTTCTCAATCATTAGATTAAAGGCTGCTGCTAATTGTCCCAGTTCGTCTTGATTGGTTAGCAGTATGCGGTGAGAAAAATCGCCATTTCCTAAATTTGCCACTCCTTTTTTGAGAATACTTAATGGATGTACGATCGATCGCAATAAAATCGTGCTAGTTACTACAGCTATACTTATACCCAGCAAAAATGTTACCGCCGCAACCAATCTCACTCTTTGTTTAGCTTGCTGGACTTGACCCAAATTCTCAGTTATTTGGATATGAGTAATTACCGTATGTAACCGATCGAGCATGGTAATACTTTGAAAATTATGCTCGTAAAACTTTTCTGCGGCGTGTAGGGCGAGGGGATTATTAACGGGATTAGGATAGGAAAAGACCGTCTGACCGATTGCTGAAGCTTGCTGCCACTGTTTACGACTAGATTGAAGCAATATTTGTGCCTCTGGTACATTAGAAGGCGCGGCTTGGAGGGCTGTAAAGGTTCGTTCTATTTCCTGACTGGTGCGGAGAAAGTCAGTTCGAGATGTTGCATTGCCATTAATTGTATATTTCCTCACAGGGTTTGAACTGGCAATAACTAATGATTCTAAGTGGGTGAGGGGAAATATCTCCTCTAGCACTTGATTGTCTGTTTTTTCAAACGCACTAATACTTTTTTCAAAAAAAAATAGCGTACCTCCTGTTAATACCAGTAAAGGCACAAACATTCCTCCCATGGCGATCGCTAAACGGGTTTTTACCGATAACTTGTGTAAGGAGGGCAGCTTCATTTGTAACCCAAGCAGGACTGTCTTGTATATTTAGTCTGCCCTGTTTTTGAAGTTATGTAACTAAGTGTATCTACCAGAAATAGTTATTTAAGTTCGCATACTTGGTTGCTATTAATGGGGGTATTTGAGCCAACTATGGCTGTAACTATATAACAATTTGCGTCGTTAGGATTACCTACAAGGGTGCTAGAGGTATTCAAAGCAGTGCCTTGATATATTTCTGTAGCCGCCCCTCCATTGACACTACGAACAAGCTTGAAAGTTACCCCACTAGGGGAACCCGTCCAAGCCCAATTTAAATTCATTGTATTTGTACTAGCAACCCTCGTCCCCGATAAAGTCAAAGCGATCGTAGCTGTGCCACTAAGTCTAGAAACAGCTTTGCTGACAATATTGTAAGCTGTGGCATTAGTACCTCTACCACGTAAATAAAGGTCTACTTTTAGCCCTTCGGTGCAAGCATAAAATCCGCCCTTACCAGAAAGCACCGCCGGGGAGTTGCAGTTAGTTGGGTTAATATCAACGTCAGAAATAGCATCAACAAAAATATCGCTAGGTACAGGATTGCTACAGGGGTCTATAGTTCCATTAATGCTAGGGATGCGCCCGTAGCGATTAATTACTTGGGGGTCTAGCCATACTCCTGTATTGGCGCGAATATCGTAAATAACGCGATCGTAATTGCTAGGAGATGGAGGTGCTAACCCTGCATTAGGGCTACCCGCCGGGCAAACTGTAGGCGGATCGTTAATAGGTATTTCTAGGTATAAAACAATAGTGTCATAGCTGCCTAGTTCTGCAAGGTCAAGCCCCGAACTTGCTACCACATTATTAAGGGTGACTGTAGAGCCATTAGCGGCAGTAGTAGCGGTAGAATTTATTTTTTGTGCCATGCGAATTTCATTAGTTAAAAAATCAAAGGCACGATTGAGGTCTACTTGCCTCTCAATACTGGCTTCGGCTCTATTATCCATAGTTAAAATTGCAACGATCCCAAAGCCAGCAATTGCAATCACAATTGTACTAATTACAACTGCTATTAATAGTTCAATTAAGGTAAAACCCCGATTGAGTTTTTGCCAATTAAATACTTTTTTAAAAAACTTAAAAAACTCACTTTTCATAAAGGCAATATAAGGAGTAGTTTATATTTAAAGCTGTAACAATTATTGTGTTAAAATGCGGTACAAATACCTTGATTACTAATCTGATTTTTCTTGTTAATTTTTCCTGTAAACTTACCTACTCTGACCAATCCCAAGGTGTTAGAGATTGCAATACATTTTTTAGATAGGGAAGGATTATTAGCGATGTAAAAAACAATCTTGCCACTAGGATCTTTTGGTTGATTAAAAAATGAAAAACTCATCTCCATATATTTTGATGCTAATTTCGGAGCCTGACTAAAATCGGCATCTTCGTCTAAATCTTCAACAGCAAAATCGGCTGTCCCTAAAATACCAAAATTGATTTTAAATGAGTTGTTAGGTAAACCAGAATCTTTACTAATGTTAGTGGCAAAAGTTACTCGGTCGGGCAAATTCCGCTCGTCACTGGCACAATAACTCATAACCGTTCGCCTTGTAGCATCTAAGCCAATACTACAAACTTGACTTCTGCGAATAGCCTCTCTTTGTGCTTGTTGTAAAACGGCTCGTACATCGGTAACGGCATTATTTATATTAATTTTATCCAAAGTATTAATAAAGCTAGGCACAGCGATGGTACTTAAAATACCCACAATTAAAATAATTACTAGAACTTCAATTAAGGTAAATCCGAGAACCTTTTTACGGGCATTTAAACGTGGCATTGGCTATTACCTCGGTACTGATAGTTGCGATCGCTGCGCCGCCACTAGCTGGCGCAACAGTGTAGTTTAATTTCAGGATTTTGAAAGGATCGAAAGAGTTGATATAATCTGCCGTGCGCGTCATTGTAAAACTCGTGCCACCAAAGGTTCTGATGCCAAAGTTTTTCGGCGTGCCGCCAATTCCTGTCGGATCGTTAAGTAATCCGGCTGCAAATCCATCCCTAGGCACGGTAGCATTGCATTTTGGTGAGTAGGGAATAGCATTTTGTTCGTATTGCTGGGATGTATAGATCGCTTGTTCTAAGTCTTCTTGAATCCAAACTACCGCGCGATCGTATTGTTCGGCGCGGGCTTTAAAAATAGATGCGACCACCATCAGGTGCATAGCAATTCCAATAAACATTACTACTATTAGCAAGGAAACTAATACTTCAAGTATCGTAAAACCTTGTTGAGAATACTTTCGTAGTTGCAGCATTTATAGTTGTTGTCGCTGCCAGCTTTTTACAGAGCCAAGCTTTTGAGTTGTAGGTAATCCTATACTATTAGCAATATCTGCAAGACTAGATAAGTCATCAGGTACAGCTATCCCAGAATCACTGCCGGAAGTATTAGTTATTTCTCTTACCCACACAACTCCATCAATATTTGTATTGCCGCTACTTGGGCAACCATCCCCAGAACCACCTAGTTGCAAATTCCCTCTTGGAGAATAGAAAAAGACATTTTGAATACAAGGATTATCATAAATTTGTGTTTGATCGGTAGTAGAAATAATGATCCGTAAATCGCCTACTTTTGGAGGAATCCCATCAGTACGGATATTGCGAAGTTTTGAATTTCCTTTAACTTGTACGGGGCCATTGATGTATATATAAACGGCTCCTGCGGTTGTATCAACATCGAAAATCTTATTTTCTATATCGATTTTGCTTGCTTGATAGTAAGTAATCCCGCTACTTGACCCAGCAAGGGTTTTGTTAGTAGTAATATCCCCTAAATTTGCACCTTGAGGAGTATAAGCGAAAGTAAAATTTAGTTTACACGCAACTATTTTTCCAGAGACATTATCGATACTAAAACCATCATTTGTACCTGATTTGATGGCATTTAAGTAATTTGGTCTATTAGCATCGCCAGGGGCAGAAGAATCTGTCAAACTAGAATTAGCCGAAAAAATAGGATTGTAGTAAATATTACCATTGCTACCAATAATGTTACGTCCTAGTAGTTCTATTTTTTCTAAAGCCGCAACACCAGGAAAGTTATTAGCAACTGCATCAACTGTAACGATCGCTTTAATTAGTGAAATTGAAGACTTGCGTTTGCCTTCTACTAATAAAGTGCCTGTACCATTGGTATTGTTATAACGATAAGCTCTGAGAGCATAAGTATTGCCATCGCCAATTATGCCACTATAGGTCATATCAGGAGTTCCGGGGTTAGGCGTAGTAGTACCGCAGGCTGAAACACCGCTAGCACTTAACCATTGATTTACAGCAGTATTTTCTTCGTCACCATTATTTAAAATTCCGTCGGCTCCGAGATAAGTTTTACCCGTGCGCGGGTTTATAGCATCATAATTCCCGGTTAGTAATACTCTATTATTGACTTCGGTAAGTTGAGCCAAAGTTCTAGCTATACCTCCTTCGGCTATCATTAAGCTTCCCCCGGTGCTTTGGGTGCGCGAGAAGGAATTAAGGCGGGTACTTTGGGATCTAGCAATGGCTGCAACTCCTACCAGAATCATCATAAGTCCCATTGTTAGAGCTATTGGTAAAACAAATCCTTGCTCTCCAGAAGAATTTTTAAAAGCAGCTTTTAAGTTATTCATAAGAATTATCTTTATTAAAAAGCGCGATCGCCCTAGACCAAATTAACATTCAAATTATTTTTTTAATGATTAAACACAGAGATTTTGGATTTTATGTTTTATACCCAGGTTTCTAGATTAATACGGATATTTAGGATCGATATCATTTTTACCCGTTCAAAGAGCAGTAAAGAAAAAGCAAAGGATTTGAGGAGCAGCACAACTGTAGAATAAATCGTAACTAGCGTTGAATATAAGGAAAGTAAGCATGACAGCATCGACCCAAGAAACAAAGGTATCAATTCCAGATTTTTGTCAAGGAATACAGTATTTTGGCGAACAGTTGTCAGAATCTGAAACCTATGGGAAACAAGCCGCGATCGCCCAATCCGACACAGCTATCAAAGATCCCCAGTCTCCTGAGGCGGTATTTCAAACCTTACTTGCGGCGGATGCCTTGCGTTACTTAACTTTGCAAATTACCGCCAGCAAAGCATCAGGACATCCCGGCGGTTTTGCCAGTCAAGCGGAAGCTTACGCGGCT
>QQTW01003012.1_pt1 | contig 12386 bp, 13 predicted proteins | sample 1904831 | NCBI WGS metagenome assembly QQTW01 (sample SAMN09435610, study PRJNA476489) | Subsurface metagenome, whole genome shotgun sequencing project. | reverse complement strand
CCATATGAAGAACCCGGCGAGGATGTGGAGGTTAGGGTTCGGACGGGAGCGGAGGGCGTGGAGGAATGTGTGCAGAAGGTGGTTGAGTATCTACAGAGGAGAGGGCTGTTGAGGAAAGGGGAGGCACAGGAGGGGGGTTTGGTGGAGGGATAAGGGGCGCCAAGCACGACGCTTGACGGCCGTCCGACGAAGGATTTCTCGCAGGAGCCTCGGTCGGCAAAGACGCCAGCTACGATTTAGAGTACGTTGCGGCTACAACGCCGATCCAATCACTGCCCAGGCCGATGTTGTGAAAGAAGCGGCTGGGGCCAATGCCCGCAGGGCTCGCAAAGGACGAAGACAGGCTGCACGACTAGTTTGACCTGCACCAGCCGCACTATCACCAGCACAGAAGCCTGTCGACGTAGAAGCATCGTCGTGCTGCTATTCAAGTCGATACAGCAATCTACGGGCTACGGCAGGCTCGCAATAATCCTACTTGGTGGCTCACAACAGCCCATAGACTTGGGCAGCAACACAGGTTGCTGGTACCGGGGCTGAACAGTAGTGGTTACCCGCTTCGTCACCAGGCTCAGAAAGAAGTCCTCATACGGCGGTACGAGGCTATTGCCCGTCATATGGCATCTGTAATAAGGCAACGAATAAGGAGGAAGAATCGCTATTGCATCTGCTTGACCTATCTGATTTCGAACTCATAACACACGTACGCGGAATAATCCCCTCCGTCACCCATATGCCCTGCCGCCTGCATGTCGGCTGATGTCGAGGAATCGTCTTTGGTGACCCTTCCTTTCTTATCCCTACCGAATGCGTTGCCGCCGAGGTATGAAAACCTGGCATCGAGAGATGCTCGGGCTTTCTTGGCCAATTTGCCGGTCGTCTGTGGCAATGGAAGCGTCGGATCAGTGACCGAGACCAGAGCACTTTGGCGAACTTGGACATAAAAGAACTCACCCTTACTAACCCACACACAAAATTCAGCGGTAAGCCGTATCTCAGTACCGTTTCCACGAAAACCCTCAACGCCAACACATGCACCCAGGCCATGACCGCCTCTCCCCACGCCGTTCGCCCCAGCCTCAACGCCTGCTCCCAGATCTTTCTCTCATCCTTCCCCACTTTCTCCAACTCCTTATCCTCCTCCTCTTTCCCGCCCTCCTTGTACTTGAAGTCTCTAGGCGTCCACTTACTTTCCCTACACTTATGTACGAATTCCTGCGAATGTTTCTTGAACGTGGTGACGGCGTAGAGGGTGAACTCGTCATCGGCGGCTATCTGGACTGCGGAGCGAGGGACGACCATGGGAGTTAGGGTTTCATAGGCGCGGAGAAAATCCTTGGTAAGGTTACGAGGGACGGCTATGAGGTGGCTTTCGAGGTAGTCGGAGTCGCGTATGAGGAGGGATGGGGGAACAACGTTTGTAAGAGCTTTTGTGGCGAGATTGCCTCTGATCGGGAACCTTGTCTTAGCACGAGTAGCCCATGTTGTTACAAAGATTAATCGGAGTAGCACCGCAAGATGTGAATGGCAGATCAAGGAGGTTACCCACGTCTGTCGTCTCTGGAGTTGCGTAAGATTCGTTTTCACGGAATTGTAGGAATTGTATTTGTCTTTGACCTGGTTATCGATGCTGCTGACTTCCTACCTTACTGTTAGTATGCCGATCTCCAGGCGCTACACAGAACAAGACGTGTGTACCTTCTGCAAGGTATCTATAATCTCCCCCAACGGTTTATCTGCCCGATACTTGACCTTATTCCAGTGGAAGGACTTGAGGTATTGCTCCGCAGGCTCTGCCCTTCCAAATCAGCTTCATGGCCCACTCTCATGCTCGGAAGATGCCGACTGACTATCATTGACCGTTTTTGACTGAGATATCTTGTCCTCGTCGCTCTCCAAGATTGTCTTCAAAGAATCTCCAACCTTGCCGACAACGCCTTCGCAAGCCACATCGAGCTTCGCCAAATCATCCGCCTGCTGGACGAGCGCATCTAGCGTTCCGATTTTGAACTCGGGTATCGTAAAGGGAAAGACGGTTCCATAGTCGAGCGTCACTGCTGACCTTAGAGCCGTGAGAGCTTCGTCATGGTCGTTGGTGGGAGAGATGGAGGCGGGAAGGGATACAAGAAGAAACTTCGTGTTCTTCGACATGGTCAGGATAGTTGAGGTCAACGGAGAAAGTCATTGATGAATGTGGTTGCACCTTCGAGGTGTCGAATTGTTATCCCCACATTTATCTCCGACGTTCAACTTCCATCGTGGCGCAATTGTCCCCCTTCTGTTCTTTCGAAAATCAACTAGACCGCTCTTTAACCATTTCACCCACAGCAGTCGTTAGGTGGATTTACGGGCCACCGGTTGGCTCACAGGAAACCTACCATTTCGGCCAAATCGCACCATGTTCACCTCCGCATTGAAATCCTTCTCCTCGAATATCTCGGCCAACTACACTATCTCGTCCACGCCAACAGCTAACTGTGGAGCTTGGAAGGTTTACGATGGCAAGAAGAAGTCCACGGGCAGAGCCGTTTCAATCTTCGTCTTCGAGAGGAAGTCGCTTGACGCCAATGCTGGAGGCTTCGGTCAACGATCCAGCACCTTTTCAATGAAGAAGGTTCACGAAGAAGTAACAGCAAGGGTCAAAAAAGAATCCAATCTCCTGGCCCGACTTCGACACCCAAGCATTCTCGAGTTGGCTGAGCCCATCGAAGATACCCGGAGCGGTGGTTTGATGTTCGCTGCGGAACCGGTTACGACCTCGCTGGCCGGGTTGCTGCACGAGAAGGATGACCAAGAAAAGGCTGGTGGTGTGGCGAGCAGGCCAAGCCGGTTCGTTGTGGAAGACAGCAATGGGCAAATGAGACGGAGCGAGCTTGAACTAGATGAGTTGGAAATTCAGAAGGGACTTTTGCAGGTTGCCCAGGGGCTCGAGTTTCTTCACGAATCAGCTGCTTTGGTCCATGGCAATCTCACACCAGATTCGATCTACATCAATGCCAAGGTAGGCTTTTCCATATCTGTGTCCGTTAGATGTCGTGCTGGCGGATCGCTCACCCCTGCATCAAGCTCTAAAATAACCCCTACTGACACTCCCTTGCCGGTAGTCGGACTGGAAGATAGCTGGCCTGGCATTTGCAGGACCGTCCAACACTTCGGACACTCCTTCCAATGTATATCCCATTTCCTTATCAGAAGCGTTATATCACGATCCTCGGCTGCCTCGTACCTTACAACTCGATGTGGATTATACCTCGCCGGATTTTGTGATGGACAGCAATGTCTCCTCAGCCGCGGATATGTTTTCTCTCGGTCTCGTCATGCTTGCCCTTTACAATTCGCCTCATACGTCCCCTTTAAAGACGAATTCCAACATAGCCACCTACAAGAAGCTATTCTCGTCGCCGTCCTCCGCCCCTTCGTCTGCCAACAACTATCTGTTATCAAGGCCATTACCAACCGATCTGCTGAATGGCGTTCTCGCTCGGCTGATAACCCGGAGGCCTGAGCAACGAATGACTGCTCATGAATTCCAGCAATCGCAGGTTTTTAACAACATCCTTGTATCGTCGATCCGCTTCCTCGATTCTTTGCCGGCGAAGACCGCACATGAGAAGTCTCAGTTTATGAGTGTTTTTCCCAGACTACTCAGCCAATTCCCACGACCTGTCCTCGAGAAGAAGATCCTCCCGACTTTGTTGGAGGAAACGAAGGACCGCAAGATCCTGCACCTCGTCCTGCAGAATGTCTTCCAGATCGTCAAATTACTACCATCAGGTCGACGAGCTTTTGAGGAAACCGTGTTACCGAAGTTGCGAGACACCTTCCTGACAGCGAAAGGTATTCCAAATGAGCAAGACACTGCGAAAGAAGCGGGTCTGGTGGTTGTTCTCGACAACATGGAATTGATTGGAAGAAGCTGTTCGGGGAAAGGATTCAAAGAAGCCGTTCTACCCATTGTACGGCTCGGCCTAGAGTCTCACACTCACTCTTTCGTTGACAAGTCCCTTGGATGTCTCCCAACAATCATGACCCTCCTTGACTTTTCGACGATCAAGCATGAAGTATTCCCTACTGTGGCTGCTGTGTTTAGCAAAACCAGCAGCCTTGGTATTAAGATCAGGGGACTTCAAGCATTCGTGATAATGTGTGGGGGATCGTCCGGCAACACAGTAGACTACGGCGACGGGCTCGATGGCGCCAGGCAGCCTTCTAAAACCGCTAAGCCCAGCAACAATGCCGTCCTGGACAAGTACACGGTACAAGAAAAGATTGTCCCCTTGCTCAAGGCGATGAAGACGAAAGAGCCGGCAGTCATCATGGCCGCGCTCGCCGTATTTAGGCAAGTCGGCAAAGTTGCAGATGTTGAGTTTCTAGCCACTGAATGTCTGCCTATTCTGTGGGGCTTCAGTTTGGGTCCGCTCCTCAACCTGACACAGTTCCAGGAGTACATGGCCTTGATCAAAACTTTGTCATCCAGAATCCAAGACGAGCAGATGCGCAAGTTGCGGGAGTTGTCTTCCGGCTCGAATGCCACAGCAAGCAATGACCTCATGAATGTGGGCTCGACCGATGTCATCTTTGGCGATGGGCCAGATGTCGGCCAAAATGACTTTGAACGTCTAATCCTCGATAGGTCGACAAGCAAGAGGAGTTTTGAAATGCCCAGGAACAGTTTCGGCTCGCAGCCTCCCGAATCATCTCGAGCCACTGCGCCGGCCTTCTCATCGTCGACACCAAACATAGCTCCGACTCACAAGTATGGCAATGGAGCGTTAGCTGTTGACAGCTTCGGTCATCCACCAAAATTGGATTTCCAAAATCCAGGTTCGCGGACATCTCTCAACAATATTGCGGCTCTCAAGCCAATGCCTCCGCCGAATGCAGGTCATGGGAACTCCATGGCGAACGGCTCCGGTCTCGTGAACGCTTTGCAGCCTTCCACTTTACAATCCTCGCCTTGGTCTACGAGCCTGTCTGCACCGGTGGCTCAAGCGACTTCCAGACCGTCATATGCCCAGACTCAGCCACATTACTCTATCGCTCCTCCACCAAAGTCGACCTCGCCATATCTCCAGTACTCCATTGCTCCTCCCTCAACTCAAACGCGGTCATCGATCCCGGCGGTTCAGGCAAATGGTCTCATCCAGCCTAATCAGAATAAGACAGGCCTTGATGCATACGAGAGTCTTATGTGATCTGTTGGCTAGAATGATGCAGTTAGGAATGAGCAGGCCGTGGGTCGATTTTAGACATCCTGTAACGAAATAAACCGGGGTTTCGGAAAATGCAACCGAGTAATTTGCTCGATGCCTCGAATGAAGCCAAGGAAGCTTCCCGTCTCACTCTTCGTCCTCGTCCTCTTCAATGACCCGTCTTCGCTTGGCCCTTCCCCCCGTAGCCCCATCATCTGTCGCTTCTCTCTTCGCCGCCGGCTTCGCAGGCCTCACCTCTACTTCCTCTACGTCCTCACCTTCCGCATCCTCATCTCCCATCTCTTCCTCTTCACTAGCGTCATCCACGAGCTCCGGCTCCTCGTCGCTGCCGACAACGAAAGGATCATCCTCGTCGTACTCATCTTCCTTCGTGCGGCCTCTGGAGCGGAAATCTTCGTCGTCGCTGTATTCGCTGTTCCTTCTCCTAGGCTTCTTCCTCGGTTTGTTCTGGCGTGAGGGACGAGAGCTAGCCATACCATCATCACCTTCTAGCCCTCCCACTGTAAGTCCACCGCCCATACCATACCCACCGGTCCTCAAGCCCGAGCGTCCAAGAACACGGTTCGCGCGATCACGCTCTCTCTCTTCCTGCTGTTGCCGCTTCCGCTGTGCTTTGATCTTCTCCTTCTCCGCAGCCTCTGCCTTCATCTTCGCCAGCTCAGGGTCTTCCTTGACTGTAAGCATTTCAATGCCGCCACCTTCGCCGCTGGAAGTCTTATTCGCTTTCGCGGCGGCCATCCGCTCTTGCAGGCGGATCAGGGCGTCGTCCTCCTCGACAGAAGATGATTGCACAGCTATGGAGGCGGTGATGTGGTTGGTAATGCGCAAGATCTGGGCCGACTCGTGTGGGGTGACGAGATATGTGTGAGAATCGAGGCGGGCGTCATAAAGGTCGGAGGCGTGACCACGCTTTTTGCCGGCTGTCGGTACAGGTTTCCGGGGGTTGGTTTGGGGTGGGGCGAGGGCCTTAGCGGACAAGGCGTATTGTTCGCGGGCGTTGGAGGCAATCTGAACGGTCAGGGAGCCGTCTTCCCAACGGATCACGCGGGTGTTGGATTGCATCTCGGCGGGATCGGACGGAGAGTAGCGCCATCGCGAGGTACTGGTTGCGGTCTGGTAGGTTGAGAATGTAGAGGAAGGTGGGTCGTCGGAGTGATGATCGGTCGTGGGTGGTAGGAAGGTGCTGTGGTGGAACGGTTTTGGGTCGACGCCGAGTTGCTTGGACATCTGAAACAGATAGAGCTAAAAGGACGGTGCACCGTTCAGTCGCATTACCTAAATCACGAGGACCGCAGTGTGCAATTACCTCTCCGTCGCTTGGGCAGGGAATAGGATGACGAGCCAAGCGGACGTCGGCCACATTCAAGCTGCGCATTTCCCCTTGCTCTGCCTCTTCGTTCCCGTAGCTGTCCATGCCGTCATCTTCGAGGCGATCATGTCGACCCACGTCGTCGCCGCTGTCAAGCTCTTCGTCGTCTAGTTGTCGATGTTTTGGGCTCGCCGCTTCTTCTCTTTGGAAGCACTTCAGCAAACGGTGAATGAGACCGCGATCGATGACTGCCTACCCATCTTCACCGGCCTCCGAGCCGTCGCCGAAGAGATCCGCATCGTCACCTCTGTGTAGAACATCTGGTGCCGGGTCTTCCGCGTGATCGCTGCCGCTTGCTCCATTCTGCAACGTTTGCTCCGCTTCGGAACCAGCGCTATCGTTGTCCATGCCGCTTGTAAGGGCCTTTGAAATGATGAGAGTAAGGTGAAGAGGCTTCAAAAGAGCAATTCTGTCTGGCCGAATTGATCCGCTTGTAAGGATCGGATTATCTTGAGGAAATCGGTGAAATGGGGTTGGCCATTGTCTTGAGCATCCCATTGCCGTAGCCAATTAGAATCTTATCCGGCTAGACGCCGCTAACGAGATAAGATAGCGCCAGACCACAATAAGCGCAGACCCGGACTCCTATTATCAAGTAGCTCCAATAAACTTGGTGAAACTGCCTCCACCATTCTCTATCGCCTCAAAATTTGTCAGGTACACAAGCTGGTCATATAATAGCGCCGAGTAAAGTTGGGGCAGGTATAGGAAAAGCAAGATTATGTCCGGCTTCTTGCAAAGTGTGTAAGTCCACATCAAATCCATTGATTCATATGATCTCGTTTTGGCACTTTTTCTGGGATTTTGAAGGTCTCGAGATGCGCAATATCATTGCCCTGGAGTGCTGGCCAGATATGCGTCATCAATCTATAAATCAAAGGGACCACCCAGGGCTGCAACCAACCCTACCGTGTATCCCATCCTGCTTCCTCCTTTCCCTTAACAACCATTCCTCAAACGCAACCATTACTCAATACAAATCAAGTCGGCATAGTCGCATCGTATATTAGAGAAGTCTAAGGAGTCCTCCCCGTTCAACAAGCTAGCAAAGGTGGCCAGGTTGGCTTGGCGGCCAAGGCCGCCTCTACGGTCTACTGGCAAAGACTGTAGATTTAAGCAGCACTGCCCTTGCATGTTTATTGTTTATCGACATCGAGTCGTCCTAGCGGTTTCATGAACATTTATCCTACGTGTTCATGCATTCATTCCAAACCGTCTCGCTGGATTAAATGGACTGTGACTGATTTGGTCTTCAGCCGCCAGGGCTTCTCGAATCGTCAGGCGGGCCGGACCAATGGCAATGTCAATCCCACTCAACAGCGTTCTCAGAATGGCTCACCAACAACCAGCAATCACAGCAATGTCCCTACTAACACCCTTGCATCGTTCCCAGCAGCAGCCGGTCCGAACGCCAATGAAACCTTGCAGATCGGCGGCGACGCCCCCCCTGAACCTCCTAAATTCTTCTTTATGGAGGAGCACGCAAAACTCGGCGTCAAAGGCAACATGAACCCGTTGGCGATCAAGCCAGTCTATCTCGACATGGCTGACTGGCTCGCCCATCAAAGTGAGTAAACGCAACTTTACCGACCGGCCCCGAAAGACTGACGACGCGAAAAGCTGTCGAGCAGTACCGACTCCTGACTTGGTTTGTTGAGACGATCCAAGAGGTCAATCAAGGCAAGGCACCGATATGCAATCCCGCCGACTGTCCCACAATGTCCGCTGGCCGGTAAGCCATTGCCACCCTACATCCTATGCTTCCTGGGGACTATCACTCACGACATGGCAGTCACTACGTCTATACCTGGCTAAACACTGAGCGCCAACCCATCCGCGTACCGGCCAGTCAGTACATCATGCTCGTCCAACGCTGGATTGTCGGCAAGATCCATGACCCCGTCGCATTTCCCACCGACTCTCCGTTCGGGCCCAATACACCCTCATTCGAAGCGACCTACCCATCAACTGCCGGCTCTTCAACCGGCTCAAGCAAGCCCATCGCAGCAGGTCCCACAACTCTGAATCGCACCCTCTCCGACCTCTCCGGTCGTGACTGGTTCGGCAAATCAGCCGGCTTCCCAGAGAGTTTCCTCAGTGATGTGCGCACGGCCTGGCGCCAGATGTTCCGCATCTACGCCCACCTCTACCACTCTCACTTCATCGACCCCTTCTGGCACATCAACAAGTCCTGCTGCCCCGACTTGAACAGCAGCTTCTGCTTCTTTGTCAGCGTCGGCAAGCTGTACGGCTTGCTCACAGATCGAGACCTCGAACCCATGCAAGAACTCGTCAATATCTTCGTCGTCAACGGGTCGATCCCAAGCGACTGTGCCAACGGTGCCTTGGTTGTTGCACAATGACTCGCTGCCCGGGTCTGCGTGGGTGCGCAATGCATAGCGAGGAAGTCCGGAGTTCATGTAGTCATAGGCGCGGTTTTGCAGGAATCGAGGAATAGAACAAGAGTATTCTCAATAATCGTCATGGCATACAGAGAGGGGGATGGAATGAATGCATGATGCGGCCATCGTTGTGACGTCAGTCAGCCAAATCAGTGGACACACGCTGACAGGAGATCGATGACTAGATTTTTCTCCACCTTCTCAATGCGATGCAAACCCTGGGTATCTGTACAAACTTAATTAACTCGTCGCGCGGTCCCTCTTCACAGCCCCTCTAATTCTCGCTTAAGGGTCATCAAACAGAAACCCATAAGGACTTAAACTTTTCTTCGTTTTCCACAAAGTCGGCCTTTCCCCCCTCTCCCCCCTCTCCTGACTGCTTCTCCCAGGCAGTTTAATCGGCGCCAGTCCTCCCCTTCCCGACGAACCTTCCTGATCCTCCGGTTTCCGCCAGCGGATCTCCGGTGGCTGCACGTTACTTCTAATGGCCGGGATGTTGCTCGATCGGCTTGACGGGCGATCCGTGCCACCGCCATCCTCTATGCTCCCAAAAGACTTGTGGTCATCGTTGGCGGAGATACCGCGTTCGCTGTTAGAATTAAACGAATACGCTCTCCCTGCAATTCGCGGGCCTTGACGGAGGGGCAACGGTTGGAAATCGGAAGTCTGCCCGAACTGGGGGCCATTCGAGGATGTTCGGGACGAAGAAACCGTGTCGGTGCTCGTGTCTGGCGCCTTTGCTTCCCAGTCCACAGCGGGGGCTGCGGGGACTGGGGCTGGAGTTCTGAGGTTTGTGGTTGAGACGCCGGCAGCCGATAGGCCCCGGTGCTTGGGAGAGGCGAAGGGAAGGGATACTGTTTCTGGAGCTTGCTTGAGAGCGGAAGGGATGCTGTCATATGAGGGCTTCGTGGAGTCTAAGAAAGCTGTTTGACTTGGATTAGCGGTGGAAGGGCTATGGTCGTTCCCGGCCTGTCTTCGCCATTGGTGGCGATCGCTTTTGGAGGGTTCCCATGGCGTGGGCATAGGGACATCAATCTGCCCATCCTTGGTAGCTCCGAATTCTGGTTCAGTCGGGAGAGCGGACGCGGCGGGATCGTCGTCGTCGTCCACGAGAATCACCATCCAGACACCGATCAAGCCGTTGGCGCTTATGAGAGGCGTGCAATGGATCCACCGAGCTCGCCTCTCTTGGAATGATTTCGATATCCATCGAATTTTCGCTGTAACTTTCTGACCTGCCTCCAGGGCGTGGTACAAGTCATCGCGAACGCGCGGACTTCCTCCAATCTGTTCCATGAGCGGCGATTGCAGGATACCAGGAACCCGCAGATCTGGCGAAGCAAAGAGAATACGGAGAGAAGGGTGCGGTCGAACAAGTAAATACTACAATTTTCAGCCCTGGCAACGCCAGATTGCACGATGGATGACTTACGTTCTTATAGAAGCCAAGCGGCGGAGCGCTACCGATTCCTGGAAGCCGGCTGCTGCTGTCAACATTGGCGGAGGGGTTCTTGTGTCGGACTGGTTGTGCCTGATAGCCGTCTGGACCGTGTGTAACTTGATCGTCTAGTTGCTTGCGCTCCTGTGATCCCAATAGACTTTGCAGCTCCTGGTTACTAAAAGTCTCGCTAAGCTGCTGGAATTCTGCCATCTGATCAAGCTGGACTTTGACTTCGTCTTCGTTCCGCTGGCCCGGAGCCAAAGACTGTCTGTCAATGAGCCGTTGCAAAGACTCCAGTCCCGTACAGGTGTTCACAAGCTCAGTGATGTCGAGTTGCGCGCCTAGATAGTACCTGACTCTACCATTTTGGTCTCTTAAAGGGACAACCATGATCAGATTGATGAATGGACTCCCATCGCGCCGGCTGTGGGAGAAACATCAGCCAGAAGGGATCAACACTTGGTGATCCTGTACGCACTAATTCAACATAACCTCACAATGTTCCCGCTCAGCCTCCATCGAGCTCTTGAACCTGCCAATGGCTCTGGGATCAGTCTTGGGCCCACCCAGAAAGCGACAATTACGACCAAGAGCCTGGTTGCTGGGATACTGAGTCATGCGATGAAATTCTGCCGCAACATCAGCGCGTCTCACGAAGAAGGGGAGAGGAGGCGATCAAGGATCGTAGGGGCTGCCAAGCAGGCATTGCTGGAGAAGTGCTGCAAGGACCCCATCAGAACTTTCGGGACTGCATGCGGCTTACCTTCAGATGCAAAGACAAGAGGATTGTCTGGTCTTGAAGGGTCCGAGATTGTGAAAACTTCAGCAAGCCCAATAGCAACGTCGTTGCCGTCCAATTCTGCTTTGCCGGTCACACGCTCAACCAACGCCAGATCGACAATACTAACATAGACGTAAGCAACGAACGCGGGCAGGTCGTTTTTGGCCAGGATATCCAATGTTCTGTCGGCCTTGTCTTCCAAAATCCACGTCATGGTCACTCCCTTGGACTCGGCCGTGAATTCAAGGCCTGGTATGTGTTCCAGACTCTTGACCACCGCTTCGGCATACTTCAAAGTCCTCAAGGCCTTGATAGTGTCGAGATAGTATCCAAGGATAGCCACGGAATCGGGTCTGTATGTGCGGAGAAAGGCGCCGAAGCGGGCAGAGAGCTCCTTGTCCGCGAAGATTAGTTCGAGATGTTGTCGGGAGAAGAGCAGCTCCGAACGATCTTCAAGCGGAAGAATTTTCCTTTCAATAGAGGCTGGAAGATCGAACTCGCAAGATGTGGGTCTCGCCCGCTGCTTGGCCTCTCCTCGATCTGCGCTGGTCTCGAATTGGGCATGTTTGGCCGGCCGGTGAGACCGTATCGAAGCATTGTCCTCGAGCTCCTCAATTGGCGAAAGACGATCTGGCGGGGTTATGGGCGACAAAGGCGAGGGTGTTTCGGAGCCATAAAGTTCCGTAGACGGTATTACAATGTGCGGTACATTGTTTCCCCGAGAAGCTTTCCTACAATGCCCAAGCAACAACAATAGTTAGCTTGTCCATCATCTAGAAACAGGTAGAAGCCGTCCACAACACCGGAAGGGAGTAAGAAAATCATACTTGGAGAGATCTGGTGGAAGCGACAATGGGTCTCTATTTGTGTCGTCGACAAGCTCCGAGATCTCGGGCTTATACTGCACTTCGGCAGTGGGCATAGGTAGGTTCGGAAGGCCGCAGAAGCACCGCTAGCGCACCGAACGTTGAAGATATCGAACGGCAAGGGTAAGGGGACGGCTCTGCAATTGATGCGAATAAAATCGAAGACGAATCGTGCGCAGTGGGGGTTGCGAGGATTGGCATATAAGGGCCGAGCAGCGCGCCAGCAAGGACCATCGATAGAAACGTCATGTCCACAGGATCGAACAGCACCGTCCCCATACCCTTGCCGTTCGATATCTTCAACGTTCGGTGCG
>QQTW01003011.1_pt1 | contig 12389 bp, 10 predicted proteins | sample 1904831 | NCBI WGS metagenome assembly QQTW01 (sample SAMN09435610, study PRJNA476489) | Subsurface metagenome, whole genome shotgun sequencing project. | reverse complement strand
CCTTGAAACACATCACCAGTGCGCTGCTTCATAATTTGCGCTTTTTGCAGCCCTAGCAAATCTTCTTGGGCATCAAGCACTTCTTTTTCGCGATCGCCTAGAGGAACAATCATCCTGCCTAAATCTGCTTCTAGTTCTTGATGGATTTCTGTAGGCAATACATTCCAACTAATATTACCTCTAGCTGAACTATGCCGGAGATTCACGCTTTCTTTGGCACGAGTTGTCCGGCGATCGCGTCCTTGTTCAAATATGCTGTGCAATACTCTTTGAATCAGCAAATCAGCATAACGTCTTAAAGGAAAAGTACAACGGGTGTAACCTTGCTCTAAAGCTAAACCAAAGTGAGGTTGAGGTTGCAGTGTATAGGTAGCGTTTTTAAGCGTTGCTTGGAGCAAATAATTTAGCACTTGCTGTGATGGCAATGTCGCAAATTGCTCCAAAAATCTTTGAAAATCTATTGGTGTAACTACATTGTCGGTAAGTGCTAACTGCGCTCCCAAATTACTCGCTAGTTTGATCATTTCTTCCACATCTTCCAGGTCGGGAGCCGATTGGGAACGATAAATTGCCGGAACGCCGAGGGCTTGCAAGTGACTTGCGACTACTTGATTGGCAATTAAGATAAATTCTGTCACCATTAACCCAATCGCTGGCGATGGCTGTTCGTTCTCAGCAGAGGTAATTACTACCGCTCCTAACATTCCTTCGTCTTTGTAATGGTTGAGACGGGGTGGTAATTTAAGCTCAAAACTACCTCGTTGCAAGCGCTGCCCTCTAACTAACTCGCTTAAGGTCAAAAGCTGTTCTAGCTTACTTTTTATGTCCTCCCCAGGGCTAAGAGCGTCTTGTTCGGTCAATTGGCGATCAACATTAATTACACTAGGTTGAATTTCAAATTCAATTATCTGCCCGTTTGCAGGATCGATAGTAATCAAAACAGAGATGCAATTGCGATCGCGTCCCGGCAACAAAGCATAACTCTCTAGGACAGCTTCCGGTAACATTGGTAGCACGGTTTCGCCTAAATAGACCGCGCTACCCCGCTTCAAACCCTCTCGGTCTAAAGCGACTAATTCTGGTGTAACGTAGTGGGCAACATCGGCAATATGAACTCCAAGCTGCCATTGTCCTGCGGGGGTTTGTTCCAAAGAAAAAGCATTCTCGTTCAGCATTGCCCCCATACCCGTGTCTTCTTCGCTAATAGTCAAAGTAAATAGCGATCGCAAATCAAGCCTAGCTTTAAGATCGTTTTTACTTACAGTTTTAGGTAAGCTTTGAGCGGCAAGCTCTACAGCAGAAGGAAAAACTCTTGGTAAATCGTGCTTGCAGCAAACCAAATCGATATCGGCGGCAGCTTCAGCATCGCTACCGAGAATTTGGACTACTTTGCCAATCGGTGGAAACTGCGCGAGTGGATAGCGTTGAATTTCAACGTGAACGAGGTGATTTATTGCTTGCGTTAGATCGTGTTCGCTGTCCGGTTGCAGTTCAATTTCAAATAGCAAGCGATCGTCTAGGGGTACGGCACGCATTGCACCGTTATTAGCTTGCTTAATTCGTGCGAGTAAACTGTGATTTGAGCGCTCGACAATTAGTTTTACTTCTCCTTCCGGACTGCGACGGCGACTGCCTTCTTTGGTCAGTTTGACTAAAACGCGATCGCCATTCCAACCTGTACTTAGGTGACTTTCGCGAATATATATATCTTCTACTCCTTCCCCTTGTTGAATTGCAAAGCAAAATCCTTTACTCGAACAGCGCAATTTTGCCTCAATCAAATCTTCTTCGTGTACTCGGCGGTATTTGCCGCGATCTTTGGCAACAATGCCAACTTTTTCTAAAACATCTAAGGCAATGTGGAGCTTCCTGATAGACTGCTCGTCAGAGCAATCAAGTTTCTTTTCTAATACCTTGGCAGCAAGTAATTTGTCATCTGTAAAATTTGCCAGCAGTGTAGCGATTGAAAAAAATTCCATGTAGCGAACCGCCCTCCGGTCGAAAAATTGTTATTGTTGCGATCTCAATGTAGCGATATAACCATAATGCTACCCAGTAGAAGCTCCGACTAGCAGGGGCGTTCAATAGGTGCGATCGCACCTGCGTTACTTTCAAAAGCAAGTTTTGTGAGATCGGCACTTGTTTAATTGCCGCAACGGTAATAGTGCGATCGCCTGATCGGTCTTTAAGATGGGTAGCTTTGGTTAGCTAGCTCTCTAGTTACGGACTATTCTTATATTTATTCTAAGATCGAGCGGACTTATAGAAAATAGCTATTTAGATCGATAAGCATTTAGGATAAGAAAGTAACGTGCTAGGGTCTAGTTTTAGAAAGTTAGTTAGAGAAATTTTAGAGACTGTTTAATATTAGACCCAAGAAGTGCGATCGCCAGCTTTACGGTGAGTGATAAGTAAAGAAAATTATTTTTGCAAATTGTTATATGTTGGCTCAATTCCAAGAACGCTATCCCACCGCCAGTCTCTTATCTGAGTTACTGACTATTTATCAAGGTAAATTTGTAGTTCAAGTATCTGTACAAATAGAAGGTGTAGTCCGTGCTACAGGCATGGCAGCAGCAGAAACAATAGAACTTGCTGAAGACCAGGCAAGATTAAGAGCGATTTCTGTAGTTGCGGCGCAAGAGATTGCTCTGGCTGTACCCCAAGAAGGCGATCGCCTTACTTCTATTCCAGAATTGGTTGACACAAGTGATACTACAGATTTGAGTAACTCCAAGCAAGATCCACCTACGGTCGTTCCTACAGAGAATTACCCAGAATTTACTCCCAATTTAAAAGATTACTTAGCGATCACAGAGCCTAGTTCTGAATTGGTAGTGGATGAAGATTTTGGGATTGAGCCGATTGCACCAATTAGTAACAATCCAGTTCCTTCATTTAGCAATGTCACGCCTTTTATCCCACGTACCTCCAAAGAAGATACTGAATTACTTGATTTTGTAGCCGTTACTGAGCCAGTAGATTTATCCGATACACTGATTGCGATCGAAACAGAATTAAGAAACCTACGTTGGACAGCCGAGCAAGAGCGTAAATATATCAAACGCATATACAACAAAGAATCCCGCGATTTGCTAAGTACGCAACAACTATATGAATTTTTAAATTACTTACAAGTGTTTGCCCAAACTAGCAAAGAACTCGAACGTTTGGGGTGGACTAATCAACAGGGTAAAGAATATTTAATAGAAAATTACAGTAAGCAATCGCGCCAATACTTGAGCTATCAAGAACTATCAGAGTTTTTGCAGCATTTACAAGCAACCAGTTGAGCAGTAATAAGCAGAAAATCCTCTCGCTTGCAAGCAAGAGGATTCATTAGATTTTAGCTAACGACTGCCATCGGACGGCTACCCGCCGCGTGACGGTTGATTACTTGGTCAATTAGACCGTAATCTTTAGCCTCTGCCGGGGACATAAAAAAGTCTCGTTCTGTATCTTCTGCAATCTTCTCAATGGGTTGACCCGTGTGTTCGGCTAAATGCTGGTTCAGCTTGTTTTTGTGGTAAAAAATTTCTTTAGCCTGAATTTCGATATCTGTAGCTTGTCCTTGCGCTCCACCAAGGGGTTGGTGAATCATAATTCGCGAATTAGGTAAGCTCATCCGCTTACCAGGAGTACCCGCACTCAGCAAAAAAGCACCCATACTTGCAGCAAGACCAGTACAAATCGTACAAACATCTGGGCGAATATGCTTGATCGTGTCGAAAATGCCCATACCCGCACTTACCGAGCCGCCTGGAGAATTGATATATAAGAAAATATCTTTTTCTGCGTCCTCAGCATCCAAAAACAGCAGTTGAGCAACGATCAAGTTGGCTAAGTTGGAATCAACTTTTTGCCCTAAAAACACTATCCGCTCTCTCAAAAGGCGAGAATAAATATCAAAAGCGCGTTCCCCGCGACCGGATTGCTCAATTACAATAGGAATCACTTAAATCTAGTCCTGCTTATTTTTAGGAATGTTCTTTAATTTTAGCGATTATCTAGAATTGTCTTCAATTTATTAAAGACGATGTTTGCTATTGATTGCCACTAACTTGAGGGCTGGGACTTGCTTTCACGACGATTGGTTGACTAGGTGGTATTCTTTCAATCGCAATTAACGATTCTATTACCGATTTGACCACGGGCGCGGCAGTAGTAGAACCAAAAGCAATGCCTTTTGGCTCATCAACTACGGCTAACACCACATAACGAGGCGACTCTACAGGAAAAATACTCACAAAGCTAGTAATTTTCGCCCCACTATAATAACCACCAGTAGGGCTTGCTTTTTGAGCCGTGCCAGTTTTTCCTGCTAGGCGATAGCCGGGAATTTGGGCAGCTTTGCCCGTACCTTCTTTGACCACCTTTTCCATCATTTTTACTACCTGTTGGGTAGTTTTGGGCGAAAAAAGCTGCCGCGACGGTGGTAGAGTTGGTTGCCAGTGACTTTCGCCTTTCGCGTCTACAAGTCCGCTCACCACGTGAGGCGTGACCAATTTGCCGCCATTGGCTAAAGCGGCGTGGAGTTGGACTAGCTTAATTGGTGTAAGGGAAAACCCTTGCCCAAAGGAAGTAGTAGCGGGTTCAATGGGATAAGTAGTAAACTGATGGCGGTCTTTAATTTGACCTGTGGCTTCAAAGGGCAAGTCTATACCTACAGGTTTGTTTAAATTCAGTTTTTGCAACCATTTGTAGTAGTCTACGGGCTTCATCCGTTGCATAATTTGAACCATGCCTACATTGCTGGAATATTGCAAAATCCCGGCGACAGAGAGCGAGTAATTGCTTTCTTTTTCAGCATTTTTAATTGGCCAACCGCCGACTTTAATTACATCTGGATCGCCAAATACAGTATCGGGTTGAATTACGCCACTTTCAAGAGCGATCGCTACATTTATTGGTTTAAAAGTCGATCCTGGTTCGTAGAGGTCTGATAGCGCCCAATTTTTAAATAACTTAAAGTCGGCTTTGGCATAAGCATTGGGGTCGTAGGAAGGATAGGAAACCATGGTCAAGATCGCCCCATTTCTGGCATCCATCACTATCACGCTGCCGCGTTTAGCACCAAACTTTTGCAATTGTTCTTTAAGCCGGAGGCGGGAAGCTCTTTGCAAACGAGTATCGATGGTCAACTGTAGTCGCAAGTCGTCTACGTGCAGAAATCCTGGCGGTAGGCGATCGCTCATCAATGCTCCATCGCCCCGGCGATTGAGCTTCACTGCTCCTACAGAGCGTTCTAGCCATTTTTGTTGACTGTACTCTACTCCTGCTTGACCGCTACGATCGAGATTGACATAACCTACTACATCACCCACCAAGTCTTGTTGGGGGTAAAACCGCGAGTATTGCTCGATTAGTTCTAACCCATCAACTCTGAGTTTGGCAATTTTTTTAGCAACGTCCTCAGCTAATACCGGAGCGACTCGAATACCTGTTGGGCGAGTGCTAAATTGATTTACCAATTCTAAAGTGGGGCGATTTAATAAGCTACTTAATAGCTGTGCGACTGCTTTTGGAGGTTTTTTAAATAATTTAGGATGGGCGTACAGAGTATAAACTGGTCGATCGATTGCCAAAACATTATTAGACTTATCTACCACCGGGCGACGGGGAATAAATGGTTGCAAAGAAACTACTTGCTGCTTTTTTGCCTTACTTGATAACTCCGCTCCCTGCAAGATTTGCAGCCGATACAACTGTACTCCTAACCCAATAACTGCGGCAAATAAGACTCCCCAAACTAGCAACAGCCTTAAATAAAACAATTGTGGTTTTGATGAGCTTTCACGCTTGAAGTGCGATCGCGACGATATTTTCTGCTGCTTAGGGCTTTGGCGATGCGGTGGGTGGCGATCGCGCTTAAAACTAGACGGAGGAACCGAAGTTGGCATTGGTTAACAAATAGCGAGTAGGTTAGCGTCAATCGAGCTTTTATCTAGCACAGGTTAGCTATTGATATTACCAAAAAGCAATATTAATTTACTTTTAGTACCCAGTAGGAATATCGATTTTTGGTTGAGTATTTGGTTTGCTCCTCAACAAATCGCTTTGGCGGCTAGATGAGTGCAAAATAATTGCGTCCGCCGGATTTGGCGCAACCAAGTTTGTAGCTGACTGTTCGGCTTCTTTTGCCAAATGATTTTTCAGCACTTCATTCTTGGTTGTTAGTTCCCTTTCGTAACGCTGCAAATTTTCTAACTTGCGATATTCCTGACTCCACTTCTGTTGCGAATAAACGGTTGAGCCGTAGACTGCTAACATTCCAGCAATTAAAATATAAGTTGCGATTCCAAAACGACGCTGCCACAAGTGCAGGGGTAACAACCAACTTGGAATTGAGCGCGATCGCCATGAAACTGGTACTGTTTGTTTGCCAGGAGAGATGATTATTTGGCGATCGCGCTTTAAATTAGTTTGATTTTTGCCAGAAGAAAGGGGCTTACGGTTAGAAACGGCTGAGGAATTGGAAACAACACTCATAAACAAGTTCTCAAAGTTGATTGAGCTATTAGTCATTTACTCTCGGTTATTTTAGAAGTTTAATCAATGGCAAAGAGCTAAATGAAGGAAATTTTTTATTTTTTGGCTTGTTAAATTAGTAATTTTATCTTTTGGCAAAAATTTAAGTGCCTGAGAAGCAAAACGCAATTATTAGGAGAAATCTCCAGAAACTAGAAGTTTTTTGCCTTTTTGGCGCATTTTTTAATTCAATCTATACCTAAGGACGTAGGCTGAAAAACAAAAAGATGTTATCTTTTCAACAGATATTGAAGACGGCAATGATTACAACCCATTGTCGATTTCAGTTGATTAACTCTTTGCTCTCGCTAATTTTTCTTAAAGTTATGAGTCAGCAAAAATTCAAGCAAGTATGTTTGTACTTGTTTAATAAAAGTCAACAAATGCGGTATCTTAATCAACAAGCGGCTCATTTGTGTTATGCCGCAATTGGTGAAAGAGGAGTTATGAAAACAAAAATCATCGGTATTGCTTTGGTATTCGGTCTATTCGCAGGCGGTTTAGGAGCTTGCACTCCAGCTGACGACGGTGTTACCCCGTCACCAGCAGAATCTCCCACTATATCTCCCACAACTACGCCCTAGAAGCTAGGAAAACAACTTCTTTAAAGTTGGCGAAGTATTCTCCTACAAAGAAAAATCTGCTGTAGCTATTTGAATAAAGGTAAATAGTCCTAAATTCAAAAAGCTTGTGCCATATATTTGTAGGAGAATTATTTTATCTAGACGCAAGTTCGCGCTATGCTGCTACTACAATTTAGTACTTCTCATTATTGCCGTAAAGCAAGACTTGCATTAGGTTACAAAAAAATTTCTTATCAAGTCAGCAATCTAACCCCAGGCTTGCACATCCTGAAGCTCAAGCCATTGACAGGATTAACAACAGTACCTGTATTGTTGCCTCAAGAACCAGGGCAACCAGAAGCGGTTGCTGACTCTACTAATATTTTTAAATTTTTAGAAAATTACTGCCCAAAACCCGCGCTGTTTTTGCCCGATCACACCCAGCAGGCGCGAGCAGATATGTTGGAAGATTGGTTAGATGAAAGCATTGGTACGGCAACTAGGTTTGTGTATTACCACTTCCGCGCTAGAGATGGGTTAGCAATTGACCCCTCAGTATTTAGCCGATTATTAATTCAAGTCGTACAAAAACAATATGGCATTACTGATGCTACAGCAAAACTTGCAACCCAAAGAATAGAAATTGCTCTAGCGCAATTATCGCGGCGTTGGGAGAAAAACAATTATTTGGTTGGTGACTTCTTAAGTATTGCCGATCTAACTGCCGCCGCCTTGCTTAGTCCTTTAGCGTTAATTCCCACCTATCATCAACAATATCCCTGGTTGTTTGAGCAAATTAAGCAAATTCACTTAGTTTGCTCTGAACCATTACCGCCAGGAATAACCAAATAGTAATATCTATTAAATTTACTCTTACGCAAAATAAGAAATTAAGGTATGTTAGGCAAACGCCAACAATTATTCATTTTTGGCATAGGTACAAGCCTAATTGTGGGTTCAAGCCTATTTGTCCCTAAACAGATTGCCCTTTCACTACCACCACAAACAGAGATTCCAGAGGAAGTATTGCGGACGGAAATTATTACAGCAGCGAATTCGCCTCTTGACGGCAAACCGCTCACTGCGGCTATGTATGCCGAACTGCAAGCTCAACTCCAAGACTCTCCAACGCCAAAACTAAGTCCCAAAGTTAGGGAAACTGTTTTTCTTCTGCGTTTGCGCCAGCTAATTCGTACTTTTGCCCCCTTCCTGCCGATCTAAGCGCCACAAGTTCTGGACAAAAACTAGGTTCAATTACTTTGACAGGCGATCGAACATATATGTATAAGTATGACGATAAGAAGTAAATTTATATGCAAGTAGGTAGCTCCATGTCTATAACCATAGCCCCCGAACAGGTAGAGCGGATTGTCTGGAACCAGCACCAAGATCCCTTTGAAGTATTGGGCGCTCACGCCAACGAGCAAGATGGCAAAACGGTTTGGGTAGTGCGAGCTTACTTACCTAATGCAGACAGTGCATGGGTTGTACTGCCAGAAGAACGAATAGAATACCAAATGTATTCGGTACATAACCCCCATTTTTTTGAATGCACGATTGATAGCTTAGAACTAACAAATTATCAACTGCGCGTCCTGGAAGGCGATCGCGATCGAGTAATTTACGATCCCTACGCCTTTCGATCGCCAAGAATCACAGATTTTGACCTGCATTTATTTGCCGAAGGCAATCATCACCGCATCTATGAAAAGTTAGGCGCTCATGCTACAGAAATTAATGGCGTTAAAGGCGTGTATTTTGCAGTTTGGGCCCCCAACGCGCGTAATGTCTCCTTGTTGGGAGACTTCAACTGTTGGGATGGACGCAAAGATCAGATGCGTAAAGGTGCTACCGGAGTTTGGGAATTATTTATTCCTGAAGTCAAAGTAGGCGATAGTTACAAATACGAAATTAAAAACCAAGACGGTCATATCTACGAAAAATCCGATCCTTACGGTTTTCAGCAAGAAATTCGCCCCAAAACTGCCTCGATAGTTGCCGATCTAGATACTTATCAATGGACTGATTCCCGGTGGATGGAAGAGCGCCGCCATAGCGACCCTTTAACGCAGCCAATTTCCGTTTACGAAGTTCATTTAGGTTCTTGGCTGCATGGAGCTTCAGAGACACCCGCGATCGCATCTAATGGCGAAAGCGCACCAGTAGTTACGGTTTCTGAACTTAAACCAGGGGCAAGATTTCTTACCTATCGAGAACTTGCTGATCGCTTGATCCCCTACGTTGTCGAACTAGGATACACCCATATAGAAATGCTACCCATTGCCGAACATCCTTTTGACGGTTCTTGGGGGTATCAAGTAACGGGTTACTACGCGCCTACCTCGCGTTATGGCAGCCCGGAAGACTTTATGTATTTCATCGACCAGTGTCACAAAAACAACATTGGCGTGTTAGTCGATTGGGTTCCCGGTCACTTTCCTAAAGATGGGCATGGATTAGCCTTTTTTGATGGCTCTCACCTTTACGAACACGCCGATCCCCTCAAAGGCGAACATAAAGAATGGGGTACTTTAGTTTTCAACTACAATCGCCACGAAGTTAGAAACTTTTTAGTTGCTAATGCCTTGTTTTGGTTCGATAAGTATCATATTGACGGAATTCGCGTAGATGCCGTTGCGTCTATGCTTTACCTCGATTATTGTCGCAAACCTGGGGAATGGCTGCCCAATCAATACGGCGGTAGAGAAAACTTGGAGGCGGCGGATTTTCTCCGGCAAACTAATCACGTAATTTTTAGCTACTTTCCGGGTGCGCTGTCAATTGCGGAAGAATCCACCTCTTGGCCAATGGTATCTTGGCCTACCTACATGGGTGGGTTGGGCTTTAACTTAAAGTGGAATATGGGCTGGATGCACGATATGCTGGACTATTTCAGCATGGACCCTTGGTTCCGTCAATTCCATCAAAACAACATCACTTTTAGTATGTGGTACAACCACAGCGAGAACTTTATGCTGGCGTTGTCTCACGATGAGGTTGTGCATGGCAAAAGTCATATTATCGGCAAAATTCCCGGCGACACCTGGCAAAAACTAGCGAATATGCGCTGTTTGTTTAGCTATATGTTTGCCCATCCCGGTAAGAAAACTCTATTTATGGGTATGGAGTTTGGGCAATGGAGCGAGTGGAATGTTTGGGGCGATTTGGAGTGGCATTTGTTGCAACATCCGCCGCACCAACAGTTAAAGCAATTTATGGGCGATCTCAACCGAATTTATCGGCAAGAAAGCGCTTTGTACACTCAAGATTTTGCCGAACCAGGTTTTGAGTGGATAGATTGTAGCGATAACCGTCATAGCGTGGTGGCGTTTATCCGTCGTGCTAAAGATTCAGATGAATTTTTGATTGTTGTTTGCAACTTTACTCCTCAGCCGCACTCTCACTACCGTATTGGCGTACCAGAGCCAGGGTTTTATACTGAGTTACTCAATAGCGATGCGCGGGAGTATGGCGGTAGCAATATGGGCAATTTGGGCGGTAAGTGGGCGGAGGAATGGTCGTGTCACAATCGGTCTTACTCCCTAGACTTGTGCTTGCCACCGTTGGGGGTTTTAATGTTGAAACTCGATCGCCAGAAAACCGCAAAAATGCAGTAATAGGAAAATAACTAATTTTTATGGTACAGGTAATTTGCCTGTACCATTATTTGTTTGTCGGTAGCATTGAGCTACCTTACTTTTTATTGGGGCGTACACTGCGTCTATTGGTACGAAGTTCAGTTTCTTGGCGGCGGCGATCGCGCCAAGATGCGGCGGTCAAATAAATGATTCCCCCACTCACAACTACTAGCAAGCCAAAAGCTGATGCCGCCAAGATCGGTAAAATAGTTGTTTCCACGTCACTTACAGTCCATTACGACCCCAAACTACCATTGCAATCGACCATGTAAACAAGACTAATAATGAAACCCAACCCAATGTCAAAATTTCCATACCAGTAGGCTCGAAACTAAAATTACAAAACAACTCTAAATTTTATGATACTTCCAACGGAGTACCGATCAGCTACTAAGTGCGATCGCTCTTAATAACCGATAACTAGAGACTTTATACCCTAGCTAAGCACCAATTGAACCTCTATAAAGTTTCCAAATAACTGAGCAAATCTGCCATCTCCTTAGTATTAGGCTGAAACTGGGGCATTGGTGGAGTATCACCGCTCACAACTTGATGAATTAAACCATAACGAGATTTGTGCTTAGAAACTCCCTGCAAGCTTGGTCCGACGCTGCCATCTCCTTGCCAACCATGACAGCCTGCACAATTCATCTGAAAAATTGCCTTACCTTGAGTAGAGTTCCCTGGAAGCGCTAGAACGCTTTTAATATATGGATCGGATACTTGGATTCGATGAATACCAAAAGCCCATAGTAGCAGTGTCAGCAGCACCGCTATAGCTAACAAAACTAGCTGCTGAATAATTGCGTCAGGTTTGGAAAGCTGTTTGTCCAAGTTTACAATTTGAATCAGAATTACAAAAATATTTGATCTCCCTACACATAGCTTAAAAGTTCTTGTAAGTGTCGGCAAGTAAAATGGTTGTTTTGCCTAAATAACTTTTAACTCTAAACTACTTCCTGGCATAGGTTCGCCGTACTACAATGCGCCGTTCAGTAGCAATTTATCTTTGCTTAGGCAGATTTTTTCGTAAGTAGGCTCAGTAGATTTATTTTAAAAAAATTGTTGTTTTGCTACAAACTCACAACAAAACTAAACTTTCAATCCATAGCTTAGCTAAACTTTTGGATTACCTTGCTATAAAAGAAGCATAATTAATTACCTAAAATGCTAATGATTTTGCACCTATTATCGAAAGTATTAATAAGTTAATCGCTTTTGACAAAATAGCAAAATTGTCATAAAAATTGATACTCGCGCCTTGCAAAAAAGGATTTTTGCGGAGGTTCAAAGTAGTCTTAGAGCAAAAATCCTGACAATATCCTTGGTACAGATTTAGTGGCTATTGCTAAAAAGTGCGTTGAAGTCGGGGACGGTCAAATTTTGTGCAATTTGAAACGAGCGTAGCCCAGTCTTGACGACGATTTTGCCTTTATAAAACTTGTCAAAAGATTAGCCAATGAAGTAAAAAGGCTAATTATTCGGGAATATCTATTTACAGCGCTGTAGATCGACTTAACTGCTCAACTACCTATGTAGATGGCTTGCAGGGAAAAATTGCTATTCAAATTTCCTGTTTAGTTAAATTCAGCAAAGAAATTTTTATGACAATTTTGCTATTTTGTCAAAAGCGATTAACTTATTAATACTTTCGATAATA
>QQTW01003010.1_pt1 | contig 12390 bp, 10 predicted proteins | sample 1904831 | NCBI WGS metagenome assembly QQTW01 (sample SAMN09435610, study PRJNA476489) | Subsurface metagenome, whole genome shotgun sequencing project. | reverse complement strand
GTTTGTGCCCGATACGCTGTGGCAGCACCAGCAGACTTTAGATCCGCTGGGCGAAACCAAAATGCAGGTAATTATAGCGATCAATAATACCTGCGTGAGACTTTTAATGGTATTTTCCAGTTTGTCCTTTCATCCCTTCTAAAAAGCAATTGCGGCAGCGGGCTTCATAGACGTCGGTTTCGCCGAGTAAAATTTTTTCGTTGGAAGCAGCTACCCGGAACGAATACGAACCAATATCGCCGCAACAAACGCACACGGCGTGTACTTTGGTCACGTATTCGGCAATCGCCAGCAGGGCCGGCATTGGACCGAACGGTTTACCTAAATAATCCATATCCAGACCAGCGGCAATTACCCGAATACCGCGATTAGCCAGGTTATCGCACACTTCAATTAAACCCTCGTCAAAAAATTGGGCTTCGTCGATGCCTACCACATCGCAATTGCTGCCGAGCAGCAACATATCGTGGGCAAACTGTACGGGTGTAGACCGAATAGCGGTAGCATTATGCGATACCACATTTTCCAGGTGATAGCGGGTATCCAGGGCCGGTTTAAAAATCTCGACGCGTTGCCGGGCAATTTTGGCCCGGTTCAGGCGGCGAATTAATTCTTCGGTTTTACCCGAAAACATGGCGCCGCAAATAACTTCAATCCAACCCCGTTTAATGCTCTGCTTTATCCCGACTCGTGGTTCTATAAACACCTTCTGACTGTTAAAATAGTATTCTGCTGCCGTATTTCTGGCCAGAAAAAATAAATTAATTTATAGAGGCGAATGCCGCTTTTTCTTTATTCTGAATAGCTTACGCTCGGAAGTTTGGTTTGCTCCGGTATACAGCTGCTTACTTCGCTGGTGGGTAGCATACACTGGCACAGTAACTGTTCGTTCTCTTTTAGCCGACTTCTGAACACGAAATTTCTATTTGGTAACGCTTCCGTCATGCAGTATAATACGTTTCAAGTTGTACAACAGCTTTTCGCGCCGCAAGCGTGCATTCAGTTAATGCTCGTGACCAGATGGGATGGCAGAACTGTTTGCTCGATTGCTCCGTTTATGGCTTGGCTAAACAAGTTTTGTATCCTTACTATCGGCAATCTTGCTTATCTTTACCAGTCAAATTAGTTTACTTGTCATGAAAGACAAATATAATCAAATAAGTATAGAGCGGTACAGTCGCCAGTTAGCAAAAGTATTATCTGATCATTACTTCAGCAAGGCTGATACAGTTAACGGTCCGCAACTCATTCATTTTGCTCCCGTGAAGCAGGTTAATCTGTTTCTGATAAAGGAACTGTTGCAACAGTGGAACAACGAAATGGCTCACCTGAAAAGTCCTTATTTTGATTTTGACAGCGAAGAAGTAAAAGAAGCACTGGTGCAATTTATGAACTTACTTTCGCGAAAAATATTAATCCGGCGGCCCCACTTCGAACCTTTACTGGCTAAAGCTATTGCTGATACTTTCCACTGGACCCTGGACCCCACTACTACCTTCGACCAAAAGTTTTTGCATACTCCCGAGGATCTATCTGCGACTACGCTTGGCTCGCAACTAAAATACCTGAGTACGGATAAAGAATTAATTCGGGATTTTATCGCTACTTTACCCGAAGGTTCACTGGACCGGGAAACGATATTAGCGGCATTTCAGGAGTATATACAAAGCCGTTCAGCGGAAAGAACCAGCCTGGAAACATTAATAATGGAATTTAATGCTTTGCTACCAATAAAAAGCGCAGATATATTACTCGCTTCTCCAGCACCGGCCGTTCCTTCTACCACCCGAACCGTAGATGAATTAACAATATCGCCGGAGCGCTTTACACCTCAGCCGCCTCCAGCCGTACCAATAAACCCGGCAAAGGCCCCTGAACCAACCCCGACTATTGCCGCTACCCGGCTCAACGGCACGGCAGACAGTAATTTGAACGAACGGTTTAAAGCTGAACGCTCCACTACTACTTTAAACGAAAAGTTTATAAAACCTGAAGCTTCCAACATTGCTACTGATCAGATGAGTAAAAAAATTGAATCGCTGAAAGATTCTATTTCGATTAACCAGCGGTTTAGTTTTATAAACGAATTATTTAACGGCGAAAACATCGAATATTATCAAGCAATCCAAACACTCGATAAATTTGAGAATGCCGCTCAGGCTAAAAATTACGTTACCCAAGACTTGGCTGCCCGCCACAACTGGACTCGTAAAGAAGAGCACGTTAACAAACTCCTGCGCCTCATCGACCGGAAATTTGCGGATGCATAAATTAGCTTTGTTGCGTATGAATTATTTTTGGAGCAATAGATATACCGCATTGTACTTGCTGTTGCTGGTAAGTTTGGTGCTGCTTGCCGGCGAAATAGTAAACGGAAGGTTTTGGATGCATGACCTGGAAGTATACTATAAAACAGCGGCACGTTTTGTTTCCGGAAGCGAACTTTACCGGATAAAAGCTGACGGCCATTATGTTTATAAATATTCGCCTCCGGCCGCTGGCTACTTTATTCCTTTTCTTGTACTACCTTTCGGGGTGGCTAAGGCAGTTTACTGGCTCTTGCTTACGTTCGTAACCGCTCTTGTTTTTCATAAATTTTACCAGTTTATGCTTTCTCCGGATGTTCCTGCCCCCGGTAATAAGCATAAGAATATAGTGCTATGTCTGGCATTTTTAACAGTGGGCGCCCACATTCACCGTGAATGGCATTTAGGCCAGGTAAATTTGCTGTTACTGGGTATCTATACCTTAATAGTGGAAAGCTTAATTTATGAAAAGCGATTAAAAACGGGTCTCCTGTTAGCTCTCAGTTTATTTATTAAGCCTTTCGGTCTAATATTTTACCCCTACCTTCTCCTGAAAAAGCGGTATACAGAAGTGCTTTATTCCTGTATCTTTATTTTGTTGCTTGGGCTGCTGCCTCTCTTATTTTATCCGTCTGTAGGGGAGTTTAAGCAATTGTACCTAAGTTGGTTTCAAGAACTAGCCATTGAACTCCGGGCGAAACAGGATCTGCTAGCCGACGCTAATCATACTATTTTCTCGGTAGGAGCCCGTTATACGCCGCTGCAATATTTGCTTACCAACGCAGCCGCCATTAAAATATACCAACTGGGTATGTTGGCAGGCCTGGGCAGTATTGTGCTGGGGTATATCAGAATGGGTCGTAATTTGCCCGAAAATACTACAGCAGAAGTTTCTTTTTTGATAGCGTGTATTCCATTACTGGCCTTTACCAGCGAGAATGCTTTTTTATTTACTGCTCCTTGTATTATCTTGGTATTGTACCGGATAAATCAATTTTCTACGAGGGCTACGCTTTTGATTATTCTAGGCTGTCTTCTGATTGGGGGCAATATCCGCGATCTGGTAGGCTCACGCCTGTTCGGCTACCTAAACGCTATTTCTGTTTACACGTTCGGCACTTTGTTACTGCTCGGCTTAGTAGTTATTTTACGCCGTACAAATATAAAAAATGGCGCGCCTCCCAACATTAGTTTATCTTAAAAAAATCTGTTTTGCTACCGAAAATGTGCCAGCAGAGCCCGCAGGTATAGAATAACCGAGTTATTAAGAGTTCTCACATCAGGCCGCAGCAAGCCTAATTCCTAAACTGCCCGGCCTAAGTCTTGTTTGCGATGGGTGTCGAGCGCTAATAAAATAAAAAGCAAAATAGTAAACGACCACAACGAGGAACCGCCATAACTAAAAAATGGTAACGGAATACCTACTACGGGCGCTAGCCCAATGGTCATACCCACGTTTACCAGAAAGTGAAAGAAAATAATGGAAGCTACGCAATACCCGTAAGTACGCCCAAATACCGATTTTTGCCGCTCCGCAATAAAAACAATGCGCGTAAGCAAGGCCATAAATAAGATAATCAGCAACATACTGCCCAGCCAGCCGTGCTCTTCCCCAATGGTGCAGAAAATAAAATCAGTGCTTTGCTCCGGTACGAAATCGAACTTGGTTTGGGTACCCTGTAAAAAGCCTTTTCCTAAAATACCGCCGGAACCAATTGCAATTTTAGATTGAATGACGTTCCAACCATCGCCGAGCGGGTCGGCTTCCGGATTAATGAAGGCATTAATCCGGCTGCGCTGGTGCGGCTGCAGCACGTTCTTCACCAGGAAATCCACGCTTAGTATTATTACTACTGCGGTGGCGTAAACCAAGCTTATGACTTTGATTTTACGCCATAATCTTTGATTCAGCCACAAGTAAATGCCGAGTAAAAAGGTAATAATGCCAATCAAATAAAACTTAGGAAAAATAAGAGTTAAAATAAATAATGCGATCGTCACGGCTACCACAATCAGGATCATTGGCGACATACCTTCCCGGAAAAAAGCGAGTAAAAAAGCGCCGAATACCAGCGCTGATCCCGTTTCATTCGAGAGCACAATTAGTAAAGGGGGCAATAAAGTAATGGCGGATAGTTTTGCATGGTCGCGCCAATTTTGTTGCTGCAAGTCTACGGTACTCATAAACTTCGAAACGGCCAATGCAGTAGCAAACTTAGCAAACTCCGCAGGTTGTAATCGTAACTCCCCAATTACCAGCCAAGAGCGGGAGCCTTTTATAGGTGTAGCCAATACCAGCGTGACGAGCAGCATAAAAATGGTAAAAGCGTAAATAAGGTACGCGAAAGAATCGTAGGCTTTATAATCAACTACCAGTAATATAATAATTAAAACAACTGCAGCACCAATCCAGATTAACTGCTTCCCGGAGTTTATTGTAAAATCGAAAATACTTAAATGGACATCCGGGTTGTAAACGGCAGCGTATACATTTATCCAACCCAGAATAACGAGCGCTGCGTACAAGCTCACTGTAACCCAATCAATGTTCCGCGATATCTTATCTCCCTGCCGCACCATTTAGTGATTCGCGTTTAAATAATTCTGGTTCATAATCCAATCTTCCCACCGTCCCCATTGGCTACCCGTTATCTTACCGGTCAAGTATTTCTGAATCATTAAGCTGGCTAAGGGTGCCGACGATACCGCCCCAAAACCAGCATTTTCGATGTAAACCGCAATGGCAATCTTTGGATTTTCTTTCGGGGCAAAAGCAACGAATACGGCGTGGTCGCGGCCTTTCTTGTTCTGCACGGTACCGGTTTTACCGCAAATTGTAATGCCCATGCTGCTTAAGTTAGCCCACCAGCCTGTTCCCCACCGCGAAGCCACTACCTGCGCCATACCTTCAATCACCGGGTCGAAATGCCGGGGATGAATAGACGTGTAACATTTATCCTGGTACTCGGGCAAAGGTTGTTTGTTCTTACCGATGCCTTTAATGATATGTGGGGTAATGTAATAACCTTTATTGGCAATAGTAGCCATTAAATTAGCCATCTGAAGGGGCGTTGTCTCCGTCTCGCCCTGGCCAATACTTAAAGAATAGATAGTAGCGTATTTCCAATGATTGCGGCCATGCACCCGGTCGTAGTAGGAAGAAGTAGGAATATTTCCGCGGGTTTCGTAAGGTAAATCCACCCCTAGTTTATTCGCAAATCCAAACGTTAATACTTGCTTGCGCCAGTCGTCTAAACCTAAGCGAGTATCCGTAAAAACATTACGCGCCTGGCCACGGTTTACCAGATTTTTAAATACCATATAAAAATAAGGGTTACAGGAATTCTCAATCCCAATAGATAAATTACTGGGTCGTGGATGGCCGTGCGCGCATTTAACTAATGATTGATTACAGGGGAAACCCGTTTCGGGAGTAATGACTCCTTTTTCCAAAGCAATCAGCGCCTGTACCAGCTTAAATATGGAACCCGGTGGATATTTGGAACTTTGTGGCCGGTTTAACAAAGGTTTTTCCGGGTTACGTAATAAGCTCCCGTAATTTTTACCTAATTCTTTACCGGTTAAAAGGTTTGGATCGTAGAAAGGAGCCGAAATAAAAGATAATATTTCGCCGGTAGCCGGCTCAATCGCGACCACCGTACCGCGTTTACCAGCCATTAATTTTTCGCCGTACTGCTGCAGGTCTAGATCAATGGTACTAACTAAATCCTGACCAGCTACCGCCAAGGTATCGTATTCACCGTTTTTAAAAGGGCCTTTATCAATGCCGCGCACATTTACCATCTTGTACTTCACCCCTTTCTGGCCCATCAAATACTTTTCGTATTTGAGCTCAATGCCACTTTTGCCAATGTAATCGCCGGGGGTGTAATGGGCGTATTCGGGTTTAGCTAATTGGGTAGGACTCACCTCGCCAATATAGCCCAGCGCGTGCGCTAAGCTCTGGTGCGAATAGCCGCGTACGGTGCGGGCGTTAATGTAAAAGCCCGGAAATTCAATTAAATTATCCTGGATTGCCGCAAATTCCTGGGTGGTAAGCTTAGGTAAAAAAGGGGAAGGTTTTACGTACGAGTAGGTTTTAGCTTCTTTTATCTTTTGTCGGAAGTCTTCTATCGAAATCCGGAATAACCGGCAGAAACGTAACGTATCAATTCCCCTTATTTCTTTGGGAACTACCATTAAATCGTAAACCGGGATATTTTGCACCAGTAACTTACCATTCCGATCGTAGATCAAGCCCCGGAAAGGATATTGTACAATCTTTTGAATAGCATTATTTTCGGCGGCCAGTTTATATTTCGGATTTAATACCTGGATATAAAACAGTTTAAGTGCAAACACAATCCCCACCGTAAAAAATATCGCCTGAACTATATATTTACGACTTTCTAAGTATCTCAACTTTCCTTACTCTTATCTGATTTGCTATTGTGTACCAACTGTTTTGGTAAAACAACCTTTTTTTAAACTAAGTGCAAAGATACTTATCATTTAGCAGTTGTCAAGTTACAAGTTGCAAGTTAGAAAGCTTTACAGGATATGTTGTACATCTAAAATAACCACTCATTCACTCATTCACTCATTCAGGCATCCACTCAATTACTCAATCAACCATTTAGTGGCTTAGGGGCTACCGGGCAGACCGGCGGCGCGAAAAGAACAGCAATTGAATAATGATCATTACCGTGCCGGTAAACAGAGCACTGACCAAAATTTTTAACATGGTAAACCCAATGAGCTTAAAACCGGCTAGTTCTAAAAAGAAAAAGGTAAGGTGATGCACAAAAATTAAAATGAAACTATATACCAGAAACCAACGCCAGCCCATCACATGTAAATTTACAGAATCGTTCTGATCGTAGCCATCACGGGGAGTTAGCAACAGCAAAATGTACGGCCGCAAATAAGCCAGCAATACGGTAGCCGCCGCGTGTATGCCGCCGGTATCATAAAAAATATCTAAAGTAATACCCGTTACAAAAGCCAGCAACAGCAATAATACCGGCGGCATTTGGATAGGTAAAAACAATAAAAAAGCCAGGTAGATAAAGCAGAAACCCATATCAAACAGCACCAGGCTGCGCATAACCAACACTTGCATCGCCAGTAAAATAACGAAGCGCAAGCTGTGTCCAATAATGCGTAAACTATTCATTCGGTTTCATTCCGCTATTAATTTCCAGTGAATCTTGTTCCGCCTGAAATTTATTTTTTACGACGTACACAAATGATAACCGCGAGAAATCAACCGCCAATTTTAGTTTGATCGTGTAAAAACTTTTATCCGGTTCTCTACTCGCCGAAAGGATAGTGCCAATCAGCACGCCTTCGGGGTATACTGCATTGTAACCCGACGAAGTAATAGTATCCCCTCTTACAATTTTTTTATCCAGCGGCACATAATCCAGCAGCGCCACCCGGGCATCGTTGCCGTCCCATTTTACGGTGCCAATAGTATTATTGGTGCCCGGCAGGCGGCTTTTTATCTTGGCGGCCACAAACATTTTACTGTGTAGTAAAGAGGTAACCGTAGCAAAATGCGCCGATACTGTTTTTACGCGACCTATTAGCCCTTCGGCCGAAATAACTCCCATGCCCGGGCTGATCCCATCTGCCGCCCCTACATTTAAGGTAATAAAGTTGTTCAACTGGCGAATGGAGTTATTAATTACTTTGGCCGAAATGTATTCGTGCGCCAGGCGCACTTTCAGCGAATCGTAAGCCGGAATGCTATCCGTTTGAATAAAAACTGAATCGGAGAAAGCCGGTAAACTGTCGTGGGCCCGAATGGCTTGCAAGCGGTAAAGTTGTTGCTTCAATTGGGTATTTTCCTGCACCAATGTTTGGTTTACCTGCACCAAGCGAAAATAATCATATACCCGGCTGCGAAAAGCCAGCACTTGACCGGCATAGAGATTAGCAGAATTAAAGAAAGCGGCGTTATGAAATCTATTATTGCGGATAATGAGGTATACGCACCCTACTTCCAGTAAAATAAAAACTAGGAAAGCCCGATAACGATATATAAACGCAAATAAATTACGCATTCAGGGGTTTAGGTGAGCAAAACGTTCTTAAACCCGTTAATGTTCTTAATGGCGGCTCCTGTACCCCGTACCACAGCGCGTAGCGGATCTTCGGCAATATGAATGGGCAATTTAGTTTTAGCAGCCAGACGCTTGTCCAGCCCCCGCAGCATCGCACCGCCCCCGGTCAGGTGAATGCCATTGTCATAAATATCCGCTGAGAGTTCTGGTGGCGCTATTTCCAAAGCTTTTAGTACGGCTTCTTCAATTTTAGAAACCGATTTATCTAAAGCAATGGCAATTTCGGTATACGTCACTTTTATTACTTTCGGGATACCGGTCATTAAGTCACGTCCCCGGATTTCGTAATCGGCTGGCGGCGTTTCTAAATCGGTAAGGGCCGCGCCTACTTCTATTTTAATTTTTTCGGCGGAGCGTTCCCCGATTAGTAGGTTATGCTGGCGACGCATGTGGTCGAGAATGTCTTTATTGAATACATCACCCGCCACCCGGATCGATTGATCACACACAATACCAGAAAGCGCAATAACCGCAATTTCGGTGGTCCCTCCTCCAATATCCACAATCATGGTGCCGATGGGCTGCTCCACATCAATGCCAATGCCAATAGCCGCAGCCATTGGTTCCTGGATCATCCATACTTCTTTGGCACCGGCGTGTTCGGCGGAGTCACGCACGGCCCGTTTCTCTACTTCGGTAATCCCCGAAGGGATGCAGATAACCATGCGGTGTGAGGGCTGAAATAAGCGGTTGCCTGTATCAATCATTTTGATTAAACCCCGGATCATTTCTTCGGCAGCGTGAAAATCAGCGATAACCCCATCTTTTAAGGGGCGAATGGTTTTAATATTATCGTGCGTTTTTTCGTGCATCTGCATGGCACTGCGCCCGACAGCTAATACTTTATTCGTGGTTCGATCGATGGCAATAATAGAAGGCTCATCAATTACAATTTTATCATTATGAATGATCAGGGTATTGGCCGTACCCAAATCAATCGCTATATCACTGGTTAAAAAATTGAATAATCCCATGCTCTCATCAGCTACGCTTAGTAGCGGCAGTTAAAATTTTTGGACGTTGGCTTTACCCGGCGCCATTGGCTGCGAAATTAAACAATTTTTAAACAATACTGCCAAACAGTTTTTTTTGAAGCTAATTTAATTCGTATTTACCCTTCAAAAGCTTAAAAATCAAGTTTAATTAGCTATTATCAAACCGCAGCAAATAGAAGGAAATTAATATATTCAAAAATAACTATAATAGTAATTTACCTAGAACCATACCCAACGATTAAACCCGTATGACTTAAAACGGCGACCAGCCCCCAGGAGCCAATCGCCGTTCGTAAGATTTATATCTGGCTTTTAATTACTAATGGAGGAAATGACGCACCCCGGTAAATACCATGGCCATATTATGCGAATCGCAAAAATCAATAGAATCCTGATCTTTCACCGAACCACCGGGCTGCACTACTGCCTCAATACCGACCTTAGAAGCAATTTCCACGCAGTCCGGGAAAGGGAAAAAAGCATCGGAAGCCATTACCGCTCCCTTTAAGCTAAAACCAAAACTCTCGGCTTTTTCAATTGCTTGTCGTAAAGAATCTACGCGGGAAGTTTGCCCCACCCCACTCGCCAGCAATTGATTAGCGCGGGCTAATACAATCGTATTTGATTTGGTATGTTTACATACTTTCGCGGCAAAAACCAACGCCCGGTTTTCTTCGGGGGTAGTAGCTCGTTTAGTAACCACTTTAAAATCCGCTTCGGTTTCGGTTTTTAAATCTTTATCCTGCTCAATAACACCGTTCAATAATGTTTTGAACAGCCTTTCGGGTAAGGCAATATGTTTGCGCCGCAGTAAAATACGATTCTTCTTAGCTTGCAAAATGGCCAGGGCATCCGCTTCAAACTCGGGCGCGATTAGTACTTCAAAAAATAACTTATGTAACTCTTCGGCCGTAGCTTTATCTACCGGACGATTTGTAACAATAACGCCGCCAAACGCCGAAATTGGGTCGCAGGCCAGCGCATTGAGGTACGCTAACTCTAACGTGGGGGCTACCGCTACACCGCAGGCATTCGTATGTTTGATAATAGCTACCGTTGGTTCGTTGGTAAATTCATCTATTAAATTTACGGCGGCATCAACATCCACCAAGTTATTATACGATAACTGCTTGCCGTGTAATTGTTCAAAGAGGGCGGTTAAATCGCCATAAAATGCTCCTTGCTGATGCGGATTTTCGCCGTAGCGTAACGGCGTACGCTGGCGCAGACTGGTCTTGAAAACCGGAGTTTCGCCGGCATTCAAGTAATTAAAAATATGCGTATCGTAATGCGAGGAAATATCGAAGGCCTTGGCCGCAAAACGCTTGCGATCTTTTAACTCGGTTGCTCCCTCATTGGCTTCTAATAATTCGGCTACTTCGGTGTATTGCTCCCGCGACGATACCACCAGTACATCTTTAAAGTTTTTTGCGGCCGCCCGGATCAAGGAAATACCACCAATATCAATCTTCTCGATGATATCTTCTTCGGCTGCTCCCGAAGCTAGCGTTTCTTCGAAGGGATATAAATCTACGATTACCAGATCAATGGCCGGAATATCATACCGTTCGGTTTCGGCTAAATCTGTTTCGTGGTTACGGCGGTGCAGAATACCGCCGAAAATCTTGGGATGCAGGGTTTTTACTCGTCCGCCAAAAATAGCCGGATATTGCGTTAAATCTTCTACTGCTGTTACCTGGGCACCCTGCCCTTCCAGGAAAGTTTGCGTACCGCCCGTAGAATATAATTGCACATTATATTTATTTAGTAAGGCTACGAGCGGCTCCAGCTTATCTTTATAATAAACTGAAATTAAAGCTGATTTTATTTTTTTCATATTCTATAGTTGCAAGTTACAGGTTGCAGGTTGGTTGGAAGGTTAGAAAGTTTTACATCTAAAATATTCATTCACACATTCACTCCTTCACGCATTGAATCAGTGGTTTGTCGACTCGACTATCGACCATCGTCTATGAACTAAGCAATAACTCTTCAATTACTCTGGGTAAATGCGTGTGCTCGAGTTCTAATACCCGGGCGGCTAGCTGTTCAGGAGTATCGTTGTAATTTACCGGGCAAGAATGCTGGTAAATGCTCGCGCCTTGGTCGTAATGCTCATTTACGTAATGGATGGTAATACCTGATTCTTTTTCCTGGGCTTCCAGAACGGCCTGATGCACATGCAAACCGTGCATGCCTTTGCCGCCAAATTTAGGCAGTAAAGCGGGATGAATGTTAATAATCCGGTTTGGAAAAGCCTGCAGAAAATTTAGAGGAATAAGCCACAGAAAGCCCGCCAAAACCAGCAAATCGGGTTTAAACGACTCTACCTGCCGGAGTAAAGTGCCGTTCGTATATTCTTCGCGGGTAAAAGAAAAAGCCGGCACCTGAAAAGCTTCAGCTCTTTTTAAAGCGTAGGCATCCGGCTTATTAGAAAACAGGGCTACTACTTTTATCCGCGAATGATCCTGAAAATACGCCATTACCCGTTGGGCATTACTGCCGGAGCCGGAGGCAAAAAGAACAATATACTTTTTGTTATCAGCCAAAACCGAAATAATTTAAGCCCCAAATATAGGTGATTATTCAAGGAGTTGAGAAGGTAAAAGTAAACTTTATATCCCGGCTATAGTTTCTAAGACTTAGCTTGATGTAACTCGGAGGAAGGGTTAAAAGCAACCTGAAAGAAAAATTAATTAGTCTTAACTATCAAAAACAAACCGGTAGCAACAATGCGGGAAGAATGAATGGGCTACTTTTCTTATAACCTACTGTAAAAAGTATTGCGCCAAATACAGAAGTATTATTTGTTATAGTTTTTTCTCTAGAAAGTATCTGGCACGAAGGTAATTTTTAAATTTGATGTTTGTCTAATGTAAGTATATAGTATGTTCCGGCGCGATTTTCTAAAAAATTCCTTTTTAGCAGGTGTAGGCACTTCGGTTTTTACCCCGCTCTCTT
>QQTW01003009.1_pt1 | contig 12392 bp, 9 predicted proteins | sample 1904831 | NCBI WGS metagenome assembly QQTW01 (sample SAMN09435610, study PRJNA476489) | Subsurface metagenome, whole genome shotgun sequencing project. | reverse complement strand
CAGCCTAGTACAATATCATTTGGAGAAGCAGGCTCGGTAATAGAGAAAATTGTTTTGCAGATATTTCGGGCGCGAGTGGTGGATGTAGCTGAAGATTCGCTGACACTAGAAGTAGTAGGCGATCCTGGCAAAATGGTAGCGATCGTGCAGGTATTAGAAAAGTTTGGCTTGAAGGAAATCGCTCGTACTGGCAAAATTGCCCTGACGCGCGAATCAGGAGTAAACACCGAGTTGTTGAAATCTTTGCAAGCGAAAGTTTGAAAAAGAGGGGGAAAAGGGTAAGGGTTAAAGGATGAGAATTTTCCGTTTCCCTTTTACCTACTTCTGCCAGCAATCTATTGTCTTTACTTCAGATAAATCAACAGATTCAATCCTGGAATGGTGCGCGATAGCGTCCACAATAGTAAAGTTAGATATAGCAAGCCAATAATCCACTGATACCAAGCTAAGGTAGTAACGATCGCAGGTAAATGTTCGTCGCGCAAGCGAATATCGTTAAAGCCTAATTTAAGTAGATTATTCAAACTAAAGTCATAGTAATTTAACCAATTCCAGCGACGTTCCCACAGTACAGGCATATAACGTTCCCGAAATAAGGGAAACCTGGGCATTACTGGTAAACGCCCGATCAATAATCGCAATTGCCGCATACTACCATCTTCTACGAAATAGCTGCTATTCATCAAATCGTGGTAGCGTCCTTTTTGGTATAGCCTAATTACCAAAGCTGTCGGTAGAGGTAAAATTATTGCTGCCAAACTTGCCAAAGTAAATACAGGGTGCGGTGCAGTGCGAAATACAGCAATCAAACCACACAGCACCAAAAAACTAAAACTACTCAGTACGCACATAGTTTCGTAAGTAGTAGGTAAAATTTTCTGTGGACGCAGCCTTCGCCACCGATCGATCAGCCAAAATATTAGCCCAAAATGAGCGATCGCAATTGTCCCCACACCCAAAACTAACCAAGAACTTGTACCATAACGGCTAAGTAGTAATAGCAAGCTTAAAGCCAACCATTGCCAGCCTAATAATAAAAATTCTGTTGATGATAGCGGAGAAGCTGCAACTAGGCGATCGCCTACTTTAATATAAGTATCTAGATCGATTGCCTCTAAACTCAAAACCTCACTAAGACTGCGAAAAGGCTGTTTTTGGCGATATTTGGCAACTTCTGCGACTTGATCGGGTGAAAACCCTAATTTGATTAAGCGCTCTTGAGTAGCCGTATTAATATTGATCCCTAACAAGCGACGGCGTAATTCATCGCGGCGCAGCTTTTGGGTAGTGTAATCTAACTGATTGGCATCGCTAATTTGCTGCAATTGGCGGAAATTTTGCACCAAATTGCGTAAAACGTTTTCATTTCCTTGTAAAGTTGGTACTTGAATTGCACTACCAATTTGCCCTGGATTGCCTAATATTTTGGCTTCCTCAGCATCAAAAGACAGATTAGACACATTGAGATAAGCACCTTTGGCAAACGCTGCATCGCTAAAATCAGCTAGATTGAGAATACTAGCACCGCGCAGATTTACAGGCTGATTAAATTGCGTCTCTCGAAATGTAACTGCTTGGTTAAAAGTAGCATCAGTGAGAAACAAAGATTGGTTAAAGCGGTTTTTGGTAAATAGTGCAGGTGCGCCATAACGAACTTGGGAAAAATCGGCATTTCCCAGCCACTGCACCCGATTAAATCTAGCTTGGGCTTTAAAGTTTGCTTGACTGAAGTTACCAGTATCTTCAAAAGTGCTGCCGCTAAAAATAGTATCTTCCTGAAACCCAGTGCGATCAAACCCCGCACCAGCAAAAAAAATACTGCTGCGAAATAGCGCTTGGCGGCGGAAATTTGCTCCATTAAAGCTAACATTACGGCTAAATCGCGTCTCAGTCCAATTAGCATTTTGGCTAAAAACAGCGCCAGAAGCTTCGACACTTTGGAGGAAGAAAGTATTAGTAAAATTTACTTCGCCATTAAACCGAGTCTGCACGAGTTTCAAATTGCCGCGAAATACAGTAATTTGGGCAGGGGCAGCATTTTGAAAACCCAGCAGCGACTTTGATAATTGATTCAATTGTACAAACCGACGGCGATCGCGTTGCAGTTGTGCTTGTTCGGCTGGCGTAAATATGGGTGCTAAAGTTTGCCCGTATAAAGGCGATCGCAGCCCCAAATTGCTGCCGATAAAATCGCCTTGGATCGAACTATAACTCAAATCTAGCCCTTTGGGGAGCGAACCTGCTTTTTGCAACTCAGCCTGCAAAAGTTGGTAGAATGACTCCTGGAAACTAGCATTTTCTGGGCGTAGATCAATGACAAAATGCTGCAAATTGATAGTCGGAACACCCGCAATTATTACAGGCGATCGCAATCTTTCTTGCAATACTTCTAAAGTCAATACTTGTCTTTCAAGCGGTGCTGACGTGGCGATCGCACTTTGAGGTAGTAGCAATACTACCAGTAATATAACTAGTAAAGTAGCAGCGATGCGATCGGCTAGTAAACATTTCGCAATAGTCTCAAATACCTGAACTAATTTATTTAAAAATTCTCTTAGTCCGCGCAGGCGGACTTTGTCTGTGTAGACGAGCCAGCTACGTGCGTATTTTCCCCCCGTTGAGTAGCCTGGCGTGCGGTTTCTAACCGCCCCATGTGTTCTCTGAACTAATCTGCCAAACAACTTTCTCTATTACCGAGCCTGCTTCTCCAAATGATATCGTACTAGGCTGCCGCCTTAAGGCGTACCAGTATTTCTGTTTGCCGTGAAAACTATTCTGGCTAGAAATATAACTTGCGATCGCTTTGGCGATCGCGCTATAAATAAGCCCAAGTCTAGGAAGCAGAAGCAATAAAGGTATTGGCGTGGGCAAGCAAATTCAACTAATAGACAGGTTAAAACTTGGTTTAGCTGTATCAACGGCAAAGACAGTCACATTTTTAGTCCGGCTTTTCCGTCTAGGTGCAGCTAGCGTACTACCAGGAGAAATTGCCCGTCGCCTCCAACCCCAACTCTTGCAACTATTAAGCTTTCAAGTAAAACGCGGCGTAATTCTAGTAGCTGGTACAAATGGTAAAACTACCACATCGCTGCTATTGAAGACAATGCTAGAAAACCAAGGCTGGAGAGTAGCGCACAATACAGCAGGGGCAAACTTAGAAAATGGGTTGATGACAGCGTTGCTAGAAAATACCAATATAGTAGGCAAGCTAGATGCAGACTTCGCAATTTTGGAAGTAGACGAAAATATCTTGCGGCGGGTATTGCAACCAATTCAGCCTCGGATAATATTGTGTTTGAACTTATTTCGCGATCAGTTAGACAGGTACGGTGAAGTAGATACAATTAGCAAGCGATGGGGAGAAGCGATCGCAACTTTACCAACAGATACAGTAGTAATTGCCAATGCTGACGATCCCACCCTTTCTTATATGGGGCAACAATTACCGCAAAAAGTGCGATTTTTTGGACTAAAAGAGCCAAAACAGTATTTAGATGAAATTCCCCACGCTGTAGACTCTATTTACTGCCCTAAATGCGGTCATTTGCTGTCTTACGCAGGCGTTTACTTATCTCATCTAGGCGATTATGAATGTCCAAGTTGTGGCTTTGCTAAAGGCAAACTAGATATCGACAGCAACCAATGGCAGCAAATTTTAATTGGCTTATACAACAAATACAACACCTTAGCGGCGGTATTAGCAGCCCAAGAATTAGGGGTAGATAAAAGCGTCATCCAGGGAAGTATAAGTACCTTCCAAGCTGCTTTTGGACGTGCAGAAGCGTTAGAAATTAGTGGTAAGCGCGTATTAATTTTACTCTCCAAAAATCCTGTTGGCATGAACGAAACTATCCGCGCCGTAAATCAAGCAGGCGGAAAAACTAAGCTATTGGTATTAAATGATAGAACCCCAGATGGCACAGATGTATCTTGGATTTGGGATGTAGATACAGAAAAGTTAGTAGAAACAGGCGGAACATTAGTTGTTTCGGGCGATCGCGTGTATGATATGGCATTACGCCTACGTTATAGCCAGCAAGAGCTTAATAGTAGTGGCATACAGTTGATTATTGAGCAAGACTTGAAAAGTGCGATCGCTACAGCCTTAGAACATACCCCAGCAGACGAAACATTGCATATATTACCGACATATTCTGCAATGTTAGAAGTGCGCGAAGTTCTTACAGGGCGAAAGATTCTTTAGTATTCTTAGTTGTTTAATAGCTGCTACAAGTATTTCTATAAATACAAAACTGTTCTCAGTCCTTCGTCTACTTCTACCTGTAATTGTTCTAATATTGCTCCAACACGCTCAACTAAAAATGTTTTATCAATAGTAAAGATTTGAGAAACATTAGCTACTGAATCTCTAGGCAAACCCGTAGCTGTACAGGGTAATAATACATTCCCTGGGGCTGCTGCTAATTGTGTATTGGAAGTAATAACAATCACAATTATGGTACTAATGCGACTTTGCGTAAAAGTATCATCCTGAACGATCAAAACAGGGCGGCGATACCCAGGTTCCGAACCAATAGGATTGGGCAAGTTTGCCCACCAAATTTCTCCACGATACACTACCAATCCTCGCTTGGTAGCGACATAAATTGCATTTTTGCTAATACTGAATCTAGTTCAGAAGACTCTTGTGCATAAACCTGATTTAGCTTGTTCAAAATCAGGTTCTGGTTATATTTGCGCAAATATGCTTGCAACGCCTTTGTATAAAGTTCGCTGCGCGATAATCCTAACTGTTTAGCCAATGCTTCTGCTTCTGCAAAAACTGGATCTGGGAGTGAGATGGCAGTTTTCATTTTTACCTTCGCTGCGATCGCTATACCTTTAGTTATACTATAGTTATACTCAGGTTGTCAGAAATTGCAACACTTAGCGAAGCAGCACAAGCAGTAAACTACAAGTGCGCAGTAGATGTAAGATTTCTTGAATATGAATCTTGAAAATGAAATTACGATTGGTTGGCTCTACCCGACGCTGATGAGTACATACGGCGATCGCGGTAATGTTATCTGTATCCAAAGGCGCTGTCAGTGGCGGGGAATTGCAGTAAATATTGTCCCCCTAGATCGCTCTTCTACATCAACTGATATCCATCAAGTAGACATACTAGTAGGCGGCGGCGCGCAAGATCGACAGCAAGAAATTGTCATGCGCGATTTGCAAGGCAGTAAAGCAGAGGCATTAAAGCAGAAAATAGAAAATGGTACTCCTGGCGTATTTACTTGCGGCGCACCACAGTTGTTAGGGCATTACTACGAACCTGGAGTTGGGCAAAGAATTCAAGGCTTAGGATTATTTGATTTTGTCTCCGTGCATCCTGGGGAAAATGCCCGTCGTTGCATTGGTAACTTAGTGATTGAAGTTACAGCCAAGCGTCTGGCGCAGGAATTAACAGCGATGACAGGTGCTACACCTTACCTTGTTGGCTTTGAAAATCATGGCGGACGTACCAAGTTAGGACAAGTAGAAGCTTTGGGGCGTGTAGTATCAGGATTGGGAAACAACGGGGAAGATGGTACAGAAGGAGCATTCTATCAAAATGCGATCGCTACTTATTCTCACGGTCCCTTATTACCTAAAAACCCTTTTCTTGCTGATTGGCTGATTCAAACAGCCTTGCGGCAGAAGTATCAGAAAGAAATTGCGATCGCACCTCTAGACGATAACCTCGCTACCCAAGCTAGAGAAGCTATGTTCAAAAAGCTGCGCGTTAACGTTCCTGTTGCAACTTAATGTTGAATGCTATGTGGTAAATAGACAATTTTTTGCTACATTTACCTGTTAATTACTAAACATCTTGCACAAGGTACTTTTGCGTATATGTTGGGGAAGGGCAAAGGAAAATTCCCACCCTTTAACCTTTAACCTTTTCCCTTTTACCTACTTCTGCAAGAAGTTTGTTGGGTTGTGGGGTTTCGAGGAGTGAACGGGTAATGTTGAGTCAAGATGCGAAGCAAAAAACTGCTTCAATTGGATATAACACGGGCGCAGCTTTGTGCCAACGTGCTTGGGTAGAAATAGATTTAGCAGCACTAACACACAATATTCAGCAGTTAAAAAGTCTAATATCGCCTAAAACTGCACTCATGGCAGTAGTTAAAGCTGATGCCTACGGACATGGAGCCGTAATGGTTGCTAAGACAGTGCTGCAAGCTGGTGCAAGCTGGTTGGGAGTTGCAACTGTGCCGGAAGGTATTGAACTAAGGGCAGCGGGGATTACAGCGCCAATATTGGTTTTAGGCGCAACTCATGCCCCCGAACAAGTTGAGGAAGTCGCCTATTGGCACTTGCAGCCGACTTTGTGCAGCTTTGATGCAGCTAAATTATTTTCCCAAACTCTAATTGCAACCAATTATGATGGAGCTTTACCTGTACATATCAAGTTAGATACTGGTATGTCGCGCCTAGGTCCCCCTTGGCAGCAAGCGGCTGAATTTGTGCAGTTGGTGCAAAGTTTACCTCATCTGCAAATTGCTAGTATCTACTCTCACCTAGCGACAGCAGAATGTATCGATCAAAAAGTTCTGCGGCAACAACAACAGCGATTTGAAGCAGCTATTGCTCAAATTAAATCCATCAGTAAATTGCCCTTACCTTGCCTGCATCTTGCTAATTCTGCTGCAACTTTGACCGATGCTACTTTGCATTACGAGCTAGTGCGTGTGGGCTTGGCTGTTTACGGGCTTTACCCAGCAACTCACTTATGCTCAAAAATCAATCTTCAACCCGTCTTGCAAGTTAAAGCACGAGTAACTCAAGTCAAAATAATCCCACCTGATACTGGCGTAAGTTACGGTCACAAGTTTGTAAGCGATCGCTCTTTACTTATGGCTGTTGTTGGTATCGGTTACGCTGATGGCGTACCGCGTAATTTGTCTAACAAAATGACTGCGATAATTCGGGGACAAAAAGTGCCGCAAATTGGTGCAATTACGATGGATCAGTTGATGCTTGATGTTAGTACTATACCCGATCTCCAACCAGGAGAAATAGTAACTTTATTGGGGCAAGAAGGTAACGAAACAATTTCTGCTGACGATTGGGCAAATCAGTTAAATACTATCTCTTGGGAAATTCTTTGCGGCTTCAAACATCGTTTGCCGCGCGTAGCAACGCCTTTTATGGAAGGGTAAAGGGGCGCGAGCTTTGGGGATATAAGATTCTATCCCCAAACGTCGCTTGGAAAAGTTAAAGGTTATTGAGTAAAGGAATATTCCTGCCCAATAAACGTATCATCTCCCCTTAAAGTATTGCTTAATTAAGCGCTTGCTGCGGCTGGTTTATCTTCCTTTTGTCGCTGCGATTGTTGCAAATCCTCGTATAGTCCGCCTAATTGAGTTGCAACACCTTCCCAGCTAAACATCTTCTCTACCCGCTTTCTTGCTGCTTGACCCATTTTATTTCTAGCATCAGGAGCTAGCGACAAAATTCGGTCAATTGCCTCGGCAAAAGCTACATCATCTTTGGGAGGCGCAAGCAACCCTGTTTCTTCGGGAACTACAGTAAATTGCAACCCACCGACATCGCTAGCAACTACTGGTGTTGCACTTGCCATTGCTTCGATTGCTACCAAACCAAAGGGTTCGTAGTGACTGGGAACTACGCACACATCTGCGGCTGCATAGTAGCTATGCAAAGTATCATCGCCTAAACGACCTGGGAAAATTGTAATATCAGTCAGTCCTAGTTCTCTGACAATACCTTCAATGCGATCGCGTTCTATCCCGTCGCTTTCTCCTGGACGCGAACCACCACCAATGATTAATTTTAAATCCTTCTTGCCGCGCAATTTCGACTGACCGACTGCTCTAACTAATGTCTCAATTCCCTTGCGGCGGTCAAATCTGCCTACGTATAATACTACTGATGCTTCTTGTTCGATCCCTAGCTCTTGTCTTGCCTGCTCTCTGCTTACAGACCCAAAGCGATGAATATCTGTACCACAAGGAATAATATCAATGTTGCCCTCACTAGAAACTAGCGATCGCATATGGACTTTTTCTTGAGGGCTAGTAGCAACAATGCGTTCTGCTGTCTCTAATACTGCTTTTTCTACTGCCAAGCGAGTTTTAGCGATCAGAGGTATTGTCGGTACTGATTTGTACTTGACACTACCTAAAGAATGGTAGGTATGAACTTGCATGCTACCTTGTCTTTTCTTTAGTTCCATGCCTACCCAACTAGATAGCCAGTAGTTGGTATGAAATAACGAGTATTTAATTTTTTCGTCTTTTTGAAATTTCAACACTTGCTCTACAAATTCTGGCAAGTAGGGAAATAAACTATCTCGCGATATAAATTCTTCTGGTCCAGCAGTTAAGCGAATTGTCCGACAATTAGGTGCATGCTCAACGATTCTGGAATCTTCCGCGCTAGCCTTACGAGTGAACATATCTACTTGCCATCCGAGTTTGGCTAATGCCTCACCCACTTGACGCACGTACACATTTTGTCCCCCAGCTTCTTCTTTCCCTATTTCAATCGCAGGATCGCCGTGGACTGAAATCAGGGCAATGCGCTTTTGATTGGAGGTATTCATGGCTGATAATCACCGGAATTCAACTAGTTTTTCTGTGGAGGTCGCCAAGTGTGGTTTCCTCGATGTGGATTAAGATTTTTATCTTATGCCTTAATTTATGTTCTCTTTACATTCTTAGCATCCTCTATGGGAAATACTTTTATTGCTGTTGATTCAATTTTGGGTGGTTCAATCTGCTAAAAGAACTATGGAAAAATTATCTCTTGCTCTGCCTAGAGGTGGAGGGGTTCTTTACCTGTGGTTTACCAACAAATTTAATGGCAATTTTTTTGCTACTCAGAGGAAATTTGTCAATCGCATCACTATTATCCCCGATTTCTGCTATAGCTAAGAACAGTTAACTTTATACCACCGATAAGTAAAGCTAATAAGCTTGATTCAGTAATAATTAAAGCTGCTAAAGACGTAAATTTATGAAATTAGAGTTTGTACCCATCGAAGAGTTTTATTTTGCTATAACCCTAGCAATGCGTCCTTTGGAAGACTTTGGAGATAGCAATTTGGTTAAACACGTGCGATCGCGCTTGGAACAAGAATGTGGCGAACCCTCAACGATCGCTGCTGCCAAGCAAAATACATTCAATTACGTGTTTCGCGTCAATGACTACGATAATAGCCCAGCCCCCCAGTTAGTTGTCTCTGTGGCTGACTGGCAACACAAGCTACGTCTTAGTAGCGATTATGGTTGGACATTAGACAAAGAGCGCAAACCTGTACGGACTGAGCGCTACGAGCAAAGAGAAGTATTTACCCAAGAATTGCGATCGCATTTAGCAACTTGGTTGCAAGTTCCTTTATCTACTGAAGATAGCGAGTAAAACAGTAGATTGGACTTAGAAGTTAGGCGCATAACTGTTATGCTTACCTAACTTCTAAGCAAGATATCAACCATTGGTAGTTTGCGCTGCCAACATCTGCTTTAACTTTTCTAGTTCATTAGCCCAACGAGGATCTGGTTGAACTGAGTCTGAGTTTTCGGTTGTACTACTACTAGTGCTAGCAGGGCGACGGGATTTTTTATTGTTGTTGTTGCTGGCGCGACGGCTGGGCGCTGGTTTTTCCACATTGGCACTGCTAGTATCATTACTACTATCATTGCTATCAGAGCGGGGTTGTCCTTCTTCATCCCCTTTAGTGCGGGGTAAAGCTTTTTCAATTTTTATCGGTAGATCTTTAAACAAATAACCATTAAATTTTTCAATTATTTTGTCCGCGTGTTCGTCATCGTTTACAGTTACAAAACCAAAACCGCGACATTTGCCTGTTTTACGGTCTTTGATAACCTTAGTTACAACTGAGTCGCCTTCCTCGGCAAAAACTGCTTGCAGTTCTTGACGCTCTACTTCTTCTTTTGGTAGGTTGCCAATATACAGACGGACTGACATGAAAAATACCTCTAAATTTGAGTGAAAATTACTTGGTGATAAGACCGTTTTCTAAGGTTAGCTGATAATAAATTAAGATTGACGTATGCTGCCACAAACTAATTTTTTGACTTAAACAACCAACCTTTACAGGTGCAATTCGCTCTTTGCAGCCTTAATTGTACGTCCTGAGAACACTTAAGTTGCACAACTGCCTTTTCTTTAGAGTATTTATCAGTTGACAATTTCGCTTGCCAGGAATGTTTCTAACGCTGCTTGTCTGTAACGGTAACACTATTTTTTACAATATCATGGGCGTGACTGCTGATGTAGCTAATTGGGTATATTTCTCCCTTTAGCGATAGTCGCTCTGCTACTTAACTTTTTCCATCCTCCTTATGTAAGGAATTTGGTTTTATTTCTATCAAAGTAGGGATAATTTAGCTACATCTAGTGCAAATAAAAACCAGCCATTGGCTGGTTTAATTTCTGCTGTGTTGGAACTAGGAGAATTTTGGAGGCAATAACCAAGCTTGGATGGCAATTTAGGGCTGGTTAATTACTTCATGTAAATTAATGTAACAGATGGCATACTTATTTGCAACATATCTTTACGAACCAACAATTATATAAACGCCCCACAGAGCGATCGCCACAGCTAAAATCGTAGTCCAGAGCGGATGATTGCTGCGGCAAGTTTTACCAGATTGGGTTTGCAAAGTTTCAACATCTACAGCGCAACTTGCGCCGCGCCGGAACCACCCATTAGCAACAACATGTCTTCCTAGCAAGTCTTGGGGGTTAAGAGATTGGCGCAAAAATATATAGCCTATAGGTCCTAGCAAAGATTGGTAATGCAAAGCGATCGCTCCTTGAGGAGATTGCAAGATTAAATCTTGTCCCAACCAGTTACCAATACCGCGCCGTCCTAACAGCTTACCTTGCCAGCGTAGAGGCTGACTGTCTATAGGTAATGCCCCAGGGTTAGCCAAAAGCTGCGCTAGCTTGGGGGTAGTACGGACAGCAGTAGACGTAATATTTGGAAACAAAGAATTGATGCGAATAAAAGCACCAATACTAAAGGCAATAGGTAGATAAGCCTTAATTAGCAACCAATCGCCAAACATCCAAGCAAGTTGAGGAATCCATACTACTAGAGCAATTGCACCCCCTAGCCAAGTTAAGCCCCCAAAAACTAAGCCTAATAAGATGGCAAAGAACGGGGCAATTTGTAACAAGAAGCGACGTGTAGGTAGAACAAGTCGCCACGTTCTTACCGAAGAAATATTGGGTAAATCTAATTCCGGTTGCAAATGCCATTGCTGACACAACCGAGCGAGGCGTTGCAGGCGATCGCCAATTAAAGGATGAGTATTATTAATAGTTAGCCAGTAGCGATAGGGGTTGAGGCAATCCCAAGCTAGAACAGGTGCAAAATCAGTATGAGGATAGAGACTCCCCAAAGTAATAGATTGGTAGTACCCCGTAGGTAAAAATAGATTTAAGCTTTCTACCAGTGGGCTTGTTTGCTCTTTTTGTTGTGTATCTTTCGCAATACCGACAGTAATTTTGAGTAACGCGCGAGTTAACCCGTTGGGATTGCCTGTGATATTAGCAGCAAAACGATCGCCATAATAAATCCGCAGTTGCGATAGCCATAAACAAGGCAAGCCCAGCAACCGCCACAACCCATAAGCAGCGCTAGCAATTGCAGCGGCTAGATACAAAATTGGCTGCGACTGGCGATCGCCCCACAAGGATATCTGCCAGTACACGGTATAAATTATTTGCTTTACCAGCATCAACAGGGACATAAACAGAAAATCCCCATGAGCAATATGTCCTAACTCCAGCGCACAGATTGCTGCAATTTCATCGTCTGCCAATTGTTCTAGCAATCCTTGGCTAACGACAATCCGAGCAGTACGGGGCAAGTTACCATAAGTCATTGCCAGGGGTGCAGTTGTAGGTAAAATCCGCAACTGCGGCAAACGCCAATTAACTTGACGGCAATAGCGTTGAATCACCCGACTTGCTTCAGGGCTAGTTTTAGAAAGTTGAATAATTGATAGCGGCTGCAAGCCATAAAACTGCTGCAACACGATATCCAGTAACCAAGGCGAGAAAAAAGTTAATAGTAAGAGTAAAACAAATATTAGTTGACCAGGGTCATGATAAAAAGGTTGATAAGGCTCAAAATAAGGCAATTTAACTAAAATATCATTAATAAAAAGCATAAAAAACGTCAATGTTGCACGCATCAGCCAAAACAGTGCGATCGCGCTACCTACAGCCAAAAGCCACAAAGGGATCAAGCTCACCTTTTGTATAGGTTGCCATCGTGTCGCCCTCGGTGCATACCGCCAGACAAATTGAGGAGTAACTAGCGATATATCATTCTCCGGTACAGCCTCAGTAGCAACATCCTCTTGACCCACGCCAGGCAAAGAGGCAGCAATATTCTCCCCCTG
>QQTW01003008.1_pt1 | contig 12392 bp, 9 predicted proteins | sample 1904831 | NCBI WGS metagenome assembly QQTW01 (sample SAMN09435610, study PRJNA476489) | Subsurface metagenome, whole genome shotgun sequencing project. | reverse complement strand
TCTCTACTATTTGGTGCAGTCGCCCCATCAGTTTTTCTTACCCGTTAAGCCTGGTTATCCTGAAGGCTATGGTGGAAGATTGGGCGGCTTTGCTTGGGGCGATAATGTGCATAATGTATCTGCTGAAGACGTTCAAAATTTGGAGTTTGACTGCATTCTATTCCAGTCGTCAAAGAACTATCTCACGGATCAATACGAGATTCTTTCAGAACAGCAGCGTCAGCTACCACGCATCTATTTAGAACACGATCCGCCCCGAGATCGCCCGACCGACACAGATCACATCATTAATGATCCCAACGTTCTATTAGTCCACGTGACTCACTTTAACCAATTGATGTGGAATAGTGGACGCACGCCAACCCGTGTGATCGAGCATGGTGTGATCGTTCCAGAGCAGGTTCATTATTCGGGCAACCTTGATCGCGGTGTTGTTGTGGTAAACGGGCTAAAATCTCGTGGGCGACGATTAGGAGCGGATGTGTTTGAGCAGGCGCGATCGCACGTTCCGTTAGATTTAGTTGGAATGCAGTCGGAAACGCTGAATGGATTAGGTGAGATCTCGCACGAAGCGTTACCTCAGTTTATGGTGCAGTATCGATTCTTTTTCAATCCAATTCGCTATACCAGTTTAGGACTCGCCATTTGCGAAGCGATGATGCTCGGAATGCCAATTGTGGGATTGGCGACAACAGAATTAGCAACGGTGATTGAAAATGGAGTGTCAGGCTACGTCGATACGAATGTCGATCGCTTAATTGAAGTGATGCGATCGCTGATCAACAATCCGAAAGAAGCCGCGCATCTCAGTCAGGGCGCTCGTCGCGTTGCCCAAGAACGGTTTCATATCGAGCGCTTTACTCGCGATTGGAATACGGCGTTTGCTTGCGTTACGAATACGCCGAGTCCTTATTCTCCCGCTCTCGTAGGAGGCAAGATCTGATGAAACGCATTGCTCTCATTAGTGAACACGCATCGCCCTTTGGTGTGCTTGGCGGCGTCGATAGCGGCGGACAGAATGTGTATGTGGGTCAAATTGCTAAGCATTTAGCCCAACGAGGGTACGAAGTTGATATTTTTACACGCTGCGATCGCGCTCTGCTGCCAGAGGTGGCGCAGTGGATTGAAGGCGTCCGTCTCATCCACGTTCCGGCAGGCCCTGCGACCGAAGTTCGCAAAGAAGATCTGTTGCCCTACATGGCAACCTTTACCCAGTACGTCCTTAAATTTTGTCAATCAGTTCACTATGATCTGATCCATGCAAATTTTTGGATGTCAGGATTGGTGGCTGCTGAGATTAAGCGTAAATTAAATATTCCTTTTGTCATCACCTTTCATGCGTTAGGGCGAGTCCGCCGGTTTCATCAAGGAACTGCCGATGACTTTCCAGATGAGCGATTTGAGATTGAAGATCAACTCGTGCAAGCTGCCGATCGCATCATTGCCGAATGCCCACAAGATGAAGCGGATTTGATTCAGCTTTACAACGCAGATCCCCGCAAGATCACGATTATTCCTTGTGGTTTCGATCCGACTGAGTTTTGGTGTCTCGACAAAGCCTTAGCTCGCGTGGCGTTGGGCATACCGCCCGATGAACGAATTGTGCTGCAACTGGGTCGGATGGTTCCTCGCAAAGGGGTTGATACGGCGATCGAGGGGTTTGCTCAATTTTGTCAAACATCATCGACTCCAGCCCGATTGATTGTGGTTGGCGGCGAGGAACATGATGCTGATCCAAGAATTGCGAAAGAGGTCAACCGATTAGCGGTAATCGCGGATCAGCGTGAAATTCGCGATCGCGTTCAGTTTGTGGGACGAAAAGGGCGAGAAGTCCTCCGCTATTACTACAGTGCGGCAGACGTATTCATTACAACGCCTTGGTACGAGCCGTTTGGGATTACGCCTCTCGAAGCAATGGCGTGTGGAACGCCTGTGATCGGCTCGAACGTCGGTGGAATCAAATTCTCAGTGGTGGATGGCGAAACCGGATATTTAGTGCCGCCCAATCAACCCGACGCGATCGCACACCGTCTCACTCATCTCTACGATCATCCGAACCTGTTATCCACGTTAAGTCGTCAAGCCGTTACACGAGCAAAGGAGCATTTCACCTGGCAACGTGTAACAGATGCTATTGCAACGCTATATCAATCTGTTTTAATCAATAGCGCACCTACACAAGATGCCCTTACAGTGATTGATCAGGGATTCGTCAAGGTTATAGACTCGTTGCACATCGCACAACACTCGTTACAACTTGATATTATTGAAGCGGCAACGCTAGTGAAAGATTGTTTTGCTCAGGGCGGCAAGGTTTTAATTTGCGGCAATGGAGGCAGCGCGGCAGATGCTCAACACTGCGCGGCTGAGCTTGTCGGACGATTCAAGCTCGAAAATCGTCCGGGACTACCTGCGATCGCGCTCACCGCAGATACCGCCATTCTTACGGCTTGGTCAAACGATGTCGGGTTTGACCATGTGTTTGCCCGTCAAGTCGAAGCCTTAGCCCAACCGCCCGATGTGTTGATTGGGATCAGCACTAGTGGACGATCGAAGAATTTGATTCGAGCCTTTGAGGTCGCGCGCGATCGCAACATTCGCTGTATCGGCATTTTGGGCGGCGATGGCGGTATGGCGCGATCGCGCTGCGATCTGTCGATTGTTGTTCCGGCTACCGATTCCCAACACGTCCAGGAAGTGCAGATGGTTGTCATCCATCTGCTTTGTGAACTGGTCGAGGCGTGGATCATGGCAGGACAAACAGAACCCTTGACCCAAGAGCGTCAAGAGACGAAAGGACAGCGCTCAACTGGAAACCGCAGAACGCGGAAGCTTAAACTTCCGCTTACCGTGAATTACTAATAGGAGTGAGTTATGACTGATTTAGCTGGAAAAGTTGCGCTAGTGACGGGGGGCGCTCAGGGCTTAGGTGAAGCGATTTGTCGTGCTTTGGCAGCCGCTGGAGTCATTGTTTTAGTGGCAGATGTGCGCGAAGAACAAGCCGAGAAAGTTGCTTCAGAAATTGGGTCTGAAGGGGGTAAAGCGATCGCACTCCACCTTGATGTTATGGATCAAGAGCAGATTCTATCGAGTGTTGCAAACGTCATTGAACAACACGGTCATTTGGATATTCTCATTAACAATGCTGGAACTGATCTGACAGTTCCCATTGAAGAACTCGGCATTGATGACTGGGATCGTGTTTTATCTGTAAACTTACGTGCGCCGTTTATTCTGTCAAAAGCAGTCATCGCTCACATGAAAGAACGGCAAACTGGACATATTGTGAATGTCGCTTCGACGGCTTCAAAACGAACGTGGGCAAATGCCAGCGCGTATCACGCTAGTAAATGGGGACTGGTTGGATTTAGCCACGCTCTACACGTCGAGGCACGTCCTCACAAGGTCAAAGTAACGGCTGTGATTGCAGGCGGAATGCAAACGCCGTTTATTTTAGATCGCTTTCCCGATACCCCGTTGGACAAGCTTCAAGATCCTAAAAATGTTGCAGATACCATTCGCTACATTTTGACTCAGCCTCCCGAAACGGTAATTCCTGAAGTGATGGTGATTCCGATGCAAGAGTCGTCTTGGCCTTAATTCCATTTTTATCTTGACCTTAATCACCCTGTTAGCAGCGGATTTGATCGCGGATGTAGCGGATGAATTGAGCCATCTGTTACATCTATTATCAAATCCGCTGTCAATTTAATTATTACAACAGGTGCAATCTTTGCATCTATACCAATTTCATTCATCAATGCGACAGATCCTCGTAAGGGCATGGCACTGCCGTGCCCTTACTGACAGTTCACCTGTAGCGAGTATCCTTTAGATTGGTATTAGTTCCTCCCAATCTTGATCGCTTTGCAATCGAAGTTAACTTTTCCTCATGGCAGTTGTATCCAAGTTGCTCGCTTGCTCCTAACACTGAAATCGCTGATCTTAATTGCTGCTGCGATACCGATGATGAGCCTGTTGGGCTGCCGCTCATCAGGCTCGATTAGTGCCAAGCGCCATTCAGACGGAACCGCATCTCGCTATTCTAGAAAAGTGAACTGATAGAAAAATGACATGTTTCAAGTGATCACCCGCGACGTTTGCCAAGAGTTTGAGCGGTGGACTGACGCCCTTGATGCCGCAAAAGCACTAATCCCTAACTGCAAATGGTTTCAGGAAATTCGCATTGTTGAAGACCGGAAGGTAGTTTGGGTGTACACGCGATCGCACAAATACCCGCAGTTTGTGGGGGCAGGAACCTACAATCGTTTAGCCCGCCGATTTGTGCTAGAGACGCTCGAAGAAGATACGACTGAAGCGCATGAGCCTGAGGAACCTTCTAGTTAGGATGCCAGGTCAGGATTATTAAGTAGTTAAACAAAATTACCCAGTCTCCAGGTTGCAGCCCTGGAATCAGACAGGTTTTTCGATTGCACGCCCCTTCAACCGTGAATGGGGCAATGAGTTGACCGTTGCTAATCTGCAATCATGTTGACTCAACCATGACGACTCGATCTGAAACCATAAACCCCTTCGCCTGTAGGAGACCAGCCATACCCCCCAGCTATACCCCCAGCTATACCCATGGTCATCGCGCTCATCCATCCCAGTTGCATCGACATAGACCGGATGCGCTGCTTTCGGGTCTCCTAGCGGTTGTTGGAAGTCTACCTGTTGCGCTTCATCGCGATTATCCAAAGGGGAATAGCGAAGCTACCGTGATACCCGTATGTCTTTGATGTATTAACTCCGAAACAAGCGACTGTACAAAGTTTCGTGAGCCATGCTTGCTAGAGTTAGTCCCCAACCACAACTCCTTAAGTCATCGTCTTGCAAAGCGAGAATGTCCTGCGCAGTGGATTCAATCGAAGGTTCTAAATTTAAGAGTAATTGCTGTCCTGCCGTTTGCCCGAGAGGAATTAGTTTGATGCCTGCGCTGACAAGATTGGTTGCCCAACTGTGCAAATAGCCAAGCGTTGCCCAATCTACGTCAATTTGCCAAGCCGCCGCGATCGCACCAAACGCGATCGCAAAGTGACATTGAGATGGAAGAGAAACCGTCTCAGGGGAGAGCGTTTGAAACAGGCGGAGCAGAGAGCGACCCATTTGCAGGCTCTGCGATCGCAGTTCTTCAGTTTCTCGCGCCGCCGATAACCAATCATTCCACGCTTCCAAAGCAATTAGGTCTTGAGCAACGACAGCACGATATGCCCGTACCATAATTGCCGCTTCAAGCCGTACCGCGCCATATTGTAATTCTTCAATGAGCCACTGTTCTAAATGGGCGGCATTGGCAATTCCTGTGCCCTGTTGAACCAGCGCTTCAATTCCCTCCGAATAGCTATACGCTCCTACAGGCAGCACTGGACTGGCAAGTTGAAGCAAGCGTAAGAGTCTATGGTTTTGAGTACGATTTTGAGTTTGCATCGTTAAATCACTCACCCCGTCATTACCTGATTTCTCTAATGCTGATGCTCATAGGCTCCCGTCTCAGGTTGAAAAGGAGCGATCTCTTGCAGCACATGCAGCCCACGATGCAAGAGTAACTTTTGCAAGACAGAATCAGGCGACAGTCTTAAAAAAGAATTTGTAATCTCTAACGGGACATGGCGATTTCCAAGATGATAGGCCGCTTGCAGCAGAGCTAAAGAGGTTGTCGCTGTTACCGTCAGAACAGGTTCTGGTTTGGCAAGCACTTGAGCGACATCTCCGGCATCAGATTGCAGCCAATCGCCATCTTTCAGCGCGGTTCCTCTCGGCAAGTTGAGATACACTGATTGTCCCTCATCCGTTTGGTAGGCATGGCGCGATCGCAGGCGTTCTTCAGCCGTGAGCGATAAACAATGCTCAGCCTTTTTGCACGGTTGAGCTGATACTCGTCGAGTAAACACAATCACAACTCATCTCCAAACAACTGTTGTCTATTCATTCTGGTATCGCGACTGGCTCCACCAAGCTTTCAATCATCAAAGTTGCTTTAATTATTCCATTCATTCCAGGCGAATTAGGAACTATTCTAGAGGTTGATGCAACCAGCCAAGCTCGACCGCCATGAATTTAGGTTGAACATGCGATCGCTTTGCAAGTTCCTTTGGATCGCTTCGCAGTTCTTTCTGAAACCATGACATCAGCAATCATTGCTAAGTTCTTATTTCGTTGTAAACATTCCATTTCCCAAACAGTGCTTCAGAACACTCTACTTTGGATTCAAAATCTTGGTGCTACAGGTGTCATTGTATTCATCGGCATCTACATTCTTGCGGCAATATTTTTTGTTCCTGGTTCAATCTTAACGTTGAGTGCAGGCGTTGTCTTTGGCGTTGTTTGGGGATCGGTTTATGTGTTTATAGGTGCAACTCTCGGTGCGACACTTGCTTTTTTGATTGGACGCTATCTCGCCCGTGGTTGGGTTGCTAAACAGATCGAAAATAATTCTAAATTCAAGGCGATTGACGAAGCGGTTGCTAGAGAAGGACTAAAGATTGTAGTCTTGACTCGTCTGTCTCCCATTTTCCCATTCAATCTACTTAACTACGCGTTTGGCGTTACCCAAGTGTCGCTCAAAGACTATTTCTTAGGCTGTATTGGCATGATTCCAGGCACAATCTTATATGTCTACATTGGTTCTCTAGCCGGAAGTTTAGCAACGATCGGAACGGCGCAGACGGCTAGCCCGGAGGCTCAGAAAGCACAATGGATCAGTCGGATTCTTGGATTGATTGCAACCGTTGCCGTCACGCTTTATGTCACTCGCATTGCTCGTAAAGCCCTCGAACAAAATACTAAGCTTGATCAGTCGTAATTTTGGTTTCTAGCGGACAGGAGTTTGTTATGTCGCAGTCCTTGATCTCTCCAGCAGATGCTTATAATGAGCACTTAGTTTCCCAGGTGCATCCTCTAGATTGGACGAATCCAACTCCTAGCGATCGCTACGATTTAGTCGTGATTGGGGCAGGCACAGCGGGGCTAGTCGTCGCAGGTGTGGCGGCGGGCATCGGAGTCGGGCTAAAGGTGGCGCTGATTGAAAAACATTTGATGGGTGGGGACTGTCTCAATGTAGGCTGTGTGCCCTCTAAATGTATAATTCGCTCGTCGCGCGTGGTGTCAGAGTTTTGGGAAGCGGAACGGTTTGGCGTGATGCCGCCAGACCGGGTTGAGGTTGACTTTGCAGCCGTCATGGAGCGGATGCGAAAGCTGCGATCGAGCATTAGTCACAATGATTCTGCTGAGCGATTTCGCAAGCTCGGTGTAGATGTGTTTTTAGGAGAAGCCAGATTTGGCGACAATCAGACGGTCATTGTCAGCAATCCAAACACAGGCAATCAAACTCTCCGCTACAAAAAAGCCGTGATCGCGACAGGTGCAAGAGCCGCGCATCCTGCCATTCCAGGATTATCTGAAGTAGACTACCTCAACAATGAAACCGTATTTGCTCTAACGGAGCGTCCCCGATGGCTAGCGGTGATTGGGGGTGGACCCATCGGATCGGAATTGGCTCAAGCGTTTCGTCGGTTGGGATCGGAAGTTGTGTTGATCCATAAGAGTCCTCACATTCTCGATCGCGAGGATGGAGACGCCGCAGAGATTGTGCAACAGACTTTCATTCGAGAAGGCATTCAGCTCATGTTAGGTGCGACTGTTGAGCGAGTGGAGCAAACGGCGGACGGGAAAGTGCTTCACGTTAGCCAAGATGGCGAGTCACACACGCTAACGGTGGATGAAATTTTGGTTGGCGCGGGACGATCGCCGAATGTAGAAGGCTTGAATCTTGAAGGGGTTGGTGTTGAATATGACAAACGCAAAGGGGTCAGAGTTAACGACCATTTGCAAACCACAAATCCCCGCATTTTTGCGGCTGGCGATATTTGCATGGATTGGAAATTTACTCACGCCGCCGATGCGGCAGCTCGGATTGTGATCAAAAATGCGTTCTTTTCTCCGTTTGGGTTGGGTCGCTCGAAACTCAGTAGTTTAGTCATGCCGTGGGTGACGTATACCGATCCCGAAATTGCTCATGTGGGACTTTATGAACACGAGGCACAGAAACACGGCATTGAGGTAGAAACGATTGAGATTTCCCTAGAGGACGTTGATCGCGCGATCGCAGATGGCGAAACAAACGGATTTGTCAAAATTCTGCACAAGAAAGGCTCTGATCAAATCTTGGGAGCCACGATCGTAGCGCGTCATGCAGGCGAGATGATTAGCGAAGTTACGTTAGCGATCGTGGGTAAACTCGGTCTCAATACTCTTTCGAGTGTGATTCATCCCTACCCCACTCAAGCGGGAGCCATCAAACAAGCCGCCGACGCTTACCGTCGCACGTTGCTGTCACCCAGGAGCCAGAAACTTCTTAGCATTCTGACTAAGCTCTCCTAATCTTTATTCCTTCACCGTTGTTCTCATCATCCCTTCATCATTAGGAGTTGGTTGTCTTTGTTAAGCTGGAAGCTCCTTTAAGGGACTGAGTTTATGCAGCCAATTTTTACCCAAGGGTTGAGCGTTGAAACGTTGGAGGTTGCGATCGCAGATCTATCCCCGCATCTGATCGGAACTACGATTGTTCAACTCTCTGATCTGCACTACGATGGGCTGCGGCTGTCAGATGGCTTATTAATGCAGGCGATTAACGCTGCCAATGACGCTGAACCCGATTTTGTGGTAATCACCGGAGATTTTGTGACAGACGATCCGACTCCAATTCATGAACTGGTACTGCGACTGAAGTTGTTGCAGTCGTCCTCGGGAATTTATGCAATTTTGGGCAATCATGACTTACATCGACGAGGGAGCCGAGGCGCGATCGTCGATGCCCTCACAAGAATTGATGTGCAGGTTCTTTGGAATCAGGTTGCTTATCCGATGGGTGAAGAACTGGCATTAGTTGGACTGGCTGATTTCTGGTCGTCTGACTATAAAGCGATCGCAGGATTGATGGATCACCTGCCAAACGTTCCTCGAATTGTCCTAGCACACAATCCTGACTGTGCCGAATCGTTACAGCAATGGCGCGTTGATTTGCAGCTTTCAGGGCATAGTCACGGCGGACAGATGATTCTTCCTGGAGTTGGAAATATCTCTGTGCGTTGCGCTCAAGCGTATCGCTATCTGCCCGGACGGGTGAAACGAAGGTTTCCAGCTTTGGCAGCCTGTCACCGTGCCATGAAGCACTGGGAATGGGTGAAAGGCTATTATCAGGTGGGCAACAATCAGCTATATGTCAATCGCGGCTTAGGCACACATTTCCCAGGTCGATTGTTTTGTCCGCCTGAAGTAACCGTCATTCGATTGACGCGATCTGAATTAGCGTGAATTTAGGATTTTTACAGCAAAATGATGACTATCAGAAGAATTTTACTCTCGACTGGATGTACTCTCAAGCAGTGGGATCTCTTCAATCTCGGGTAGTTCTTCTAGCGTTAGGCGGAGTTGACTCGAACCTGATAACAGTTTGAGCAGTTTGGGTTTGGGATCGTGGAGCAGATAGATTAAGCGATCGCTGATTTGCCATTCGGTTTCGGCGGGAAATACTTGCAAGCCGCGATCGCGCTCTATCAAGAGCGGCAACACGCTCCCCGCATCAACCAATGCACGCAAATGGGCTTGCTGAAATTCTAATCCTTCTTCTCGAAAGGTTGTTTCTCCAAGTTTGATGTCTCCACTCGTTAAATACTCGTTCCACGTTTTGAGCAGCAGTTGAGGCGTAAACGCTTGCTGAACTTTTGGTAATACCGTCACCTGAGCGTCACCTGGAAAGACGGCTAAGACTCGCGGCGGCGCAAACTCTTCTACCGCCCGCTGCGCCACTACCGCATTCACCTCACCGTTGTTGGTCATGGCGAGAAAGGTTCCGCTTGTAGCGAGGTTCGCTTCTTCTAAGACTTCAGTATCTAAGGCACTGCTAACGAATGGTTTGATATTAGAATCTATATTTTCTGGAAACGAATCAGGATCGGTATCAATCAGCAAAACGGATTCTCCTCGTTCTAGAAACAGCCGTGCGATCAGCAAACTCAAGGGACTGCATCCCACAATAACAATGCCTGTTGTTTCTTTGGAGGTGATCTGTAGTAGATCTGCGATCGCTTGTGCTGAGATTGACTGAAGCACGACGGTTAAGATAATTGTCAGGAAGACAAGCGCTTTAATAGAATCGCCACCGTTAATGCCACGCTGCGCGAGTACAATGGCAAACAGCGACGCCACAGAAGCCGCAATGATGCCTCTCGGTGCAATCCAGCTTAAGAAAATCTTCTGACGCCAGTTGAGGTCGCTATTCCACGTACAAATCCAAACGCTGAAGGGACGAACAATAAACATCAATGCCAAAACGGTTAACAAACCACCCCAGCCCAACGCCAAGATTCCAGCGATCGACAAATCGGCTGACAGCAAAATAAACAGAACTGACGTGGCTAAGACCGTCAACTGACCTTTGAACCGCTTCAACAATCGCTCTTCTGGCAGCGCAGAGGCTCTTAATACAACGCCTGACACAACCGTTGCCATTAACCCTGCTTCACTGCGAATCGTTTGAGCTAAGCCAAAGAAGCCCCACAAGCTCGCTAATACAACTAAGTTTTTAAGATCTTCAGACAAAAACTTGGCGCGTTTGACAACGACTCCTAGCAGTCCACCTCCGAGCGCACCAATGCCGCCTCCGACGCCAAGCCGAATCACTAAGTCGCTGCCAATATTTAACGGGTTGGGATTATCGGTTAGCAAAACGTTGAGCACAACCACTGCCAAAATTGCCCCGACCGGATCGATAAACACGCCTTCGCCTTCGAGTAAGGTGGCGACTTGACGATCGACTTTTACGTGTCTTAGCAGAGAGTTGATCACTACGGGGCCTGTGACGACGACCAGCGACCCATAGAGAAACGCGATCGACCAAGGGAACTCACTTAACCAGTGGGCTGCCATGCCTGCCCCGATCATCGTGACCAGCGTGCCAACCGTAACTAAGTTTCTCAAGCTATCTGAAACACGCCCTAATTCTCGTAGCTGTAGATTAAACCCCCCTTCAAACAGGATGACGGCAACGAGCAACGAAACCATCACTTCTAGCCCAACGCCTAGCTGATCGGGGTGGAGCCAGCCTAAAACGCTAGGCCCAAGAACGATGCCAATGATCAGCAAGAACACAATGCCAGGAACCTGAACGAGTTCTGCAATCACCTGTGCCGCGATTCCCGCAATGACGGTAATTACGATTTGTAAGGTGATGGTTAGGGATGAATCCATAAAGGGGGGACGAAAAGACGCCTTTCGGCAACGCTAAAGCAAGCAGAGCGCAACACAGACGAAACAGCCCGTGCCAGTTTCTTAAACCTGCTAACTGCCCTAGAAGATTAGGACAATTTACAACCTACCATTACTGTAATTCTTAATTTGCACTTCGTAGTTGAGCGTAATGGTCAGCACTATTCTTTGAGCTTGGCAAGGTCAATTTCTCTGAACTGATAGAAGCCAACCCTTTGGGAACGTTGCAAAGCGATTTGTAGGCTCAAATGTTGTAGGCTCAAATGCTCCTCCTCAATCCAACAGGCTCCCCATCCTATCCTCCTTACTAAGATTTGAGCAACAAATAGTAAAGCTGTCCTGTGGAATTCACCAGTCCCGCTTTGTTGCCAGCTTGCTCTCCAGTGCCCATAAACACATCGACTCGACCCGCGCCTTTAATGGCTCCTCCGGTGTCTTGATCTAAGACATAGCGGTTGACCGATCGTTGCTCCAATTGGCGTTGGGCATTTAAAACGGGGAGTTGGGTTTGAATGAGGGCTAAGGCTCCGGGTGGCATCAGGGCTTTGTCGGTGGCGATCGAACGTTCTGCTGTTACCGGAACGCCCAAACTTCCAAGGGCAGGTGCGCCTCCGGTATCGCGGAAGAAGACGAAGCGTTTGTTGCGAGGCAGATAGACGTTGAGATCGGCAGGATGCTGTTTGAAATAGTTGATGACGTTAGGAAGCTGTAAGTCTTCGAGGCGGAGTTTGCCGTCTTTGACGAGTTCGCGTCCAATGCCGGTGTAGGGCAAGTCGGTGAGTCCAGCGACTCCAATGGTCATGGTGCTGCCATCGGTGAGGTTTAGGCGGGCGGAGCCTTGCACTTGAACCAAGAAGGCTTCTAAGCGATCGCGCATCCACACGAGTTCTGATCCTTTGAGTCGCCCCGTTTGTAAGCCGTCTTTTCCTTCTAGATCTTCTCGGGTGAGTTTGCCTTTCCAGGTGTCAAAGCCAGGAGGTAAGCGAAATAGCGGATAACGGTAGACTGCGGTGCGGACTCGACTGGCAGCATGAACAGGTTCAAAGTAGCCTGTGAAGCCGACGGTGCCTCGATTGTCTTTGCCGACCGATTGATAGATCGCAAATTCTCTCTGAACTGCTTTTTGG